>ENA-UOOI01000176-UOOI01000176.1-fermentation-metagenome-genome-assembly--contig:-NODE-176-length-81718-cov-9.004384_pt1 | contig 81718 bp, 76 predicted proteins | sample MGYA00245779_ERZ724027 | MGnify/ENA primary metagenome ERZ724027 (study PRJEB28704, sample SAMN03018318) | fermentation metagenome | biome: anthropogenic terrestrial biome; feature: soil; material...
CCGGCGGCCCCGGAAGCGCCCGCGGCCTCCGCGTCAGGGTCCGCCCCGGCGGCCCCGGAAGCGCCCGCGGCCCCCGCGTCAGGGCCCGTCCCGGCGATTCCGAAAGCGCCCGCGGCCTCCGCGTCAGGGTCCACCCCGGAGGTCCCGAAAGCGCCCGCGGCCCCCGCGTCAGGGCCTGCTCCGGCGGCTCCGAAAGCGCCCGCGGCCTCCGCGTCAGGGTCCGTCCCGGCGGTTTCCGCCGCCCCGGCGTCCGGAACGAAGAACTACAATATTTCCGGCGCGGTTTACCCGATCTTCAACGACCAGAAGCCCAAGCTCTCGCACAACGAAACGCATAATCTGAACGTCATCATGTCCGTGCCGCTGCAGATCACGGTGGAAATCGGGAGGACCTCGAAAAAAATCAGGGATATCCTGAATTTTACGACGGGGACCATCGTGGAGCTGGACAAACAGGCGGGTTCCCAGGTCGACGTTTACGTCAACGGCCAGGTGATCGCGAAGGGCAACGTCGTCGTCGTGGACGATTTCTACGGCGTTCGCATCACGGAGGTCGTCAACAACGACGAGATCATGAAGCTGATTTAAGGGCCGGAGCGGTCGGGCAATCCAAAGTTTTTAGGAGGATTTACCATGGATAAGAAAATCATGTTGGTAGATGACGCGGCCTTTATGCGGATGATGATCAAGGACACGCTTTCGAAAAACGGCTATACCAACATCGTCGAAGCGAATAACGGGCAGGTCGCGGTCACGAATTACCCGGTGGAAAAGCCGGACCTCGTCGTCATGGACATCACCATGCCGGTGATGGACGGGCTGCAGGCGCTCAAGGAGATCCGGTCCCAGGACCCGAACGCATGCGTCATCATGTGCTCCGCCATGGGGCAGGAGGCGATGGTCGTGGAGGCGCTCAAGAACGGCGCGAAGGATTTTATCGTCAAGCCGTTCAAGGCGGACCGGATCATGAAGACCGTCAAAGGGATTCTCGGATAAAAGGACGGGGGAGTGGCGCATGAGGCTGGGAGCCAATTTCGGTTCGGACGTTCTGCCGCTGATCGTGTCCCTTTTTGTCATCGCGGCCGTTTTGTACCTGTGCTGGCTTTTGAGCAGATATCTGTCCAAAAGGGCCGGCACCGCCGCAAACACGGCGAACATCCGGATCCTGGAGCGCGTGGCGCTCGCGCAGGACAAGGGCCTGGCCATCGCGCAGATTTGCGGGCAGTACTACCTGATCGCCTTTTCGGCGGAACGGGTGGAGATTTTGAAGGAGCTTGACGAAACGCAGATCAAAACCGGCGGGCCGGGCGCCGGGCGGAATTTCATGGATGCCCTGAACGCGGCACTCAAGGGCGGATTGGATTGGACGCGCAATGAAAGAAAACCCAAAGACGGCGGAAACTGAAAGCCGCAGAAAAACGGGGCGCAGGGTCGCCCGAAAGGTCCTTCTGTGCCTGACGGCGGTCGTGGCGGCCCTGCTGTTCGTTCCGATGCGGGCTTCGGCCGCCGCGGTGGACGTCAACATCAACGGCAGCGGCGCGAGCACGCTCGAGATCATCGAGATGCTCACGGTCCTGGCGCTGCTGCCCTCCGTCCTGATCATGACCACCTGCTTTACCCGGATCGTGATCGTCCTGTCGTTCCTGCGCAACGCCCTCGGCCTGCAGCAGACGCCGCCGAACCAGGTGCTGATCGGCATTTCGCTGTTCCTGACTCTGTTCGTCATGTCGCCGGTCGTCTCAAGGATCAACACGCAGGCCTACCAGCCCTACAAGGCGGAGCAGATCACCCAGGAGGAGTTCCTGCACCGGGCGAGCGTCCCCTTAAAGGAATTCATGCTCAAGAACACGAAAAAAGAAGACCTGAACCTGTTTGTCAACCTCGCGAAGCAGGACAGCTCCACCCCGGCCGCCCAGATGCCGATCACGCTCGTGATCCCGGCGTTTATGACCAGCGAGCTCAAGCGGGCGTTCATCATCGGCTTCCTGCTTTACATCCCGTTTTTGATCATCGACATGATCGTTTCGAGCACGCTGATGTCCATGGGGATGATCATGCTGCCGCCCGCGATGGTGTCGCTGCCGTTCAAGCTGCTGCTGTTCATTCTCGTGGACGGGTGGGATCTTCTGTTCAGGACCCTGGCCTCTGGCTTCAACCTGTAGGCGGGAAAAAGGAGGGATTCGGATGAACGATTCGCAGGTGATGGAAGTGTTTCATGCCGCGATGGTCGTCGTCCTGAAAGTCGCGGGACCGATCCTTGTCGCCAGCATGGCGGTCGGGCTGGTGATCTCGATTTTGCAGGCGGCGACGCAGATCCACGAGCAGACCGTCGCGTTCGTGCCGAAGCTGGCCGCCATCGCCGTGGTCATGATCGTTCTCGGGCCGTGGATCATGCGGACCATGAACGACTTCACCAAATATATCTTCGGCCTGATCGTCGGACTGAATTGAAAAACGGGATGGAACCATGAGCCTTTCTTACAATTTTACGCTGCTGATGATGATTTTCCTGCGCATGTCGGGCTGCGTGCTGTTCAACCCGATCCTCGGCAGGAGGAACATCCCGAACGTCGTGAAGATCGGCCTGACGCTGCTGCTGTCGCTGTTCGCCTACCGGGTGACGCCCGCGTCCGCCGCGCCGGAGATCCATTCGCTGATCGTGCTGTTCGTCTGCGGGGTCAAGGAGCTCCTCGTCGGGTTCCTCGTCGGGTTCGTCATCCAGCTTTTCCTTTCGGTCATCGTGATGGGCGGGGAGCTTTCCGACATGCAGGTCGGCATTTCGATGGCGAGGGTGTACGACCCCCAGAGCGCGGTTTCGATGCCGCTTTCGGCGTCGCTGGTCAACGCGATGTTCTATCTGCTGTTTTTCTCGACGAACGCGCATCTGACCCTGATCCAAATCTTCGTCAGGCTCTGCGCCGTCGTCCCGTACGGGGACGCGCCGGTCCCCGCCGGCGTGTTCGGCGGCCTTTCCGCGCTGTTTGCGCAGATGCTGATCTACGCGGTCAAGCTCTCGCTGCCGATGGTCGCCGTGCAGCTCATCGGGGAGATCGGCGCGGGCCTCGTGATGCGGGCGGTTCCGCAGATCGACATTTTCGTGGTCCAGATCCAGCTCCAGTTCCTGATCGGCTTTCTGGTCATGCTTTTCCTCGTGCCGCCCTATGCTTCGTTCCTGGAGCGTCTGATCGCCCTGATGTTCGACCGCATCAGCGATCTGTTCGGCGCGCTGGTTTAGCGCGGGAAAGGGGGAATCGGTTTGCCGGCGGGTTCTTCGGAAAGCAAAACGGAGCGCGCGACCCCGAAAAAGCGGGAGGACGAACGGAAAAAGGGCAATATCTTCCAAAGCGCCGACGTCGTGAGCGCGTTTTCAATCCTGGCGGTGTTCGCCGCGCTCCGCGTCACGTTCCCGTACCTGTACCGGTACCTTTCCAATTTCATGATCCGGTATTTTTCCTACACCGCTTCGAAGGGCGCGCTGACCCCGGACCTTTCGCGCGACATCCTGCGGGAGGGATGGATCGCCGTCCTGCTGGTGAGCGCGCCGGTGCTTCTCGCTTCGCTGCTGTCCGCGGTACTCGCGGCCGGCGCGCAGACCCGCTTCAAGTTTTCCGGGGAGAAGATCAAGTTCAAGCTGTCCAACATCAGTCCGCTCCAGGGCTTCCGGCGCCTGTTCTCTCTGCGCTCCGTCGCGGAGCTTCTCAAATCCCTTTTCAAGATCGCCGCGATCGGGTATGTGCTGGTCCGGCAGATCCGCGGGATCGTTTCCCGGTGCATCGCCATGATGTTCGGCGACGTGGCCCAGTCCGCCGCGGCGGTCCTCAACGCGATCATGGACCTCGTGATCCAGATGTCGCTTGTGTTCCTGGTCATCGCGGCGGCCGATTACCTGTACCAGTGGTGGGAATACGAGCGGAACCTGCGCATGACGAAGCAGGAGGTCAAGGAGGAGTACAAGCAGCTTGAGGGGAACCCGGAGATCCGGGGAAGGATCCGCCAGGCGCAGCGGAAGATTTCGAGCCGCCGCATGATGCAGCAGGTGCCGACGGCGGACGTGGTCGTCCGCAACCCGACGCATTTCGCCGTCGCGCTGCGGTACGACCCGGAAAAGGACGCGGCGCCGGTCGTGGTCGCGAAGGGGCAGGATTACCTTGCGCTCAAGATCGTCGCGATCGCCGAGGCGCACCGGATCCCGATGAAAGAGGACAGGCCGCTGGCCCGCGCGCTCTACGCCGCCGTTGAGGTGAACGAGCAGATCCCGGCGGAGTTTTACCAGGCGCTGGCGGAGGTCATGGCCTGGGTGTACCGCCTGAAGCAGGAAGGAGAGGGAACGTGAAAATTTTCAATCATGCCGTGTCGCTCTTCGTCATCGTCATCATCGCCCTCATCATCATTCCGCTTCCGCCGGCGCTGCTCGACATGATGTTCATCCTGAACATCTCGCTTTCGCTGGTGATCCTGCTCCTGACGATGTACATCAAAAACGCGCTCGAATTTTCCGTTTTCCCGTCCATACTGCTCATCACCACGCTGTTCCGCCTGGCGCTGAACATCTCGTCGACCCGGTCGATCCTCTCGAATTCGGGCTACGCCGGGCAGGTGATCAAGACGTTCGGCAACTTTGTGCTGCAGGGGAACATCGTCGTCGGCTTCGTCGTGTTCTTCATCATCGTGCTCGTGCAGTTCCTCGTCATCACAAAGGGCGCGGAGCGCGTCGCCGAGGTGGCGGCCAGGTTCCGCCTGGACGCGATGCCGGGCAAGCAGATGGCGATCGACGCGGACCTGAACTCCGGCCTGATCGACGAGGAAGGGGCGCGCCGCCGCCGGGAGGACGTCCAGCGCGAGGCCGAATTCTACGGCTCGATGGACGGCGCGAGCAAATTCGTCAAGGGCGACGCCGTCATGTCCATCGTCATCACGTTCATCAACTTCATCGGCGGCCTGATCGTCGGCATGGTGCAGGGCGGCAAGTCGTTCTCGGACGTGATGAACATCTACTCCATCGCGACGGTCGGCGACGGTCTGGTCTCCCAGGTGCCGGCGCTGCTGATCTCCACCGCGACCGGCATGATCGTTACCCGCGCGGCCTCCACCTCCACGCTGGGCGAGGATGTCTCGAAGCAGTTCACCTCCCAGGCGATGGTCATCCTGCTTTCCGGGTGCGCGATTCTCGCGCTGAACCTGATCCCGGGGATGCCGCACGCGCAGCTTCTGCTTCTTTCGGCGTTCCTGATCGGCTCCGGCCTGATGCTGCGCCAAAAAAGGGAACGGGCGGCCGCGCAGGCGGGGGAGGCGCCCGCCGCGCAGCCCGCCGAAAGCGACGACACGGCGTATTACAAGGATATCGACCACATTTACAGCCTGCTGCCGCTCGACGCCGTGGAGATGGATTTCGGGTACAGTCTGATTCCGCTTGTGGACGAGGGCAGCGGCAGCAGCTTTATCGAGCGCTTGGTCGCGTTCCGCAAGCAGTTCGCGACCGAGATGGGCATGGTGGTGCCCGCCGTGCGCCTGCGGGACAACGGCGCGCTCAACCCGAACCAGTACGTCATCAAGATCAAGGGCGAGGAGGTCGCCCGCGGCGAGATCCTGGTCGATTATTACCTCGCGCTCGATCCCGGCAACCTGACCGGCGAGATCGACGGGATCGACACGATCGAGCCGGCCTACGGCATCCCGAGCAAATGGATCACGCCGGAGAAGAAGGACATGGCGGAGATTTACGGCTACACCGTGATCGACCCGCTTTCGGTCGTCGTGACGCACCTGTCCGAAACCGTGCGCAGACACGCGCACGAGCTTCTGTCCCGGCAGGAGGTCAGCCATCTGCTCGAAAACGTGAAGACCTACGACGCCCCGCTGGTCAAGGACGCGGTGCCGAACGTCATCAGCGAAAGCGGGCTGCAGAAGGTCCTCTGCTCGCTTCTGCGGGAAGGGGTCCCGATCCGCGATATGGAGACGATCCTCGAGACGATCTCGAACAACGCGTCCGCCGTGCGCGACCCAGACATGCTCACGGAGTTCGTTCGCCAGGCGCTGAGCCGGACCATCACCCGCAAATGGGCCGAGGGCGGGCGGATCCGCGTGATCACGCTGGACAGCGCGGTGGAGAAAACCATCGTCAATTCGATCAGCAAAAACGAGCACGGAACCTATCTTTCGCTGGATCCGCAGACAACCCAGAAGCTCGTCACCAGACTGACGGACTGCGTTTCGAAGGTCAAGAACGTGATTTCAACGCCGGTGATCCTGACTTCGCCGGTCGTGCGGATGTATTTCAGCAAACTTTTGCAGCAGTTTTACCCGCGCGCGGTCGTCCTGTCGTTCGGGGAGCTGGACAACAGCGTCCAGATCCAGGCCGTCGCGAACGTGACCCTGGAATAGCGCGCGGCGGGAAGCGGAAAAGGAGGACGGGGGATGAAAAATTACGCGGTCCGGGAAACCCCGGTGCAGGAGCTTTGGGCCAGGTACGTCCGGACCAGGGATGTCGTGGCGCGCGACGAGCTGATCCAGAAATACAGCTACCTCGTCCGCTGCATCGCCGTCAAAATCGTCGGGCGCTATCAGTATTTCAACTATTTGGACGATATTATCAGCGAGGGCCTTATCGCGCTGATGGACGCGGTCGCGCGGTTCGACGTCGCGAAAAAAGTCAAGTTCGAAACGTTCGCCTCCATCAAGATCCGCGGCGCGATGATCGATTATATCCGCCGGCAGGACTGCTTCCCGCGCAGGCTTAAAAAGATGGCGAAAACCATCAACGAGGCCGACGAGACCCTGAACCAGAAGCTCGGCCGGACTCCGACCGAGCGGGAGCTGGCGGATTACATGCAGGTGAGCCTGCCGGATTATGAAAAGATGCTGGCGGAAACCTGCTCGATGAACATGCTGTCGTTCGAGGAGCTCGTGTACGAAAAGGGCGTCAAAAGCCTTTCGCTGCGGCTTCCGGATTCTTCGCGCGGGCCGGAACAGGCCATGGCGGACAAGGAGCTGAGCCTGATGCTGAGGCAGGACATCGAAAATCTGGAGGAAAAGGAGCGCCTCGTCATTTCGCTCTATTACAAGGAACAGCTGAAGATCCGGGAGATCGCGGGCGTCATGGGGATCAGCGAATCCAGGGTGTCCCAGATCCACTCCAGCGCTCTCCGCAAGCTGAGGCGCGGCCTGGAGGGCTACCTGAAACAATAGGCGGAAAAAGAAGGAGGGAAAAGACATGGACAGGGGATTTTACACGCTCGGTTCCGGCATCCTGACCCAGAACCGGGTGCTCGGCACCATCGGCAACAATGTCGCGAACGCCGACACGAACGGATTCAAGAAGGCGAGACAGACGGAAAAAACGTTCGGCAGCATGTTGCTGGAGCGGATCGATCGGACCCGCACGCCGATCGGCACGGCCACGCTGATGAACACCGCTGACGAGGCCGTCACCGATTTTTCGCAGGGGACGCTGGCGCAGACGGGCCGGAAGCTGGATTTCGCGATCGCCGGAGACGGCTTTTTTGCGGTGCAGGGCGACGGCGGGACGGTCTACACCCGGAACGGCAGCTTCAATGTGGACGGCGACGGCTATCTGGTCCTCAAGGGGCAGGGCCGCGTCCTCGGCGGCGACGGGGTTCCGCTCCGCCCCGGGACCGACGACCTGACGGCGGACAGGCAGGGGAACCTGTTCGCGCAGGGCGCACGGGTCGGGCGGATCGGCGTCTTCCGCTTCGCCGACAACGCGGCTCTGCGGGTCGCGGGGGAGGGGATGTTCCGCGGCGGCGGAGCCAGGCCCGCGGCGGATCCGCAGCTTCTGTGGAAAACCGTCGAGGGCTCCAATGTCGACATGACCGGGGAGATGACCAGGGCGCTCGCGTCCGAGCGTCAGCTCCAGAGCTGCTCGAACGCGCTGAACCTGTACGACCAGACGCTGGACCAGGCGGTCGAGATTTCAAAACTGTAACGAAAACCGGCAAGGAGGGAAATCGGGATGCTGACTTCATTCTACACGGCGGCGGCGGGTGCCGTCGCCCAGCAGCAGAAACTGGACGTTGTGTCCAACAACATTGCGAACGCTTCCACGGCGGGCTATCAGCCCGACAGGGCCTCGTTCGCGGACCTGCTTTACACCGGCGTGAACGGGCCGGAAACGGCGGATTCCTTGAAGGTCGGCCACGGGAGCCGGCTCGGCAAGACGGATACGGTGTTCGGGCAGGGGAGCGTCGAAGAGACGGGCCGGCCGCTCGACTATGCCCTGACGCGGGAAAACGCCTTTTTCGCCGTCCGGGGCGCGGACGGCAGGGTCCGGTACACGCGCGCGGGCAGCTTTGAGCTTTCGCGGCACCCGGACGGCCGCTTTTACCTCGCGGACCCGCAGGGCGCTCTGGTGCTGGACCGGGCGGGCCGGCCGATCGCGGTGGAGGACGAGTCGCAGCCGCAGGACGTCGGCGTGTTCTCGTTCCGGAACTGCGACGGGCTGCGGAAGACGGGCGACAGCGACTACGAGGCGACGGAGGTTTCCGGCCCGGCCGCGGCGACCGGCTGGAAGGCGGTCCAGCGCAGCTTGGAGGGTTCCGCCGTGGATTTCGGGGACGAGATGACGGCGATGATCAACGCGCAGAAAGGGTTCGCCTTCAACGCAAAGGTCGTCGAGATGTCGGACAACATGGTTCAGACAGTCAATAATCTGCGATGACCGCGCGCGCTCGGCGCCGGTTGCGGGAGGGAAGCTGGATTGAGCAGGGAGCGGACGGGTCCGGAGTTTTCCGGCCCGGGAGGGACAAAGAAACAGCCGGAGATCCGTTTGAACGTTTCGTCGGACGGCATGGAGGCCATGGTTTGGGCCGCCCCGGCCCGCGGCGAGCGGGAGGTTCCGGCGGAGGAGATCCTCAAAGCCCTTGCCGAAAACAGGATCGTTTTCGGCGTGGACGAGGAGGGGATCCGGGAAGCCTGCAGGTCGGGCGGCTTTGCGGAGGGGGCGGTCTGCGCGCGCGGCCTTCGCCCCGCCGATGAGGAACGGGGCCGATTGGAATTCCTGTTCGAGCGGGAGAAAAGCATGAAGCCCGCCGAACGGGAGGACGGAACGGTGGATTACCGCGATCTGGGCATCGTCCAGAACGTCAAGAAAGGCGAAGCGCTCTGCCGGCTGATCCCGCCGAAGCCCGGCAGGGACGGCAGGGACGTGTTCGGGCGCGCCGTTCCGTTCCGGCGCGGCGCCCTGCCGCCTCTGCCGCAGGGACGGAACACCGAGCTGTCGGCGGACGGACGGACGCTGACCGCGGCGATCGACGGATGCGTGGAGTATAAAAACGCGCTCGTCTGCGTGAACGACGTGTTTCTGGTGCGCGGCGACGTCGGCAGCGCGTCGGGGAATATCGACGCCGTCGGGACGGTGGTCGTGCGGGGCGACGTGCGCGACGGCTTTTCGATCCGGGCGGTCGGGGACATCAACGTCCGCGGCATGGTCGAGGGCGCGCGGCTCGAGGCGGGCGGCAGCATCGCGATCACCCTCGGCATGAACGGGATGCACCGCGGAAGCCTGAAAGCCGGCGGAAGCGTTTCCGCGAAATATCTGGAAAACACCGCGATCGAATGCGGCGGGGACGTTCGGACCGACGTGATCCTGAACAGCGCGGTCCGGGCCGGAGGATCCGTCTTTCTGGCCGGGCACAAGGCCCTGATCTCGGGCAGCCGCTGCACGGCCGGCCGGCAGATCGCGGCCAAGACCATCGGCAGCGGCGGATCCCGGACGGAGGTGGCGATCCTTTCCGAAAATCTGAACAGGCTTCTGGCCGGCCGGGTCGAGCAGGGAGATCCGAAACAGATCCGCGCGGCGCTCGCGGAGATGAAGAAAAAAGAAAAGACCCTCGGGTCCCAGATCGGGATGATCGCCAGGTTCCGCAAAAAAGACGCGAAAGCAACCGCGGACGACAAGCTGCTGATCCGCCTCGCGCGGCAGCGGGAGCGGCTGGCGGCCGGCATCAAAAAGCTGGAGGAAAAGCTCGCGAGGCTGGAGGCGTCCGGGGTTGCGGGGCAGACCGCGCTGGATTATAAAATCGTCGCGCTTGAGGTCATCCGCGCCGGGACGAAAATGACGATCGGGACCTTCTCGCAGACCCTGACGGCCGATACCAGCTCGATGAAATTTTACGCCGGCGGGGACCGCATCGTCGCTTCGCCGCTTTCGCCGTCGGAAAGAATCTATGAACCGCTTGTTTGAGCAGGGAGGCGCGTCATGGCAATCGAGAGTTTCAATCAGCTCAATGAAGTACACATCGACGTTTTAAAGGAAATCGGGAACATCGGCGCGGGGAACGCCGCCACTTCGCTCTCAAAGCTCCTGAACCGGGAGGTGGACATGGTGACGCCGGCCGTCAGGATCCTGGACATCAGCGAGGCGGACCGCGCGCTCGGCGGCCCGGAAACGCCGGTGGTCGCCATTCTGGTCAAGCTCCGCGGGGACATCGGCGGAATGATGATGTTCGTCATCGAGCGGGAGTTCACCCAGTCCCTGCTGGAAACGCTGCTGGGCGAAAGCCGGGTCAGCTGCGGAAATCTTTCCGAGATGGAGTCCTCCGCCCTGTCCGAGATCGGGAATATCATGATCGGCGCCTATGCCGCGTCCGTCGCGACGCTGTCCGGCCTCGTCATCAAGACCACGGTGCCCGCCGTCACCGTGGATATGGCGGGCGCTCTTCTGACCGTTCCCGCCGCGGAGATGGGGTCCGTTTCCGACAAGATCATCTTTATCGAGGACGATTTTCTGAGCGCGAGCCGCACCATCTCCGCCAATATGATGCTGATTCCGGACCTGAAGTCCCTGAATAAACTGATGGAGAGCCTGGGGATCCAGTTATGAGCGAACTCGTTACGGTTGGAATTTCGGACCTGAAAATAGCGGGGGCCCCGGGCGGGCTGGTCACCTACGCCCTGGGGTCCTGCATTGGGATCTGTCTTTATGATTCCGTGCTGAAAGTCGGGGGCCTCGCGCACATCATGCTGCCCTACCGCCCGCGGAACGGCACGGAAGAGCAGGCGTTCCGCTACGCCGATTCGTGCCTGCCGCTCATGGTGCGGAACATGGAGAAGCTGGGCTGCGCGCGCTCCAGGCTGCAGGCGAAGATCGCGGGCGGGGCGAAGATGTTCGACATCGCGGACGACACCGCGTTCGGGAACATCGGCGCCCGCAATATCGCCGCGGTCAAGGAAACGCTCTCCGCGCTGCAGATCCGGATCCTTGCGGAGGACACGGGCCTCAACTACGGCCGGACGGTCTATTTTTACACCGAAACCGGCATGATGGTCGTCAAATCGTTCGCGAAAGGCGTGCACAGCTTTTAAAAAAGAAAGCGGGAGGAAAACGGGGCGCCGGAACGACCCTCCGGGCCGCGGGAGCCGTTGATCCGCTTCTGGAGCCGGTCGCGTTCCCTTTTGATCTGTTTGAGGCTTTCCGCGTCGCAGGCGCGGATCTCCCGCCGCAGCGCCCTGCAGCGGGCGCCGTATCCGGCCAGCGCCGCTTCCTCCGGAAAGCCGCCGCTCTCTCCGCCGGAAAAAAGGACCCGTTCCACCCGCCCGCGCTCCCCGGACGGCAGGCGGGAAAGCAGGGCGGAGATCCGCTTTTCGCATTTTTCCAGCCGGCCGATATAGACCTGACGCTCCGCGAGCGGTTCGTTCGGATCGGCGTCCGGCTCCCCGCTTCGGATTTCGATCCGGCGGGCAAGATCCTTGACCCGGGTCAGCAGGACCTCCATCTGATCCAGACAGGCGAGCAGTTCCTCGTAAGCCATTTGCGGGTTCCCCTTCGGCGCGGCCTCAGAGGGCCGCGCGTTCCTTTCCCTTCGCGCCGCTCCGCTTCCGCAGGGACTTTTCCGCCTGCGCCCACGCGTCGCGCAGTCCCTGCAGGGAGGGAATCTCCGCGTCCAGAAGTTTCGCGTCCCCGGAGACGTTTGCCCGGATGATCTGCGTGAGAAGATGGGAATAGATCCGTTTCAGTTCCGCTGAAAGACCGTACCGGTCGTCCAGGATCGCGTAAAGATAGTTCACGATGTTCCTGGCCTTCGCGGTGCGTTTCTTCGCCTGCTCGTCCTGTCCCTGCCCGAACAGGATCGAAGCGTGCTTCAGACTTTTGATCAGCTCGTCGTAAAGCAGGACGAGCTGGTCCCCCTTGGACATCGTGGAAACCGACTGTTCCTGATACTGCAGGATCAGATGACTGTTGTCTGCCATTTTCGGCGCCTCCGTTTGATGGATCGATGATGAACCGTTTCGTCAGGAATTCTGGTCGCCGCTGAACATGGAGGTCAGGTAGCTGCTCTGGGCGCTCAGCGTGCTGAGCGCCTGCTCCATCGCGGTGAACTTGCTCCACCACCGGTCCTGCTCGTCCGTGAGCCGGTCGGTCAGCGTGTCGACGGTGTCCTGATACTCCTTGATCTGCGTGGACAGCAGGCTCGTGTCGTTCGCCCTCGTCTCGGACCCGGCCCTCAGCAGCAGGATGCCGTCGCCGCCGAACGTGCCGACATATTTGTCCAGGACGTCCTTGATCTTCTGGGAAACGCCGTCCGAACCCGTGAACAGGTCCTTGACCGCGTCCGGGCTGCCCGTCAGCGTTTCCTTGAGCTGCTCGGTGTCCACCGCGAGCTGCCCGCCGGACGTGTAGTCGTAGGCCTGGGTGGAAATGCCGAGCTTGCTCAGCGAAAGTCCCGTCGTCTGCTCGATGGTGCCCACCGCCGCGCGCAGGTCGGAAAGGATGCCGTTCAGGGCGGAATCGTTCTGGAGCAGGCCCTCTTTGGCCTTTTCGTTCCATTTTTCGATCTCGTCCTCGCTCATGTCCTCTTTTTGCGCGTCCGTCAGCGGCTGGTAGTCCTCGTCCGTGTCGGGAGCCTGAGATGTCAAGGTGTTGACCTTGTCGATAATTTTATTGTAGTCGTTGACGAAATCGACGATTTTCTGGGAGAGGTCGTCGATGTCGCTTTCGGAGGAAAACGTGACCGGTTCGTCGGTCGTGCCCGTGATCTGCAGGTTCACCCCGTCCAGCGCGGTCGTGTTGGAAGAGCGGGTCAGGTCGAACGTGCTGCCGTTCAGCGTGACGTTCATTTCCAGGTCCTTGCCGGCGGTCGACAGACCTTCGTTATAGGTGCCGAACAGCACGCCGGCCAGATTGCCCGTTCCATCGCTGAATTCGATCTGTCCCTGCGAGCCGCTGTCGTCCGCGACGATGCGGAACGTATCGGTCGTCTGGGAGTGGGAAACGGTCACGCCGGCTTGAGCGTCGCTGTTGATCCTGGAAATCACGTTCCCGAGCGTCGTATCGCCGGTAAAAGTAAACTCCTTTCCGTTTACAGTGATGGAATAGCCGTTCGTCCCGTCTTCCAGCGTTCCCTCTTCCAGCGCGGCGTTCAGCTCGCCGGCGAGGTCGCCGAGCGTCTTGCTCAGCTCCGCGCGGTTGGTTTCGCCGGTGGCGATCCGCAGCGCGCCGGTCGCGCTCAGGACGTTCTGCCCGTCGGAGGAGGTCATGCTGAGGACGGAGGTCATGTCCTGCGTTTTGAAGCTGAGCGCGCCGTCCGCTTCCGACACGGTGATTTTACCGCTGCCGAACAGGCCGTCGAGCTTGTCCTGGAGATAGGTTTGTATCTCCGCCGCGGAATCGTAATCGCCCTGCCTGCTCGCGTCGAACGCGACGGTCTTCGAGACGCCGTCCAGCGTGAACGTCACCGTGTTGCCCGCGAGCGTGTCCCCGAGGGAGGACTGGAACAGCGCGCCGGCGTCGAGGTCCGATTCCTCCACGGAGATGGGCGCCCCCGCCTCCGCGGATGCTCCCTCCAGTCCAAGGCCCTGCAGCAGATCCTGGGAGCCGCCGGAAACGGAGATGCTGCCGCCCCCTTTGGACCTGAACTGGAGCACGCCGGCTTCCGTCAGCGAAACGCCGATCTTCCCTTTCAGGTCGTCGCTTGCCTCCACCTGCTTTTGCAGCGCGGCCTCGATGGCCTTGACGGTCTGCTTTTTGTCCGCCCCGGTGCAGTCGAGGTTTTCGCCGAGCTTGACCGTGTACTCTTCCTCCGAGCCGTCGACCTTGAACTTGAGATAGGAGGAGGACGAAACGGTCTTGTTGAACAGGCCGCTCGTGGCCGGGTCGGTGTCGACGGCGGATCCTTCGACCGTCTTCCCGCTGTCTCCGGAAGAAAGGCCGAGGGCGGTGAGAAATTTAATTCCGCTCGTGTCGTCTTTGTCGGACGCGTAGGCTTTGATCTGAACGGGGTAGGCTGTGTCCGTCGAAGAAAGCGCAAAGCCGGTTCCGTCCCCGTTGAGATCGAACCGGACCCTGCCCTTCAGGTCGGCGTTCGCGTCGATCTGGTCGTTGAAGCCGTCGACGACCTTCCGGAGCTCTGTTTTGATCCCGTCCGTCGTCGTCATGTTCGCGGAGTCGAGCTGGACCGAGTTGCTCAGCGTCAGCGCGTAGTCGGTGCCGTTGTAGTTGACCACGAGCGTCTTGCCGCCGACGGCCGATTTGGTCCATGTCTCCCGAATGGCTCCGGACGTGATGGCTTCCTTGGAAACCTGCTGGTCCGCGGTATAGGAGGCCTGCGCGGCGAGCTGGGAAACGCTGTTGATCACGAGGTTCTGCGCGTTCGCGAGGTCCCCGGTCGCCGTGACCGCGTCCGAGGAGCTGACGATGTCCGAGGTGTTGAAGAACGTGGAGCTCAGCAGGTTCGTCTCGCTGTTCGTGTAGGAAAAATATTTGTCGGAGAAGTCCTGCATGTCGGAGATCACGTCGCGGTAAAGCTCCTGCTTCCATTGGGCGATCTGCTCCAGCTGCTTCTGGCGGTCGATCTTGCTCTGCGTATTCGAGGTCAGAGCCTTTATAATATTGTCCGTATCCAGACCCGAAAACAGGTCCGTGCCGCTCATGCGGTAAACCGAGGAGGTCGAAAGATCGGATGAGGCCATAGGGGAATCCCTCCGTAAAGTCGTTTTTGTCTGTTGGCTTACATGTTTACTATCGGCCGAAATTCGGAAACCTTTAGCGGTTTTCTCCGGAAAAAATAACGGCGGCCCCGCCGCGCGGAACCGCCGTCGTTTGTGATCGGGACCGGATCGCCCGGCCGGAGAGGGTCAGGCGTACTTGTCGCTCAAATGCGCGCCGGCGGCCGGGGAAACCGCCCGGGCCGCGGCCGGAGCCGCCTTCGCGGCCGGCTTTGCGGCCTTCGGTTTTTGGACGGACGCCGCTTTCGGGGACGGCGCCTTTGCCGGCTGCGCGGCCGCCGCGCCTTCGCGCAGCTTGATGCCGGCGGTCAGACGCTTGACTTCCTTCGCCTGCGCGGAAAGCTCTTCGCTTGCGGCCGCGCTCTGCTCCGCCGTGGCGGAATTCGTCTGCACGACGGCGGAAACCTGTTCCATCCCCTGCGTGATCTGGGCGATCGCGGTCGCCTGCCGGTTGGTGGCGTTCGCGATTTCGTTGATCAGCTCGTTCGCGCGCCCGGAGAAGACGCCGACCTCCTGCAGGTTTTTCTCGGTGGCCTCGGCGACCTTCGTGCCGTTGCCAACGGCTTTGATGGAGTTTTCGATCATGTCGGTCGTGTTTTTCGCGGCCTCCGCGCTCTTGCTCGCAAGGTTCCGAACCTCGTCGGCGACCACCGCGAATCCCTTGCCCGCGGCGCCGGCGCGCGCGGCTTCGACCGCCGCGTTCAGCGCGAGGATGTTGGTCTGGAACGCGATGTCGTCGATCGTCTTGATGATGTTGCCGATCTGTTTGGAGGTGTCGTTGATCTGGGCCATGGCCTTCATCATTTCGTCCATCTTTTCGTTGGCGTTCTTCAGCTTTTTCTCAGCCTCTTTGGAGGATTGGGTCGCCTCCGCGGCGTTTGCGGCGTTTTTCTTGATATGTTCGGAAATTTCCTGAATGGTGGCGGAAAGCTCCTGGATCGAGCTGGCCTGCTCCGTCGCGCCCTGCGCCAGCGACTGGGAGGCGCTCGAAACCTGTTCCGCGCCGCTGGAGGTCTGGTCGCCGGCGACGGCAATCTTGGACAGGATGCGGTTCAGGGAATCGAAAATCGTCTGGAACGCGCCGTTCATCTCCGCCCAGTCCCCGGTCCACACGAACTGTGCCTGCACCGTCAGATCCCCCTTTGCCAATGCCTTGAGCAGGGAGATGATCTCCTTCATCGCGGCGATGAGGACGCGGGTAAAGTTGTTGAGTTCCCGCGCCGCTTCCCCGAGCTCGTCATTCCGATCGCAGTCGATTTCCCCGCTCAGCCTGCCCCCGGCCATGGCGCGGGCGGACTCGGCGATCTTCCGCGCCGGTTCCGCGAGCGATTTGGAAGACCGGGAGGCGAGCAGGAGCGCGAGCAGCCAGATCACGGCAAGAGAAATGCCGGTCACGGGGGTCATAACGTTAACGCGCTGGCGCAGCAATTCTGCATCGCCGCTGCTTGTCAGCATCATGCCCATGACGATCATATAGGGAATGGTGAAAAGGACAGAGACCAAAACCATCAGGAACGTAAACTTTCCGCGAATTTTCAAATTGCGATAGAAATGCATGCTGATTACTCCTTTTCGCCGTCTTTTTGGGTGTTGGCAACGCGAAGGACCGCGGGCGCCGAAGGCTTTGGCGCCTCCGGCGTTTCCGGAGGCGTTTTTTCCGGGCTTTGGGTTTCTTCCCCGGATTCATCGGCGCCTTTCGCGGCCGCTTCATGGACGTCCGTCAGCTCGTTTTCCGACAGGATCTTCGCGACGTCCAGCAGCAGCACGACCTTGTCGCCGATCTGCCCGATCCCGGTCAGATAACGGTTCGTGACGTCCCTGGACACCTTCGGCGGCGGAGAGATGCTGTCCTCGTCCAGATCCGTCACCTCGTCGACCGCGTCCACGATAAAGCCCATGTAGCTGTCCTCGATGCTTGTGACGACGATGCAGGTGTTGTCGGTATATTCGATTTCCGCCTTGCCGAAGCGGATGCGGATGTCAATGACCGGAATGATGTTCCCGCGCAGGTTGATGACGCCTTTCGCGTAGGCCGGAAAATCCGGCAGCGGGGTGATCCCCTGCATGCTGATGATCTGGACCACGTCCGAGATCGGGATGCCGTAAAGCTCCCCGTCCGTCCAGAACGTCAGATATTTTTCCTCCGCAGCGTCCGGCGCGCCGTTTTCGGCCACGTCGGTCCGGATTCCTGTCTCTGTATTTTGCACGTCCTTCACCTCAAGTTCCATAGAATTTCAGGCCGCGGCCCGCCTTCGCCGCGGCCCCGTCACACCCCGCGGTTCCGCATCAGGCGGATCTGCTCGCGCTGGACTTCGAAAAGATATTTGCACAAAAGGTTGAGCTGCGTTTCGGAGGGCTCCAGAAATTCGCATCCGCAGCAGGAAGAATCCGGCGGCGGAAGTTTGCGGACAACCTCGCACGGCAGCTCCAGCCGCTCTCCGTACAGGTCCAGAAAAACGGTCAGCCTGTCGCCAATCTTGAATTTCCGACCGCTGTCGAACAGCAGGCCGCTCAGGCTCAGATTTTTGACGGCGATCACGAACGGCTGGGCGGAAGGGCTTTTCGCGGCGCCTTCCCCGGCGTCCCCGCCCCGCAGGGGAAGGGCGGCCAGCTGCAGGCTCAGCTTCACCCGGAAAAAATCCCGCCGTTCGCCGTTCGCCGCGTTTTGCACTTCCACCACGCGGATCATGTTGTTTGTGGACAGAAATACGATCCCGACCAGCGAGCGGAAGCTGAGCGTGCGGTGCACGACGTTGAGCTTGACCCGCGTGTTGCAGTGCACCAGCGGGAGCTCGCCCAGCCGGTCGGAAATCTGGACTTCTCCGTCCGAAATCGAGGACAGATAGCCGGAGAGAATCGGGATATTGTCCATCGACAGCAATTCGCAGGGCGATTGCAGATACTCTTTCGGGAGCGGAAGCATGTTGGTGGAAACCTCCTCACACGGCCCTGTTTCGCCGTCTTATTCGGCCGCGGTTTTCAGCGCAGGCTCCGGGGGCCGGCCGGTCTTTGCGTCCTTTCGCTCCGTCAGAACGCGGGCGATGTCGAGCACCATGGCGGATTCTTTTTCCAGCGAGGCGATGGAGCAGACGTAGCGGCCCTGGGCGCCGCGTTTCAGGCCGGGCGCGTCGAAGATCTGCTCTTTCGAAACGTCGCGCACATCCTTGACCGCATCCACGATCAGTCCCGCCGTCATCTCGCCGCTCTCCGTGATGATGATGCTGGTCCGGCTGCCGTACGGCGCGGCTTCCTTCCCGAATTTCAGGCGCATGTCGACGAGCGGCACGATCTTTCCCCTCAGGTTGATCACGCCCTTCACATAATCCGGAAGGTTCGGGAAGAACGTGACGGGCTGCATCCGGATGATCTCGACGATGCGGGAAGTGGGCAGTGCGTAAAGCTGCCGGTCGATGAAGAAAGTCAGGTATTTTTCCGCGGAGATGTTTTCCACGATCGAAAACGCGTTCCTGTTCTTGGCTCTTTTTTTCGTTTTTTTCATATGATTCACCCTTTTACGCCTTGCGCGCCTCAAATTCCTAATCCTTTCGATAATATCGGCACGGCGGAGGCAAAGATTAGAGGGAGCGGTCAAAGTTTTTCAATCTTCCCCGGTTTGCCCGGGGGCCGCGGGCTCCCCGTGCTCCGGCGGCTCCCGCCGGGAAACGTTGCCCTCGGCGTCCACCGTGAAGCCGAGGAAATACACATAGATGTCGACGACCGCGCGGTACAGCTCCGGCGGGATCTTCGTGCCGGAATCCATCCGGGACAGCAGCGTCGCGAGCGAATCGTCCCGGAAGACGGGCACGCCGTTCTTTTCGGCGGTCTTCACGATCTCCCGCGCGACGCTTCCCATGCCGGAGGCGACGACCACGGGGGCGCCGTCCTCGGAGAGGTCGGAATACTTGAGGGCGGCCGCCTTCCGGAGCTTTTCAAACGGTGACATCGACGGCCCGCTTCCTTTCCATCACTTTTTTCAGCACGATGCCGGGAATTTCCGGCCTGCCGCCCCGCTTCAGGCGGACCTCGCCGGCCTGCAGGCCGTTCTGCGCGAGGATCCGGCCGAGGGCGTCGGAGATCTCCCGCTTCCGGGGCATCAGCGCGCCGGGGCAGGAAAGGCTCAGGTCGGCCTTTTTGCCGGCGAGCTCGACGCGCGCCTCGAAGGCGCCGAGGTCCTGGATATCGAACGAAAGGTAGAGCCGCGTGGGCGCCTCCGCCCGCCGGGGGGCGCTCTCCGCTTCCCCGCCGTCTTTCTTCTCGACCCAGATTTCGGAGAACAGAAACCGCCCCTGCCAGACGACGGGGAGATAGAAATGGAGAAACGGCATGAAGGCGCTGTTGTCCAGCAGCACCGAGCGCAGGATGTCCCCGCGGACGGCACCGTCCGCCCCCGCGCCGCCCTCCTGGGACAAAAGCGAAACCAGGGACCGGAGGAAACGATTCTGCGGCTTGTCCCGGTCCCCGTCGGCCGCATCCAGATAGAACGAGCGGAGCAGCCGGGTCATCGGCTCGCCGAAGCTGCGCCGGCAGTCGGCGGCGAGCTGCTCGAACTGCCCGTCGAGGTAGCCGCGGGTGCTCACGTTCAGCAGGGAGGTGTTGTGCAGCAGCAGCGAGAGCGTCTCCCGCATCGCCCCGTAATCGCTGCTTTTCGCCACATAATCGGACAGAAGCGGGAGAATTTCCGCCTTGAGCAGCTTCAGGTTCGCCCCGATCGAGCCCTCGGGCGCGCCGGCGTCCAGCCTGCCCGCAAGCTCCGCGAGCTTTTTCGCGTACGGGGCCGGGATCTGCCGCCCGATGGTCCCGAGGTTCAGGAGGATCGCGCCCGTCGTGTCCGGGATCGAAACGTACCCGTCGAACGCCTTGAGGAAGGAGGCGAGCCGCAGCGCGAACTGCGCGTCGCCCCGCTCCTCCATGCGGCCGAGCAACTGGAACAGCGGGCCGGAAAACAGGGTGCTGTCCTTCTGCTGGAACCGCAGGCCGTCGACCATGTCCCCCTTTTCCGCCGGAACGCCGGCGGCGAGCTGCGCCAGCGGCAGGCCCTCCGGCAGCGGACCGGCCGCCGATTTTCCACCCGGGCGGAAAACGGCCGCCAGCGCTTTTCCGAGCGTTTCGGAGAGCGCCGGCGTCTGCCTCAGCTGCTGGACGTATCTGCCGAAGACGGAATCCCGGCGCAGCAGCAGGTCCATGGACTCCGCGTTCCGGTTCTGCTCCTGGGGATTCGGGCGGTTGACCCGGCTTGGGTCGACCGCCTCCACCAGCGGGGATTCCGGCGGAAGATTCGGCTTCAGGACCCCTTCGTTGTTCGGAACGGGGGCGGTGATGCGCAGATTTTCCGGCATAAAAGCACCTCTTTCATAAAAATAGCGGCAAAACCGTTAATTTTATTTTAAAATGGACGATAAAGAAAACGATGGATCATAAGAATTCGTGACCGGTCAAATCCAAACGAAACGATTGCGGTTCGATCGAAGGATGGGAGCGAAAAATATGGAAAACGGCAACGAATCCATGCTGGACGTTTATCTGTTTGAAACGAGCGACCTGCTGGAGCACCTTGACGATATTCTGATCGAAAGCGAAAAGAACAAAAGCCTCGGCGGGGACAGCATCAACGAGATTTTTCGGATCATGCACACCATCAAGGGCTCTTCCGCCATGCTGGAGTTCAACAGCCTGATGGTCATTGCCCATAAGATGGAGGACCTGTTCGCGTTCGTGCGGGAAAACGGCATCGGACAGGAAAATCTGGAAGACCTGTTCGACCTGATGTTCCGCTCGGGGGATTTCCTCAAGGCGGAAGTCGAGAAGGTGCGCAACGGTCAGCCCCTCACTACCAATATCGGCACGTTGGAGCAGGAGATTAACGATTTCCTCAAAAAGATTTCCGCTTCCGCCAAGGCCGGCTCCCCGGCCGCCCCCGCGCCGGCGGCCGCCGAAAAGGCCCCGGCCGCCGCGCCCGCCGCTTCCGAGCGGGAGAAAAAGCTCCTCGGGGAGGAGTCCGGGCGCGGCTACCCGTTCGCAATCCGGGTCGCGTTCGACGAGGACGCACAGATGGAAAATCTGCGCGCGTTCATGCTGGTCAATAATTTGCAGGGCGTGTGCAGGGACTTTGAATATTCTCCGCGGGAGATCGAAACGGACAGCGGGACGGCGGCTTCGATCCTCAAGGACGGCTTTTACCTGTTCTTCCGCAAAAGCGAGGACCGCGGCCATGCGGTTCCGGCCGTGGAGTCGTTTTCCTACACCAAGACCTATTCGCTTCTGGGCGGCGCGCCGGCCGGGGAAACGGCGGCGTCCGCTTCGGGCGCGCGCAGACAGCAGGCGGCCCGTTCGTCCTCCCGCGGGCCGGTCAAGCAGAGCCTGATCAACGTCAACCTCTCGAAGCTCGACAATCTGATGGACCTGATGGGCGAGATCGTCATCACGGAATCCATGGTGACCTCGAATCCGGCGCTCCAGAAGGCCGGGCTGGACAACAACTTCACCAAGGCGTCGCGCCAGCTGCGCAAGCTGACGGACGAGCTGCAGGAGATCGTCATGTCCATCCGCATGGTCCCCGTGTCCACCGTGTTCCAGAAAATGAACCGCATCGTGCGCGACATGAGCAAAAAGCTGGACAAGGACGCGCAGCTTGTGCTGGCCGGCGCGGAGACGGAGGTCGACAAGACCATCGTCGACAGCATCGCCGACCCCATCATGCATCTGGTGCGCAATTCGATGGACCACGGGATCGAAAGCCGCCGGGAGCGGGCGAAGGCCGGCAAGCCGAAGACGGGAACCATCACGCTTTCCGCGCAGAACACCGGCGGGGAGATCCTCATCACCGTCGCCGACGACGGGGCGGGCGTCGACCGCGCGGCCGTGCTGGCCAAGGCGCAGAAAAAGGGCCTTTTGACCAAAGCGCCCGACGAATACACCGATCAGGAGGTCAATCAGTTCATCCTGATGCCGGGCTTTTCGACGAACGACGTCGTCACGGAATATTCCGGCCGCGGCGTCGGCATGGACGTGGTGAAGGAAAACGTGGAGAAGATCGGCGGCGACGTTTCCGTGGAAAGCGCCCCGGGCAAAGGGACGAAAACGGTCTTCAAGATTCCGCTGACGCTCGCGATCGTCAACGGCATGAAGATATCCGTCGGGAACACGATGTTCACGATCCCGATCAAAAACATCCTCCAGTCGTTCAAGGCGAAGGACGAAAGCATCATGTACGACACGGACATGCGGGAGATCATCATGGTCCGCGACCGGTATTACCCGGTGGTCCGCCTGCACCAGGTCTATCATATCGACACGCAGGTCAGGGACATCGGCGACGGCATCATGATCCTGGTCGGCACGCACGACAATTCGTTCTGCCTGTTCGCAGACGCGCTCATCGGCGAACAGCAGGTGGTCATCAAGCCGCTCCCTCAGTACCTGACTCAGTTCAAGGTCAAGAAGGCCGGCATCGACGGCTGCGCGATCCTCGGCGACGGCAGCATCAGCCTGATCCTGAACATGCAGAACCTGTACAACGCCAGCTATGCCGCGAACAGCGTGGGCAATGCAAGCTGAATTCGCGCCGGCGGGCGCCGGCATGATCCACCTGACCGACCGCGAATTCGGCGAGTTCGTCGGGTATATGCGCGAACATTACGGCATCGACCTCGGGAAAAAGCGTCTTTTGATCGAGGCGAGGCTTTTTTCCGTGCTGGCCGAAAAGAAAATCGGCAGCTTCACGGAATATTTCAGCCTGATCCGCGGCAATCCCGCGGAGCGCAACGTCATGCTGGACCGCCTGACGACGAACCACACCTATTTCATGCGCGAGCCGCGGCACTTCGAATTCCTCCGGGAGCGGATCCTGCCGGAGATCACGAAAAAACACCCGGACAAGTGCCTGCGCATCTGGAGCGCCGGCTGCTCCACCGGGGAGGAGGCCTACACCGCGGTCATGGTGATGAAGGAGTGGTTCGGTCCCGGCGCGGACTGGGACTACCGTATCCTTGCGACCGATCTTTCCACCCGGGTGCTCTCGGCGGCCCGGCAGGGAACCTATCCGCGGGAATCGCTCCGCAGCCTGCCCCGGGGCTGGGAAAAAAGGTATTTCCGCCGGGACGGCGAAGCGTTCCGCCTGAGCGACGAGGTGAAGCGGGAGGTCATTTTCCGCAGGCTGAATCTGATGGAACCGTTTCCGTTCCACCACCCGTTCGATCTGATTTTCTGCAGGAACGTCATGATCTATTTCAACCAGCGGACGAAAAACGAGCTGATCGCAAAGTTCTGCGACGCCCTGACCCCCGGGGGCTACCTGCTCATCGGACATTCCGAAACCGTGCAGCGGGACACGGTGAACCTGAAATATATCGAGCCTTCCATCTATCAGAAAGGATAACGAATATGCCGTTTCGGCCGCTCAGAGTTTTGATCGTATCCGAAGCCGGCCCCCTGCCGCTGAAGCTCAAGGCCCGTCTGGCGGGGGACGCCGGAATCGATGAAATAAAGACCGCCTCCGGCGTTTCGGAGGCGGTCCGTTCCCTGAAAACCTGGAGCCCGGATGTCGTCGTGGCGCGGACCGTCCTGCCGGACGGCGGAGCGCGGGAACTGGTCCGGGAGCTTTTGGCCGCCGGATGCCCGGCGCCCGTCGTGGCGGTCGGGCCGGACCGCGGGGACGGTGAGGCGCTGCTGCGGGAGGGCGCGGCGGATTTCGCGCTGCTGCCGGAACATCCGGAGGCAAAGCTGTTCGACGTGTTCTGCAGCGAAATCTGCGTCAAGGTCAAGATCGCCGCGGCTCCGCACTCCGCCCCGCGCGGCGCGGCGAGGCGCCCGAAGCCGCGCCGCGCGCGGTGCGGGGTGATCGCGATCGGCGCTTCCACCGGCGGGACGGACGCCACCGCGGAGATCATCCGCCGGCTGCCGGACGATCTGCCCGGCATCGTGATCGTCCAGCACATGCCGCCGGGCTTCACGCGCATGTACGCGCAGCGGCTGGACGGGCTTTCGGGTATCCGGGTGACGGAGGCCGCGGACGGGGACCGCGTGAAGCCCGGCACGGCGCTGGTCGCCGCCGGCGGCGTCCATCTGCGGCTGAAGCGGGACGCCGCCGGGTATTTCGTGCGCTGCGTCGGCACCGACCGGGTGAACGGGCACTGCCCGTCGGTCGGCGTCCTGTTCGATTCGGCGGCCGAATCGGCCGGCCCGGAGGCGGTCGGCGTCATCCTGACCGGCATGGGGCGGGACGGCGCGGAGGGGCTTCTGCACATGCGCAGGGCCGGCGCCTACACCATCGGCCAGGACCGGGCCACCAGCGTGGTTTACGGGATGCCGATGGCGGCGTACGAGCTTGGGGCGGTCAGCGTCCAGGCCCCGCTTTTCAAAATTGCGGACCTGATCCTCCGAAGGGCGGAGGGTTAATCGAGTAACGGGAGTTGTAAAAATTGATTCACAGGAAAAGGAAATTCGGAATCCCATCGCCGTTCCATGGAAAGAAACCCGTCCGGACAAAGGCCCCCGCGGGGAGCGGGAGCCTGCGGACGAAGCTCCTTTCCCGCGTCATGCTGGTCACCGTTGCCGTCTGCCTGATATTCGGCGGCACGGCGCTTTTTCTGCTTTACGAAAATTCGATGGATTTCATGCGGCAGGAGGTGGACGCCTCGGCGAAGGCGTACGGCCTTGCGGCCCAGAATTCCATCTCCAAATATCTTTCCGGCATCACGGATATTTCCTCGGATCCGACAATCTTCTCGGCGATCTACACCCGGGATTCCATCCAGCAGAAGCTGGACTGGGAGGCGAAGTCGCACGGCTTTCTGAACGCCTGGGCGGCCGACGGATCCGGAAAGACGCTGACCGGTCAGAACGTCGGCGGGGAGGACTATTTCAAAAAGGCGCTGCGGGGCCAGACCTATCTCGCCACCGATTACCGCGCAAGCCGGGACGACGCCCCGTCGGTTTTGATGGCGTCCCCCATCTCCACCGGAGAATTCGAAGGGGTCGCCGCCTGTGTGATTTCCTCCGAAAGTCTGAATAAAATGATCGACGGGGTTTCCATCGGGGAAACGGGGTACGGGTTCCTGGTGGACCAGACCGGCGATATCGTTGCGGACAAACGTGCCGACAACGCCGCGAATCGGGTGAATTACATCGATCAGGCGAAAAAGGACCCGTCGTATTCCGGGATGGCCGGGGTCGTTGCGCAGATGGCCGCCGGCAAGACGGGGGGAAGCCGGATCAATTTCGGGGGAAAGAAGGTTTACGTTTCCTACCGGCCGATTTCGGGCGTGAGCGGCTGGTCGATCGGCGTGGTCGCGGTGGAAAGCGAAATGCTGGGCGGCATGTACCGGGCGCTGTACCTGCTGCTCGGCATCATCGCCGCCTTTCTGCTTTTGGCGACGATCGTTTCCAGGCGGATCGCGGCGCCGATCGTCGGGCCGGTCCTCGCGCTGGCGGGGCGCATTTCCACTCTGGCGGACGGGGACCTGCATTCCGACGTCCCGGCCGTCAGGACGCGGGACGAGATCCAGGCGCTTTCGGAGACGTTCGGCGGCACCGTCGCTTCGCTCAACGGCTATATCGGGGAAATTTCAGACGTTCTGGACCACATGGCGCGGGGGGATTTCACGGTGACGGCCCGTCGGGAGTACCGGGGCGATTTTGCGGCGATCCGCGAGGCGCTGGACACCATCGTCGCCTCGATGAACCGGATGTTCGGCGAGATCAGCCGGATGGCCGACCGGGTCTACGGGGGCTCCGAGCAGGTTTCGGCGGGCGCGCAGTCCCTGGCGCAGGGGGCGACGGAACAGGCCGGCACGATGGAGCAGCTTTCCGCCTCGATCCGCGAAATCACCGGCAGGGCGAACGAAAGCGCGGAATATGTCCGGAAAGCGGATTCGGTCGCGAAGGAGGCCGAAGAACAGGCCGCGCAGGGCGGCGTCCTGATGAAACGGATGACGGAGGCGATGGAGAAGATCCGGGAATCTTCCGGCAGGATCGAAAAGATCATCAAGACGATCGAGGACATCGCGTTCCAGACCAATATCCTCGCGCTGAACGCGGCGGTCGAGGCCGCGCGGGCCGGGGAGGCCGGCAGGGGGTTCGAGGTCGTCGCGGACGAGGTGCGCAGCCTGGCGGGCAGGAGCGCCGCGGCGGTCAAGGATACGTCCGCGCTGATCCACGATTCGCTCGCCGCCGTGGAGGAGGGACGCGGGATCGCGGACGACACGGCCCGCGCGCTCGAGAGGATCGTCGGCGGGGTTTCGGCCATGGCGGAGCTGTTCGGATCCATTTCAAAATCCACCGGCGAACAGGCCGCGGCGATCGGCCAGGTCAACCGGGGGGCCGGACAGATTTCCTCGGCGGTCCAGTCGGCTTCCGCCACCGCGGAGCAGAGCGCCGCCACGAGCGCGGAGCTCCACGGTCTGGCGCAGGAGCTCAGGAACATGCTGGAGAAGCTCAGGCTGGAGGAGTCCGCGGCCGGGCGGGAGCTTTTCGAACAGGCTCCGCCGGATCGGGACGCCGCGGGGTGAAACCTTACGGCCCCGCCCGTTGTGCAGACAAGACAGGCCCCGCGGCAAAAGCCGCGGGGCCTGAACAATTTAAGAAGCCGGGACGGGCGAATCACCGGCGGTAGACCATCGTGTCGCCTCGCTCGCGGTAAAACAGGATCCGGTCGCGCCAGGGCGCGACGGAGGGCTCCGTTTTCAGAATGTCGTAGTAGGCCGTGTCGCCGAAGGCGTGCATCGGGACGACCGCTTTCGCGCCGACGGTTTTCATGAAATAATCGGCCCCAAGGAACGCGTTTTCCTCCAGCCGGGGGTCGATCGGCAGAAACGCGACGTCGATCGTTTCGCCCCGGAGCGAGTCGATCTGCCGCCGGTAGCGCCGGCCCATCTCCTCGTTGTCCTCGTCCGGCTCGCCGTTCCAGCGCCACCAGTTCAGGTCGCCCGCGTGGTAGATGCGCAGACCGTCCGCCCCGACGAGGAACGCGACGCCGAGGTCCGTCGATTCCAGCGCGCGGACCGAAACGCCGCCCGCTTCGGCGGTTTCCCCCGGCGCGAGCCGGACCGCCTCCTCGGAGGTGTGGATCTCGTCCGCGATGAAATAGCGGATGTTCGGGACCGTCCTGCGCCACTCGAAGATCTTCGGGCTGTAATGGTCCGGATGGCTGTGGGACACGAAAACGGAGACGTTTTTGTCCCGGATCTCCTCCGGGTCAACGACCCCTTCGGACAGACCGCCGGCCGGCGTGTCCCGGTAGCAGTCGAAGATCAGAAAATGGTTCGCGGTTTCCAGCGTGAACCCGCTGTGGTACAGGTACCGGATGACGGCTTCCATCGGAAAAATCCCTCCGTTTTGTTTTTTTGTTCCGTCACGGTCCATTATACCACGGCGCGCGGGAAACGGACAGGCCTACCGCCCGAGTTTCCGCTGGACCGCCTTGACGATTTCGACGATCGGGACGATCAGGACCGCGATGGCGAGGGCCTCCAGGTAGCGCATCGGCGTCAGCGAACGCAGCGAAAACAGGGAGGCGAACAGCGGCACTTCGATCATCATGGCCGTCAGCGCGAGCGCGGCCAGCATGGTGCCGATCAGCACCGGATTCCCCCCCTGCGCGCCGAGCCGGAAGACGGACAGGCGGCGGGAGCGCACGTTGAAGGAATGGAAGATCTCGCACATCGAAAGCGTCAGGAACGCCATGGTCGTGCCGGTCGCCGGGTCGATGCGCGCGCCGGCGTAGTAGGCGGCGAGCGTCAGGATCGCGGTGGCGGCGCCCTGGTAGGCCACGTCGAACCAGAGCCCGTTCGCGAACAGGCTTTCCGACCTGCTGCGCGGCGCGCGGTCCATGATGCCGCGCTCCTCCTTTTCCATGCCGAGCGCGACCGCGGGCAGGCTGTCGGTGATCAGGTTGATCCACAGGATGTGGATCGGGCGGAACAGCGTGAAGCCGAGCAGCGTGGCGGTGAAGATTGAAAGGACCTCGCTTAAATTGGAGGAGAGCAGAAACTGGATCGTCTTGGTGATGTTGTCGTAGATGCGCCGGCCCTCCCGCACGGCGTTGACGATCGTCGCGAAGTTGTCGTCGGCCAGGACCATGTCCGCGGCGTTCTTCGTCACGTCCGTGCCCGTGATGCCCATGCCGACGCCGATGTCCGCGGTTTTGAGCGCGGGCGCGTCGTTGACGCCGTCGCCGGTCATCGCGGTCACCCGGCCGAGCTCCCGGAAGGCCTTGACGATGCGGACCTTATGTTCCGGCTGCACGCGCGCGTACGCCCCGCAGTGCGGGACGGTTTCCCGCAGCTCTTCGTCGGAAAGCCGCTCGAGCTCGCTGCCGGTCACGACCCGTTCGCCGGGCCCGACGATGCCGAGTTCCCGGGCGATGGCCGCCGCGGTGTCCCGGTGGTCCCCTGTGATCATCACCGGGCGGATCCCGGCCCGGCGGCACTCCTTCACCGCTTCCGCGGCCTCTTCGCGCACGGGGTCGATCATCCCGGCGAGGCCGAGGAAGATCAGGCCGTTTTCAAGGCGTGCGGGCGAACAATCCTCCGGAAGCGAATCGAGCGGCTTACAGGCCGCCGCAAGCACGCGCAGGGCCCGGTCCGCCATGCCCTTGTTCCGTTCGAGGATCCCGCCGCGGATTTTTTCGGTCATCGGGACTTCCTTCCCGTCCAGCAGAGCCCGGTCGCAGCGCTTGAGCACCTCGTCGGGCGCGCCTTTCGTGTACTGGATCAGGCCGCCGTCGGGGAGCGCGTGGACGGTGGTCATCATCTTGCGCATCGAGTCGAACGGCGCCTCGCCCCGGCGGGGAAATTCGCGTTCCAGCCGGTTTTTGTCCAGCCCCTCCCCGAGCGCGAAGGCCACGAGCGCGTTTTCGGTCGGCTCGCCGACGATCTCGCCGGTCTGCGCGGAAAGCTGCGAGTCGCTGCACAGCGCGAAGGCTTTGGCGAGCAGCCGCCGGTCGCCGAACGCGTCCACCACGGTCATTTTGTTCTGCGTCAGCGTGCCGGTTTTATCCGTGCAGATCACCTGCGTGCAGCCGAGCGTTTCGACCGCCGTCAGCTTGCGGATGATCGCGTTGTGGCGCGACATGTTCGAAACGCCGATCGAGAGCACGATGGTCACAACGGCCGCGAGCCCCTCCGGAATGGCGGCGACGGCCAGACTGACCGCGAGCAGGAACGTGTCCAGCACGGCCGGGCCGCTGAAATCGTGCCGCCCGAACAGGCCGATCAGAAAGACCAGGACGCAGATGCCCAGCACCGCGATGCTCAGGATGCGGCTCAGGCCGTTCAGCCGCTGCTGCAGCGGCGTGAGCTCCTCCTCCGCCTTGGCGAGCGTGTCCGCAATTTTTCCCATTTCCGTCTCCATGCCGGTCGCCGTGACCACGCCGGTCCCGCGCCCGTAGACGGCGCTGGAACCGAGGTAGGCCATGTCCGTGCGGTCGCCGAGCGGCACGGAGCCTTCCGCGGGGGCGGGGAGAGTTTCGGCGCTTTTATCGACGGGCACGGATTCGCCGGTCAGCGCGGCCTCCTCGATCTTCAGCGAGGCGGTCTCCAAAAGCCGCAGGTCCGCCGGGACGGCGTCGCCCGCCTCCAGCAGGACGACGTCGCCCTTCACCAGCTCGTCGGAGGGGATGGAGAGCGTCTCGCCGCCGCGCCGGACCTTTGCCCGGGACGTGGTCATGTTCTGCAGCGCCTCGATCGCCTTTTCCGATTTGCTTTCCTGAACGATGCCGAGGATGGAGTTCAGCACGACGACGAACAGGATGACGGCCATATCCGTCACTTCTCCCATCGCGCCGGAAATCACGGCGGCCGCGATCAGGATCAGGATCATCGGGTTCAGAAGCTGTTCCTTCAGGCGCGCGGCGAGCGTTTTACGCTCCGCGTCCCTCAGGCGGTTCGGGCCGTCCTCTGCAAGGCGCCGCGCGGCCTCCTGCGGGGAAATTCCCGCGGGGGCGCTCCGCAGGTCTGCGAGGACGGCGGCCGCGTCCTTCAAATGGAAGTTCATCGATACGGTTCCTCCTGTTCGAATCGGTTTTGGATTTGCACCCGGAAAAGAAAAAGCAAGACCTTTACCAAAAATTTAAGTATTTTTGGTAAAGGTCTTGCTTTCCAAAAAGAGCTTTGGATCGGAGGCCAGAAGCATACGCAACGGATGTTGACCTGCCGAATCAGCTACTCCCCTTTATCCCGGGCGCGCTATTCATTTTTATCATAAAGAAATCGAGATTAATTCTAGCAGAAGGCCGGAATCGAATAATTGCAAAAAAGCATCATGACGACTTTTTTCCGTCCGTCTCCGCCTTGACACGCGGCGGAAAGGCATCTATACTGGAATCCGTGGCCGGATCCGGCCTGTTCGGCGGGGCAAACGCGGCGAAGCCGAACGGAAGCGAAGGAGAGTCTTCCGATGTATTCGTTGTTTCTCGATGTCCTCGGCAAAGTCGTCATTCTGTTTCTGATGATCCTCGCCGGTTACGCGTGCGGGAAACGGGGCCTCGTCACGGACGCCGGCGCAAAACAGATCACTTCGATCCTGTTCTGGGTCGTCACGCCGAGCCTGACCGTCGCCTCCCTTCAGGAGACGATCGGGAAGGTCAGATTTTCCGAATTGCTGGAATGCGGCGGGCTTTCGGTCCTGTGCGTCCTCGCCGGAATTCTGGTCAGTCTTCCTTTCTTCCGCAGAAGCCCGCCGGAGAAGGGCGGGCTTCTGCGCTTCGCCGCCGCTTATTCGAACTGCGGCTTCATGGGGCTTCCGCTGGCGCAGGCCGTCCTCGGCGACACGGGCGTCGCCTACGCCGCCATGTTCATCTCCGTCTTCAACCTTTTCTGCTGGACGCACGGCGTCGCGAGCATCCGGGGAAAAGGCCGGATCGAGCTCAGAAAGGCGCTGGTCAATCCCGGAACCTGCGGCCTTGCGGCCGGGCTCCTGCTGTTCGCCTTTTCGCTGCGCCTGCCGGAGATCCTGCTTGCCCCGCTTTCGTATCTGGCCGATCTCAACACGCCGCTCGCGATGCTCGTCATCGGCGTTTACATCGCGCAGATCCCCCTCCGGGAGCTGTTCGGCACCCCGGAGCTTTACGGCCTTTCCGCCGCCCGCCTGCTTTTAATCCCGGCCGTCTGCTTTTTCATCGTCCTGCCGTTCCACGCGGACCGGGCCGTTGCGACGACCGTGCTGGTCCTCTCTTCGGCGCCCGCCGCGGCCAACACGGTGATGCTGGGCGCGCAGCTCGGCGGGGACACGGTCCTCGGCTCCAAGGCGGTGGCGGTCACCACGCTCTTTTCCGCGCTGACGATGCCGCTGTTCGCGGCGCTGGCCGGCGCGTTTTATTAGGGCGCGGCGATCCGGTTAAATATAAAACATAAAGCCCGCGTTCTGCCGGTGCTTTTCCGCTTCCATCAGCAGGTCGTACAGGTCCAGTTGGCTCAGGACGGTTTCGACCGCCTTGTCCAGTGCGGTAAAGACTTTTTCCTGCATGGCCATTTCGATGCTTTCCGCTTTTTTGGAAACCGAATCGGCCGTTTTTTCGAACAGGGACTGCTCGAGCGCGCGGAGGATCTCGTAAGCGGTGATCTCCTGCGGCGCGCGGGAAAGTTTGTAGCCGCCCTGCGCGCCCTTGATCGCGATGACCAGCTCCGCCCGCTTCAACAGCGAAAAGACCTGTTCCAGATAGATTTTCGAAATTCCAAGCCGTTCCGCGAGGCTGACGATCGTGATGCACGCGTCGCTCCCGTAGCTCTCCGCCATGCAGATCATGGCGGCAAGGCCGTATCTTCCCTTTGATGAAATCCTCATTTTTTCTCCTTTTTTGATCCTCCCGTAAACCGGATTCAATTCATCATATCGAAAATACGGGCGGAAGTCAAGTGCGGCGCCGTTCCATCTCATACTATTCTCCTATTTTTTGTCTGCGATACGTTGACAAGCCCGTTTCCGCGGCCCTATAATGAAAAACGGTAAAAAACGCGGCGAGGGAGGAAGAACTTATGGTGGCGGACAGCATCGCGGATCTGGTCGGGCACACTCCGCTGCTCGCGCTGAACCGGTATGGGAAAATGCACGGACTGGGCGCCGTCCTGATCGCAAAGCTGGAATTTTTGAACCCGGCCGGGAGCGTGAAGGACCGCATCGCGAAGGCGATGATCGAGGACGCGGAGGGACGGGGCCTGCTGAAGCCGGGCGCCCTCATCATCGAGCCGACGAGCGGCAACGAGGGCATCGGCCTCGCGGCCGTGGCCGCCGCGAAAGGCTACCGCGTGGTTTTGACCATGCCCGAAACCATGAGCGTGGAGCGCAGGAACCTTTTGAAGGCCTACGGCGCCGAGGTCGTCCTGACAAAGGGAAGCCTGGGGATGCGCGGGGCGATGGAGCGGGCGGACGAGCTGCACCGAAAGACGCCGGGCTCCTTCGTCCCGCGGCAGTTCGACAATCCGGCCAACCCCCGCGCGCATCTGGAGACGACCGGACCCGAAATCTGGGAGGAAACGGGCGGAAACGTCGACTGCTTCGTGGCCGGCGTCGGCACGGGCGGAACGGTCACTGGCGTGGGGCGGTACCTGAAGGCGAAGAACCCCGCGGTGCGGGTCGTCGCGGTGGAACCGGCCGGCTCGCCGGTGATTTCCGGCGGAAAGCCGGGCCCGCACCGCCTGCAGGGCATCGGCGCGGGGTTTGTCCCGGCGACGCTGGACGTTTCGCTCCTCGACGAGGTGATCCCGGTCGAAGAGGAGAACGCCTACCGGACCGGGCGGGAGCTGGCGAGGTGCGAGGGGGTCCTCGCGGGCATTTCCTCCGGCGCGGCCGTCTGGGCCGCGGCGCAGGTGGCCGCGCGGCCGGAAAACCGGGGGAAGCGGATCGCCGTTCTGCTCGCGGATTCCGGCGAACGGTACCTTTCCGTCCCGCTCTATCTCGATTGAATCTGGAGGCGGTCGATTTCATGCTCGATCAGTTTTCGCGCTCGCAGCTTCTGCTCGGCGGCGAGGCGATGGAAAAAATCAAAGGGGCGACCGTCGCGGTGTTCGGCGTCGGCGGGGTCGGCTCCTACGCGGCGGAGGCCCTGGTCCGCGGCGGGGTCGGCGCGATCGCGCTGTTCGACGACGACCGCATCTGCCTGACGAACCTGAACCGTCAGATCCACGCGACGCGCGGGACCGTCGGCAAATCGAAGGTGGAGGCGATGCGCCAGCGCATCCTCTCGATCAACCCGGACTGCCGCGTGGAGGGGAACGAGTGCTTTTACACGCCGGAGAACGCGGACCGGTTCGATCTTTCGGCCTACAGCTATGTGATCGACGCGGTGGACACCGTTTCCGCCAAGCTCGCGCTGATCGTGCGGGCGAAGCGCGGGGGCGTGCCGGTCATCAGCTGCATGGGCGCCGGCAACAAGCTGGACCCGACCCGGTTCGAGGTCGCGGATATCTACGAAACGAGCGTCTGCCCGCTCGCGCGGGTCATGCGCCGGGAGCTCCGGGCGCGCGGCATCGAAAGCCTGAAGGTCGTGTACTCGAAGGAGCCGCCGCTCGAACCGGTCGCCGACTGCGCGATCAGCTGCCGGAACCACTGCATCTGCCCGCCGGGGACCAAGCGGAAATGCGCCGAGCGCCGGGCGATCCCCGGCAGCGTTTCGTTCGTGCCGCCGGTCGCCGGGATGATCCTCGCGGGGGAGGTCCTCAAGGACCTCGCCGGAGTCGGGACAAAGGACTGGAACAGGGAATGACGGGACGCCCTTTCGCGGGGGCTTTTTTTTCATGCGCGCCGGGGATGAAATCCGTATCTCCGGCGTATGTTTTATGGTATAATATAAAAACAAAAATTCAAACGACGGAGGGCTGTTTTATGGAATCGCGGTTTCTTCACACCTGCTTTACCGTGCTCGACCTTTCCAAAAGCCTGGACTTTTACCGGCGCGCGCTCGGCCTGACCGAAGTGCGGCGCAAAACGGCGCCGGACGGCTCGTTCATCCTGGCGTTCCTCGGCGACGGCAGGACCGATTACGAGCTGGAGCTGACCTGGTACCGGGACCGCAGGGAGCCGTACAACCTCGGGGACAACGAGATCCACATCGCCGTCAGGGTCCCGGACAAAGCGAAAGCCTACGCGCTGCACAAGGAAATGGGCTGCATCTGCTACGAAAACCACGAAATGGATCTCTATTTCATCTCCGATCCGGACGGCTACTGGATCGAGATCCTGGACTGACCGCGGCGATGAGGCTTTTGCATCTGGCGGACCTGCACATCGGCAAGCGGGTCTGCGAATTTTCGATGTTGGACGACCAGCGCCATATCCTGGAGCAGATCCTCGGCATCGCGCGGGACACGCGGCCGGACGCCGTGCTGATCGCGGGCGACCTCTACGACCGCGGCGTTCCGCCCGGGGAGGCCGTCACGCTGCTCGACGATTTTCTGACCGAGCTCGCCGGCCTGCGGCTGCCGGTCTTCGCGGTCAGCGGCAACCATGATTCTCCGGAGCGCCTCGACTTCGGCAGCCGCATCATGCGGAAGAACGGCGTGACGATCGCGGGGACGTTCCCGGGGAGGCCGCGGGAGGCCGTCCTGACCGACCGGTACGGGCCGGTCAGGCTTTTTCTGCTGCCGTTCCTGCGGCCGACGACGGTGGAGCCGTTCTTCGGCCCGGAGCAAACGGACAGCTACGACCATGCCGTCCGCGCGGCGCTCGGCACGGCCGCGCCGCGCCCCGGGGAGCGGAGCGTCCTCGTCGCGCACCAGTTCGTCGTGAACGGCCTGGACGAGCCGGTCCGCTGCGGTTCGGAGACCGTTTCGGTCGGCGGGGTGGACAGCGTGGACGTCTCCGCGTTCTCCGGGTTCGACTATGTGGCGCTCGGGCACCTGCACGGCGCGCAGCACGTCGGCCGTCCGTCGGTGCGCTACGCCGGGTCGCCGCTCAAGTATTCGTTTTACGAGGCGCGGCAGAAAAAATCGGTCACGCTCGTCGAGCTCGGCGAAAAGGGAAAGATCGAAACGGCGCTGATCCCGCTTTCGCCGCTGCGGGACCTGCGGGAAATCCGCGGCCCGATCGCGGAGCTGACGTCGCCCGAAGCGGCGGGGCAGGGGGACCGCGAGGACTACATCCGCGCCGTCCTGACCGACGAGAAGGAGATCGCGGACGCGGCCGGCAAGCTGCGCGCCGTCTACCCGAACCTGATGCGGATCGACTTTGAAAACGCGCGCACGGCCGCCGCCGACAGCGAGACGGCCGCGTCCGGGGATCCGTCGGAGCGCACGCCGATGCAGCTGTTCGAGGAATTTTACCGCGAGCGCAACGGGGCCCCGCTTTCGGAACGGGAGCGGGGGATCGTGGAGAAGGCGCTGCGGGCCGCCCGGGAGGAGGAAGCCGTATGAGACCGCTGAACCTGGTGATGAGCGCGTTCGGCCCCTATGCCGACCGGCAGGAGGTCCCGCTGCGGGAATTCGGCCCCGGCGGGCTCTTTTTGATCTGCGGCGACACCGGCGCCGGGAAAACCACGATCTTCGACGCGATCACCTTCGCGCTGTACGGCGAGGTCAGCGGCTCCACCCGCACGGTGGACACGCTCCGCAGCGACTTCGCCGCGCCCCAGACCAAGACGTTCGTGGAGCTGCTGTTCTCCCACGGCGGGAAACAATACCGCGTGGCGCGCTCGCCGCGCTATCTGCGCCCCAAAAAGCACGGCGACGGCATGACGGCCGAAAACGCGGACGCCGCGCTGACCCTGCCGGACGGGTCCGTGCGCGCGGGGAGCACGCGGGTCACGCAGGAGATCACACGGCTGTTCGGCATCGACTACCGGCAGTTCAAGCAGACCGCGATGATCGCCCAGGGCGAGTTCCTGAATCTTCTGCTTGCCGGGAGCGCCGAGCGGGCGGAGATCTTCCGCCGCGTGTTTTCGACCGATCTCTACCGCCGTCTGGAGGAGCGCCTCAAGGACCGGGAGCTCGAACTGCGGCGGGAGTGGGAGGACGGCGCGCGCTCCCTGCTGCAGGACGCGGGGCTGATCCGCGCGGGCGAAGACGCGCCGCTTTCCGCCGCGCTTTCCGACTGCCTTGCCCAAAACGACGCGAATCTGGTGCCGAAAGTGCTCGCCGCTTTGGAGCGGGCGGACGAAAACGACGCCCGCGCGCTGGACGAGGCCGGAAAGCGGCTTGCCCTTACGCGGGAAAGGACCGCCGCCCTCGTTGCTTCGATCGCCGCCGCGCGGCAGACGGCGCAGGCGTTCGCCGCGCTGGAGCAGGCGAAGAAGCGCCGGGAGGAGCTCGCCGCCCGCGCCGGCGGGATGGAGGCTCAGGCGAAGGCCCTGCGGCTCGCGGAGCTGGCCGCGGCCCGCGTCGCGCCCGCGCACCGGGCCTTTCTTCAGCAGGAGCAGGCCGTCGGGGAGCTGGAAAAAGGGATCGCCGCGCTCGCGGCGAAACTCGCGGCGGACGAGGGATCCCTGCGCAGCCTGCGGGCGGAGCTGGAATCCGAGCGGGCGAAGGAGCCGCTGCGCGAGCAGCTTTCCGGAAAGATCGCCACGCTGACCGCGGCGCTGCCCGGTTACCGGAAAGCGCGGGACCTTGACGGGCAGTCGGAGGAGCTCGCCCGGTCCGACGCGGAGCTTGGGGCCCGCCTCGCTTCGCTCTCGGCGGAAAAGGAGCGCTTCGCTTCCGCGCGCGGCCGGCTGCGGGCCGAACTCGACACGCTCGCGGACGCGGAGGTGCGGCGCCTTTCGGTGCGGACCGCCGCCGACGAGGCGAAGCGAGCCTGCGAAACGCTCGCGGGCATCCGCGCGTCCGTCGGCCGGATCCGGGAACTGATCGGCGGATACCGGGCGAAGCGGAAGGATTACCGGTCGGCGGAGGAGGCGTACCGGGCGGCGGACGACGCCTACGACCGGGCGGAGCGGCTTTTTCTGCGCCAGCAGGCCGGGCTGCTCGCGGCGGAGCTCGAGGACGGCGCGCCGTGCCCCGTGTGCGGCTCGACCGTCCATCCCCGTCCCGCCGTGCTCGCGGAATCGGCGCCCTCGGAGGCGTCCCTCAAACGGCTCAAAGCGGAGCGCGACCGCCTGCACGGCGCGCTGCAGGACGCGTCGCTCGGACTCCGGGAAACCGAGACGCGCATCCGGTCGGACCGGGACGGCCTGCGCCGCGCCGTCGCCGACGCGCTGCACGCCGAGACCGGGGCGGACGATGTGGACGGGCTGGACGCCAGGGTGACGGAAGCGCTGGCGCGCACGGAACGGGAACGGCGCGCGGCGCTCGAGAAACTCCGCGCGCAGGAAGAGCGGTGCGCGCGGAAAACCAAGTGCGCCGAGCGTCTCAGGCAGGCGGAGGACGGCCTTTCCGCCGCGCAGCGCGAACTCGATTCCCTGTCCGGGAAAGCGGCGGAGGTCGCGTCCGCGCTCAGGGCGAAGCGCGCCGAAGCCGCCGCGGTCCGCGCCTCGCTGCCGTTCGAGTCGCTTCGCCGGGCGCGGGAGTCGCTTTCGGAGCTGACGGCGCGGCTCGATTCGCTGAAACGGGCTTTCGACGAAAAGGACGCGGCCTGCCGCGCCCGCCTCGCGGAACGCGACGGCACGGCCGCGGTCCTCGCGGACAACCGGGAAAAGCTGGAGCGGGCGCGCGCGCAGGCGCAAAAGCTCCAAAACGAATACGAAGCCTGCCGGAAGGCTTCCGGCTTCGAGACGGAACGGGCGTATCTCGCCGCGGCGCGCTCCGACGGGGAGCGCGAGGCGATGCGCGCCCGCCAGACCGAATACCGGGACGAGCTCGGCCGCGCGGACGGGGCGCTGCGGCGCCTTTCGGAGGAGACGGCCGGGAAAAAGCCCGCCGACCCGGCGGAGCTGGAACGCGGGCTCGAGCGGGAACGGCGGGAGCAGGCGGCGGCGGAAACGGCTTTCCACGCGCTTTTCGTCAGGCTGGACAACAACCGCGCCGCGGCCGGGCGGCTCCGCTCCGCGCTGGAGAAGCGCGGCAGGCTGGAGGAGGAATACGCCTGCGTGCGCGGGCTTTCCCGCACCGCGAACGGGGAGCTTGCGGGAAAGCAGAAGCTCGACTTCGAGCAGTATGTGCAGGCCGCCTATTTCGGCCGTGTGCTCCGGCAGGCGAACAGGCGGCTTGCCGGCATGACGAACGGACGGTATGCGCTGCTGAGACGCGAAAACGCGCTGGATCTCCGTTCCCGCTCGGGACTTGAAATCGACGTGCTCGACAATTACAGCGGCAAGCCGCGGGACGTCCGCTCGCTTTCCGGCGGGGAGTCGTTCAAGGCGTCGCTTTCGCTCGCGCTCGGCCTTTCCGACGTCGTCCAGAGCTTTGCGGGCGGCGTGAAGATCGAAACCATGTTCATCGACGAGGGCTTCGGTTCGCTGGACGAGGAATCGCGCGGGCAGGCCATCGCCACGCTGGCCGGGCTGGCCGGCGGCAACCGCCTGGTCGGCATCGTCTCCCATGTTTCGGAACTCCGGGACCAGATCGACCGGCAGATCGTGATACAAAAAGGAGTAAACGGGAGCAAAATACGGATTGTAAAATAATTTTACCGGGAAAAGGGGCGAAAGGTCGAAAGAAAGGCCCGGCAAAGGCGGTGTCCGGAAACCGGGGACCGCGCGGCGCGGACGGTCGAACGATACTACAAACAGGAATTTGATGCTGAAAAATACGAATTGTAAAACGATTTTGCCGTCAATAAACGTCCCCGGAGATTTTAAAATCTCCGGGGATTTTCGGGCTGCGCGGCGAAACGGTTCAGCGGGTTCGCTGCCGGGAAAGCGCCTCCAGCTTTTTGCGGTCCCGGATGCGGATTTCGCCGCGGGACAGCGAAACGACCCCTTCGGACTGGAAATAGCGGAGCATCCGGGTCACGACCTCGCGGGCGGTGCCCATGTTCCGCGCGATCTCCTCGTGCGTCGTTTTGATGCCGTCCGAATCCCGGATGGCCGATTCATCCAGCAGGAACTGCGCGAGCCTGCGGTCGAAGCTCGTGAACAGGATCTGCTCCAGAAGCCAGACCACGTCGGACAGGCGGGAAGAGAGAAGGCGGTTCGTGTACTCCGACACGGCGAGAGACGACCGGTTCAGCTCCTGATAGACGGCGGTCGGGATCAGGATGGCCTCGCACGCGGATACCGCCTGGATGAACACGTCGAACCGGATGTCCCGCATCACGCAGGACGCGGACAAAAGGCAGATGTCGCGCTCGAACAGGCGGAACAGCGTGATTTCCCGGCCGGCGTCCGAAAGGATGAACGCGCGGACCTGCCCCTTTTTGACGATGAACAGGCCGAAGCAGTCGGCGGGCCCGCGGTGCAGGATCCCGCCGGCCGGATAGGTCCGGGGCGCGGCGGCGGACTCGATCGTCCGCCGTTCCCGTTCGGTGAGGCGGTTCCAGAACGGCAGGCAGTCCCGCAGAAACGCGAGATCGGCTTGAGAAAGCGGCATGGAAGGCGGACCTCCTTTCCCGGATGGGCTGCGCCGCGCGGCGGCGCGGTCGGGTTTCTGTTATTTGTATGAGGCGTTTGGGCCTTCGATTCCCGCAGTCGGGCGCATATCAGTCGGCGTACCGCGGGGCGACGCCGGCGGCGGCCATCAGCGCGTCGCGCTCCTTCTGGGTTTTTCCGTAGTAATACTTTCCGTCCGTGGCGGTCGCAAAGTACAGATCGCCGGTCCCCGCCGGATGGGCGGCGGCGGAAAGCGAGGCCGCCCCGGGGCTGCAGATCGGTCCGGCGGGCAGCGCGGGCGCGCGGCCCGGATAGGTGTTGTAGGCGTATTTGCTGCCGTCGCCGAAGACGGGGATCAGATATTTGTTGCAGTAGTCGCGCGTGGAGTCCGCCTGCAGGATCATATGGACCGCGAGCCGGTTGTGGAACACGGCCGAAACCTTTTTCATGTTTTCCGCATCGTCCGCCTCGCGCTCAATGATCGAGGCGAGCGTGATCACCTGGTCGGTCGTCATGCCGTAATACGCGTACTTGTTTCCGATCCGGCTCTCCGCGTTCCGGAGGAATTTGCCGACGGCGTCCTCGGGCTTCATGCCGGCGTAAAACTCGTAGGTGTCCGGGTACAGATACCCCTCCAGGCGGTAGCAGCGCTTCGCGCTTTTGGGGATGGCCGCGACGAGCGGATAATAGCTGAAATCGTAGGTCTGGGCGGCCTTCACGAAATCCGCCTTTCGGCAGATCCCCTTTGCCGCAAGCCGGTCGCCGGTCTGGGACAGGGTGAAGCCCTCCGGAATGGTGACCTTGACGACCTGCCGCTGTTCCGATTCGGACGCCGGGGCCGGCGCGCCGGAGACGCTTCGCTTCGAGGACGCCGAGGTCCCGGAAGCGGAGGCGCTTCCGGAGGCGGCGGAAGGATCCGAACCCGGCGAGGAAGAGATTTTTCCGGAAGCGGAGGACGGCGCGGAAGAGGAACCCGAAGCGGCTCCGGGCGAACAGGCGCTCAGGAACAGCAGGGCGGCGGACAGCAGGGGCAGGATTCGTACTTTCATGGCGGCAATCTCCCACGGCTCGGCCGGGCGCGGCGGACGGCCCGCCCGGTTTGATTCCAACTTTTTCCCGGCGCGCCGGGAAAAAACGGCAAAGATCTTTTTTATTATAAAAGAAATTGTCGAAAAGCGCAATGGGCAAAGCTGGAAGCGGCGTCAGACGACCTGGAACAGGAAAAATTTCAGGTACGACGTTTCCGGCACGTTCCAGAGGATCGGGTGGTCCGGCGCCTGCTGTCTCGCCGCGATCTGCCGCAGGGAAACCCGCGCGTCCGCCGCGGCCTTTTCCAGCGCGTTCCGGAACAGATCCTCCGTCATGAAATGCGAGCACGAGCAGGTCGCGAGGTATCCGCCGCGCGGCAGCAGCTTCATCGCGCAAAAATTGATCTCCCGGTAGCCGCGGGAGGCGTTCGCCACGGTCTGCCGCGATTTGGTGAACGCGGGCGGGTCGAGAACGACGAGGTCGTAGGGATGCCCGCCGCTTTCGGCGAGCGCCGGCAGAAGGTCGAACACGTTGGCGGTTTCGAACGAAACGCGGTCCGAAAGGCCGTTGCGCGCCGCGTTTTGCCGCGCGGCCGCGACCGCTCCGGCCGAAACGTCGACCCCGCGCACGGATTCGGCCCCGGCTTTCGCGGCGTTGAGCGCGAACGAGCCGGTGTCCGTAAAGCAGTCGAGCACCCGTCTGCCGCGGCTGAGCGCGGCGACCGCGCGCCGGTTGTATTTCTGGTCCAGAAAAAATCCGGTCTTCTGTCCGTTTTCAAAGTCGACTTCGTATTCGATCCCGTTTTCGGTGACGACGGCGCGGGTCGAATCCGGCACGGGCAGGCCCTCGAGCGGGAAAAAGCCCCGTCCCTGCTCCATGCCCTCCCGGTCGCGCAGACCGGAGTCGTTCCGCTCGTAGACGCCGTCGATCTTCTGCCCGTCCTGCGCGAGGATCCCGACGAGCAGGCGGAACAGCATCGGCTTGATGCGCTCGATGCCGAGCGAAAGCGTCTGCGCGACCAGGATGGGTCCGAACCGGTCGACGGTCAGCCCGGGGAAAAAGTCCGCCTCCCCGAAAACGATGCGGCAGCAGGAGAGCTCGTCCGCCCTCAGGACGGCCTTGCGGTACTCCCACGCGTACCGCAGGCGGCGTTCGAAAAACGCCTCGTCGAACCGGTCGTTCGCGTTGCGGGAGATCAGGCGGACCCGGATCTTGGAATGGGAATTGTAAAAGCCCGTCCCGAGAAACACGCCGCGCGGGCCGAAAACGTCCGCCAGTTCCCCGTCCGGGCAGGGCCCGCCGCCGGTGATCTCTGTGCCGTAGATCCACGGGTGCCCCCTTAAAACGCTTTGCTCCGCCTTTCGCGTGACGGTCAGCGGGGGATATCTGCGCTCTTGTTTCATCCAAACAACCTCTCAAACGCCGGGGCGGGCGCGCCGGCGCGCCCGCTTCGCAAAGATCGCCGTGCCCCGCCGGAACCGGTCCTCGGACCGGGCGGCGTCTCGGCTTTTTCCATTCATTATAGCACGGCGCGGGCGCTTTGCAAGCGGTCCTTTCCGCCGCAAATCCCGGCGAACCGCTTACAGTTTTGTCTTTTTCCTTGCCAAGCCGCCCGGTTTACGTTATGATAAGACCGTCAGGAATCATAACCCCAACCCGCAAAAGGAGGGAATTCCGATGAAAAAGACGATTCTTTGGGTCCTGGCGGCTGTGGTGGCGGCCGCGGCCGGCGCCTGGGCCTACCGCGCGAACAGCGCGCCGGCCCCCGCCGGACCGGCCTCCTCCGTTTCTTCCGTTTCCCTAGACCTTTCCTCCGCCTCTTCCGGACCGGCTTCCTCCGAACCGGCCGCGTCGCAGGGCGCTTCCGGACAGAAGCTGACCGACGGGCAGATCACGGAGAAAATCAAGAAGGAGATCCCGCTCGACTGGGAAAAATACACGATCCGGGAAGAACAGGACAAGCCGGTTTCGATCGGCGGTAAAACGTACCGCACCTACGGGACCTGGGACGCGGATTACCAGGAAGGGCCGCTGATCCTTGTCGATCCGGACGACGGTCAGCTCTACACCTATGTGACCGGCGACGCGAAGCCGGTTCCGGCGGCGGAGGACCCGGCCTACGGCAAGACGGTCCGCACCGTGACCGGCGCCGTCGAGGACGCGGCGATGATGAGCGTGATCATCCGCACGGAACAGGGAAACAAACTGACGATCCGCCGGATCGGCGTGGAGCTCAAGAATCTGGACGAGGGCTTCCGGGTCGGCAGCTATGTGAAGGTCACCTATACCGGCACCTATTCGGGGGACAGCAGCCAGCGGATGTTTGTCAAGAAGATCGAGGGAGTCAGGCAGTAACCGGCGGATGCCGGATGAAAAGAAGAACGCCCGCCCCGGGGGAAAGATCCCGGGGCGGGCGTTTTCAGGCGCCGCGAAAGCCGCGCAACCGCAAAGCTGCGGCGCAATTCTGATCCCCGTTTTGCGGCGCTTGGCGGTCAGCAGTTGCCCTCGAACACCCACCGCAGGTGCCGCCGCGCGACGGCGGCGAGCGCATAGACCGTTTCGACCGGCGTCGGCCCGCGGTCCGTCATCCGGTACCGCGGGAAAAAGCGCGTGACGTGCAGCGCAAGGTCCGGGTCGATCCCGGAAAGCCACGCGGAGAGCCGGTCCATCTCCCCGGGTGAGTCGTTTTCGCCGGGGACGATCAGCGTCGTCACCTCCACATGGCACCGCCGCGCCGCGGTTTCGATCGTGCGCCTGACGGGCTCCAGCCCGCCGCCGAGTCTGCGGTAAAACGCTTCCGTAAAGCCCTTGAGGTCGATGTTCATCGCGTCGATCAGCGGCAGAAGCTCCAAAAGCGGCTTTTCGTTGACATAGCCGTTCGTCACCACGACGTTCACAAGGCCGTTTTTACGGTTGAGCGCGGCGCAGTCGCGGACGTATTCCGGCGCGATCAGCGGTTCGTTGTAGGTGAAGGCGAGGCCGATGTTCCCGCGGCTTTTCAGCTCCGCCGCCCGTGCGGCCAGGGCTTCGGGGGAGATGACCGTCGTCTCGGCGCCCTCCCGCCCCGCCATGGAGATCTCGTAATTCTGGCAGAACGGGCAGCGCAGATTGCAGCCGTAGCTTCCGACGGAGAGGATCCGCCCGCCCGGATGGAACCGGCGCAGCGGCTTTTTTTCGATCGGGTCCAGCGCGAGGGACGTCACCCGGCCGTAGTTTTCGCAGACGACGGCGCCGTTCCGGTTCGTCCGCGCGCCGCAGAACCCGGTGCGCCCTTCCTCCAGTTCGCAGGCATGGGGGCACACCCCGCAGACGGCGGTCATGTGTGGCGCACCACCTCGAAGCGCTCCGTCGTGAACGGTTCGCCCTTCGGGATGCCGGCCTTCTGCAGCGCGATGTCCACCTGCTCCCGCGGGGTCGAAACCCCGGGCAGGTTCGGCAGCAGCACGCCGCAGCGGGCGCCGCTGCGCACGACCACTCCGTACCGCGCCGCGTCGAGGTCGTCCATCGCCGGGGCCGGCTCCGTCGGGCCGAGCACGTCGACGCTGTAGACGAGATCGGGCAGCTCCTCCCGCGTCACGGGATCGAAGCGCGGGTCGCGCGTCCCGGCGCTGATCGCGTTGCGGATGATCTCCATGCCGACGTTTTCCCGCACCGGTTCGATGGTCCCGATGCATCCGCGCAGCCGCCCGTCCTTTTTGAGCGAAACGAACGCGCCGGCCCTGCGCTGTGTCAGCTCCGCGGGCAGGTTTTCCGGCAGGGAGATGCGGCGGCCCTCTTTGATCCAGGTCTCCAGCGACAGACGCGCGAGCCGGACGCACGCGTCCTCCCGTCCGCGCCGGGCGGCGAGGTCCCCGCGGTTCCGGCGTTCCAGCGCGTCCCCGAACCGCCGGCTTTCGTCCGGGCCGAGCGGCCGGAACCCGCAGACCGCGTAACCGACCCCGAACGGCCCTTCGTAGGACAGAAACTCCGATTTTACCCGGAGGCCGTCGAACGCGCCGGCCATGATCTGGAACGAGGGGAGGCCGCACTCCCCGGCCGCCTCGCAGAAATCCGGGTCGAACGTCAGGAACCGCGGAAAGTCGCAGGACCGCATCGCGTCCGTCACCTGCCGGTCGAACTCGGGTCCCTCCTTCGCGAAGCCGTACGGCCCGTCCTCCTTCAGCCGGTGGGAAAGATCGCCGCTCGCGACCAGCACGGTCCTGCGGCCGAGCTTTTCCGCAACCCGCGCGATGCAGGTGCCGTACCGGTAGTGGGTCAGCGCCGGAAGGCCGGAAACCGAACAGCGGACCAGGCGGAAGCCGTGCGCGCGGCGGCTGATGAAATGGAGCGGGACCAGCGCGCCGTGGTCGATCGGGCGGCCCTTGTCCCCAAGCGTCCCGGCGGGCAGGCGCCGCCGCCCCGCCTCCTCCTCGAGGGCGGAGACAAACTCCGTATCGCAGGAAAATTCCAGCGGCGCCTCGCCGGACCCGAAATCGGAAAAATCGCCCCTCGCCTTCTCGCCCGGCGCAATGTGCAGATAATCGGCGTATAGCACCGCGTGCGGAGAAAGCACGACGATCGTGTCCGGCTTTGCCTCCGCGATCTCCCGCGCCGCCCGTTCGTAGGCCGCCGTGGTTTTTCGGATTTTCTGTTCTTCGCCCTTGCCGACCGACGGGATGACGACCGGCGGATGCGGCAGGATGAATGCACGAATCACAGCCATAGCCATAACCACCTTTCCATATTCTTATTATAACCCGGGCGGAGAAAAAGAAAAGCGGGCGCGGAAAAGAAAATATCCGCGCGAAAGGGGAAAAGGGCGGATCCCCGCCCCGCCGGGCGGCATTGTGTGGTATAATAAAAATAATATCAACTACGGTGCCCGCGGTTCCTGCCGGGCCGCGCGGGCTTTGGAGGCAGTCATCATGGAAACAAAACAGGAACGTCTGTTTTTCCGCAGATTTCAGCAGCAGGAGCTGGACGGCGGCGCGCTGTATGCAAAAATCGCGGGGCTTGCGAAGGAGGCGCACGACCGGGAGGTCCTTTTCTCCATCTCGCGCGACGAATACCGCCACGCGCAGACCTACGCCAAATATTCCGGCGGCGCGCATCTGAGGCCGAACCGCCTCAAGGTTCTGGCCTATGCGGCCGCCGCGAGGATCCTCGGCTACACGTTTGTGATCAAGCTGCTGGAAAACGGAGAGGACAGGGGGATCCGCGCTTTCCGCGGCAGCGGCCTGAGCTGCCCGGAATACGACGGGATCTTTCAGGATGAAAACCGCCACGAGGCGGCGCTGATGGAGATGCTGGACGAGGAGCGCCTCCGCTTTCTCGGCGAGATCGTGCTCGGGATGAACGATGCGCTCGTCGAGCTGACGGGGTCGCTCGCCGGCTACACCTTCGCGATGCAGAACACGAAGGTGATCGCGATGGCCGGCCTGATCACCGGGATTTCGGCGACCCTGTCGATGGCGGCCTCCGGCTTCCTGTCCGCGCGTGCGGCGGGCGCCAAGGACGCCTCGAAGTCTTCGCTTTACACGGGAATCGCGTATCTCGTCACCATCGTGCTGCTGATCCTGCCGTACCTGCTGTTCCCGGCACAGCTGTATCTGGGCGCGCTGGGGGTCACGCTCCTGATCGCGGTCGCCGTGATCGCCGGGTTCAATTTTTATGTTTCCGTCGCGCGGGACAAGCCGTTCCGCCGCGGCTTTCTCGAAATGGCGTGCATCAGCCTCGGCGTCGCGGCGATCTCGTTCGGCGTCGGGATCGTCGTCAAGAACGTGCTCGGGATCGACCTGTAACGGCGGCTGAAACAATCGTTTCCAAAGGCCCCGCTCCGGCGGCGCCTTTGGAAAACGCATGAGGAGGGAAACGGTCCATGAAAATCGAAAAGGCCGCGATGATCGGCATGGGCGCGATCGGAGCGATCTACGGACAGAAGCTGAACCAGACTTACGGCGAGGACTTCGCGGCCGTCGCGGGGGGAAGCCGCGCCCGGCGGCTCAGGGAAAACGGCGTCGTCGTCAACGGGGAGTCCTTTGCGCCCCGGGTGGCGGAGCCCGGGGAGGAGTTTGCGGCGGACCTGGTGCTGGTGAGCGTCAAAAACTACCAGCTGGACCGGGCGGTCGAGGACATCCGGGGGTTTGTCGGCAGGGGCACCGTGATTCTCCCGCTGCTCAACGGCGTGACGGCGCGGGACCGGCTCGCGGCCGCGTTCCCGGGGAACACCGTGCTTTACGGGCTGGTGATCTACATCGACGCGGTCCGCACGGACGCGGGGGTCGTCCATACGAAGGACGGCGTGATCCAGTTCGGCGAGGCCGACAACACGTCCCCGTCCCCGGCCGTGGAGGCCGTGCGGCGCTATCTGGACGGGGCCGGGATCCAGACGGAGGTCTGCCCGGACATGATCCGCGCGGTCTGGAAAAAATGGATGATGAACGTCGGCGTCAATCAGGTTTCGGCCGTCACCCGCTTCCCTTACGGAAAGATCGGCGCCGTTCCGCCCGCCCTCGCGCTGCTGCACGAGGCGATGATGGAGGTGGTCGCGCTGGCGAACGCCTCCGGCATCGATTTGACGGAGCGGGAGGCGCGGGAATTCGAGGATCTGTTCGGCAGCTTTTCGCCGGCGGGAAAAACTTCGATGCTGCAGGACGTGGAGGCGAAGAGGCGCACGGAGGTGGACTACTTCGGCGGAACGGCGGAAAGGCTCGGCGAGAAGCTGCATGTCCCCACGCCGGTGAACCATGTGCTGACGCTCCTGATCAAAAGCATCGAGGCCGCCTACTGATTCCGTAAAAAAAGGCGGGCCTTCGGAACACCGAAGGCCCGCCTGCCTTTTCGGCGGGGCGGGAGGAAGAAAAGGCCGTCAGGTCCTTTTCGGCAGGCCCGGATAATCGAGCGTGGCGAAGTAGTCGGCCGGGGTTTCCGCGCGCCGGATCAGCCTCACGGAACCGTCCTCCCGCAGCAGGAGCTCGGCGGAGCGGAGCTTGCCGTTGTAGTTGTAGCCCATCGAGTGCCCGTGGGCGCCCGCGTCGTGGATCACGAGAAAATCGCCGATGTCGATCTTCGGGAGCATCCGGTCGACGGCGAATTTGTCGTTGTTTTCGCACAGACCGCCGGTGACGTCGTATTTATGGTCGCGGGGGGCGTCCTCCTTGCCCATCACGGTGATGTGGTGGTACGCGCCGTACATGGCCGGGCGGAGCAGGTTCGCCGCGCAGGCGTCCAGCCCGATGTATTCCTTATAGGTGTGCTTTTCGCGGATCGCCTTGGCGACCAGGCAGCCGTAGGGCGCGAGCAGGAAGCGGCCGAGCTCGGTGCAGAGCGAGACGCCGCCCATGCCGGCGGGGACGAGGATTTCCTCGAAGACCTTTTGCACCTGCCGCCCGATTTTGAGGATGTCCGGGGCCTGCTGGTCCGGCCGGTACGCGACGCCGACGCCGCCGGACAGGTTGACGAACGTGATGTTCGCCCCGGTTTCCCGGTGCAGGTCCACCGCGAGCCGGAACAGGATCCGGGCGAGCGCGGGGTAGTATTCGTTTCCCGTCGTGTTGCTGGCGAGGAACGCGTGCAGGCCGAAATTTTTCGCGCCGAGTTTCCGCAGCCTGCGGAAGCCTTCGGTGATCTGTTCGCGCGTAAAGCCGAATTTCGCTGCGCCGGGGTTGTCCATGATCGCGTTGCTCGCCCGGAACATCCCGCCGGGATTGTAGCGGCAGCTGATCGTTTCCGGGATCCCGGCGAGCCGGTCCAGGACGTCGATGTGGGTGAAATCGTCCAGGTTGACGGTCGCCCCGAGCTTCCTCGCGAGCAGAAAGTCCGCGTCCGGCGTGTCGTTCGAGGAAAACATGATCTCCTTCCCCTTCAGGCCGACCGCGTCGGAAAGCATCAGCTCCGTCAGCGAGGAGCAGTCCGCGCCGCAGCCCTCCTCCCGGAGGATCTCCAGCAGATAGGGGTTCGGCGTCGCCTTGACGGCGAAGTACTCGCGGTAGCCGGGATTCCAGGAGAACGCCTGCTTCAGCCTGCGCGCGTTTTCGCGGATCCCCTTTTCGTCGTAGAGATAAAACGGGGTCGGGTATTTCTTTTCGATTTCCCTGAGCTGCCCGAGTGTTACAAACGGTTTTTTTGGCATGATTGCTCCCTTCCCTGGGTCAGTTCGATCAGCCGGATCTCGTTTTTGAGGTCCTCTTTGAACAGGCTGACCAGATTGTCTTTTTTGGAGTAGAGACAGGTGGAGTCCTCGCCGTCCTCCAGGTCGCCGGTCAGGACGCAGACGGAGTCGACGATCATCCGGATCTGCATCCGCTTTTGTCCGGTGCAGTACACCGTCGCGCCGGGCAGGTCGGGCGGCCGGTCCGTGATGACGACGACCTTCAGCCCGCGCGCGGCCATGCCCCGGAGTTCCGGCAGGATCCGGGCGATCAGCCCGGACGACATCGAAACGTAGACCCGCTGCTCGGCGCCGCGCAGCATGTTCCTCATTTTGTCGAGGATATGCCGTTCGCCCGCGACGGTGACGTAGCCTTCGGGTTCCGGCCGGCGCTCCGGCTGGAGACGGACGAGCGCCGCGGCGTCCTCCCGCAGCGCGCGGATGCGGTTGCCGCAGAACTCCGCGGCCGGGACCGGCGTGTAGCGCGCCGCCGCGCCCTCCACCAGCATGGCCGCCCCCTTTTCCACCAGCCCGGACAGCGCCGAATAGGCGTTGGACCGGGAGACTCCCGTCGCTTTCGCGGCCTCGTAGCCGGTCAGGTCCCCGAAAGAGAACAGCGCCCAGTAGAGCTTTGCCTCCTGCCGGGTCAGGCCGAAGTGCGTCAAAAGCGAAACGGCGTCCATCGCGGCGGCCTCCCTCGTTAGTAGTACCATACGGGAACACTATAAAAGGGGAAGGCCGGTTTGTCAAGCGTTCGATCGGTTTCGTTTTGATTTTTTAAAATAATGTGATTTTATCACATACCGCGGCGCGCTTTTTGGTTATAATAAAATCAAAAAAGAGGACAGGAAAGGAAGAATTTGAGATATGGCAGTCGTAACGGTAACGCAGGATAATTTCGAATCCGAGGTTTTAAAGTCCGGAAAGCCGGTCCTCGTGGATTTCTGGGCCTCCTGGTGCGGCCCGTGCCGCATGGTTTCGCCGATCGTCGACGAGATCGGCAGCGAGTCCGACGGCAGCTACGCGGTCGGGAAAGTCAACGTGGACGAGCAGCCGGACATCGCGGCCCGCTACAACGTCATGAGCATTCCGACGCTGATCGTCTTTAAGGACGGGCAGCCCGCGAAGACCTCGGTCGGCGTGCACAGCAAACAGGACATTCTTTCGATGCTGGGCTGAGGGCCGCCCGAAAATCGCCCGCTTCCGGGGCCCGCGGGGGAGTTTTGTCCCCGGGGGCCCCTCGTCCGTGCGGAAACGGAGGTGCATTGATGCTGCAAATCGTGCTCGGGGACATCACAAAACAGAACGTCGACGCGATCGTCAACGCCGCGAACCGCACGCTGCTCGGCGGCGGGGGCGTGGACGGGGCGATCCACCGCGCGGCGGGGCCCGGGCTTCTTCGGGAATGCCGGGGACTCGGCGGCTGCGAAACCGGCAGGGCGAAGATCACCGGCGGCTACCGGCTGCCGGCGAAATACGTCATCCATACGCCGGGGCCGGTCTGGCGCGGCGGCGGGAACGGCGAGGCGGAGCTGCTCGCAGGCTGCTACCGCGAAAGCCTGCGCCTCGCCTCCGCGCACGGATGCAGAACGGTCGCTTTCCCGTCGATCGGCACGGGGGTCTACCGGTTCCCGCTCGAACGGGCGGCGCGCATCGCCGTTTCGGAGATCCTCGCGTTTCTGAAAACGGACCGGGTCGTCGAAACCGTCTTTCTCGTCTGCTTCGACGGCAGGACAAAGGCGGCTTACGACGGGGCGCTTTCGGCGCTCGGCGCGCCGTCCGCGCGGCGGCCGGAACCGTCCTGAGGCGCGGGCGGCCCGGTTGACATCGCGGGAGAACGTGCTATAATACAATCGTTTTGAATTTAAAGAAGCATGCCGATGCCGCGCGGGGATTTTCCGCGGAGGCCGGCGGCCGCGCGGGTCCGGGCGCGGCTGCCGGCCCCCGCGGTTTTGACTGCCCGGCGCGGCGGACGGGCCGATAGACGCGGAAAGGCGGGACGGCATGACGGAGGCGGTCGTTTTCGATATGGACGGCCTGATGTTCGACACGGAGCGGCTGACCGTCTCCGTGGTCGCGCAGGTCGAAAAGGAGCTCGGGATCCCCGGTCTCCTATCGTTCGGACGCACGCTGGTCGGCGTGAACGCGGCCGTTTCGAAACGGCTGTGTTTCGAGCGGTACGGGCCGGATTTTCCCTACGACGCGTTCATCCGGCGCAAACGGGAGCGGACAAACGCCCTGATCGAAAAGAACGGCGTGCCGGTCAAACCCGGGCTGATGGAGCTGCTCCGCTTCCTGAAGCGGGAGGGGATCCGCGCGGCCGTGGCGACCTCCACGTCCCGCCGGTATGCGCTTCCCTATCTGGAGAAGGCGGGAACGACGCGGTATTTCGACGCGGTCGTCTGCGGCGACATGCTTGAAAAGAGCAAGCCGGATCCGGATATTTACTTCAAGGCGGCCGCGGCGCTCGGCGTTTCCCCCGCCGTCTGCATGGCGCTGGAGGATTCCCCGAACGGGATCCGCTCCGCGCACGCCGCCGGGATGAGGACCGTGATGGTGCCGGATCTGTTCGAGCCGGATGCACAGCTCAAAGAACTCCTGTTCGCCTGCGTGCCGACGCTGTCCGACGTGATCCGGCTGCTGCGGAAGGAGAAGGAGGGGGCCGAAGCGTGAAGATTCTGGTCGACGCCGACGCGTGCCCGGTCAAGGAGATCGTCGTCCGCCTGGCGAAGCGGCGAGGGATCCCCGTCGTGATGCTGATCGACACCAGCCATGTCCTTTCCGACGGCTACGGCACGGTCATCACGGTCGACAAAGGGAAGGACAGCGCGGACATCCGGCTCGTGAACCTGATCGAACCGGGCGATCTGGTCGTGACGCAGGATTACGGCGTGGCGGCGATGTCGCTCGGGCGCGGGGCGAAGGCGCTCAACCAGAACGGCCTCGTCTATCGCAACGGCAACATGGACCGGCTGCTGTTCGAACGCGCGCTCGGCCAGAAGATCCGGCGCGCCGGCGGCCGCGCGGGGAAGAACCGCAAACGCACCCGGCGGGACGACGAATTATTCGAGCGCCGGCTGGAAAGAATGATGACGGAAACGGAGGAAGACGGCGGCGATGGAACGGGAATATGACGTCATTGTGGTCGGCGCGGGCCCGGCCGGGATCTTCACTGCGCTGGAGCTCGACCGGCTTGCGCCGGACAAAAAAATTCTGATCGTGGACTCCGGCAGGACGATCGACCACCGCGCCTGTCCGGCGCGCACGGGCGGGCAGTGCATCCACTGCAAAACCTGCAGCATCATGAACGGATGGGCCGGGGCCGGCGCTTTCTCCGACGGAAAACTTTCGCTGTCCGAAGAGGTCGGCGGGAACGTCACCGATTATATGCCGGCCGAAAAGGCGCGGGAGCTGATCCGCTATGTGGACGGAATTTACCTGCATTACGGCGCGCCGGGCAAGGTCTACGGCAAGAGCGACAAATATTCCGAAAAGCTCGATTACCAGGCGCGCCGGGAAAACATCCGGCTGATCCCGTGCCCGATCCGGCACATGGGGACGGAGATCTCCTACAAGGTGCTCCAGAAGATGTACCTCTACCTGAGCTCCCGGCCGAATTTTGAGTTCCGCGAGCGCACGACGGCCGAGTCCGTGCTGATCGAAAACGGGCGCGCGGGCGGGATCCGGATCTCCGGGCCGGAGGGCGGCACGCTGCTGCGCGCAAAGCGGGTCGTGCTGGCTCCCGGGCGCGGCGGGGCGGGGTGGCTTTCCCGCGTCGCGCAGGAAACCGGGCTGGAAACCTCGAACAACGAGGTGGACATCGGCGTGCGCGTCGAGGTGCCGAACGCCGTGATGGATCCGCTGACGAAGCATCTGTACGAGGCGAAGCTGGTCTATTACTCGGACACGTTCGAAAACCGGGTCCGCACGTTCTGCATGAACCCCGGCGGCATCGTCAGCGAGGAGCACTACGACGTGGGGGCCGGCATCGCCGTCGTCAACGGGCACTCCTACGCGCAGGAGGACCGGCACACGGAAAACACGAATTTCGCCCTGCTGGTTTCCACCCGCTTTACGGAGCCGTTCAACCAGCCCATCGAGTACGGGCGCTATATCGCGCAGCTCGGCAATATGCTGACCGGGGGCGGGATCATGGTGCAGCGGCTCGGGGATCTGCTGCTCGGCCGCCGCACGGACGAGACGAGGCTGCGGAAATCGACGACCGTCCCCACGCTGAAAACCGCGGTGCCGGGCGACCTTTCGTTCGTCCTGCCGCACCGCCACCTGACGAGCATCGTGGAGTCGCTGCGCGCGTTCGACAAGCTGGCGCCGGGCCTTTACTCGAAAAACACGCTGCTGTACGGCGTCGAGGTGAAGTTCTACTCCTCCAAAGTCAGCGTGCAGCCGAACTTTGAGACGGCCGTCGAAAACCTGTACGCCATCGGCGACGGGGCCGGGATCACGCGCGGCCTGATGCAGGCCTCCGTCACGGGGGTCGTCGTCGCCCGGGACATCGCCGAGAAGGACCAATGAGGCGGTTTTCCGGACCGGCCGAAAAACGCAGAAGAGCGGGAAAGCCCGGCCCGAAGGCCGCGGTTTTCTTTTTTTTGCGCGCAGACCGCCGCGGACCTTTTTCCTCCCGGATCGTGGAACCGACGGTTTTCCCGGCGGAAAACTGTCGATCGTAAAGAGGAAACAAAAGCATTCGAGAGAAAAATCAAGGAATCTTATTGCAAAATTGCAATAAATTAAAAAAATTAAAGAATTTTACAGGATTCCATTGACAAACGGTGACTTTCTCACTATCATTTGAGATGTTGCGTTTTTAGGCGGCCGGCCGCGCGGGGCTTTGCGCGCGCCGGCCTTCGGCGGAATTTTAGTTGCAAGGGGGATTGCGCGGATGGAAAATACGGAGATTGTGTCGCTCCGGGACGTCACGGTGTCGTTCGACGGGGAAATCGTTCTGAACCATTTCAATCTGAGCCTTCGCGACGGCGAGTTTGTCACGCTGCTCGGCCCTTCCGGCTGCGGCAAGACGACGACCCTGCGGATTATCGGGGGTTTTGTGCGGCCGGATTCCGGCGACGTTTTTTTCGGCGGGAAACGGATCACGAATCTTCCGCCCTATCAGCGGGAGGTCAACACGATCTTTCAGAAATACGCGCTGTTCCCGCACCTGAACGTTTACGACAACGTCGCGTTCGGGATGCGCATCCACCGCAAAAGCGAGGATCAGGTGCGGTCCACCGTCCGCGACATGCTGGAGATGGTCAACCTCGGCGGGTTTGCGCGCCGGAGTGTCAACCAGCTTTCCGGCGGGCAGCAGCAGCGCGTGGCGATCGCGCGCGCGCTTGCGAACGAACCGAAGGTCCTTCTGCTCGACGAACCGCTCGGCGCGCTCGACCTGAAGCTGCGCAAGGACATGCAGGTGGAGCTCAAAAGGCTCCAGAAGCAGACCGGCATCACGTTCCTGTTCGTCACGCACGACCAGGAGGAGGCGCTGTCCATGTCGGACACCGTCGTCGTCCTCGACCGCGGCGCGATCCAGCAGATCGGCACGCCGCAGGACATCTACAACGAGCCGAAAAACGCGTTCGTGGCGGATTTCATCGGCGAAAGCAACATCATAGACGGCGTGATGCGCGAAGACTGCCTCGCGGAGTTCGCCGGGCGGAAGTTCCGCTGCGTCGATTCCGGCTTTGCGCCGGACGAGCCGGTCGACGTCGTCATCCGGCCGGAGGACATCGACATCGTCGCGCCGGACGAAGAGCACCTGACCGGCGTCGTGACCGGCGTGAACTTCCGCGGCGTCTATTTCGAGATCATCGTGGACGTGCAGGGCTTCAAATGGATGATCCAGACGACGGATTACGAAAAGGTCGGCGCGAAGATCGGCCTTTCGATCCAGCCGGACGAGATCCACATCATGCGCAAGTCGGAATATTCCGGGAAATTCGGCGATTACAGCAGCTTCAGCGACGAGATGGACGAAGACGCGGCGGCGCAGGGAGAGGAGGCGCGCGGCTGAAATGAAAGCGAAATCGGCCTCCTCCCCGTACCTTGTCTGGATGGCGGTGTTCATCATCGTCCCGACGGCGCTGGTGTTCTATTTTGCGCTGACCGACCGGAACGGCGCGTTTACGCTTCTGAACCTCCGGTCCGTCGGGCAGTATTCGAACGTGTTCCTGCGTTCGATCTGGCTCGGCGCGGTCGCGACCGCGGTCTGCCTTCTGGTCGGCTATCCGCTCGCGCTGATCATCGCGCATCTTTCCGCCAGGCGGCAGAACGTGCTGGTCATGCTGGTGATGCTGCCGATGTGGATGAACTTCCTGCTGCGCACCTACGCGTGGATGACCCTTCTGGAGGACAGCGGCCTCATCAACCGCGCGCTGGCGTTTTTCGGCCTTCCGGCGGTCCACATGATCAACACGCAGGGCGCCGTGGTGCTCGGCATGGTCTACAATTATATCCCGTACATGATTTTGCCGCTCTATTCGGTCCTGAGCAAGATCGACCGCAGCGTCGTCGAAGCCGCGCAGGACCTCGGCGCGGACTCAAAGCGGGTCTTTCTGCGCGTGACGCTGCCGCTGAGCATGCCGGGCGTGGTTTCCGGCGTGACGATGGTGTTCGTGCCGGCGGTCAGCACCTTCATCATCTCGAAGATGCTCGGCGGCGGCGGGAATCTTCTGATCGGCGACCTGATCGAGATGCAGTTCCTCGGCAGCGCCTACAACCCGAACCTCGGCAGCGCGATTTCCCTCGTGCTGATGGTGCTGATCCTGATCTGCATGGGCATTATGAACCAGTTTGACGAAAACGGCGCGACGGAAGGGGGCGTTCTCGTATGAAGGCCCTTTCCCGCCTGTACGCGTTTCTCGTGTTCCTGTTCCTGTACGCGCCGATCGCCGTGCTGGTCGTGTTTTCGTTCAACGATTCGGCGACGAAGAGCCGCTCGGTCTGGTCCGGCTTTTCGCTGCGGTGGTACCAGAGGCTGTTCGGGGACCGGATGCTGCTCGACGCGCTGAGCAACACGCTGCTGATCGCGGTGGCGGCGGCGGTCGCCGCCACGGTCCTCGGCACGGCCGCGGCGATCGGAATCAACGGAATGAACCGCTGGGCGAAGCGCTTCGTGATGAACGTGACGAATTTTCCGATGGTCAACCCGGACATCGTCACGGGCGTTTCGCTGATGCTGCTGTTCGTGTTCGCCTCCCGGTTCCTCGGAAATTCGCTCGGCATGGCTTCGCTGATCCTCGCGCATATCACCTTCTGCCTGCCGTATGTGATCCTGAGCGTCATGCCCAAGCTGCGGCAGATGGACCCGAATCTGTACGAGGCGGCGCAGGACCTCGGCTGCAATCCGTTTTCGGCCTTTTTCCGCGTCGTTCTGCCGGAGGTCCTGCCGGGCGTCGTCACCGGCCTGATCATGGCGTTCACGCTTTCGATCGACGATTTCGTCATCAGCTATTTCACGAGCGGCACGACCCAGACGCTGCCGATCTTCATTTATTCGATGACCCGCAAACGCGTCAGCCCGGAGATCAACGCGCTTTCCACCCTGCTGTTCGGGGCGATCCTCGCGCTGCTGCTCGTCATCAATGTCCGCCTGTCCCGGGACAAAAAGCCGGGAAAGGCCGAAACGGGGGGGATCGGGATATGAAGCGCACGATTGCGGCGCTGCTTGTCTTCGCACTGCTGACCGCCTTTGAGCCGGCCGTGCAGGCCGCGCAGACCGGGCGGGAGGCTTCCGCCGCCCCGTCCGGCGTGACGATCAACGTGTACAACTGGGGCGAATACATCGCCAACGGAGAGGACGGCTCGATGGACGTCAACGCGGAGTTCACCCGCAGGACGGGCATCGGGGTCAACTACACGACCTTCGAGGACAACGAGTCGATGTACTCCAAGATCGTCAGCGGCGGCGCGAGCTACGACGTGATCTTCCCCTCCGATTATATGATCTCCCGCATGATCGCGGAGCGCCTGGTTCAAAAGCTCGATTTCCGCAATGTTCCGAATGCGGGATATATCGACAAGGCGTACCGGAACCTTCAGTACGATCCGAAAAACGAGTATTCGGTCCCGTATGCCTGGGGCGTCGTCGGGATCTTTTACAATAAGAAATATGTAAAAGAACCGGTGAACAGCTGGTCGATCCTGTGGAATGAAAAATACGCCGGGAAAATCCTGATGTTCGACAATCCGCGCGACGCGTTCGGCATCGCGCAGAAGCTGCTCGGCTATTCGTTCAATTCGACGGACCCGCGCGAGTGGGACAGCGCGGCGGCGCTGCTGGAGGAGCAGAAGCCGCTGGTGCAGGCATACGTCATGGATCAGATCTTCGACAAGATGTCGAGCGGCGAGGCGTGGCTGGCCCCGTATTACGCGGGCGACGCCGCGACGCTGGTCGACGAGAACCCGGACATCGGCTTTGCGGTCCCGACGAAGGAGGGGACGAATTTTTTCGTCGACGCGATGTGCGTCCCGTCCTCCGCAAAGCATAAAAAGGAAGCGGAAGCCTATATCAACTTCCTGTGCGACCCCGAAGTGGCCGCCGCGAACATGGATTACGTCGGCTACTCCACCCCGGAGAGCGCGGCGAAAAAGCTGCTGCCGAAGGAAACGCAGGAGAATCCGCTTTATTACCCGCCGAAAGCGATCGTGGACAAGTCGGAGGTCTATGTCAACCTGCCGCAGGACATCAGCCTGCGCATCGATTCGCTCTGGGCTCAGGTCAAGATGGGCGGGGCGGGACAGAGCGGGACGCTTGTCGCGGTGCTCGCGGGTTTCCTGCTTGTCTACATCGGCATCGTCGTCTGTAAAAAAATCAAGCGCAGACGGGAGCTGCGGTAAAGCGCGGTTCGGGCCCGAATCCGGGCCCCAGGCCGTCGAGAAAGTCGCGCAACCGCAAAATTGCGATGCAATTTTGCTTGCTGTGTTGGCTGCACCTGCAAATTTCGGTTACATACGGAAAGTATGCTCCCTCATTTGCCGCCTTGCCTTGCACGATTTCCGACGACCTGCATGTTTTTCGACAATCTTGGACCCGAATCCGGGTCCTTTTTTATTGGAAAAATCTATGAAAGGGTTTTTCTGCAATCGCGGGGAAAAATCGGGAATACTGGAACCGGCGCCGCGCGGGCGGATCCCCAACCGATTTTGAAAGCGGCCGCGGCCGGACCGCGGGTCTTCCGCTTTTTAAAATGCCGGCGTTTTTTCGGAATATACGAAATTTTTTTCAAATTTTATTCCCATCTCATGCAATATCCGGCATGTCTGGACCCCGCTGCCGGAAACATGGTTCGGGCTCCAGATTCCGGTAAAGATAACCGGATTTGACAACATAAAAAACCTCCCCGGTGGCAGAGTAATACTGCGGCGCAAGGGAGGTGAAATTTTTGAAAAAAATAATTTCAATGCTAACCGCATCCGCCTCCGTGCTGGGACTTTTGCTGGCAGTGGTCCTTGCGACGGCGGATTATTTTACTCCCAATTCCTTCACCGTAACGACGGGGGGCCGCCTTGAGTGGCTTTCCGGAGCGTTTACGGTTGTCGGCGACAAGGATGTGACCGCCAGCGCGGGTGTCCCTTACCCGAAAACCTACCAGGGAACACTGATGCTTTACAATGTGATTCCGATCAAGACCGTGGACGTCAGCGTCGTTGACCAGGCCTGCGTCGTCCCCTGCGGGACCCCGTTCGGGATCCGGCTGTTTGCGGACGGCGTCATGGTTGTGGGGCTCGCCGATGTCCAGACCGGCTCCGGCTCCGTCAACCCCGCCGTGAAAGCGGGGCTGAAAGTCGGGGATGTGATCGTCCGAGTCGACGGAAAAACCGTCACCGAAAACGGCGAGGTCGCCCGTTTTGTCGAAAGTTGCGGCGGGAAAAGCCTGCGCTTTTCGGTCCGGCGGGACGGCAGCGTGTCCACCGTGACTCTTCAGCCCGTCCTGTCGGAGGCCGACGGTCTGTACAAAGCGGGCCTCTGGGTCCGCAGCAGCACAGCCGGGATCGGTACCCTGACGTTCTATAACCCGACGAGCAGGAGCTTTGCCGGGCTGGGGCACGGGATCTGCGATTCGGACACGGGCAAGCTGATTCCGCTGCACGTCGGCGACAGCGACATCGTGCCGGTGATCATCAACGGCGTCACCCGGGGCCTGCAGGGAAAACCCGGCGAGCTCAGGGGGTATTTTTCCGACAACGCGCCGGTCGGCAGCCTGACCGCGAACGTCCCGGACGGCGTGTATGGGATTCTGAACAGCGCGCCCCGGGGCAAAGCGGTCAGGGTCGCGATGAAACAGGACGTCAAGACCGGAGCCGTCAAGATCCTTACCACCATCGACGGCGGCGCCCCAAAGTATTATGACGCCGAAATTGAAAAAATAAACTACAGCGACCATGTCCAAAGCAAAAATCTGGTTCTGCACATCACCGACGGCCGCCTGATCACCCAGGCGGGCGGCATCGTTCAGGGAATGAGCGGCAGCCCGGTCCTTCAGGAGGGCAGGCTCGTCGGCGCCGTGACCCATGTGTTTGTCAACGACCCGACCCGCGGCTACGGCGTTTTTGCCGAAAATATGCTGGCCGAGTCGCAGTCGGTCGGTTCTTCTGCAAACTCGAAGGTTTCTTAAGGACGCACTGATTTTTTCCCCCTAAATTCAAAAAAATCATTAACAATGTATTGCCATTTTTACCAATATATGGTATTATATCGCTGTAATCAATCAAGAAGGGGGATAAACAACTTGGAAAAGCGTATAAAATTGCTTATCGCGAACGACAGTACGGAGTATCATAACGACTACGGTCGAGTTTTTGAAAGTTCCGGGTTGGAAGTGAGCTACGCGCAAAAGGACGGCATCAAACTCCTGGAAAAGATCGAAGCGGTCCGTCCCGATGTCGTGCTCGCCAACCTGTTCATGCCAAGACTGGATGGGATCGGGGTTATGAAGGCCGCGCGCACCAAATTGCCGGGCGCCAGGCCGCTTTTCGTGATCGCTTCCAATTTTACCAGCCCCACGCTGGAACGCGAAGTCATGATGTCCGGCGCCGCGTATTTTGCGGTCTGCCCCTATAACGCGGCCGATCTCGCGGAGCGGATCCTTCAGCTCTGCAACATGAGCGGATTGTCCGTGAAGATGCCGGCGAAACATCAGCAGCCGGCGGCGGAAACCGAGCCGTCGCTGGAAATCCAGGTGACGGAGATCCTGCACCAGATCGGCGTTCCGGCCCATATCAAGGGCTATCATTATCTGCGCGATTCCATCATTATGGCGATTGAGACTCCGGACATCATCAACGCGGTGACAAAACAGCTTTATCCAAGCGTCGCCAAGCGATACGACACGACCGCTTCGCGCGTGGAGCGCGCGATCCGGCACGCGATCGAAGTCGCCTGGGACCGCGGCGATGTGGATATCCTCAATTCCTATTTCGGCTACACGATCCACAACACGCGGGGAAAACCCACGAATTCCGAATTTATCGCAATGATCTCGGACCGGCTGAGGCTCCATATGAAAACGGCCTGATCCGGGGGAAAACATCTTTGGAGATTTTCCTAAAACTTCCTTGCTTTATTGGGTTTGAATTTTATTCTACCCGTGAAGCAAGGGAGTGCTTTTTATGGTGCAATTCGATGATGACAATGGTGGCTTCATGGGTGATCGTCAAAGCCAAAACCGATGGGCTGGGACCATGCAGAGTATAAAACTGCAAATATCTTCATAAAATAAATGCGTACACTATTTACATAATGTACGCATTTATGTATAATGGAGGTAAAAGGGGATGAATGATATGTTCCTGAATGCAACTGATGTTCGGAAAGATTGGAGTGAAGTGGTCGATAGAGTCGTCCGTGAAAAACCGCAGTTTATCAAGCGCACGCGGGATTATTTAATGCTTTCCAACCTTGATTTTATGGAATCGCTTTTAGGCGCCTACCATTTTACGGTTGAAGAAACCGTTGAAGAAGACGGATCGGTTACGCTCTCTCTGAATGAGATTGACCTGGTGGAAAACGGACGGACGGAAGCGGAAGCCAAACAAAAGCTGGCAGGGTCCATCCTTGAATATTCCGAAGATTTTTATCGCGATTTTAATTATTGGAGTACGGCTCCGAACCGGAAAGCGCAAATTCCCTATGTGTTCAAGGCTCTGATCTTGGGGGACGCCAAAAAGATTGGGGAGCTTGTCACATGCCGAAATGGAAGGAATTGAAACGCTTCTGCGAGCGTGATGGGTGGGAATTATATAAAAATACGGATCATTATTATTACCGGAAACGGGATGCGGATGGGAACGTCCGACAGACCAAAGTATCGAAAGGCAGCGGGGAAATCCATCAAACAATGTGGCGGATCGTTTTGAAAAGGCAATTACAGGTCACGCAGGAATATTTTAATAAGCACATATGAGCGAACAGATCGTTGCAGGGGAGCTGCCGGCGGCTCCCGAATATTTCCGTCAAAGATTTTCCAAAATTTTGATCACGGTCCGCGTGATGTAGTTTTTCGGACTGCTGCGCCGGTCGCTCATAAAATAATCGAACAGGATCTGGATCGCGCGGTATCCCTGCTCCTCGGGTTCCTGCCCGATGGTGAAGTCGATCACGCCGTCCCGGATGAGGCGGCGCGTCGGCTCGATTTCGTCGTGGGACAGCACGAGGATGTCGCGCTGCCGCCCGAGCTCCACGATCGCCCGGCAAACGCCGGAAACGCCCGCCGCAACGATATAGACGCAGTTGATCTCCGGATGGGCGAGCAGCGCGCCGCGCGTCATCTCGTAGGCGTGGTCGTCGTTGTCCTGCGATTCGAACACGTCGACCAGACGGTAGGGGATTTCCTTTTTCCGCAGCGTGGATGAAAACCCGCGGATCCGTTCGTTGTGCCCTTTCATGTTCAGCGATCCCGTCGCGATCAGCAGGTTGAGCGGCTCGCGCGGGGACATCAGCGAAAGCAGGCCGGCGGCCGTGCGCCCGGCCTGCAGATAGTCGCAGCCGACATAGCACAGGCGCTTGGTGTGCGAAAGATCCGTGTTGACCGCGACGACCGGAATGCCGGAATCCACCAGGCCGTTGACGGTCCGGCGGATTTCGGGGATGTCGATCGTGGAGACGCAGAGCGCCGAGCATCCTCCCGCTGCAAGCGAGGAGATTGCGGCGATGTGCGTTTTCGCGTCGTAGCCGCGGATGTTTTTGATCACGAGGGAAACGCCGAAATCGGAGAGCTCCGCTTCCGCCCGGCGGTATCCCCTGACGACGTCGTCGAAGAACAGGTTCCCGACGCCGGGCAGAAAACAGCCGACCCGGATCGGCTGTTTGCGCGAGGCGAGGATCTTGCCCGCCCGGTTCGGCAGAAAGCCGAGATCGTCCGCGATCCTGCGCACATGCTCCGCAATTTCCGGCTTGACGCCGGGCCGGTTGTGCAGCACCCGGTCCACGGTCCCGCGGGAAACGCCGGCGGCGGCGGCGATCTGTCGAATGGTCACGGCCAATGGAGCCCACTCCCTTGCCTTTTTCCAGGTCGGATTCCGAGTCGAAAATCGGTTTCAGCTTTTCATTGTAGTCCCCGGCGGAACTTCTGTCAATTGCGGAAAAAACAAAACCCGCCGTTTTTCAATCGAACGGATTTTCGGTCCGGTAAAGCATTCCGGCCGGCTGATTGAACGAAATGTCCGGGACGCGCAGATATTCGAAAATGGCGTGGAGCGCTTTGCCGACGTGCCCGAACGCGACCGCGCCGTGATGGGGGAAATGCTTTTCGATCAGCACATGCCGGTAGAACCGGCCCATTTGGGGGATGGCGAAGACGCCGATGCCGCCGAACGACCGCGTGGCGACGGGCAGGACCTCGCCCTGGGCGATGTAGGCCTGCAGGCCGTCCTCGGCGTTTCCGTGCAGGCGGAAGAACGTGATGTCGCCGGGGACGATGTCGCCCTCCAGCGTACCGCGCGTGAAATCGGGCTTTCCGCCGTTTTCCAGCAGGCGGTTCTGGATGAGCTGGTATTTGACCGCGCCGTCCTTCAGGCGGCAGAGCGGCGTGTTCCCGCAGTGGAAGCCCATGAACGTGTCGCGGAGCGAATAGTCGAATTTTTCCCGGATCTCCGCTTCGTACAGGTCGGCCGGAACGGAGTTGTTGATGTCGAGCAGCGTGACCGGGGCGCCCGTGACGCAGGCGCCGATGTATTCGGAAACGGCGCCGTAGCTGTCGACCTCGCAGGCGACCGGGATCCCGCGGGAAGCGAGGCGGGAGTTGACATAGCACGGCTCGAAGCCGAATTCCCTCGGGAACGCCGGCCAGCATTTGTTCGCGAAAACGACGCGGCCGCGGGCGCCGCGGTTCTGCTCCGCCCAGTCGAGCAGCGTCAGCTCGAACTGCGCGAGGCGCGGCAGAAGATCCGGGTAGCGGTTGCCGTTCGCCCCGAGCTCCGCCGCCATGTCGCCGGCGACTTTTCCGACGCGCGCGTCGCCCGCGTGCGCGCGGTAGGCGACGAGAAGGTCGAGCTCCGAGTTTTCTTGGATTTCGACCCCTAAATCGTAGAGGCCCTTGATCGGCGCGTTGCAGGCGAAAAAGTCCTGCGGGCGCGGGCCGAACGTGATCACCTTGAGCGAGGAAAGGCCGATCAGCGCGCGGGCGACCGGCAGGAAATCGGCGATCATGCCGGCGATGTCCTCCGCCGTCCCGACGGGATCTTCCGGGATGACGGCCCTGAGGTTGCGCAGGCCGAGGTTGTAGGAGCAGTTGAGCATGCCGCAGTAGGCGTCGCCGCGGCCGCCGATCAGGTCTTTGCCGCTCTCCTCCGCGGCGGCGGCAATCAGGACGGGTCCGCCGAACTGTTCCGCGAGCAGGGTCTCCGGCGTCTCGGGCCCGAAATTGCCGAGAAAGACGATCAGCGCGTTGCACCCGGCGTCCCGCACTTCCGCAAGCGCCTTCGGCAGATCGTTTTCGCGTTCCACGATGGTTTCGGCCTCGAACAGCCCGATGCCCCTCGCGGCGCAGGCTTCTGCGACCGCGCGCCGGCGGCGCTCCGAAAGGGACGGGACGAAGCAGTCCCGCGACACCGCGACGATGCCCGGTTTTACCGTTGGAATATTTTTCATGGGGATTCCCTCACTTTACCGTTGGATTTTCGCCGGTCAGACCAATATAAGCTCCCCGCGCGGCCTCCGGCGCGTCCGGATGCGCGACGAGCCATTTGTTGCGCGCCCACAGCAGGCGGTCCTCGCCGGACGGGGTCCGGCGCGGAATTTCGGTATTCGTTCCGCGCGGCAGCACGACCGCGGTCCGGAATCCGGCGCTTCCGGGCGCGCGGCAGGGCGCGTAGTGCAGCGTCGTCTCATAGAGCTGGACCGCCGTGCCCGCCGGGACGGCGAAGGCTTCGACCAGGGACGTGTCCAGCGTCCCGCCCCGGAGCTCCGCGAGCGGCGCCAGCAGCAGGACGATGTCGTCCGCCGCGACGTCGACCTCGCTGCCGCGGTGGTATTCGAGGCAGTTGAGCACCCGGTTGCCGCCGTTGCAGAAACCGATCTGGATCGGCATCCCGCCGTACAGCCGGCCGGAAAGCTCGTCAAAGACGGGCAGGGCCTCCAGCGCCGCGTCGGACGGGACGTAGACCGTCCGGTCCGCGGGCTTCGGCGTCTTTTCGGACAGGACGGCGAGCAGCGGCGCGAAGTCGTATCCCCCGACCGGCCTTCCGTATGGTTCAAACGATTGGTCCCGGATCGATTCGATCCGCATGCGAACCCCTCCTTACAGGGCGGCGAGCGCCGCGAACGATTCCTTCAGCGCGGGGTAAAGCCGGGTGTAGAGCCGGTAGTACGGCTCGTACCGCGCGGAGGCCCCGGGATCCGGGAACTGCCGCTCCGGGTTCGTCCGGACCGCCGCCCGGCAGCCCTCCTCCACGCTTCCGAACACGCCGGCGCCGACGCCGGCCAGGATCGCCGCGCCGAGCGCGGGCCCCTCCGCCGAAGCGGCGGTTCCGACCGGGCAGCCGAAGACGTCCGCCAGCATCTGCCGCCACACCGGGCTCCCGCCGCCGCCCCCGCAGGCGATCATTTCGCTCGAAACGACCCCCATGCCCCGCAGGACGTCGAGGCACTCGCGCAGCGAGTAGACGACCCCTTCGAGCACGGCGCGCAGCATGTCGTACTTTGTGTGGATGGCCGAAAGCCCGAAGAACACGCCGCGCGCGTCCGGATCGAGCAGCGGGGAGCGTTCGCCCATCAGATAGGGGAGAAACAGCAGCCGGTTCGCGCCGATCGGCACCCGCGCGGCCTGCCGGTCCATCAGCCGGTAGGGATCCGCGCCGAGGCCGGCGGCCGCCTCCTTTTCGGCGGGAAAGAAATTGTCCCGCAGCCACTTGAGCGAAAGCCCGGCCGCCAGCGTGCAGCCCATGACCGTCCACTTGCCGGGCACGGCGGAGCAGAACGTGTGGACCCGCCCCTCCGGATCGATCGCCACCCGGTCGGCGTGCGCGAACACGACCCCGGAGGTGCCGATGGTCGTGAACGCCTTTCCCGCTTCGACGACCCCGGTGCCGACGGCCGCCGCCGCGTTGTCGCCCGCCCCGCCGACGACCGGCGTGCCGGGCGCGAGGCCGGTCCGCTCGGCCGCCGCCGGCGTCACGGCGCCGGTCACCTCGCAGGATTCGTGCAGCTCCGCGAGCAGGGAGGGGTCGATCTCCAGTTTGCCGAGGATCTCGGCGCTCCAGCGGCGGCGCGGGATGTCCATCAGGTTCATGCCGGAGGCGTCGGATACGTCCGTCGCGAATTCGCCGGTCAGGCGGTAGCGGACGTAATCCTTCGGCAGCAGGATATGCCTGCATTTTTTGAAAAGCTCCGGTTCGTTTTTGCGGACCCAGAGGATTTTGGAGGCCGTGAAGCCCGCGAGCGCCGGGTTTGCGGTGATCTCGATCAGCCGGCGGGCGCCGACGCGCCCGGTGATCTCCGCGCATTCCCTCCCGGTCCTGCCGTCGCACCAGAGGATGGCGCGCCGCAGGACCGCTCCGCTTTCGTCCAGCATCACCAGTCCGTGCATCTGCCCGGACAGGCCGACGCCCGCAATTTCGGCGGGAGCCGCCCCGCTCTGCCCGAGGACGGAGCGGACCGCCGCGGCGCACGCGTCCCACCAGTCCGCGGGGTCCTGCTCCGCCCAGCCGTTTTCCGGCTGGTACAGCGGATATTCCCGCGACGCGGAAGCGGCGGCGCGGCCGACCGGATCGAACAGGACCGCCCGGGTCCCGGAGGTGCCGATGTCGATGCCGAGAAGATATTCCATAAGGATCGTTCCTTTCGCGGTCAGGATTTTGATTCGCGCTTTTTGGAGAGGACGTCGAAGATGACGGCGGCGAGCAGGACGATGCCCTTGACCGCCTTCTGCCAGTTCGCGTCGATGCCGAGGATCGACATGCCGTTGTTCAGCACGCCCATGAAGATCGCGCCGATCACGGCGCCCCCGACGGTCCCGGTGCCGCCGTAGGCGGAGGCCCCGCCGATGAAGCACGCGCCGATCGCGTCCAGCTCGTAGTTCGTCCCGGCGGCCGGCGCGGCGGAGTTGAAGCGCGCCACGCAGACCAGGGCGGTCACGGCCGAGAGGAACGCCATGTTCGTGTAGGCGAAGAACAGCGTCCGGTTTGTGTCGATGCCGGAGAGCTTCGCGGCCTTTTCGTTTCCGCCCATCGCGTACAGGTGGCGGCCCGCCGTTGTGTTCTGCGTGTAGTAGCTGTAGACGGACACGATCACGGCCAGCAGGATCAGCACGACCGGAATCCCCTTGTTTTTCCCGAGCAGGAACGCGAACGCCAGGACGACCGCGCAGATCAGCACGATCCGGCCGGCGAACATTCCGTTCCCCTCCACTTCGTATCCCTTGCGCCGTTTCTGCGTGCGCCCGGTGATCTCGAAGACCGCGAACGCGGCGCAGACGACCGCGCCGACGGCCAGGGTCGTTGCGAACACGGCGTTCGCGCCGCCGGAGGCGGGGAGGAAGCTGGTGAAATACCTGAGGTAGCTTTGCGGGAACGGCGAGATGGTCAGGCCGTTCAGGGTGATCAGCGCAAGGCCGCGCCAGAGCATCATGCCGGCGAGCGTGACGATGAAGGCCGGGATGCGGACGTAGGCAATCCAGAACCCCTGCCAGGCGCCGATCGCGATGCCGACCAGAAGGCAGATCAGGATCGCGAGCCAGACGTTGACCTTCATGTTGACGATCAGCGTGCCCGCGATCGCGCCGACCAGCGCGACGATCGAGCCGACCGAAAGGTCGATGTTGCCGCCGGTCAGGATGCAGAGCAGCATCCCGGCGGCGAGGATGACCACATAGCTGTTCTGCGAAACCAGATTCGTGACGTTGGAGGGAGCGAACATCGAGCCTTTTCCCGCCGCCGCGATCAGAATCTGAAACAGCAGCGTCACGACGACCAGCGCGATCAGCATGGTGCTTTTCTTCAGCGTTTGTTTGATGTTTGTCATTTCCCTCATGCTCCTTTACTCGACTGCAGGATGCACCCCATGATCGCTTCCTGGCTGGCTTCCCGTCCGGTCAGTTCGGCGACGATCCTGCCCTCGTTCATCACATAGATCCGGTCGCACATGCCCAGGATCTCCGGCAGCTCGGAGGAGATCATCAGAACGGATTTTCCCTCGGCGACGAGCCGGTTGATGATGCAGTAGATCTCGTACTTCGCGCCGACGTCGATGCCGCGGGTCGGTTCGTCCAGGATCAGGATGTCGGGGTCGGCGAACATCCATTTGCCGAGCAGGACCTTCTGCTGGTTCCCGCCCGAAAGGTTGCCGACCGGCTGCTCCACGCCGGAGCATTTGATGCGGAGCTTTTCCGCCGTTTCCTTCGCGGCGCGGATCTCCCCGTCCTTGTCGAGGATCCCGTGCCGGCTGATTTTTTCCATCCGGGCAAGCGTCGTGTTCCCGCGGATCGTCGCGCCGGTGATCAGCCCGTTGCCCTTCCGGTCCTCCGTGACGTAGGCGATGCGGTTGCGGATCGCGTCCCTGACGCTGCGCAGATGCGTTTCCTTCCCGTCGATGAACAGCTGTCCGCTGATCCCGGCGCCGTAGCTCCTGCCGAAGATGCTCATGGCGAGCTCCGTGCGCCCGGCGCCCATCAGGCCGCTGATGCCGACGACCTCGCCGCGCCGGAGCGTGAGGTTCACGCCGTCGCAGACCTTGCGTCCTTCGTAGACCGGATGGTAGACCGTCCAGTTCCGAATCTCCAGGCTGACCCCGCCGATGCGCGGTTCGCGCTTCGGAAAGCGGTCGGTCAGTTCGCGCCCGACCATGCCCTTGATGATGCGCTGCTCGCTGCAGTCGTCCGCGCCCTTGGTCAGCGTTTCGATCGCCGCCCCGTCGCGCAGGATGGTGATGCGGTCCGCCACATAGGCCACCTCGTCCAGCTTGTGGGAGATCAGGATGCAGGTCATGCCCTGCCGCTTGAACCGGAGCAGCAGGTCCAGCAGCTTCTTGGAATCGGACTCGTTTAAGGACGCCGTCGGTTCGTCCAGGATCAGCAGCCGGACGTTTTTGGCGAGCGCCTTCGCGATTTCCACCAGCTGCTGCTTGCCCACGCCGATGTCCTTGATCAGCGTGCGCGACGATTCGCGCAGCCCGACCATGCGCAGCAGCTCGTCGGCCTTGGAATAGGTTCCGTCCCAGTCGATGCGCGCGGCCGAGCCGCGTTCGTTGCCGAGAAACATGTTTTCCCCGACGGTCAGGTACGGCACCAGGGCCAGTTCCTGATGGATGATGACGATGCCTTTCCGCTCGCTTTCCCGAATGCCGCCGAATTTGCAGATTTCCCCGTCGTAGACGATGTCGCCCTCGTAGGTGCCGAACGGATAGATGCCGCTCAGAATGTTCATCAGCGTGGATTTTCCCGCGCCGTTTTCGCCGACCAGCGCGTGGATCTCCCCCTGTTCGACCCGGAAGTTGACGTCGTCGAGCGCGCGGACCCCGGGGAACCTTTTGGTGATACGCTTCATTTCCAGTAGTGGCCGTGTCATTGCAGTCCCTCCCGTGCTGTCTATGGAAAAGCGGGCGGAAAATCACTCCGCCCGCCCTCCGGAAGCCGGTCCGCCCCGAGGCGGAAGGCCTCAGGCCAGATCCGCTTCGGTGTAATAGCCGCTGTCGATCAGCAGCTTTTTGTAGTTGTCCTTCGTGCAGACGACGGGGTCGCACAGGTAGGACGGGATCACGCCGGTGCCGTTGTCATAGGTTTTCGTATCGTTGACTTCGACCTTGCCGCCCTTCATGATGGCGTCGACCATCTTGACGACCTGGGAGGCCAGCGTGCGGGTGTCCTTGAAGATGGACATGCTCTGGGTCCCCGCCACGATGTTCTTGACGGAGGGCTTGTCGCAGTCCTGGCCGGTCAGGACCGGGAAGTTGTCCTTCGTGTAGCCCGCCGCGACCAGCGCGTTCGTCACGCCGTTGGCGACGGAGTCGTTGGAGGAAAGGACCGCGTCCAGCTTCGTGCCCTTCGGGCCGTAGCCGACGGAAGAGACAAGGTTCTCCATGCGCTTCTGGGATTCCTCCGTGTTCCAGTTCGGGGTCGCGCACTGCGCCTTCTGCGTCTGGCCGGATTTTACGACCAGTTTTCCGCTTTTGACATAGGGGTTCAGGACGTCCATCGCGCCGCCCCAGAAAAAGTTCACGTTGTTGTCGTCCGGAGCTCCGGTGAAGAACTCGACGTTGAACGGCCCTTTGGCGCTTTCGAGCTTCAGCGCGTCGCGGATGTATTCGCCCTGGAATTTTCCGACCTTGTAGTTGTCGAAGGTGGCGTAGTAGGTTACCGCGTCGCTGTTCATGATCAGCCGGTCGTAGGCGATGACGGGGATCTTCTTGTCCTTCGCGCCCTTGAGGACCTCCGTGAGCGACGAGCCGTCGATCGCGGCGACGACCAGGGCTTTGCATCCGCCGGAGATCATGTTCTCAAGCTGCGAAACCTGGGTCGGGATGTCGTTGTCGCCCGCATACTGCAGGTCGACCGTATACCCGGCCTTTTCCAGCTCCGCCTTCATGTTCGCGCCGTCCTGATTCCAGCGCTGCAGGCTCTGCGTCGGCATCGAAACGCCGACCTTCGCGCCGCCGGCCGCGCCGGATCCGCCGGACGAAGCGGCGGCTCCGGAGGAAGGCGGCGCGCTGCTCGACGCGGCGCCGCCCGTACAGGCCGCCAGGGAAAGGACCATTGCCATTGCCAGGAATGCTGCGAATACCTTTTTCAACTCTTTCACTCCTCCATGTTGTCACGGTTATGATCGGCCCGGCCGGTCGGCCGGGCGGGTGACGTTAGAAAACGTGCCCGGGCACGGATTCAGACAAAAAGAAAAGCACGCAAAAATAAGAAGTCTTTTGCCTGCCGTGTGCCATTTGCCGCCTGTCCTCGTGTCCGAACACGGAATTCCCCCCGACGAAAAAGCGGGAACGCTTCCGATCGGCGCCTGGTTTTTGTTTCTTTTTTAAACTCAAATTCCGCTTTCAGTGTAGCGCCTGCTTTTCAAAAAGTCAATGCTTTTTTAAGAAAAAATGATAATATGTACAAAATAGAATATTATTTTTTAGAAAACTAGGTAATATGCACAATGAAAATCGCCCAAAAACATTCCGCGGGGAACACGGCCGCCCGGTTTTCGATTGACATTTTACCCGAAGTATGATATGACCGAAGCGGGGTTTTATGCCGGAAAGCATCATGGATGGGAGAAGTGAAAATGGAAAAGTTCAAAGACATCCCCTATGCCCGTGTGGATCCTTCGCGGCTGACCGGCCGGATGCGGGAAATCGGGGAGCGGATGAAACGGGCGGAGAGCTTCGAACGGTTCGATCGGGCGTTTCTGGCGGGCCTGGAACAGGAACGCGGGCTGAATACGGCGTACACGCTCGCCGCGATACGGAACAGCATGAACGTCGGCGATGCTTTTTACGATGCGGAGATCCGGTATTACAACCGCGAGATGCCGGACCATGAGGCCGCCTTGAAGGAGATCCGGCGGACCGTTCTGGATTCGCCGTACCGCGCAGAGCTGGAGCGCGAATTCGGCGGGACCTTTTTCCGGGACATGGAATCCAGGCAGCGGCTTTCGGACGCGGCCGTCGTCGGCGACCGCGTGCTGGAATCCGACTTGTGCGCGGATTATTCCGCCCTGACGGCCAACGCTTCGACCGCCTTCCGGGGCAGAAGCTGCGGGCTGTACGATCTGCTGAAAGCGATGACGGTCGCCGACAGGGCGGAGCGCAAAGAAGCGATGAACGCATGGGCGGCGCTGTACGAGAGCCTTGCCCCGCGTCTGGACGGGATCTACGACCGGCTGGTGCATCTGCGCGCTGGGATGGCCGAAAAGCTCGGCTTCAAAAACTATATCGACATGGCGTACTTGATGCGGCAGCGCTATGAGTACGATCAGGAAGACGTGAAGGGCTTCCGGAAGCAGGTGCTGGAGGAAATCGTGCCGGTCTGTCAAAAGCTGTTCGACAGGCAGGCGCGGCTGCTCGGGGTCGACAGGCTGCACTATTACGACGAGGCTGTCACGTCCCCGGAGGGAGCGCCGGTTCCGATCGGCGGCCGCGGGGATCTGCTGAACGCCGCCGGCCGCATGTACCGCGAGCTTTCCCCCGAAACCGGCGCGTTCTTCGACTTTTTCAAAGAGCACGAGCTGTTCGACCTGGAGTCGAGGCCCGGCAAGCAGGGCGGCGGCTATACGGCGACTCTGCTGGATGACAAGGCCCCGTTCATCTTTGCGAATTTCAACGGGACCAGCGCCGACGTCGTCGTTCTGACCCATGAATTCGGCCACGCGTTCCAGTCCTACCTGTGCACAAGGACGCAGAAGATCCCGGAGCTGTTCGACTCCCCCGGGGAAATCTGCGAGATCCCGTCGATGTCGATGGAGCTGTTCACCTATCCGTGGATGGAATATCTGTTCGGCGGCAAGGCGGATCTTTACCGCAGAAGCCATCTGTTCGACGCGCTGCAGAAAATCCCCTATATCGTCTGTGTCGATGAATTCCAGCACAGGGTCTTTGAAAATCCGGACATGACGGCGGCGGAGCGCCGCGCCGTATGGCGCGGGCTGGAAAAACGGTATCTGCCGTGGCGCGACTACGACGGGAACGCGTTTCTCGAACAGGGCGGTTTCTGGATGCAGAAGCTGCATATTTTTACGATTCCGTTCTACTATATAGAATATGCCCTGTCGCAGATCTCGGCGTTTGAGTTTTATGCGCGCATGAAGACCGACCGGGCGTCCGCCTGGGCGGATTACTGCAAGCTCTGCCGGCTGGGGAGAAGACTCGGCTACACGGATCTTCTGAGGGAGGCGGGCCTGAGCAATCCGCTGAAGGACGGCGCGGTCAAACGGGCGCTTTCGGGCATCCTGGAGGATCTGAAGGGCTGAGATTCCCGCCCGCCGCTCTTTGCCCGGCTTTGATTTTGATCGGAATCAAATTTTGAAAAAGGAGCCAAGTCTGATGGACGGGACGGTGAGAAGCAGGATCCGCATCGGCGCGCTGGTCGACATCGTGCTCAAGAAAGACCAGCCGACCGGCAGGCTGACGCGCGGCCATGTGAAGCGTATTTTGACCAGGAGCCCAACGCATCCGCGCGGCATCAAGGTGATGCTCGAGGAGGAGGACCGGGTCGGGCGCGTGCAGAACATTGTGGAGGAGACTGTGAAAAAGTGATGAAACCATGTGAAATCTACCTTGCCGGCGGGTGCTTCTGGGGGATGCAGAAATACCTTTCGTCGATTCCGGGCGTCGTGTCCACGGAAGCCGGCTATGCGAACGGCCCGACGGACCGCGCGACGTACGAGCAGGTGTGCGCGGATTCGGGCCATGCCGAAACCGTCCGGGTTTTCTACGACCCGGAGCGGGTTCCGCTCGCCTTTTTGCTGCGGCTGTATTTCGACGCGGTCGACCCGGCCGCGGTCAACCGCCAGGGCGGGGACAGCGGCGTCCAGTACCGGACCGGCATCTATTACACCGACGAAAAGGACCTGCCGGTGGTCCGCGCGGAGATCGGGCGGCTGCAAAAAACGCTGGCGAACCCGGTCGCGGTGGAGGTCGGGCCGCTGCAAAACTACTGCCCGGCGGAGGATTACCACCAGAATTATCTCGACAAGCATCCCGGCGGCTACTGCCACATCGGGCCCGAGAAGATCGCGCGGGCGGCGAAGGCCGTTTTCCGGCCGGAGCCCTTCGCCGTGCCGAAGCCGGGGACGCTGAAAAAGCGGCTGACGCCGCTGCAGTACGAGGTGACGCAGCGCGCCGCGACGGAGCCGCCGTTCCGGAACGAGTACTGGAACGAGGAACGCCCGGGCATCTATGTGGACGTGACGACCGGGGAGCCGCTGTTCTCCTCCCGCGACAAATTCGATTCCGGTTGCGGCTGGCCGAGCTTTGCAAAGCCGCTTGCGCCGGAGCTTTTGAACGAACGCCGGGACTTAAGCCACGGCATGGAGCGCACGGAGGTGCGCAGCCGGACCGGCGGCGCCCATCTCGGGCATGTGTTCGGGGACGGACCGCGGGAGCGCGGCGGGCTGCGGTACTGCATCAACAGCGCGGCGCTCCGGTTTGTTCCGAAAGAAAAAATGGCCGGGGAAGGCTACGCGGACTGGCTGGACCGCGTCGAATAAAATGCGAAGGCCCCCGCGGAGGAACGCGTTCCTCCGCGGGGGCCGAATGCTTTTTCATCTTTCTTTCCGGAAGATCCGCCTGACCGCCGCGATCTCCTCTTTCTCCGGCACGATCAGCTTGTAAACCGGCGTGCGGGAGAACCGGCAGAAGATCGTGACGCAGGTGACGCTCTGCACGGTGAGCGAAACCGAGGCGGACAGCGCGATGCCGTTGATCCCCATCCGCGGGATCAGCAGCAGGCTGGAAACGACGTTCGCCGCGATGCCGAGCGCGGTCGGGATGATGTTGAGCTCCGGCCTGCCGTAGGCGGCGATCGAATTGCCGAGCACCTTCGCATAGGAGATCAGGACGTACCCGACGGCCAGATACGGCAGATAGTTGACCGAATCGCGGTAGAGCGGGAACAGGATCGGCACGAAAACTTTCGCCGCCCAGTAGATCGCGACCGCGGAGACCGTCGTGACGTAGGTGACGATCTTGCTCGAAAGGACGGACAGGCGCACCTTGTCCTTTTGTTCCGTCATGCCGGCGATCCGGCTCAGGATGACCTGGCTGACCGCGTCCGGCAGAAGCCAGACCTGCTGCATCATCGTGACGGCCGTGTTGTAGAGACTGAAATCGCTGATCGTGTAGACCCACTGGACGATATAGCTGCCCAGAAAGGAATTGAGATAGGTCATCACGTTGCTGACATGGGATTTGAGGCTGTACCGCACCAGATCCCCGGTCCCGACCGGAAGGTCGTTTTCCGGGGCGGGCTCCGGCTTCGGGCCGTTCCAGCGCACGACGCCCCACAGCGCGAGCAGCAGCGTCGTAGACGAGACGGCGATGGCGCCCCACACCCAGAAAACCGCGTTCGGGCGCACAAAAATAACGACGGCCAGCGCCGCCATCAGGATCTGCAGAACGAGGTTCACCAGATTGTAGGACCTGAATTTGTTTTCGCCGCGCAGGACCGCCATGCAGAAGTTGAACAGGAACGAAACGACGCCGTACAGGACGATCGCGGCCAGAAACTGCGCCGGCGTCTCCTTAAAAAACGAGCTGCCGCGCAGACAGAACATCAGCGCCGCGCCGGTCAGCGCGATCGCGGCCGCGATGCAGAACCCGAGACGCCGCACCGCGCGCCCGGCATTCCGGATCGAATTCCGGGCGACGTAATAGATGACGGCCGAGGCGACGCTGAGGCCGAGGATGGTGTTCAGCCCCGCGCCCCACTGCTGCACCTGGCCGAAGAGCCCTTTGATCTCCCGCGGGACGCGGCTGAGCACGATCAGCGAGGAAAATACGCTCAGGATGGAGCCGATCAGGTTGGTCCCGAACGTGTTGAGCGAATCGCGGACGAACGCGCTGCGGAATTTTTTCGTCTTTTCCTTTTTCATCCGGCTTCAAACTCCACCTCACATTGGAATGGAGTTATTATAGCATCATTCCCGCCGGATCACAACCGGAATTTCAGCCGCGGCGGCTCTCGGCGGGAAAGCTGCGCTTCAGCGCGGCCCGGACGGCGAAATAGAGCGGAACGGCGATCACGTCCGCGATCACGGCGTTCGTCAGCGTCGCGCCGAGCTTCGTCAGCAGGATGATCCGCACGGATTGCGCGGCGGAACCGAGCAGAACTTCCTTAAGCCACGAATAGCCGAGGTAAAGCGCGCAGTAGAGCAGGGAACCCGACACGGCCCCGACGATGACCCGGGACAGCTTTCTTCCGCTTTTGTCCCCGCCCCAGGCGATCAGCCCGCAGAAAAACGCCATCGCGAATTTTGTCACCAGCGTGACCGGTGCGCTCGAAGCCCAACCGCCGGTCAGGTCGAACACGGCGGAGCCGACCCCCGCCGCGAGTCCGCCGTACAGCGGGCCGAGCAGCAGGCCGGACAGGATGCAGAACACGTTGGCGAAGCCGACCATCGTTTTGTCCCCTCCGACCGGGATCTCGACCTTGAAAAACATGGTCGCCACAAAGACGAGCGCGCCCATCAGACCGGCCAGCGCGAGGTTGACCGTGGAATTTTTCGACCGCATGGGAATCCTCCTCCGGATTCAAAGATTGAAAAGATTAAAAAAGATTATTTGACCAGCGCGGCGAGGCCGTTCTTGACCTTCAGACGGTCGAACGCGCGGCCGAGCACCAGATAGATCGCGGCGCTGGCCGCCGCCTGGATCAGGTTCCCCGGAATCTCCGCAACCGGCGCGGCGAAGCCGCCGAGCAGGAAGACTTCCGTCAGATAGTAGCCGCCGACGCAGATGAACCCCGCCGCGACGCACGCGATCACGTTCCGCTTCGTCACGAGGGCCCTGCCCGCCGCGGAGAAGCAGAACGCCATCGCGGATTTGATCACGAGGGTCGGGATCACGAACACCGCGCTGCCGGTCAGCCCGTCGGAGAGCGCCTCGCCGATTCCGCCGGCCGCGACCGCGTAAGGCGTCGGAAGGATGCTTGCCGCAAGGTAGAGGAACGCGTCCCCCAGATGGATATACCCGCCGGTCGCGGGGACCGGGATATGGAACACATAGGCGGTCACGGCGAAAATCAGCGCCGCGAACAGCGCCGTGAGGACGAGAAGGCCGGTCGAAACGGATTTTTTCATGGTTTTCACTCCCGCAGGATTGATTTGCCGAATGGCTGTTGCTATAATAATAGCGGATAACTGTTTCTATTGAAATATACAGTTTAAAAAAATTTGGTCAGCACAGTTTGCGAAGGGATGAATCATGGCGTACGATTTCCTGCAGCCGGACAAGGCGTCAAAGATCCCGCTGTATCAGCAGCTCTATTCCTCGGTGCGCCGCGCGGTGGAATCGGGACATCTGCGCGTCGGGGAGCGCCTGCCTTCCATCCGCGCGCTCGCGGACAGCCTGTCCTTAAGCTGCACGACCGTGGAAAGCGCCTACCAGCAGCTCTGCGTGGAGGGATACATCCGCGCGCGGCCGCAGCGGGGCTATTTCGTGCTGGACGCGCGATCGCCGGTTCCGGAACGGCCCCCGGCCCCGGCCGGCGCGCCGCGTCCGGCCGGAAAAACCCCGCCGCGCTACAACTTCGGCAGCGACTGCGTGGACGGCGGCAGCATGGATCTCAGGCTGTGGCGGCGGCAGATCCGGGACGTGCTGAACCGGCAGGAGGTGATCGCCTCCTACGGCGAGCACCAGGGGGAGGCCGCGCTGCGCGAGGCGCTTTCCTCCTACAGCTACGCGGTGCGCGGCGTCGTCGCCCCGCCGGACCGGATCGTCATCGGCGCCGGCACGCAGCCGCTGCTCGCGGTCCTGTGCGGCCTGCTGAACGCGGGGGAGCGGGCCGTTGCGATGGAGGAGCCCGGCTTCCGGCAGGCGGAGCAGGTGTTTTCGGACTGCGGCTTTTCCGTCTTAAAGCTGCCGGGCGACGACGACGGTCCCCGGATGGACGCGCTGCGCGAAAGCGGCGCGAGGCTCCTGTTCGTCAGCCCGTCGAACCGCGTCAAGACGGGCATGAGCCTGCCGATGAGCCGGCGCGCGGAGCTGTTGCGGTGGGCGCGGGGATGCGGCGGCGTCATCATCGAGGACGACCACAACGGCGAGCTGCGCTACCGCGCCCGGCCGATCCCCGCGCTGCAGGGGATGAGCGGCGGCCGCAGCGTCGTTTACATCGGATCGTTTTCGAAGCTGCTGCTGCCTTCGGTGCGCATCGGCTACATGGCCCTGCCGCCGCGGCTCCTCGCGCGGTACCGGAAACGCGCGGGCAACTACAACCAGACGGCCTCGAAGATCGAGCAGCTCGCGCTCGCGAATTACATCAAAAGCGGGCAGATGGAGCGCCACCTCCGCCGTCTGCGCAAGCTGTACGGCACGAAATGCGACCGCCTGATCCGGGAACTGAGGCGGGCGTTCGGAGACGGGGTCGGGATCCTGCTCCAGGAAACGCCGCTCTGCCTGATCCTTTCCGTCAGGGCGAGGGCCGGCGCGCGGGAGCTGTGCCGGCTCGCGCTGAAAAACGGGGTGCGCGCCGGGACGACCCGGGACGGCGGAAAGGTCCTGCTCGGCTTCGCCGGAATCCCGGCGGAGGAGATCGGGGACGCGGTGCGGTGCCTCAAAGACGCGTGGGAGGACGTTCTGATCCCGTGATTCGAAAGGAGATTATCGAAGAATGAGAGCCTGTGAAAGACTGATCCGCTACGCGGCGTTCGCGACGACCTCGAACGAGGACAGCGGCGAAACCTCGAGCACGCCGGGGCAGCTCCGCTTTGCCGACGCCCTCGTGCGGGAGATGGGGGGACTCGGCTTTTCCGGCGCGCGCCGGGACAAATCCGGCTATGTGTACGGCTTCCTGCCGGCGAACTGCGCGGCGGAAAAGCCGGTCATCGGACTGATCGCGCATATGGACACTTCGCCGGACGCCCCGGGCCGCGGCGTGAAGCCGCGGGTCGTCCGGAACTACGGCGGCGGGGACGTCGTCCTGAACCCGGAACGGAACATCGTAATGCGCGTTTCGGATTTTCCGAACCTCGCGCTGTGCGCCGGCGACGACCTGATCGTCACGGACGGCACCACGCTGCTCGGCGCGGACGACAAGGCGGGCATCGCGGAAATCCTGACCGCCGCCGAGGAACTCGCCCGCCGCAAAGTGCCGCACGGGAAGATCGCCGTCGCGTTCACGCCGGACGAGGAGATCGGCCGCGGCGCGGACCGGTTCGACGTGAAGGGCTTCGGCGCCGATTTCGCCTATACGGTGGACGGCGGAACGCTCGACGAGCTCGAGTACGAAAACTTCAACGCGGCTTCGGCCGCCGTGACGGTGAACGGCGTCGGCATCCATCCCGGAGACGCGAAGAACCGGATGCGGAACGCCTCGCTGCTCGCGATGGAGTTCCACTCGATGCTGCCGCCCGCCGAAACCCCGGAGCACACCGAGGGCCGCGAGGGCTTTTACCACCTGACCCGTTTTACGGGGACGGTGGAAAAAGCCGGGCTGCATTATATCATCCGCGACCACGACCGCGCAAAATTCGAGGCGCGCAAGGACACCGTCCGCGCGGCCGCGGCCTATCTGAACCGAAAATACGGCGCGGGCACGTTCGCGCTCGAGATCCGGGATTCATATTATAATATGAAAGAGGTGATCTTATCCCATATGGAGATCGTCGAGCGCGCCGAAAGCGCGATGCGGGAGGCGGGGATCGAGCCGAAAACCGTGCCGATCCGCGGCGGGACGGACGGCGCGCGCCTTTCTTACATGGGCCTGCCGTGCCCGAACCTGCCGACCGGCGGGCAGAATTTCCACGGCCGGTTCGAGTTTATCCCGGCGCGGGCGATGGACAGGATGGTGGAGGTCCTCGTGAACATCGTGAAAGGGCCGGCCCGATGAATTTTCGCCTCGCATTCCATGCAGAAATATGGTATGATAAAGCGGTAAAACGGATCGATTCCGGCGCGGCGTTGAACCGCGCCCCGTTTCATGGTATAATTTTAGCTTGAAAGCAGAGAAAGCAGGAAAAGGGGATTCACAGGACATGAGCTTTGTCAACCGATACCGCACGCAGCTTTGCGGCGAAGTCAGCGAAAAGGAGATCGGCCGTGAGGTCCGCGTTGCGGGATGGGTCGAAAATATCCGGGACCACGGCGGAATCAAGTTTCTGGATCTGCGGGACCAGTCCGGCGTGGTGCAGATCGTCGCGTACGACGACGCGCTGCTCGAGGGCGTCAGCCGGGAATGCAGCCTGACCGCTTCCGGGACGGTCGTGCTGCGCGACGAGGAAACCGTCAACCCCAAGATCCCGACCGGCACGGTGGAGGTCAGGATCCGGGAGCTGACCGTTCTGGGCAGGGTCCTCCGGCCGCTTCCGTTCGAGGTCCCGCTTTCCCTCGAAACCAAGGAGGACGTGCGCCTGCGGTACCGCTACCTGGACCTGCGGAACCCGAAGGTGCACGGCAACATCGTCCTGCGTTCGCGGGTGCTTTCGTTTCTGCGGCGGAAGATGACGGACCTCGGTTTTCTCGAGGTCCAGACCCCGATCCTCTCCGCCTCCTCGCCGGAGGGCGCGCGGGACTACCTGATCCCGAGCCGCCGGCACCCGGGCAGATTTTACGCGCTGCCGCAGGCGCCGCAGATTTTCAAGCAGCTCCTGATGGTTTCGGGCTTCGACCGCTATTTCCAGATCGCGCCGTGCTTCCGCGACGAGGACGCCCGGGCGGACCGTTCCCCGGGCGAATTTTACCAGCTCGATTTCGAGATGGCGTTCGCGACGCAGGAGGACGTGTTCCGGGTCGCCGAGGAGGTGATCGGCGAGACGTTCGCGAAGTTTTCCGACAAGACCGTGACCGAGGCGCCGTTCCCGCGCATCCCCTACGCCGAGTCGATGCTCAAATACGGCACGGACAAACCGGACCTGCGCAATCCGCTCGTCATCCTGGAGCTGACCGACCTGTTTGAGGGAACGGCGTTCAAGCCGTTCCGGGGCCGGACCGTGCGCGGCGTCAGCGTGCCGGGGTGCGGGGACCAGCCCAGGAGCTTTTTCGAGGGGATGCTTCAGTTTGCCGAAAGCATCGGCATGAAGGGCCTCGGCTACATCAAGGTGGCCGCCGACGGGCAGTACCAGGGGCCGATCAACAAATATCTGCCGGACGACAAACGGAACGAGCTGACCCGCCGCGCGGACCTGAAGCCCGGGACCGTCGTGTTCTTCATTGCGGACGACGCGGAGGCCGCGCCGCTGCTCGCGGGGCAGATCCGCGAGGAACTCGGCCGCCGCCTCGGGCTGATCGACGAAAGCCGGTTCGACCTGTGCTTCATCGTCGATTTTCCGATGTTCGAACCGGACCCCGAAACCGGAAAGCCCGCTTTCACGCACAACCCGTTCTCCATGCCGCAGGGCGGGCTCGGGGCGCTGCTGGAGAAGCGCCCGGAGGAGGTCCTCGCCTATCAGTACGACATCGTCTGCAACGGGGTGGAGCTTTCCTCCGGCGCGGTGCGGAACCACCGGATCGACATCATGGAAAAGGCGTTCGAGATCGCCGGCTACACCGAGGAGGACCTCAAAACGAAGTTCACGTCCCTCTATCACGCGTTCCAGTACGGCGCGCCGCCGCACGCGGGCATGGCGCCGGGCATCGACCGGATGCTGATGCTGCTGACCGGCGAGGACAACATCCGCGAGGTCATCGCGTTCCCGATGAATTCGAACGCGCAGGACGTGATGATGGGCTCGCCGAACGAGGTCACGGAGCAGCAGCTCCGCGAAGTGCATATCCGGCTGAGAAAATAGGAGGTTTTTATGGTTACCCGCGAGGAAATCCTGAAAATCGCCGCGCTCGCGAAGCTCTCCGTCAAACCGGAGGAGCTCGAAAGCCTGACGCGCGACATGAACCAGATCATCGAGTTTGCGGACGCCGTCAACTCCGTTCCTTCGGACGGCGCCGGCTTCGACAACAGCTACGGCCTTTCGAACGCGTTCCGGGAGGACGAGGTCGTGCCCTCGTTCGACCGGGAGGAAATCCTGAAAAACGCGCCGGTCCGGGAAGACGGCTACTTCCTGGTCCGGCGCAGGAGCTAGGAGGACCGGATGGAGCGGTCCGGGGTGATCGCGAAGATCGGAAAGCTCCTGCGCTCCGGGGAGGTCAGCTGCACGGAGCTGACCAGGACCTATCTTGAGGCGGCGCAGCGGGAAAACGGGCGCCTGAACGCCTATGTCAGGCTCACGCCGGAGACCGCGCTCGCCGCGGCGGCCGGGGTGGACAGAAAACTCGCGGCGGGGGAGGAGCTCCCGCCGCTCGCCGGCGTGCCGATGACCTTAAAGGACAACATCTCCACCAGGGGAATCGAAACGACCTGCTGCTCGAAGATCCTTTCGGGCTATGTGCCGATCTACGACGCGACGGTCTGGGAGATCCTGCAAAAGCAGGGCGCGGTGCTGATCGGCAAGACGAACATGGACGAGTTCGCAATGGGCTCCACCTGCGAGACCTCCTGCTTCGGCGGCGCGAAAAACCCGCACGACACCGGGCGCGTCGCGGGAGGAAGCAGCGGCGGCGTCGCGGCGGCGGTGGCGGGGAACATCGCCGCCTACGGTCTCGGCTCCGACACCGGCGGCTCGATCCGCCAGCCCGCGAGCTTCTGCGGCGTCGTCGGCTTAAAGCCGACGTACGGCGCCGTTTCGCGCTACGGCCTCGTCGCGTTCGCCTCCAGCCTCGACCAGATCGGACCGATCGCGCGGAGCGTCGGGGACGCGGCGCTCGTTTACGACGCGATCGCCCGGTACGATCCGAGGGACTCGACGAGCAGCCGGCGGGCGGAACCGGCCGTCCCCGCCCTCGGCCGGGAGATCGGGGGCCTGAAGATCGGCGTCCCGAAGGAATATTTCGACGCCGTGCGGGACGACGTGAAGGCGGCGGTCCGGGACGCGCTGAACGTGTACGAGTCGCTCGGCGCGGAGCTCGTCGAACTGTCGATGCCCCAGATCAGGTACGCCCTGCCGGTCTACTATATTCTCGCGTGCGCGGAGGCTTCCTCCAACCTCGGGCGCTACGACGGCATCCGCTACGGCTTCCGCACGGAGCACTACGCCGACCGCGACGAGATGGTCTGCAGGACGCGCAGCGAGGGCTTCGG
>ENA-UOOI01000177-UOOI01000177.1-fermentation-metagenome-genome-assembly--contig:-NODE-177-length-81621-cov-10.284015_pt1 | contig 81621 bp, 77 predicted proteins | sample MGYA00245779_ERZ724027 | MGnify/ENA primary metagenome ERZ724027 (study PRJEB28704, sample SAMN03018318) | fermentation metagenome | biome: anthropogenic terrestrial biome; feature: soil; material...
TTATATTTAAAGTATCACAAATTATATTTTTGAATTTATCTAAATTATTCATAATCATACCCTCCATTTCTCCATGTATTTTTTATGAGAAAGCAACTATCATACCACCGGTTAAACATTCCTATACCAAGTGATTGCAGATATTTTCCATATACTGTTGTTGCATTAATAGAACAAAAAAATGAATAATTTACCTTTAGCTCTTATAACCGCAATATGCATTTTACATTGTTGCAAATATGAATTTTGTTTCTTATCTGCAACAATATCATTTTAGAACGGACAAATAAAAAAAGACCCGACAGTCAAAATAACTGCTGTCGGTCTTTTATCTTCAAATTATGCTCTGAGCTTTATTCCTTATCTCTTTTATTAGATTTTTTACCCTTTTCTCAATTATTTTAGCTGTTTTAATAAATTTCTCATCGCTTTTTCCCGTAGGATCTTCAAAGCCCCAGTCTTCTTCATATTTGGACATCAAAAATGGACATGCAGCATTACAGCCCATTTTTATCACTATATCAATTTCGGGTAAATCATCAATCAGCTTAACGTGCTGAGTTTTACCCATATCAATACCGTATAATTTTTTAATTACCCTGACTGCATCTTTATTTATTCCGGATTTAATTTCAGTGCCAGCTGAGTAAGAATCAAATACCTCACTTCCATATAACCTTCCTATTGCCTCGGCCATCTGTGATCTACATGAGTTATGGACACATATAAAAGCCACTTTGGGTTTCATTTTTTCCTCCAGTTTTCCCTAACCAAGTAAATCAAATAATTTTTCATTTTTAATTTCTTCCGCCTTCCATTTTATTAATGCAAAATTTCCATTGGAGATTTCATTAACTTTTTTTATCCACGGTATTTCATTACTTGCCTTGGCCTTGAGCACATTATTTGTAGTATCAGATGCATACATGCTGGAATTTATGACCCACCACCTGCTTGCAATTCCAGCACGTTCCAGATCTGATTCAAGACGCAGGGATTCATATACTGGAGTGTCTTCAGCCAAAGTTACAATAATAACTTCCGTATCATTGGCATTTTTAAGTTTAGGCAAAAGCTCCCTGACAGACTGGGGTATATTACCTTCTGAACGCTTAATTTCTCTGTTATAGCTTTCTGTTGAATCCAACAATAACAGCGTATGCCCTGTAGGAGCCGTATCTATCACTACAACTTCATCCTTAGACTTTTCCACTATCTCTGCAAAAGCCCTGAATGCAGCTATTTCCTGTGTGCACGGAGATCGTAAATCTTCTTCAATATATGCCATATCACTTTTGTCCATGGTTTTTCTGGCATTATTTAATACCTCTGTTTTATATTTTTCAAGCTCCTTCTTCTCATCTACCTGGCTAAGTGTAATTCCACAGCTTTTATCCAGGACGGATTTCAAATTTGCCGCCGGATCAGTAGTGGTCAGATGAACTTTTACACCTTTTTGGGAAAGTCCTAGAGCAATGGCAGCTGCAATGGTAGTCTTTCCCACACCACCTTTTCCCATAGTAAATATTACTTTTTTATCATTCCTATACAGGTCATCAACTATATCCTTTAATTTAAATATTTTATTTATATTTAAATTTGCACTGCTGCACTCAACAATATCGTCTTTTTCCAAAAACGCCCTTACATTTCTAATTCCCGTTACATTATATGGTCTAAGCGGTATTTCATAGGTTTCAAGATTCTTCAAGAGCCCAGGCGTATTTTCCAACGCATTCTTCTGTTTCAGGTAGATTGAATCTGAAATGTCATCGTCATGAATTTTAAGAATACCGTTTATTATAAGCATTTGGTTATTTATTCCTATATCTCTCAATTCTTTAGAAGCTCTGGCTGCTTCCTTTAAAGGTGCGGCTTCAGGTCTGGATACAAGTACAAGAGTAGTCTTTGTTTTATTTGATAAAGTATCAACGGCATCTCCATATAATGTTTTTTTATCTTCAAGTCCTGACAGCTGCCCGAGACATGAAGCTCCATGAGTATTCTCACCTATAAAATTGCTCCAGGCCGAAGGCAGCTGAAGCATCCTAAGTGTGTGACCAGTTGGAGCCGTGTCAAATATTATATGATCAAATTTTCTCTCCATTTTCTCATCGGTGATAAACTTTGAGAATTCGCTAAAAGCAGCTATTTCAACAGTACAGGAACCACTCAATTGCTCTTTCATATTGTTTATAGCTGCTTCAGGTAGTCTGCCAGCATATGGGGCTATTACATTTTCTCTATACTCTGCGGCAGCCTTTTCAGGATTTAGATTAACAACTGTCAAGTTTGGCACTTCTTTAATTTTAACTCCCTTATTATCAAGTTCCGTATTGAATACATCCTGCAAATTTGAAGCGGGATCCGTACTAACGAGCATGATTTGTTCGCCTTGATCTGCAAGGGCAACAGCAGTGGCACAGGCAGTGGAGGTCTTGCCTACACCGCCCTTACCTGTGAAGAACAAATATTCAGTTAAATTCATACTGCAGGGATCAAATTTTTTAAGCATCAGCAGCACCTTCCTCCACAGTCACAACCTTTAGATTTTACCTTAAGTCCAGTTTTTAGATAATCCTCTGATATACCCAGCAATTTACAAAATTCCCTATTTGTTGGATATGCCTTTGTCTTCACTATTGCACCATCCACCATGGTTATCGGAAGCATTTCTATACCTTCTCTATTCAACACCTTATTGATTGTTTTGTTGTCCACAAATACTTGGGGACTGCCGGTCAAATTATATCTTTCAATTGATACACCTTTCTTCCGAAGATTATCAACAACAGTAGAAACCCTCAACAATTCAGGATCTATAGACGGTCCACACAATCCCGTAGAACAGCACATCGCCGGTTCAAAAATCATCATCTTTTTCATATAAATCTCTCCTTATCACATAAATTTATTTCTCATCGTCAATTTTACATAAACAAGTACTCCTGCTTTTACAGATACACTCTTCCGTATCCGTTACAATATTCATTAAAAACAGCACCAGCCTATTTGCATTAGTATTATCCAGGGAATAATGGCTCCAGACCCCTTCCTTCCTGCACTTGACAAGTTTACAGTCCATAAGCACTTTCATGTGATGGGATAAAGTAGGCTGTGTAAAATCAAAGTACTCCAGTAAATCACAGGCACATTTTTCACCACAGGAAAGTATATTAATAATTTTCAATCTGTTCTGATCGGACAGTGCTTTGAATATTTTTGCGTTTAATTCATAATCCAAATTCATAAAATCACTCCATACATAGATAATTATCTATATCTATAATATAGACTAATATCTATGTAATGTCAATATATTTGCTATAATAAATAAAAAATAGACCATCATATATATAATAGTCTATGTATAGTAGTTGTATTTGTTACTCATTTTTATTTACCATTTGCATCAATACCATAAAAAAGGCCTGACGGTCAAAATAATTGCCGCCGGCCTTTTATTTTTATTATTAGCATTTATTTATAGTAATCATGCATCTTCTATATTGCTACTTTCAACGGACTCTTTTGTCCATCCCCACTTTTTGACTACAACTGATGTCAATATAGGACATACAATTGCAGTTATTACCGCTGAAGCTGCTATAGCAGTAGTTGCAGTTGCAACTTGTCCAGACAAACTTGGTATCGACTGGGCCACAATAGCAGGAACTGCTACGGAACTGCTGGCAGACGAACAATTTGCAACGGCAGCATATCCAGGACGGCGAAGTATAAATTTGTCGGCAGGAACCAAAAATATAAATGACAGCACAATAACCAATACTCCCAACAAAATACCTGTGAAACCGCCTCTAATTATGTTTACAATATTCAATCCGGTTCCAACGGAAAATCCCAAGAAGGGCAGCGTGAACATAATTCCACTCTTTAAGAAATTTCTTATATCCTCATCAAGATTGCCCAGTATAAAACCTACAACCATTGTTCCAACTGATGCAACTATAGCAATGGGGTTAAAACCGCATCCGGCAACTCCCAGTCCAAGCAGTGTGAACAGGGGACCTACAGTAAGGCCAAGCAATGCCTGTGCACCTAAATCATATTTATCACCAATCTCGGACATAAGTCCAAGGTATATACCGCAGTTATCACTCGTAACAGCTGCCAGAAGCAACATAGGTGTAATTCCTAGTATACCATCATTTCCAAATATCTTCACTACAATTATGGCAGGAATGAAACCCGCAAGAAATTTTGCAATTGTAAGTACTCCTCCACGTTTCAACGATTCTGCCACACCTTTAAGATTTATCTGGGCACCGACACATAACAAATTGCATCCTATAAATGCCAGAGCACCCGTAGAAAAAGTTGCCGTTGTAATCCCGCCAATTTTTATTATCTGAGGAAAACATGTATTTATTATTGCTCCAAGGAATAAAGGGATAATCATCAGCCCTCCTGGAACTTTTTCAACAGTTTTTAAAATTTTCATTTACGATCCTCCTTTTAAATCATAAATCCATCTTTATCAAATTTTATATCTTCTGGTTTACTTAAAATTTCAACATCATCCCTGTTTTTCAGTTCGTCGTAATAACTTTCCGATACCTCAATTATGTCCATTGAGGATGTATTTTTTATATGTACCACCTTCACCTTGTCAAAGTCTATTCCCGTACAGGTTCTAATGGCAATCAAAAGTGCCTCTCTATCACTGTTAGCATACATTGGAATACGTCCGCCGTTCAGCATTGTAGCAGTGGATACATTAATCCAAGTAGATTCGTAATCAACGTCACGAACACACTTTATTGTAGTAATATCCGCATTGCTCAAACCGCATCCGTTGTGATGTGTTTCCTCTGTAAGACCCCTTATGAAAAGTTTCTTTAAATCGATAACATCATCAAATCCAGGAGAATTGCTCCTTCCTACAATATTGGGATCAAATCCGTTTCCGCTGATGTTCTTTCCAATTTCATCAATAATGAGTACATCTATAGAAGGCATTTTAAATTTTGCAATCTTTTCCTTTGCTATTTTAAGCAGGGCGGCATCTCTTTCAAGAATATGAGCTTTTTCCATGACTTCCAAATTGCTTATCTCATCATAGGCATTTTGGACAATCCCAACGCCAAAGGCAACAGGGGCATTTTTTAGAAAGATGTCACAGACTTGGGGAATTCTCTCTGCAAAAGATGAAAATCCCTTCATGTGAAACATGGAAGCTCCCTTATGTTTTGCAAGACCTATGGCCATCATCTTTGCCATGCCGCTCTCATGCTTCCCCCTGAAATCCGTATGGGGTTTTACCTTATTGAGTACAACGATTCCATCTGATTCATAGGCGTTTTTGTCACAATAAACCGGTGTCTCGTCAGGCAGCTGGCCTATTTTAACAACTTCCATAGAAGACAATATGGGAACTCCCATAGTTTTTTCTGTAATATTATATCCTGCTATGAAATCCTTTTGACCTTCCGCAGTTCCACCCGCATGGCTTCCCATTGCAGGTATAATAAAAGGCTCAGCCTTCCACTCTTTCAACTTATCAACAATAGTCCTTACAATTATGTCTAAATCGGGAATTCCCCTACTTCCAACAGTAATGCAAATCCTCTTTCCTTTAAAATTCTCCTTATGGGAAAGATTATTTTCCATCTCCCTTTCTATCCACTCTTTTAAATTTTCAATCTTGAAAGAATCATAAATCTGTCTTATTTTCATCATTTTAGGTATACTTATGTTTTCCATACCTTCGATTTTGACATTCATAGAAGGAAAATCGATAAATTTCATGTTAAATCCACCTCCCTAATTCTGTAATCCTATTAAAAAATTGTGTCAATATTCAAATAATATGTCAACCAGTTCACTTTTAAAAATTTTATTTCATGCCAGTATATATCAGGACATTTGCCTTCATAACATATACCGGTATGAAATTATCAATTTATTTATTCTCCAATATAAAGTGCCTTATCATCAATTAATTTATTGATTTGGTCATCTGTATATCCAATTTCCTTCAAAATACTCCTGCCCTGCTCGCCTATCATAGGTCCACGTACATACTCCGGCTCTCCCATTTCAGCAAAGTTTACAGGTGGCCTGACCAATGTTCGGGTATTTCCATTATCATATTTCATGCTGTAGAAGCATTCGTTGGCCCATGCCTGTTTATCTTCAAGTATTTCCTCTAGTGACTGTGCAAGAGCAAAAGGTATATCCGCCTTTGTCAATCTCTCACTGCACTCCTCCACTGTCATCTTTCCAATAGCTTCCATTACAATGTCATAGACTTCATAGCCCACTCCTGCCTTTTGTACATTTTGAATTGGAAAATATCTTTCAGAATCAACTAGATCGTCTCTTCCGATTGCAGACATGAATTTTTTATAATAGGTATTATAATCAGGTGTACATGTCTGTATATATCTTCCTTCTTTTGTTTTCCAAGCTGCAAGAAGCGGATTATTGCCCTCACGAACATTTATAGGATATGGAGTCCCAATATCCTTATACTGTGCAGCCTGAATCATCATTCCCATATTGAAAACAGCAGTCTGGAACAGACTTGTAGTGACTTTTTCACCTTTTCCCTTGGTTTTTGCCTGATATAGTGCAGCCAGAATGCCGGCTACCAGGTTCATACCTACATTGTGATCTCCCAATCCGGGTACCACGTTCATGGGAACGGAATCTTTTTGACGCAGTGTTTCAAGATAACCTCCCCTTGCAAAGAAAGCAGTAAAATCAAATCCAGGCAAATCCTTGTCAGGACCATATTCTCCATAACCGGTGCACATTGCATAAACAAGCTTAGGATATCTGCCTTTTAAGCTATCGTAATCTACTCCGGCACGTTCTAAAGCATGAACTCTCCAGTTCGTAATAAATATATCTGCCGTATCCAGAAGTTTAAAGAAAGCTTCTTTTCCCTCTGGAGTTTTCATATTCAATGAAATGCAGCGCTTATTTGCATTTTCAAGATCCCATGTGGTATTCTCATGCATATCAAGGGGTCTTCCTTCACTTGGAGCCGTATACCGAATAGGATCTCCTTTTGGGCTTTCTATTTTTATAACATCTGCACCCAGATCAGCAAGAAAACGACCTGCAGTTGCCGCAGCTATAAAGTTTGCCAGCTCAATAACTCTTACACCTTTCAATAGTTTATTTTTCATAATCATTTCCTCCTAAATTATTATTTATCCAATTCTTCCAATATTGCAGGAATCACCTGATACAAATCACCTACAATGCCGTAGTCGGCTACCTTGAAAATAGGTGCATTTTCATTTTTGTTTATGGCAACTATATAATCAGAATTCTGCATGCCTGCCAGATGCTGTATGGCTCCTGAAATACCGCATGCAAAATAAATTTTGGGTTTTACAGTAGTGCCTGTTTGTCCTATCTGATAGGAGTGATCAATCCACCCTGCATCTACACAGGCCCTTGAAGCAGCAATAGTTCCACCTAATTTATCCGCCAGCTGTTTCAACAATTTGAATCCTTCAGACTTGCCAAGTCCCATACCTCCGGACACAATAATATCTGCATCTGTCAGTGAAACTGCATTCTCTACTTTTTTCACTACATCCACAACTTTTGTTCTGATGTCACCTTTCTCAAATTCAACATTTAATTTTACAAGCTGTCCTTTACGGCCTTTTTCATAAACAGCTTTATCCATAACTCCAGGTCTTACTGTAGACATTTGAGGACGATTATTAGGGCAGACAATGGTAGCCATGAGATTCCCACCAAAAGCCGGCCTTGTCTGCTTTATTTTCTTGTCTTCAGGATCAATCTCCAATTTAGTACAATCCGCAGTCAATCCGGTACTGCACTTTACAGCAAGGCAGGGTCCCAAATCACGTCCTATATGTGTAGCTCCCAACAATACTATTTCCGGTTTGTATTTTGAAATAGCTTCAAAAATAACCTTGCCATAAGCATCGGTACGATAATTCTCCAATTCAGGATGATCTGCCACATAAACTTTATCGGCACCATAGGCAAAGAGTTTGTCAGCCAGTTTTCCTACATTATTTCCACAAAGCACTGCACAAAGCTCTGTTCCAACTTCTTTCGCAAGTTTTTTACCTTCTCCCAAAAGTTCTATAACTACAGGCATAATCTTTCCCTGACGCTGTTCTGCAAATACCCATACGCCTTTATAGGCACTTAGATCAACTAATTTCTTTTCTTCTTCAACTTTTTCTATTGCTCCAAAGGGGCATATTTTTACACAAACCCCACATCCAGTGCAAGCTCCTCCAATATCAGCAATTTTATTTTTCATAGTGATTGCACCAAAAGGACAGTTCTGCACACATTTAGTACAACCCTTGCATTTATCTTTTAAAACTCTCATAGTCATTTTACTCAGCCGCCCTTTCTTATAATACGTGTTTTTCTTTTAACCTGGAGATAAGACTAGATGCCATTTCATTAACGGATCCTTTCAGCATTTCACCTTTTCCCTTTGGTGGTGGTGTAAAAGAACGAAACACCTGTGTAGGTGATGCATTCAATCCACATTCTTTCGGATCCAGGGATATATCCTCGTGGTTCCACACAGTAATTTCTTTTTTATAAGCATCAACAATTCTATAAATACTCATATATCTTGGCTCATTTAGTTCTTTCACTACTGTAAGAAGACAGGGAACCTGAACTTCCACTACTTCATATCCATTTTCCAGCTGTCTCTGCACAACTAGTTTATTTCCATCAAATTTTATATTCTGTACATAAGTCACTACAGGCAGACCAAGTCTCTCCGCCACCTGCGGCCCTACCTGGGCTGTATCGCCGTCTATTGCCTGTCTTCCTGCAAAAATGGCATCCACAGGTCCAAATTTTTTTATACCTGCTGCAATAGTAGTGGATGTAGCACAAGTATCTGCTCCTCCAAAAGCACGATCACTGAGTAAATACGCTTCATCAGCTCCCATGGCAAGACATTCTCTCAGCATAACAGATGCCTGTGGAGGTCCCATGGTCATTACAGCAACCGTTGTACCCGGATTATCATCTTTTATAGTCAATGCAGCTTCAAGTGCATTGGCATCGTCGGGATTTAAGATACTAGGTACTCCCTCTCTTATCAGCGTCCCTTTTACAGGATCAATCTTGACTTCATTTGTATCAGGTACCTGTTTTACACATACTAAAATCTTCATAAATTACAACTCCCCTTCCTACTTCTTTAACAGCTTCCTGGAAATTACTATTTGCTGTACCTGAGATGTTCCTTCATAAATAGTAAATACCCTGCAGTCTCTATATAAACGCTCCACCTTATAATCTTTTATGAATCCATACCCACCGTGAATCTGGACGGCTTTTGCACAGATTTCATTGCAGATTTCCGATGCATAATACTTGGCCATGGAACATGCCATCGAGGCATCCTGGTTGGTATCCTTGAGATATGCAGCATCATAGACTAGTTCTTTAGCTGCTTTTAACTTTGTAGCCATGTCCGCAATCATAAAAGCAATGGCCTCGAAATCTCCAATTCTTCTTCCAAATTGCTTTCTCTCCTTCGCGTATTTAATGGATTCATCAAGTGCTGCCTGGGCTATACCGATGGATTGAGATGCAACACCAATACGTCCCACATCAAGAGTTTTCATGGCATTTATAAACCCTTTGTTCAATTCTCCAAGAAGATTGCTCTTATGTACCCTGACATTATTTAAAATAATGTCGCTGGTTGCACACCCGATTACTCCCATTTTAGCCTCCGGCTTTCCACAGGACACACCTTCCTGTTTCATATCGACAACAAAAGCAGAAATGCCTCTTGTACCCTTGCTCATGTCTGTTTTTGCATAGATCACTGCAAAATCAGCTAAAGGTGCCATTGTAATAAAAGTTTTACGACCATTTAGAACATAATAATCTCCGTCTCTAACTGCTGTTGTAGACATTCCACCTGCATCGGATCCCGCTCCAGGTTCAGTCAATGCAAAGGCAATTTTTTTCTCTCCCGTTACCACCGGCTTCAGATATTTTTCTTTCTGCTCATCATTTCCCGACAGCAGCAGGGGACCTCCAGAAAGAGAATTTGGAGAGGAAACATATATGCTGGCAACCCCGCTTACTCTTGCAATTTCCTCCATTACAATCACATAGGCACGATTATCAGCTCCGGCACCTCCCAATTCCCTTGGAACTTTTATTCCAAAGAAACCTGCCTTGGCCATTTTCTTTAAAATCTCTTCAGGGAATTTTCCCGTAGCTTCAACTTCATCCAAAATATCAGATGTAAGTTCTTTTTCAGCAAAACCTCTTGCCAGTTTTCTAATCAGTTGATGCTGTTCTGTTAAAATCATAATCTTCCTCCTTACTTACCTTCCATTGAACTTCTTTTTTTAACTGTTTTACATTCACTTTCCCATTGAGATTCATTGGGAATTTTTTAAAAATATAAATATATTTTGGAACCTTATAATCAGCAATATGTTTTTTTAAATATCTCACAAGACCATCTACATCCAGTTTTCCATTCTCTGCAACAATACAGGCTGCTATTTCCTCCTGCACAACAGGTACGGGTATTCCAAACACCTTTACCTGAAGGACACCGGGATATCTCAAAATTGCCTCCTCTATTTCCACTGGCGATATATTTTCTCCAGATCTTATTATAATATCTTTTTTTCTACCAGTAATATAAAGATTTTCACAGTTGTCAACATAGCCGATATCTCCCGTATAGAGCCATCCATCTTTAACCTTTTCGCAATTTTGCCTTGTGCATTTATAATATCCTTTCATTACATTGAAGCCCTTAACCAGGATTTCCCCGGACTCATAAGGCCCCAAATCATGCCCATCCTTTGTACTGACAATTTTTATTTTCACATTGGGGATCACTTTTCCCACGGAAATGCATTTAATATTCATTGAATCATCATAGCCATTGAAAGTAACACAGGGAGACGTTTCCGTCTGTCCGTAGGACTGCTGTAATTTTTTAAATTTTAGCTCTTTACATATCTTTAAATAATCTTCCTTAAATACCTTTGATCCGGCTATAATTCCCGACTTCAAAGAGGACAGATCGTATTTCCTCCTCTCGGGATTGCTCAGCAGGGCCAGAAATATTGTAGGCACGCCATTTAAAATAGTAATTTTATACTTGTGGATACATTTTAAAATACAGGAGGTATGAAGCTCCGGAAGCAAATAAATGCAAAACCCCACTCTCAAGCTGGCAAGAAAACCAGTACTCAACCCGAAGCAGTGGAATAAGGGAACTGACATGCACATTCTATCACCCGTTTCCCATTTCATCTGTTCCACCGCTTCCCTTGAAATATTCACAAGCTGGTAGTGGGTGAGCATAACACCTTTTGGAAAAGATGTAGTGCCGGATGTAAACACAATACTGGCAATATGCTGTGGAGTAACTTTATTTTCCGCTTTTTTCAGATTTTCCATATCGGAAGGATTTAAATTTTTCAAGATCTGAGCTCTGCCTTCCCTGTAATGCTCATTTTTGCCCATATACATATACTCTTTTACTTTCCCTATATTTCTATCATTCAAATGGTCTATAATATTTTTACTATTGCTGCAGCAATCACCATAGCAAACATACTCCACGTCTGAATATTCAAAAGTTTTAGCTAATTCTTCCTCTTTATATCTCGGGTTGATCAACACGGATACAGCTCCAATTTTAGCCAGCGCCACATAGGTAATTATCCAGTTGGGAGTGTTGCCGCCCCAGATAGCAACATGAGTATCATATTTAATCCCGCACTTCAGTAATTTAACCGCAAATACGTCGGAAAGTTCGTCCAAATCTCTCCATGTATAAAAAGCATCCCTGTATTCAAATGCATTTTCATCTGCCATAGTTTTAAGTCTCTGTAACAAAACTTGCCCTATTGTTATATTTTCCAATCTCATATATCAGATCTTCCTTTTCTAATTAAGGTAAATAATCTAAAACTTAACTAAGCATTTCTTTAAAAGTTTGAATTGCTGTTTTAGCTTGTTCATAATTAGCCATCTGCCTGTCAACTTCAATTACTGTACTTGGAATATCTGCCGAATCAAGGGCCTTTCTTACAAATACACAATCAAATTCCTCAGGGTCACAGAACTTGGTCATGAAAATAATTACCCCGTTTGCACCTGTATTCTTTGCCAAATTCACAATATAGTCAGCCCTTTTCTTGTCTGCATCATACAGTACGGAACAATTGCCCATATCGGAAAATTTTGCACTAAGTGCATCCAGAGACGACTTTTCAGATTTTGTGTCCGTATCTACTCTATACTGACGTGATTCATCTGCAATATCATCTCCCACAACCTGCATATTATTGTCATCCAGAATATTCAACAGGTTTCTACTGTCAGCCAAAATTCCAGATGTGACAATTTTTATCTTTTTATCTTTTCCTTTGCTGCTTTCTCTCAGAGCCCGTACAAATTTATTTACCAATTCAGTATGTTCTTCTTTTTTCATAAAATATGCACTCTTGAATATGTCGCTTCTCTGTGAAGCATTTATTTGTGGATACTCAACCAGCAGATCACTTAATTTCCTCATTGCAGCATTGTGTGTATTATATACTCTGATGGAATTCCAAAGTGATTCCTCGGAGAAAGATGCACCAGTTGCTTTTTCAAGATCTTTTATAACTCTCTCATATCCAGCCCTGGTAAATTTCTTCCCCGCTTCACTGGCTCTGTTCTGTGGATAAGTCATTGGTATAAAGGGAATATCCTTCACTGCATATTTCCAGTTTTGTCCAAGACATTTCAGTGAGTCACATAGGGAAGGTATTAGAATAGCTGATACTCCTTTATACTTGCCGGTAATTCCGAGTTCCAAAATAGATTGCATTATACTGCATATAAATGCAGGAAAATACTTTTTGGCTTCCTTTATCTCAATATCTGCACCCCAGGCTCCCATCGGAACAATTCCCATAGAATGTACAATTTCCTCAGGTGTATACACAGGTGCACAGAGAACCACTTTTTTACCTTCACTAAGATAAGACTGAAGCTGCTTATCCGGGTTTTCAGCAATATCATGAAATTCCGCTAACAATTTATTTAATACATCCATTTTATTTATCCCCCTTATTTGCTTCCATAATTTCAGTTAATCCCTGCACACGGGTTTCATACTGGGCTTCCGAGAAATTACGTGGATCAGCTTGATCTCCATCAAAGGATGCAACAGGTATATCACATTCTTTCCCAATCTGTCGGCTCATTTCATACATGAATCCGCTCCAGAGCTTGCAAGATCTATTGGTATGTACTAGCAAACCTTCTGCTCCAGTTTTTTTGGCCAGGGCAACTCTCTTATCACGGGCAAGTTCCAAATTTATAGCATTGGGAACTCTGCAATAAGCTTTTACAAGACCGTCAAAATCATCATATAAGAACCCAAAGGCATCTGCATAAATTGTTGCTACCATATTTATTCCCCTGGATTTAAGACCTCTTGACGTAACACGAAGATAAGGCCAGCACGCAATTCCCTCAAACATAATTCTATATTTCTCGTCTGCATGGAAAGTGCTTGTACCTTCTTTAACAGCCTTTTTATATTCCTTGACTAAAGTTTCAAAAGCCTCCGCAGCTTCTACCGTTCCCCTAGCACATACCGCTACTGCCATATGATTCAGCAAATCGAAACCGTTTAACGGAGAAGGTTGATACTTAGTGTAGCTGGTAGCTTCGAGCCATGCTCTTGAAGTACGATTTGAAACTTTCATAACTTCCTTGAATTTATCGTCGTCCCATTTCTTTCCCGTTATTTTTTCCAGCTGTTTAATTGCATCTATAAACTGACTTTTAATATAGGCAACCTGGGCATCAGATACTTCATAATCAGGATTAAACGGTATATCTATTAAAATAAGCGGTATATTCAGTTTTTTGGCAATGCTTTCATACCATTTGATCATGCAGTTGCAAATATTGTTACAACATAGTAGAAAATCCGGCTGCGGCATATTCTGTTCTTTGACATCCTTCAATTTTGTATATGCAAGACTTATCCTTGCATAGGCACAAATATCGTTGGAATAGCCTTCGCTCTCTGCTTCGGAACATAATCTTTCACCTGCTCCCCTGGCTGCAATCGCCGCTGCCTGATTTTCCGGATAACAGACTTTAATTCCCATTGTTTGAAAAATTTCCTGTGGAAAATTGCTTGCACACCATCCAATTTTTTCTCCCCTGTCTTTTGCTTCCTGAACTCCCTTATAATGGTTTACAACAATTTGATTCAGCTTATATGCAGCTGAATTAGGATCCAAAACCCTTCTCTTCTTCTTTTTCTTTTCTTCAGCCATTTCTAACTCCTCCTTCTTTTTAATTCACTTTATTATAAGCAGCCAATGCTGCACCAAGCGCACCCATCAATTGAGCAGAAGGTGAATAAAAAATTTCTACACCTAATTCCTTTGACATGGCATTTCTGACCCCGCCGTTACGGGCTACACCGCCGCTCATACAAACCTTTTCTCTTATCCCAATACGCTTTGCAAGAGAAGCGACTCTACTTGCTACGGAGCTGCAGATTCCAGCAACAAGATCATTCAATTCAACTCCAGCTGCCAGTTGAGATATAACCTCTGATTCTGCAAACACGGTACAAGTACTGGAAATTTTAACCGGATGTTTTGCCGCTGCCGCCTTGACTTCCAAATCACCAATATCCAGCTGCAAAATCCTAGCCATAACATCCAAAAACCTTCCCGTTCCCGCTGCACATTTATCATTCATCAGGAAATTTACCATTCTACCTTTTTCATTCAAGCTAAGAACTTTTGCATCTTGTCCACCAATATCAATAATTGTCCTTGCATCAGGAAATACATGCTGAACTCCCAATGCATGACAGGTTAACTCACTTATCTCTGCATCAGCATAAGTATAGGTAGATCTTCCATATCCTGTAACTACAACATAGTTCAAATCATCTTGTTTCAATCCGGACTTTTCTAATACTTCTTTTCTTGACTTATCAGGTCCATTTGTACCCGTTCCTGCAGTTACAATAGAAGAAGCAATTACTTTTTTCCCATCTTCCAAGATGACACATTTCGATGTCGTTGATCCTATATCAACTCCCAATGTATACATATCTGAGGATTCCTCCCTTATCTTTAAAGCGGACTCTACAAATCAATTATTATCCCTTTAAATCTTGGTGTCTAGTTTTCTTGTATCCTTGTTAACAAGTTCACAATTACATAGTATCACACTCTTTTTTATTTGTAAATAAATTTGCAGAAATTTATGTAATTAATTTATAAGACCAGAACAGCTGTTTAACATATATCCATACTGCCTTTCCCAAAATTAAAAATTTAAAATTATTGCAAAAAATAAAAAACCATTCAGGGAATTGATTAATTTAAATCAATATCAATTTCCTGAATGGTTCAGAGTACAAATTTTCCATAATTGCAGCACAGCATGTACAATTTTTATTTTGTAAAATACTGTGGATATTCTTTTTTTGCCCTTGCCACCATATTTGAATCGGTTGTCAAATGTTTTTCTATGGCTTTTTGAGCCTTGTTCAAATCTTTTTCTTTAATTGCATCTGCTATAACTTCATGTTCATCTATTACCTCAGGTATTTTATTGACAAAAGCCACATCAAAATTACGCCATCTCATGACATGAAGCATTGGATCCTCTAAAATCTTTACCAATCTATAGCGTTTTACACTGTCAATTATAATCTTGTGGAATTCAGTATCTAAATCCTGAAATTTTTTATTATATACTTTCATATTTCGACAATTATTCTGCAATTTCAAATTCTTTTCCAGCTTGCTCACCAATGAAAGTCTCTTGTCATCTTCAAGTCTTGTAAGCATTTCATACAAAACCTCTTTTTCCACTGCAGATCTAAGTACCATGAGATCTTCTATATAACCTATATCGATCAAACTCACATAGGTTCCCCTCTGCGGATAGACAGTCAATAACTTCAACTGGTTCAATCTTGTAAATACGTTACGTATTATAAAACGTGAAACGTCATATTCCTTACACATTTGATTTTCACTGATTTTTTCCCCTGGTTTCAAATCAAAATTTAAAATCCTGTTTTGGATACTGTGATAAACCTGTTTTGAGCTAGTTGGTTGAACGTTGTTTGACATATAATTATAATTCATCTGAATCTCCTCTTAAAAATTTTTTATCATAAAGTAAAAGACATTGATATTTCGTCTTTTCAAGTTTTTGTTTTCTCATAGAGCTTATCATAAATTTCCTTTTCAAGCATCTATTAGTTTTTAATAGTTTGAGCCATACGGACTTTAACATTATATTATGCTCTATTTTATATGAAAATCTATAAGGTTTACATACTTTTTATCACTACTTTCAATTTTATCATAAATAGCATAAATTTGTAAGAACAAATGAATAAATAATCATATTAGAAATTTATGTTATACAAATTTTCAAAATTATTTTTTATTATAAATCTGTATATATGTATTGTCATGTAATATTATCAACAGATCCTGCAATCCCCCGCAGACATCCTTAGTACAGCTTTTTATGGAAGACAGCTTTATCTCAAATTTATTATTTCCCTGTTTTAAACTTATTATAATACTTTCACCATTTTTATAAAATATAGGTTCATCATAGGATAACAGCCTGTCTGACTTGCCTTCTTCTTCTATACTTATACCTATACTCTCATTTTCAAAGCACCGTAAATATTCTTCCAGCTTTTTAATTACATCTTCATTTTCCAAAAAATTTGCCATTTACTCTCCCTTTTCTCCACAATTTATAGTAAAACAGAGATTGAAATTTCTGCATTTCAACCTCTGCAGCACATCATTACTGCCATTTATTCCAGTGCACCCTTTCAGGGTTATATCTGTCACCTGCATTTTTCTTTTCCCCGGGATAGCCCAGGGATATTACACAAAAAGGTATTATCTGTTCAGGAAGCTTTAAAAGCTTTCCGATACCTTCAAATCTTTCCTCTATCGGATATACTCCAAGCCATACTGCACCTAACCCCAGAGCTTGTGCCATAACAAGCATGTTTTCTGCAGCAGCAGAACAATCCTGTATCCAAAAATCTTCATCAACTTTTTTCAACCTCATATCACCACATACGACAATCGCATGGCTGGCCTCCTTGAGCATTTGTGAATAAGGATGTATTTTAGTGATTTCATTTAATGTATCTTTATCATCTATAACAATAAATTGCCATGGCTGTTCATCAACTGCTGAAGGTGCAGACATTCCCGCTTTCAAAATTTTTTCTATTATCTCTTTTGAAATCATTTTATCTGTATACTTTCGTATGCTTTTTCTTTCCAAAATAGCATTCATTGAACTACATACCTCCCTGATATAATGGACATACTTAATTTATGTTCTGAAATATTTTAACATTTTTTTTGGCCCGAGGTCAAACAATATAAATACAAAAATATCAAGGGCATCATGGAAGCTGATTTTTATACTGTTCGTTGCTTATAGACTCTACAGGCTCCACATATTCCTCATCTTCATCCGTATATTCCTCCACTATATTCTTTCTACCGTTAAATTTCCCAACTGCCTGATAGCTATCCTCTGCATCAAATTCCGTCTGACTGCCGCATCCATTTTCCATCGTATCTTCAATTACATCTTCCTCGGAAGGCCTGTTTTTTGTTTCTGCAGGCTTTAAATTATCTATATCCCTCTGACAGCTGGAACAATATTCCGCATAGGGAACATATTCAAGCCTTTTTTTGTCTATTTCCATGCCACAGCCTTTACATATTCCATAAGTGCCCCTTTCTATGTTTTTCAAAGCATTGTCTATTTTCTCTATAACAACTTCCTCATTTTTTTGAAAAGCCAGTCCCCTTTCCTTATCAAATAAACTGCTGGCACTGTCTGCAGGATGATTATCATAGGCAGAAAGCTCAGACGAAAACTCTTCATTTGACTTTATAGTATCATTTCTTTCCATCTGTCTCAATAGATCCTCTGCTTCCCTTTTTTGTGATTTCAATTTATTCTTGAACTTTTCCAGTAAATCATTGTCCATAACTATAAAACTTCCCTTCATAATATTTCAACACACATATATTTTAGGTAAAATGATGAAGGTTTATTCTATATATTTTTTTCAAAATTTTGAACAAGATTCATATAAAAGAGCATTTCCCATTAGAAAACTGCATCTGAACTTAAGAATCACTTAACCTAGCAACTTTTCTTAGGTATTTTAAATTCACAGGGTACTTCAACCTGGCATTTTCCACACCCATACCTAGGTTTATATTTTTCAGATGTTTTATCTAAAAATCTGGCACAGGCAATATGATCTTTCCCTCTTTCTATGGATATGGCTCGTGAAGGGCAATTTTTAGCACATTTTCCACACATTATGCAGTATTCATACACATTCTTGTATTTTCTCTCATCAGGAGATAAATATAATTCTGTAACAATGCTTCCAATTCTCCCGGACATACCCTTTTGAGTTATAAGCCCTCTTGAAAGTCCAAACGATCCGAGACCGCATACAAAACCTACATGTCTCTCAGACCAGTTGCTTGTAAAAGACAATTCAGGATGTAGTTGACCACCTTCAAATTTCACTGACCAAAATCTTTCATCCAAGGAAGGTACTACACTATCATATCCTTCTTCTATTAATTTTGATTTCAAATGACTACAAAGCTTATTTAAGAAATTTTGGCCTTCAATACGCCCATGAAGCCATTCCTTAGAAGGCCACAACATATCATTTCTGTTCCCCTTCCTTACTATTTCACTAAAAGGCAGAAAAAAGGATATAACAGTCCTAGAATTTGGAAGCCATTCCTTCGGTGCCATAAAATGCTTTCCAACTGCAGACGGTTTCTTTAGCAATAAAAAATACTCGTCACTGGCAGATCCAAATGCAAAAATTGGTTTCTCAAAAATTTTCATCCCTATGACATCTTCTGAAATAGCTTCTTTCTCATCTATATAATTATACTTTGAGTTCTCGACAAAATCCTCTGCCGCTTTTATCAAATCCTGCCTATCCACTATTATCCCCCCATATCACCACAATTTAAGATTATCATATAGCAAAACTTCTCATAGACAAAGATCCATTACTAAATATATATTACCATATAATCAAGCTCTTGCAAGCTAATCAATCATCTTGCCCAATTCATCTATGCCGTCTGCTATCTCTTTTTCAAGCTTCTTTATTTTACCCAGGATAACTTTGGGCTCATCGTAATGAATTTCCCTATACTCCACTTCCCTATACCTGTTTATAGAAAGATCATAGTCATTCTTTCTTATTTCCTCTACAGGTACAAAAAAGCTCTGATCAGTTCTCTTTCTCCCTATTTCGTTTTTTAAATTATTGAACCTAGCTATTATATCAGGTATATCATTGTCCGCTAAAGGAACTCTTTTATCGTCAAGTGAAAAGCCGTCGGATTTCATGTCATAGAACCATACCTTGTCAGTTTTACCGACTCCTGTCTTTGTAAATATGATGATTGAAGTGGATATCCCTGCATAGGGTTTGAAAATTCCGCTTGGCATACTTATAACAGCTTCAAGCTTATTGTTGTCTATTATTTCCATTTTCATGTCTCTATGTCCTTTAGTAGAGCCAAATAACACTCCCTTTGGAACAACAGAGGCACATCTTCCACCTGTCTTTAATATTTTCAAAAAAAGTGCCAGAAATAAAAGTTCTGTCTTTTTAGTCTTTGTGACCTTTAGGAGTTCCGGAGAAACTGCTTCATAATCGAGACTTCCCTTAAAAGGAGGATTTGTAATAATAGCAGTGTACTTTTCTCTGTATTTATTTTCCTTAGAAAGGGAGTTTCTGTATTCAATATTGGGATTTTCAACTCCATGAAGCATCATGTTCATGGAAGCAATTCTAAGCATAGTCCTATCCATTTCAAATCCATTGAACATATTGTTATTGAAATCATCTTTAAATGAACCGCCATAATTTTCCCTCAAATATTCTTCTGCTCCCACCAAAAAACCTGCAGTCCCCATGGCGGGGTCAACTATAACGTCTTTTGGTACAGGCTTTATTAATTTTACCATCAGGCTTATTATGTGCCTTGGAGTCCTGAACTGGCCGTTAGTACCTGAAACAGCAATTTTAGAAAGCAGGTATTCATAGAGATCCCCCTCCGAATCCCCATCTTTTAAATCAAGCTTGTCTATGGCAGCAACTATTTTAACCAGCATAAGAGGCGAGGGTATTTTAAAAACAGCATCGGACATACATTTCGAATATGCAGAATTTCTATTTTCCTGAATGCCTCTTATAAAAGGGAAAACCTCTTCAGATACTATCCTGTACATTTCTTCCGCTCTTCTATTTTTAAATATATCCCACCTCAAGTACTGCTTATCCTTGGGAAATATTTGCTTGAATTTCACATTGTCCAGGCTCTTTATAAACAGAAGATATGTAAACTGATCTATTGCCTCTAAAGGGTTTGTAATGCCACCAGACCAAAATATATCCCATATTTTATCTACTTTATTTTTCAATTCACCTGTAATCACCTGTGCTATCTCCCATCAAAATAAAATAATTGTACCAGTCTAAGCCGATACAATTATATTATAATCACATTAAGATTGATCTACAAAATGTCTTAAATTATTTTTACTTCTCTCTAAAATAATTAATTCACCAATTTATTTCTAATCCTACCCCAACTTCTCTCACAGGTAAAAATTTATTTATCTCCGCTTTAACAGTAAAAGATGTACAATGACAGGGGTATAACTCTTTTATATTATTTTGTCTTAAATAATTAACTGTCTTATTAACCTGCTCATCTATTTCAAATAAGTGAAACCCACCTATAACTCCCAATACTCTATTATCCTTACATACTTTCTTTGCATATTCTATTATATTGCATATTCCACTATGAGAACATCCGGTAATAATATAAATACCATTTTTACTTTTATATGCAAGTGCTGTATCATCCATCAGATAATCCTCAACCAAAACTCCATCAACATTTTGTTTTCCAATAGGTCTTCTTCTTTCAAAATCATTTGTCTGCGGTATTTCCCCTAAAAAAGTTATGTGTTTACTGATTTTTTTAGGTTCTTTTGAAAGTATTAAATTGCACTTTTTCTCTAGTTCCCCCTGTAAAATGGGAGAACAGATTTTTAAATTTCCTTCAAATTTTTCTCTAAAGGCATCCGGATGTGCAATAATGTTTATATTGTTTTTATACTGCTGCTCAAAATAATATTTTAACCCTCCAGTGTGATCATTATGGCCATGTGAAATAATAATAGCACTTACTTTTTTTAAATCTACACCTAATGAAGCGGAATTTCTGAGAAATATATCAGAATAACCTACATCAAATAACAATATAGTATCCTCGTCTTCAATATAATATGAAACAGCAGGTTCACCATAATAATATTGGTCAATATATGTATTATTATCCACTAAAACTTTTAATTTCATTTCTGCATCTTCCCTTCTTAAAATCACTTATGTTTTTTTATCTTATTCACTTTATCTGAAATCTGTCTAAATCTGTCGTCTTCCCTTACAGGATCAAATATATCATCCTCAAGCAGCTTGCTCATATTTTCATACATATCCAGTGTAAAACCTGATCTATTTCCCGAAAGCTCATCAAAACACCATACAGAAGAAATTCTCTTTTTTTCGTTCAGATTGTTCATTTCAATATACTCCACCCATTTTTCAAGCATGCCGAGAGCCTTTTCATTTTCTCCCATTTTTGAATACATATTTGCAAAATCCATATATTCTATATGAAGTCCAAGTACAGCCTCGGCTTCAGGTGAAAATACCCTTTTAATATCAATTGCCGTATTAAGATATCTTTCTGCCAGTTCTAGATTATTCTTGTCTTCACAATAGGATTTTGCAAGACACATCAAGATAAAACTCATATAAAAAATATCCTTCCAGAGCTGTCCCTGAAGGATTTTGCGCCCTTTATTTAAAGTATCTTTCTTTTTCAAATATATATTTGCCAGCATGAAGTCAACCTGGTATTCACTTTTATTTATTTTTTTGAGTACCTCCACTGCCCTTTCATCTTGACCTCTTGATGAATATATGCTGCTCAGTACATAAAGTGCCTGTTCAATTATATTTTTATCACTGCAGTTTTTCTCTATATCTTCAAACAGTTTCTTAGCATAATCCTCCACTTTATCTGCCTCTGCCTTATTTTTACTTCTCCAGGAATACATATCGTATAAAAATCCTATCCTGAATTTCAGGAAATAACTTGAACTATACTTTTCTATATATTTTTTGCCAAGCTCAACGCCTTTTTCCATATCCTCTCCAGTTAGAAGTGCTTCACATTTTTTAAATATATCCATTACTTCTTCTCCGGAAAGCTGTATTCTGTAATTTAAAAGCCTATCTATGGAAACCCCAAAAAAAGAAGCAAGTTCCGGAAGGAGTTCAATATCAGGATAAGAATTGCCCATCTCCCATTTTGACACAGCCGCTGTAGAAACACCTATATATTTTCCAAGTTGTTCCTGAGTAATCTGTCTTTCTTTTCTAAGCTTTGATATTATTTCACCTATCTGTAACCTGTCCACAATCCACTCCTCCAATATTTTTATTCAAATGCTGCCATATTCACTTAATTCGCAATTTACAATTAGTAGAAATTTAAGTTTGACATTATAGAGCCCTACAAACACATTATAGCTCAGCTTCTTAAATTTACCTATGGATTTCTGGTTTAGCATATTGAAGAAATTCAACCAGCAGTTGAATTTCCGGAATTGAAAATTTTAAGCCAATGCTTGATTTTACTAAGCATTGGCTTTATGTATATAAATAATATTGGTACAGTTTTTAATAAACACCACCCATTTTCATATTTTATTGTATAATTGACATTCAGTCAAGATATGTTAAATGCTATTTTCTTTTTTCATCACCATTATCCAATCAACAATTGTATCCATTACTAATTTGCAGTTTCCACAATTACAGTGATTGCTTGCCTGCTCTGCTTCTGTCATCAATCGAAAGGTCAGGGAGTGAACATTGATAAGAATATTTATTTCCTGACCAACTTTTCGATAATCTACAAAATGATCCCGGGATGCTCCAATAATTAAAACATCTTGATTTATCTTATCCGCTACTGGCGCCATTTTATATTTACTTATTTTTTGCAGATATTCATAGGGAGTATTGGCCTCATATGCATACATCCCATGTTTGAGTCCCCAGTTGATCATCTCATTACCATGTTTTAATTTTTTGTCAATTATAAAATTTATGATCTTGCCGGCTCTTAACTTAAACAAAAATCGAATCAGCTTTTGAGCTCTAGGAGGAATTGCCCCCATTACTACGTCTGAAAAATCAGGGAAAACGGACCATGCCACAACTCTTTTAATTCTTTTTTCAAAAGCAGCCGACCGAGGTGCAAGATATCCACCAAGTGAAGCACCTATAATTGTTACTTCGTCAATATTTAAATAGTCCAAAACTGCCTTTACCGGCAGCTCCCATTTATAGGTAAAATGTTTGCCCTGCAGCCTCAATACGCCACCTTGGCCGGGTCCTTCAAAAAGATATACATCAAAACCCCGCTGTGAAAGGTACAGCATGGGAAAAAAGAATTCCTCAAAGTATGAATCATTGCCTCCATGAAGCAAGATGGTATCCTTTTTTACCCCCTGAGCTTTTGCATACATGACTGGCAAATATACATCTTCATAGGGAACTTGAAAGACCTTTACCTCTCCATCCGAAAAGTAATCTGAATAAAATTTATAAAACATGTTTGCAGCCTTTGAATATGCTGCTGCTTTATCAGGATCACCATCATACATAAAGAATTCACTCATTCTGTAATAGGCGATTGAATTTTCAATTCTCCCCTCTGTTTCAGCTTCATACGCCAGTTTTATAAGTTCTTCTTTCCAGCTTTTGCTGCTCACAATCTTAGAAGCAATCTTCTCAATATCTTCTAAACGCCCGCCATTCCACATTATCACTCTATTTAACTGAAAGTTAAAATTAGGTTCTGAATTCAACTGATATAGTCCTTTCTTAAAGGAAATTTTTTTTGCTTTCATTTTATCATCTCCAAAAAATAAATAAGAACATGGAAACAGTAATATTTTATCTCTGATGCCCATGCCTTTATTATAATAAAGAAATAATAAGCTGACTTTCAAATACATGCTGATTCTTATAACCGTTTAAAATATTTTACACTGCCCTTTAATCTCACTGGCAGTTATTCCGAGAAATTTTCTACTGGTGGAAGAAAAGTGAGATGGGCTGTTAAATCCAGCAGTTATAGCGGCAAAAGTAATATTAAAATTCTTCAATAAAAGTTGATATGCCTTTCTCAATTTAAGCAAAGCCAGATAGCTGCTCAAGGGCACACCCACCTGCTCTTTGAAAAGATGAGAAAATCTACTTTGGGAAAGATGAACACTCCTGCAAATTGCAGAGATTGTTTCAGTGTCAATACTGCTTGCATTAGAAACATGATTCAGCGCCCATTGAATTCTATCATCTTTAGCAATTTGTTCTTCAAAATTCAAATTAAGCAGTGAAAATGTCCGGTGGCAAAAGTAATCATATTGCTTTCTTGTGGTTTCCTGCAAATCAACAGATTTCTTATAAGTTCTTCTCATTTTACAAACCATTTCCGGGGGTATAATAGAATAAGATGCTCCACATAATAGGTTTTTTTCATGTCTTGAGCTAGACTGCTCGCCTCATCTATAAGAAATACAAGCAGTTTGTTATTCCTGGACTGAACCGTATGCAGTACACTTGAATCAATAATTATTCTCCGTTAGAATTTATAGTACATATTAAATCTCCATCAAGGGACAATATAATATGTTTGGCAAGATGATGGTGAACAGAAGGTTGTCTGTATCCCACATTTATTAAAATGTAATTTGGTTTCATATAAACTGTAGTCATAATAATTATTCCTCTCTTTTTAAAATACAACCTTTTGAAAGAAAATGCAATAAATATTCAGAGTTTTAAATAGGCAACCCTAAAATTCCACAGTACCCTTGTCTCCGTCCACTACTACCTTGTCTCCATCTTTGAGCACACTTGTGGCATTACCGCAGCCAAGCACCGCAGGAATATTGTACTCCCTGGCTACAATGGCACTATGGGAAAGAGGTCCTCCAGTATCGGAAATCACTGCCTTTGCAATGGAAAACAGTGGAGTCCAGGAAGGATCCGTATATCTGCAAACCAGTATATCCCCACTTTTAAGTTTTGAAAATTCACCTATATCTTTTACAATGCAAACCTGCCCTGAAGCCTTCCCCCTGTTGCCGCAGACTCCTTTTAATACATTTTCTCCATTATTTTGGCTGCCCAACTGGAGACTTTCCCACAGTATTTTATTTTTTCCACGGCTTTTCTTTCTCATTTTAATTTTATTTACAAAAAATTTTCTGTCCTGCTCTTCGTCAAGTCTGTATACTTCATCTAAAGTCAAATACAATATATCCTTCCTATATTTGAATACTTCAGGACATTTAACTGCAATTTCCCCAAGAATTTTTCTTGAAAGGCCATAACATTCTTCAAGCATGTACAAACTTTCTTCCCTGTTTACATGATAAGATCTGATCTGCGCTACTTTTGCAAGCAGCTTATCAGCTGTCCTCTTTGAAAAAATATCACATATTCTGCTGCATATATCACCATATTTATTTGTATCATATTCTCCAGCTTTACTCTTCATGGCCACCTTGAGCAGGGTAATGAGACTGCCTTTGTCCTCATTCCAGGAAACCGTGCTGAACGCCTGGTAGCTGTTTATGGATTTCCAGCCGAATTCCTGCAGTATGTTCCTGTAAAAGTCCCCAAATTTTCTATAAGAGCATGCTATATTCTCCAGCTTCATTTCAAGCTCACTTTTATCTTTAAACTTCAGCTGTACAATCTCATTTTTTAAATTATCATTCTCATTTACTATTTGAGCAAGCTTTTCTACCGCCTTATTCATGTTCCAGGTTCTATAACTTAAATTGCTTAAAAGGTCGTATTCCGTCATGCCCTTTTTTATTTTCTGAAGTTTTGAGTGGATGAACTTGCTTATTAAAAAACCCGGGAATATATTATATCTGAAACGCACATAGACAATTTCATCTGAAATTTTCATTATCTCCCCCAGGCAATCCAGCAGCTCTCCAAGGGAAGGTTCCTGAAGATTGTTTTGAATCTTATCTTTCTCTATTTTTGAAAGCCTGTAATTCACACTGCTGAAAATATCTTTGGTATGCTTCAAATTATTTGAATAGTCCAGAAAATGTTTTATCTTAAAGGGAAGCTTAAGTATCTTAGGAGAAATATGTATACTTGATTTTTCTATAAATACCGTACCTTCATCCCTCATACCAAGCTGACTTTTCATGAGAATGCCAAATTGAGAAAGCAGCTCCAATTTAACTTTTGTTATATGGTTAAAAGGTTCAAACTCCAATGGATAAATTGGAGTAGGGCAGTGTTCGATAAGATTGTTCATAATTTCAGACTGAGTTTTAGAGAGCTTTACAGTTTTTATCTGCTCTTCTGTATTCCTGCCGAGTGTAGTGATTTCCCTAGACTGAAGAATATAAATTTTATTATTCTTAACCGCCCATTCTATATCCTGCGGATGACCATAATGCCCTTCGATATTTGCTGCCGTTTTCACAAGCTCTTCAATTTCCCTGGGGCTCAAGGAAAATTTATTCCTATTTTTTTCTTCATTTTCCACCTGAATTGTACCTCCGTTTTTCCGGTACAGGATGCTCATTTTCTTGCTTCCTAAAATCTCGTCTGTGATTTTACCTTCTTTTCTGTCCCAGGTAAAAATATCAGGCGTGACCTTTCCGGATACAACAGCTTCCCCAAGTCCATAGGATGAATTTATCATCATTTCATGAGTATTTTCATTAGTTGGATTTACAGTAAAGAGTACTCCGGATACATCTCCCTCTATCATCTCCTGCACTACAACAGCCAGAGATATTTTTCTCCTGTCATATCCTGTTTTCTTTCTGTACTCTATTGCCCTCTCAGACCAAAGGGATGAAAAACATTTTTTCACAGCATCAAGTATGTTTTCTTTGCCCCTGACATTCAGATAAGTTTCCTGCTGACCTGCAAAACTTGCTTCAGGCAGATCCTCAGCTGTAGCTGAGGAGCGAACTGCCGCGGGAACCTTTTCTCCAAGCTTTTCATATTCCTTCACAATATCTTCTTTCATTTCCTCCGGGAATCTTCCCCTGGACAACAAGTCCATCAATTCCTGTGATAATTCTCTGCTTCTGCTCCCATCAAGATAAATTTTTTTCAGATATTTTTCTATAACACTCTGAAATTTATTTTTCCTTATAAACTGATCATAGCTTTCACTGGTTATACAAAAACCTGACGGTACCGGAAAACCCGCCTGAATCATCTCACCCAAATTAGCAGCCTTTCCACCCGCCAGCATGACATCATCTTTTCCAACTCTATTTAAATTTACCACATACACAATAATCACTCACTCCTTTTCAATAAATTTCTATTAACTAAATTTAGGGCGGCAAGAGAAATGGTTCCCATGACAAACAGCGTAATAAACAAGGTATTCATCTGTCTGAACAACCACAGCTGGACAATGAATATGATTATTGTTCTCACTGATTTCATATCATCAACCTGCTTTCAAGTTATTCATAACCTGCTTTAACTATACTATTTATCTATGAAAAAGTAAATATTTTTTCATAGATAAGATGTACCATAATTTCACTGTTCTGCAAAAAACTTATCTCATGCTAAGAATCAGCTGTTCCTGCTATTTTCCCAATTAAATTGTCACAGACTTCCACATATAATTTTTCAAACACACTTTCATCCATTACGTACCATTTCATGGCCACAACTCCAAACAGGGCCAGTATCCCATATATTTCCTCATTGGATCCATTTAAATAAATGCCCTTCTCTTCCCATATTTCTCTGAGCTTCTGTATGAAAGCCAGGTTTTCTCTTTTATTTGTATCTTCCGTATCAAGAAGTACTTCATCTACAAGGTTATATGATTCCCTGGCTTCATACAATTTGTTTTCCCTGGCTTTTTCCTGAAACTTGTCTGCAATCTCTATAAAAAAATCTCTTGGTCTTATATGACATTTTTTTACCCAGTCAATTATCTTTGCACGTATTCTATTTTTTTCATCATTTAAAATCTCCCTGTAAAGGGATTCCTTGTTTTCAAAAAAAGTATAAAACCCTCCCAGGGAAATCCCTGACTCTTTAGTCAGCTTCTGAATCCGGAAATTCTTAAAGCCCTCTTTTTCAAACATTTCCTTTCCCAGTTGTTTGATCCTTATTTTAAGTTTTTCTCTTTCTTCTTCCGTATATGCCCTGCCCATTACAACACTCTCCAAATTACAAAACAATTTACAAATTAATTATAAGTATATCATAAAAGCATTACAGATAAACTAATATGAAAAAAAAACACATATAAAAGCAATCACAATGTATAAATGTGGTTCTAATTTACTAATAAAAGTATCGCTAGGTAAACTTTTAACTACTGTTTTATCAGCTAATTTATAAAAAATCTCTCTAAGACTATTAAAAACTACCCAACCGCATACAGTTCCTAAAGTATTAAAAATTAAATCATTTATATCAAAAGTACGATTTCTTGTAAACAATTGGCTTACTTCGATAATAAGAGAAAAAGTGAATCCATAACAAAATGTTGGCAATAACTTACGGTATTTATCCCACAAAGTTGGCAAAAAGATTCCAAAAGGCATAAATAATATAATATTTAGTATACTTGTAATGTCCAATGAATCTTTAAAGGGCACTAAATTCATATTATCAGTATGAAATATTGGTTGTCCTTGATTTAAACTTATTTTACATTCAAACCAAGAAGGAACACCTACTTGTACTAAATTAATCATAAGATACAATATAAAAAGATACCCGAATAAGCGGTGTTGCCATAATATTTTCTTTCCAAACTTCTTACTATTTTTCTTCAACATAATATTTAATACCGCTACTAAAAAAAATGGTATTAATAATATTAGAAGACTTACCATACTCTTTCCCCTTTCTAATTTTTAGGATATGTGTTTAATTGCACCTCCCCTCTATAATAATAACGATTTTAAAAGAAAAAACACTTCATATTTTCGGGAACTAAAAATATTCAATTTATTTTTTGCCGTAGATCAGTGCTGTACTGCCCAGCATAAATGGAAGTTTAAGTATTCTGGGTATGTTTATCTCATCTTCTGACTTTATAACTGCAATTTCAGATATATTTTCATTTTTCAATTCCTCAACGAATTCATCTATATTCCCATAAAGATTTTTATCCAGAAAAAGATCATGGAAGGCAAAAGCCCCTCCCTTTTTAACTACTCTGAGAGCTTCCTTCACCACCAATCTTTTATCTTTCTGGCTCTTTACCTCATGAAATACAAAATTGCTTACGGCAGCATCAAAGTATTCATCTTCAAATGGAAGAGCTGCTGCATCACCTCTTGTAAAATCAATTCTGTCATCAACTCTTTCAAGGCTGGCATTTCGTCTGCACTGTGCCTCTCCATAATCCCATTCTATTCCCCAGTAATCAATTCCCACAAGTTTTGCCCTTTGATACTTTTTTGCCGCCTTTACAGTCATTGCCCCGCTTCCACAGCCGATATCCAGAAGTTTTCCGCTCCCGTCCCATTGTAGATGTCCAAGTACATAATCCAGTATTTTTGAAGAAACAGCCCCTCCGTTATAAGAAAACAAGTACCGGGAGATCAGCATATAAAGCAAAAATGCCATAACAATTAGTGTAATTGCCAAAGCAAGTATTCGCAGGATCCATAAAATATAGACAGGTAAATTCATCAAAAAGGAAAATTTTCCAAAGCTAACTATGCTGATACATATCATTATAATAGACAAGATACCTAGTACATATATGATTTTTAGAGGAACCCAGTTCCCATAATCAGGTTGTTTGACATCCATTTTACCGCCCCTTTCAATATTTCAACTAAAATAAGTCATACAGCTTTCTGAGAAATAAAAGATCCTATAATAGATGATAATGAATATCATTTATTATAGGATAACATATTTTATAAAAAATATGAAGACAATAGCCCCAATACCAGGATAATATACAATACTTTTACGCTGTAATTTTTTTTGATACATTACCCCAAAAATCCACGGTCTCTATTTGATATTTAGATTTTACCGAAATATCTTCATACACGAATTTTCCAAATACCTGTCCCTTATTCCCCCCATATTTTCTCTGTACAACAGGGTGATATATTTCTTTTCCATTGCAATATAACCTGTATCCTGCTGCATTTCCGGATATTTCCCACCGAATTAAAACTTTCCCGTCCATCCTGTCAATCTTAACCCATTTAGGTGGCTCCGGTCTTCTATTGGAAATTTCATGATTGTACAAATATCTTTTATAAGCTCTGTGAAAACCACCATTTATGTTACTAGGGCTATAATAGTGGCTGTAAGAAAAAGTAATTATATCATCTACAAATGGGCTTTCAAGTTTCATCTGTCTTATAAATCTTTTAATGAATGCACTTGACCAATTATTGTGATCAAAAGTCTCCACATTGGCCCAAAATAAAACTTTCTTTTTTGATTTTACAGCTTCTCCAAGAGCTTGAAACCAATTTTTTACCTGGTTTATATCAAGTCCGCCGCCTCCCACTGAATCCTGCGGACAGAATATATCTCCTCTCTTCAAACCAGCTGTCTTAAAAAAATGTTCCCAATTATCCGCATAGGTCTTCGGAGTTGAATATTCTGAATTCATAAAAGGCGATATCATAAAGGGCAGCCGCATATTATTTTTGTCCATATATTTCAAATTTATATTCACCGCATTGGCCAATATCTCAAAATCCCTGAAATTTTTAAAATTGAGATTATCCACTTCATAAGTCCAATACCATCCATAAAAAGCATTTTTATATTTATCATGGTATTTTTCATACAGTTCCCGCACTACCATATTTCCCTTCTTCATCTGTTCATATAACCATTTTGGTTTTCTGGGCCCAATTTTCCACCATAAAACATTATAATCGATCCCAAGAAATACTCTAAAGCCCAACCTCTCACAATTTCTCAGACAGATATCAACTATATCCACTTTTTCCACCCTGTTACCATTTTCCGTTGAGATCCCATACACTCTTCTTATATTTTGATTTTGAACCACAAAAGTATTCATTACAATATATTTCATTTTAACTTCTTTTAAATATGAAAGTTCTCTCTGCCACTGAAAATCGTCCCATTCCGTTACCATATCAGGTTGAATAAATGTACCTGATGCTTTTGGAAAATTATCCTGTTTTTTTTCACCACGGCAGTCAAATATTTTGTAAAAAGGACTTCTTAACATAAACGCAATCACCAACCACGCATATTCACATTCACATAAAATTAATATGCTCATCATGCCCACATTATTCTTCAAATCAATAAAAAGCTATAATTGTCCTTGACAAAATTGAGTATTATGCTGGCAATAAGAGAATGCCCTTCCATGTTGGGGTGAATGCCATCCATACATAAAAATTTACTATAGTCATTTTGTTTGAGAATTCCAGATCGTACATCAATTAAACTAGTCTTTGTCTTATGTGCCACCCTTGTAATCATTTCGCTGTATTTTCTGTGCCAATTGTAAATTTCTATTTTAGATCCCAGCCACTTTAAAACATTTTTTTCAGCTGTCTCATTTCCTTTCGTTATCCAATTAAAATATCTTTTATAATCTATTGGGGGAAGTGTCATAAGCACTGGAGTTATATTGGATTCGTCAAAAGTATATATCATATCGGACAATATATCACGAAAAGTTAGAATATCTGTCTTGGGCTTGTGTTTGGAATCAGGATCATCGGCTATATTTTTCCAGTTAAAATCGCAGTCATTTCCACCAAATTCTATCAATACGATATCCGGGGTCTTTTTTATAACATCATTGTACATTTTCTTTACTCCCCTTTTGATTGTACTTCCAAACCTGCCAGAATTACATACTGTACCCTTAATATGCCTTCCAACTAGATTGGCAAAGCAATTTTTGAGATTTGAATACCTTCTTTTTCTGCTGTCATATACAACTCCTTCTGTTATTGAATCACCAAAAACAACTAAATTATAATTCTTTTTTGTCTCCATATTATTTTACCTCCCTCAAAATACACGAATTAAGCTTTTCTGGCTTTTATCCAGCAATAAAATACCTTCAAAATATCCTCCAGGTTCTGAACTCCACCGCTGCCCTTAAACAGTCCATTTTTTTTGGTACATTTAAACCAATTGCTGCGGCTCTTTCTCATGTACACAGTTTGAAAACTTCTATTTTCATAAGCCGTTTCAAATAAGTCAATGCATACGCACCACCCGGAATTATCTACGGTTTCTATATGTATTCCCATGCACATGCTGTTTTGGGATATATTTTTATACCATTCTTGAAGAACTTCTATAATAGGCATAATCTGCTCCTTTTAATTTCGATCTGAATATTTATTACTTTACCTAATGCACAGTGCACAATTGGCATCTTTTATATGAATATAATATCATATATATTTATATATTTCAACATATAGTTTTAATAACTACATATCTTTATACAGGTTAATTTTTGAAAATTGGAAGAGTTTCCACAAGGATGATAATGCAGACGTGGAATTGGTGAAGCAGATAATTTTACACAATTATCTGCTGTTTTAATGCAAAAACTGCAGCTGACCTAGTTAGTATCTTTAGCGTCCTTTATAAAGGTTCCACTGTCAATTTCTTCAAAAGCCTTTTCAAGTTCCTCCCTGGTATTCATAACAATAGGTCCTCCCCAGGCTACAGGTTCTTTAAGAGGATCTGCTATAAATATCGTAAAACGCATTCCATCTTTTCCGGAATGAATCCTGACTTCTTCTCCCGTATTAAATAGAACTGCACTTTTTCCCTGAATACAACAACGTTCTTCATTTTTGTCAAAATATCCATATCCGCTAAAAATATATACAAATACAGTGGATTCAGCATCAGTTTTAATAGACCATTCAGCATCTTTTTCCATATTAACATCCAAAATGCCAGCTTTTACATACTCTCCTCTAAAAGCTCCATGAGTGTCCCCATAGTGTCCCGAAATTATCCTTACGCTAAAATCTTTTCTTTTTATTTCAGGTATACTGTCCTTTTTTATGTCATTGTACTTTGGAGTACACATCTTGTCCTTTTGCGGTATATTTATCCAAAGCTGAAATCCCAGCATTTTCTTCGAAGGCTGCGGCATTTCCTGATGGATTATTCCACTTCCGGCTGTCATCCACTGACAGCAGCCATCCTCAATCACACCTTTATTGCCAAGACTGTCTCCGTGTTCGATTTTTCCGCTCATCAGATAGGTAACAGTCTCAATCCCCCTGTGGGGGTGCCATGGAAATCCTTTTACATAATCCTTTGGATTTTCCGAATCAAAAACATCCAGCATCAAAAAAGGATCAAATTCTTCAACTGTATCCAGTGCCAGTACCCGTAAAAGCCTCACTCCTGCACCATCCTGCTGTATTTTTCCCTTTACTATTTTTCTTACCGTTCTAACTGACATACGATATTCCTCCTCCAAATAATGTTATAATCTGTATACTGTTTTTATTATAACATCATCAGTGAACTAAAACTCATAAAAGTTATTTAAAAACCCTGAGCCTGTAGGCATTCATGGCAGTACTACCCAGCTGATTCATCAGTTTATAATTGGCATAAGCCCCTATTGCCGCCCCAATGCCGGGAATAATCTGGAGCATCTTTGCAATGTCAATATAATCTCTGTATTCCTGTTGAAATGTCTTCCAGTCAAAATCATCCCTGTTTTTAGGAAGCGATCTGCAATAACTATCCCATTCTGAAATTATCTCATAAACTTCTCTCCTTCTGCTCTGGCTTGAAAATGCTATTTGGAATATATGCAGTATGTACAGCCGTTCTTTGTAATTTTTTACATTGAAACTATAAATACCGGCAGTATCAAACAAAAATTTCATTTTCAGTCCAAGCAATATGGGAAAATCAGCTAAGCCTACAATAATTCCAGCTCCTCCGGTACCTGCACCGCTTATTGCAGCCGCACTCCTGTAAAACTTCATTTTCCCCTTCACTAAATTCTCCCTGGATTCTAAATTCATATTGTGAATAGGAGTTCCAGAGGTATATTTATATCCAAATATAACTGTTTTGACCATACTTTTTATGGACTTGGTAATTATATTCTGACCTTTTTCAGGGATGAACCTGTTTAATTTTTCCTGAACTCTTTTTGTAAATTCATTTGTAGAGCTAGGTTTTTTTAACATTTCCTTCTTCCACCGGAGTAACTCTTCAAGAGCCCCGTCCTCATATAAATTCATATAAATTTCTCCTATACTTATTTACTTATTTTTTGCGTAATCTTATTTTACTATACATTTATAATTATTATAACCATTATAAGTTGTTTCCAACTTGTAAGTACAGAATTACAGTATTATAATAGATGTTACATACTTCCTTTTGAAGTAAAATAAACATATAAAAAGGTCGTAGATAAAATGGAAATACACAGTGATCTAAATGAAATTTTGGTAAAAATGCAGCAGAGAGAAATAACTGAAAGACAGATATATATAAATGTAGCTAAAATAGCAAAAGATGAAAGCAACAAAAAAATACTTTTAAAAATAGCGGAAGATGAAAAACAGCATTACAAATTTATAAGAACATATACCGATAAAGAGATCCCACCTGATAAAAAGAAGGTATGGTTCTATTCTATTATAGCAAGGATTTTTGGATTTACCTTTGCTGTAAAGCAAATGGAAGGACGAGAAACTGAAGCTATAAAGGGTTACAGTTATGGTAAGCTGTCAAAGCCTCTCCCGGAATTTTCAAGGATTGCAAAGGATGAAGAAAAACATGAGTTTCTATTGCTTGACATGCTTGATGAGGAAAAGCTCAAATACATAGGTTCCATAGTACTTGGACTAAATGATGCCCTTGTGGAAATAACGGGAAGTGTTGCAGGTTTTACTCTTTCCATGGCAAATACCAAAGTGATTGCATTGGCCGGAATAATCACAGGAACATCTGCCACTCTTTCCATGGCTGCCAGCGAATATATTGCCGAGAAGGCAGAAAATACAAAAAGCGCCATGAAATCCAGTATTTATACCGGAGCTTCCTATTTAATAACCGTTATCCTGCTCATACTTCCATTTCTTCTTATGCCAAAAGACATGTATATACCGGCACTTATTTTGACTCTTGTCATCGCTATAATCATAATATCCATTTTCAACTATTATATATCCGTAGCAAAGGGATTCAATTTCAAGCAGAGATTTGTTCAAATGGCAGGGGTAAGCTTGGGAGTTGCTCTTTTTTCCTTCATCGTGGGCTTAATAGTAAAAAATATATTTGGAATAAATCTATAAAAATAATGGATAGCTTGTAAGAAGCTACCCATTATTTTATATTAATTATTATAGGAAAATTTATGATTTGGCTCAAATTATATTCTATCTGGAACCTTTTCTTTTTCAGAAGTGATTTCAGATTCCCTTTCCATTTCTTCTGCCACATAATTGACAAGATCTACCGTTCTGCAGGAATAAGCCCACTCATTGTCATACCAGGATATTACCTTAGCCATATTTCCTGATGTCATAGTCGAAAGGCCGTCGATTATGGAAGATCTGTCATCTCCCTTATAATCTACTGACACCAGAGGCTCGTCAGAATACCCCAATATTCCTTCCATAGGTCCTTCAGCTGCCCTCTTAAAAGCTTTGTTTATCTCCTCTACAGTAACAGGTTTTGAAAGCTGACATACTAAATCTGTAACAGACACTGTAGCCGTAGGTACCCTAAAAGCAAGTCCATTTAGTTTCCCCTTCAAATTTGGAAGCACCCTTGCAACTGATTTAGCTGCTCCTGTAGTAGTTGGAATTATGGATTGGCCAGCTGCTCTTGCCCTTCTCAGATCCTTATGGGTTTTGTCCAGTAATCTCTGATCGTTTGTATAGGAATGAACTGTAGTCATAAAACCATTTACAATACCGAAGTTTTCATCAAGCACTTTTGCAAAGGGAGCCAGACAATTAGTTGTACAAGATGCATTTGAAATAATATTGTGGGATTTTACATCAAACTCCTCTTCATTTACTCCCATGACTATTGTTATATCTTCACCTTTAGCAGGTGCTGTAATTATAACCTTTTTTGCCCCGGCTTCTATATGCTTATATAGACCTTCCCTAGTTTTAAATTTTCCTGTCGATTCTACTACTATATCCACATTTAACTTGTCCCAAGGTAAATTCTCAGGATCTTTTTCTCTAAAGATCTTTATTTCAGAACCATTTACAATCATGGAATTCTTCCCTACTTTTACATTTCCTCTAAACTTACCATAAGAGGAATCATATTTAAAAAGGTGTGCAAGAGTTTCATCATTTGCTCTAGCATTAATTGCTACGATGTCAACAGTTCCTTTCAATCTCTCCTGGGCAATTCTCAAAACCAACCTTCCTATTCTTCCAAAACCATTAATTGCAACTCTTATAGACATTACTTTTTTCCTCCCATAAAATACTTACCTAACCATTAAAATTTATTTTCTTCGCATTTATATATGATGTTTATATATATAATTATATACTATATATATTATATATGCAACATATATGCTATGTTATTTATATCAATAATACTCATATATGTCAAATTCACTTTTGCCCGCAATATTACAATGATCTATATATTTCAGATATTTAATCCAATTTACTTGCATTTACAAAGCAGCTAAATTAAAAATATCTTGACACAAGATCTCTATTATTATATCATTTAGAGGGTAGCGTCAAGCTCATACTCATGACCTTTCGTCTAAAACAAACGGATGAGAGGTTTTTACTTTAAAATAAATAGGGGTGAAAAAAAATGGCCAAGGTAAGAACTAGATTTGCACCGAGTCCCACAGGGTATATGCATGTAGGCAATCTAAGAACTGCCCTCTATACATATCTAATAGCAAAACATGCTGGAGGAGACTTTATACTCAGAATTGAAGATACGGATCAGGGAAGATTTGTAGAAGGTGCTTTAGATATAATTTACAATACTTTAAAAATTACAGGTTTAAAATATGACGAAGGACCAGACATAGGCGGCCCAGTAGGTCCATATGTACAAAGCCAGAGAACCGACATATATTTGAAATATGCAAAAAAACTAATAGAAACGGGAAAGGCTTATTATTGTTTTTGTACAAAGGAAAGAATTGATACACTTAGAGCCAATTCCAAGACATCAGGAGACTATAAGTATGACAAACACTGTCTTCACCTTTCAGAAAAAGAAGTAAAGGAAAAATTAGCTGCCGGTGTACCCCATGTTATAAGACAAAATAATCCTGAAACTGGTGTCACAACCTTTCACGATGAAATTTACGGGGACATATCCGTAGACAATTCTGAACTGGATGACATGATACTCATAAAATCCGACGGTTATCCAACTTATAATTTTGCAAATGTAATAGACGATCACCTCATGGGAATCACCCACGTAGTAAGAGGCAGCGAGTATCTCTCTTCGGCTCCAAAATACAACAGGTTATATGAAGCCTTTGGATGGCAGATTCCAAAATATATTCACTGTCCTCCAATAATGAAAGACCAACATCATAAATTGAGTAAAAGAAATGGTGATGCATCTTTTGAAGATCTGCTGGAAAAAGGATATCTTAAAGAAGCCGTCTTAAACTATATAGCCCTTTTAGGCTGGAATCCAGGAAGTGAAAAGGAAATTTTCAATTTAAAGGAGCTGGTGGAAAATTTCGATTACAGAAATATAAACAAATCGCCAGCAATATTTGACACGGTAAAATTAAAATGGATGAATGGACAGTATATCAAAAATATGCAATTAGAAGAATTTAATTCTCTTGCCATTCCCTATTACAAAAAAGTTATTTCAAAAGATTTGGATTTTATGAAAATCAGTAAATTGCTTAAAACCAGAATTGAAGTACTTACCGAAATACCTAATTTTCTGGATTTCTTTCAGGAACTTCCAGATTATCCTGTGGATATGTATATTCATAAGAGAATGAAAACAAATTTACAAAATTCACTTGTCACACTTGAAAAATTTCTTCCAAGAATGGAAGCACTCAATCCCTGGACTTTTGAAAATATAGAAAAATGTTGTATGAATTTAATATCGGATATGCAGGTTAAAAACGGAGTGGTGCTCTGGCCTATAAGGACAGCACTCTCAGGTAAAAAATCCACCCCCGGGGGAGCTTTTGAAATAGCAGATATCATAGGAAAAGAAGAATCAATAAAAAGAATAAAAATTGGAATTGAAAAGCTTAAAAATGCAAATAAATAGATATAAAAGGTACCTGGATCTGAAATTCCAGGTACTTTTTTAAGAGTTTTTACATCCATCTAATCTCGGTTCTTTTACAAATACTATCTTGCAAAACAATATAACAGTTTTATCCTCAACAATGACAAATCCCTTTCCCGTACCTGTAACAACCCTGTCAGACAGATATCTGAATTTGCCCTGACCCTGTGTCTGCATACTCACTCTTTTCCCGACAAGTTCGCTAAAATAATTTTGGAAAGACTTTTCCAGAGGACAGCAATTTGTCATATCATCTTCGGTAAAACTTTCACTTATACTTACAGGCTCAGGAAGTATCATTCCAACTATATTTTTCACAGGCACCAGTACAATTTCACCTTTCACGTTTTTAAACTCGGCCAAGTTTTCATCTGCACATATTAAATCCAGCTGTTCAAAATTGCAGCTATCAACTCCCTCAACGGAAAGATCAACCTTTTTATCGACAAATTTATTCAGCAAATTTTTTATCTCGCCGCCGCATACTGAAAAGCTTTCATTTTTAGGCAATAATTTATCATTCCCCTGTAAGTCCTCCTGCTTCACATTTTCCGTATCTATGCTGTTTTTATTATCCTGAACTTCGTCATCCTGATCCATCTTTTCAATCTGTTCCCATACTTTTTTTTGTATTTCACCAGTGATTGGACCTTTATTCATATTTTTGGAATTTTCCCCAGCAGTCTTTTTGCCCTGTACGTTCCCCTTGTCCCTGTCATTGATGATATTTTTTTCTATGAATCCAATCAAATCCTTGAGATCAGCATATTCATCATGGTCACGGTAACGATGGGATCCGTCATGGTGGTGTGAGTCACCATAATACCTCTTATCATATCTCTCTATCCTCTTGATATATTTAGGCAGCATATAAAGAGCAATCTGAACCAGATCATCCGCATCATTTCTTGATCTTTTCAATATCAATACCTCCAAATCAAGTTTGCTATATTATCAAGATATGAAATTCAAGGGTTATTTGATATTCATCACATCCACCCGTCTTACCCTTTCGGAAAGTATGGAAGAACCCGGCCCTCTCTGCCTGACTTGCTCCTCAGGTATACCCATCTCTCTTGCTATAATTTTTCTGACTCTTGGACCGCAAAACGCTCCCTGGCACATACCCATTCCTGCTCTAGTACGACGTTTTACCCCGTCAATAGACATTATTTTTATGGATCTGTGCAGTGCATCTATAATTTCTGATTCTGTCACCTGTTCACACCTGCATATAATATGTTTATCAGGTTCCACCGCATTTATGTCACCTGCAAATTCTCTATCTTTTTTTACTATTATAGGTTTTCTATAGGGATTAAAATTGTCCTTTTCCTCCAATTTGACTCCCATATTGTCAAGTATGTTCACCACTTTTTCTGCTATGGCTGGTGAAGATGTGAGTCCTGGAGAATCTATGCCAGCTACATTTATAAATCCTTTTACTTCAGTTTCTTCTATTATAAAATCTCCGGTACTGCTTGTAGGCCTTATCCCAGCAAAAGAAGTTATGGCCTTTTTCATGTCAAAGCCCTTTACAGATTTTCTGGCAGTTTTGACAATATAATTTAAAATTTCCTGATTGGTGTTTACATCTTCCCTGTCTGAAATTTCCTGGGCATTAGGTCCTATCATCAAATTGCCATGATAAGTTGTAGTCACCAGAATACCCTTACCTTTTTCCGTGGGTACTTGAAATGTTATACTGTTTACCAGATAGGACTGATCTTTATTAAAGAGTATATATTCTCCTTTTCTTGGAATTATATGAAAATAGTCCAATCCAACCATATTGGATATTTTATCACTGTAGACACCTGCTGCATTTATCACATATTTACACTCTATCCTCTCCTGGTTAGTAACTATTTCGAAATAATCTTTTCTTTTGTCTATACCTATAACTTTATTTTCAAGTTTCAAATTCACTCCATTTTCCACGGCATTTTCCGCCAACGCTATGGTAAATTCATAGGGAGAACAAACTCCTGAATTTCTGCAGTACAGAGCCCATTTAACATCTTTATTGACATATGGCTCCATTTGCTTCACTCTTTTTCCATCTATTATCTTCATTCCACCTACACCATTTTTTATACCGCTGGCATACAGCTTCTCGAGATGTTTTTTCTCTTCTTCAGAGAAAGCTATTACAAGGGAGCCTGTTTCTCTGTATCCAAAATTCAATTCCCTGTTCAACCTATCATACATCCTGTTTCCCCTTACACACAGTTCTGCCTTTAAAGTACCCGGTCTATCATCATAGCCCCCATGTACTATACCGCTGTTAGCTTTGGAAGCACCGCAGGATACATCATCTCGTTCTTCTATAAGACAAACTTTTAGCCTGTATTTGGAAAGCCTTCTTGCAATGGCTGATCCCTCTACACCTGCACCTATAATAGCAATGTCATACATTTATCTTGGCTTCCTTTCCCAGATACTTTTTATTATCCTCAAGCAGCGGATCAATCTGCCCCTTTATAAAATCCACTACCTGGCTTGGTGCCCTCCCGACAAATTTTTTAGGATCTACCAGGGATACTATTTCCTCCCTTTTCATCTTGAAAAACGGATCTTCTATAATTCTTTCCAGGAGATCATTTTCCAATCCTTCCGATTTTACCCTTTTGGCTGCTTCCATGGAGTGGACTCTGATCCTCTCATGAAGTTCCTGCCTGTCCCCTCCTCTTTTAACAGCTTCCATAATTATATTTTCCGTAGCCATAAACGGGAGTTCCTTAAATACATGAGATGCAATTGTCTTCGGATAAACTACCATATTTTCAGATATATTCATATACAAATTCAAAACACCATCCAGTGCCAGAAATGCTTCAGGCAAAACTATTCTCCTGTTTGCAGAATCATCCAGTGTCCTCTCAAACCACTGTGTGGATGCAGTTATCGCCGAATTCAAGGCATTTACAATCACATATCTGCATAGAGAACCCATTCTCTCAGATCTCATTGGGTTTCTCTTGTAAGCCATGGCAGAAGATCCTATCTGATTTTTTTCAAAAGGTTCTTCCATTTCTTTCATGCTCTGAAGTATTCTGAGATCATTGCTGAATTTATAGGCACTTTGTGCTATTTCCGAAAGAGTGTTCAGTATTATGGAATCAAGTTTTCTGGTGTAAGTCTGGCCTGTAACCATAAATTCTTGATTGAACCCCATTTTTTTTGTTACCATTTTATCCAGCATTTTTACTTTTTCCTCATTTCCGTCAAAGAGATCCATAAAACTGGCCTGGGTTCCCGTGGTGCCTTTTACTCCCCTAAATCTGATTTTATCTATGACAAAATCAATATTCTCTATATCCAGATATAGATCCTGTATCCAAAGACACGCTCTTTTTCCAACTGTGGTGAGTTGGGCAGGCTGAAGATGTGTAAAACCCAACGTAGGAAGATCTTTATATTTCAATGCAAAATTTTTCAGGTAGTTTATCACATTTAATATCTTGCCCCTTATTAAATAAAGTGCCCTTCTCATAATTATAAGATCCGTATTATCGCCTACATAACAGCTAGTTGCACCCAAATGTATTATTCCCTTTGCTTTGGGACACTGGAGTCCATAGGCATATACATGACTCATGACGTCATGGCGTACTTCTCTTTCTCTCTTTTCCGCATCTTCATAATTTATATTTTCCACATTGGCTTTTAACTCGTCTATCTGTTCAGAAGTTATATTAAGGCCAAGCTCCTTTTCACATTCTGCCAGGGCCACCCAAAGTTTTCTCCAAGTTTTAAATTTCATATCATCAGAAAATAGATAGCTCATTTCTTGAGAAGCATATCTTTTATTTAATGGATTATTGTATGTATCTCTCATTACAAAATACCTCCGTACATATACTATGATTTATTTCTTTTCATTCACATTATACCATATATTTATTTTACATTACATAATTATATTCGTATAAATTTATAAAAACATGTAAATAGTTCTATTTTAGCAAGTTACTAATATACTTTAATTAGAAAAATATAATAGCATGGAGGTGAATATTTATTGAGCTGAAATAAATTCTGCCTCAATAGATAAAGTTATGTATAAATTCAGCATAATAGATAAAATTTCCTTAATATTAACCATCATAGGTGCAATAATTCTGGGTCTTGTAGGTCTGATTAATTTCAACATAATTCAAATCATATTTGGAGAGCCTGTCAATTTAATTGGAAGAATAATATATATAATCATAGGTGTGGCAGGTATCGACATGGTAATATTGCTTTTTAAAACTAAAAACAGCTGTAAAACAAAATGAGAAGACCTCTTAACCGGTCTTCTATTTCATTTCCAACAATTAATTTTTATAAATCATTGATAAACAGTAAAATCTATTACAATGTCTCCAATGAATCTATCAATTTAATAATTTCTTCCATAGCCAGTGATTCATCGCCGCCGGATGCAGTTATTTTAACAGTTGAATTCTTGGTCACTCCTAAGGAAAGCACTCCAATCAAGCTTTTTATATTCGCTTTTTTACCATCAAACTCTATTGATAAATCGGACTTAAATGAAGAAGCTTTCTTAACCAGCAGTGTTGCGGGTCTTGCATGTAATCCCGTCGGGCTTTTAACTATAACTTCTTTAGAAACCATCTAATACACCTCTATCTTAGTTTATTATTGTATTTTATAACATATCTCAGATCTTCCTAATCATTATACCATTTTTTAGTCATATTTGAATACTGATTTTTATATTTTATTTCAATTTATCTACGAACTGTTCTATTCTATCCAGACCTTTTTTTATATTTTCCATAGAAGTAGCATAAGATAATCTTACATATCCATCCAATCCAAATCCCAATCCTGGGACTACCGCGACTTTTTCCTTTTCAAGCAGCAGATTAGAAAATTCAAGTGAATTCCCTATCTTCTGTCCGTCAATAGTTTTTCCAAAAGTTTTCGATATATTCAGCATTACATAAAAAGCTCCCTCTGGTTTTAAACAGGACAGACTTGGAATCGTATCTATTTTCTCTATCATATACTGCCTTCTCTTTTTAAATTCATTTACCATTTTTTCAACTTGACTGTTTTCTCCATTGAGAGCCGCAAGTGCAGCATATTGGGCTACGGAATTTGGATTCCCCGTAGTATGGCTTTGAACATTGGACATGAGTTTGATTATATTCTTGTCTGCTGCACAATAGCCTATTCTCCATCCCGTCATAGCATAAGTTTTAGAAACACCATTTACAACAATTGTTCTCTTATAGGAATCCTCAGATATACTCGATATGCTGACGTGTTTACTGTCACCATAGATAAGTTTTTCATATATTTCATCTGACAAAATAAGTATATCCCTGCGCTTTGCAAAATCAGCTATTTTTTCCAGCTCTTCTCTTGAATAAATGCTGCCCGTAGGGTTATTGGGACTGTTTATCAGAATCATTTTAGTCCTTTCAGTATAAGCCCTTTCTAAATCCTCTACAGTATATTTGAAATTATTTTCCTCTTTTGTATTTACAAATGCCGGAACGCCATCTGAAAGCCTGACTAATTCAGGATAACTTACCCAATACGGAACAGGTATAATTACCTCATCCCCTGGATTTAAGACAGCTTCAAATGCATTGCAGAGGCACTGCTTTGCCCCTGTGGATATTATAATTTGATCTGTATTGTAATTCAAACCGTTGTCCCTTTTGAATTTTCTCGAGACAGCCTTTTTAAGTTCCAGAATTCCGGAAGCCGGCGTGTACTTTGTATGACCTTTCTTCATGGCATCTACAGCAGCTCTCTGAATATTTTCCGGAGTATTAAAATCCGGCTCTCCTGCACCAAATCCTATTACATCTATTCCAGTGGATTTCATTTCATTAGCTTTCGCAGTTATCTCCAGAGTTATAGATGACTTAATCTTTTCAGCTTTTTTCGACAATATCATTTTTTATTTCTCCCCCTTATTTAATTTACAGTTTACAAATCATCAACTTCTCGAAATCAATATTACCCCTATTATTATAAAACCAACTCCCAATACTCTTATAAAAGTTATATTTTCCTTGAATATAAAATAAGAAAAAAACATAGTTATCACATATCCTAAACTTACCATAGGATATGCATAGCTCAATTCAACTTTACTCAAAACTTTTATCCACAGGAGAAAACTCAATCCATAGGATATAATCCCAAGCATTACGGGAATATTCTTCAATATGCACAAAATACTTGGCAATATATATTTTAACGTAAAATCCAGCTGTAAATTTACTGCTCCGTATTTCACAAGCACCTGACCTATCGCTCCTAAAAATACCGACACCAATATCAATGAAATCATGATCTTATCCTCTTAAATTTAAATACTATATATTTTAATGCAAAATAAAAATAACAGACGAACACAAAAGTTTCAGGAAAAGCATACCTGCCCTGCCCTTCCGTTATAAAATAAACACAGGTGAACATGAAAAATAACATCATCATATACAATTTAAATTCATCCATCAAGTGGCTTTCACCTCTGAATATACTAAACAGTGTCTTTAAAAAATAAATTAAAATAAATACTACAGCAGGTAAGAAAACCAATACCCGTATAAAATTGCCGATTAAAAATACTAGATTATTCAAATTTTTATTTATTCCACTGCCATAGGTGCTGTATAAAATATCGTCTCCAAAGAGATATGTATTAAACAATCTTTTAAAACCAAGTTTTATAAATTGTGCAGGATGAGATTTTATCCATTTTTTTGCAGCATCCAGCAGCATCTTATTTTGTTGAGTTCTATTGGCACTTTTATATTGGCCGGTTTTTACTACAGAATTTTCAACCTGACTTGCATCCATCCATCTTCCATTACTGTTTCTTGAATTATTGTTTATGTACAAGACTATCCCGCCGTTATTGGAAACATAGGTAGGCTGGCCCATTAATTTCGTATTTCTATATATCCAGGGCGAAATGACAACTGCACACATTACAAGTACTACAAGGGAATTTTTCAAAGGCATAAAAAATTTTTTATACTTTATAATATCTACTAAAAATACAGCAAAGAAAAACACAATAAAGAAAGGTTTTACCATGGTATCCAATCCCGTAAGCACACCCATTAAAAAGTATTTATATTTTATATCTCCAAAATAAAGGCAAGTTATAATAAAGAGTATACTTGTAAACATCAATTCCGTACCTAAAATATTATTATATACTATATTGCTGGGGAAAAATACAAAAATAAAAAATATAATTTTTTTGTCTATCTCTCTCAACTTCACTTTAAATAAAATATATTTAAAACACATGTAATTTATAAAAGTAAAAAGTAAATTAAAAACTTTTGCTGTAAAAATACTGGCCCCAAATAATTTAAATACACCTGCCAGTACTATAGGATACCCCACCGAAGTATAAGTGTCGCCCCACTGGCCGCCATTTGCTATACTTACTGCCAAATTATAGTAATAGCTGAAATCTGAAAATGGAACTGACTTTACAAATATTATCCACAGTATGGATAATACCATTCCCAGAAATATAACCACATTATAATATATACCGCCATTTTTTCTATTTTCGTCCTTTATAACATCACTACTATTCCAAAAACCTTTAATTTCCATTATAAATTGATTTCCCTTCTGCCTACAGTTTAAGATATATTATAATTATAACAGCTATTATCCACAGTAGTATATTTATTAAAAATGGTACATCCCTTCCAAATACATCTTCCGGTTTTTCTCCTATGTTTTCCCTGTCCATTAAATATTCATATCTAAATATCCCATATAATACAAATGGTATAGTGAGCATCATCGTTCTGCTCTGTGTAGAAGAAAAAGTATAAAGGCAGTAAGCCATTAATGTGGATGGGTTAACTATAGTAAGCATTTTGTCGATATTTCTTACAGAATATTTTTCAAGTATTCTTCTGGAAGAAGTGCTCTTGTCTTTCAAAGCTATAATTTCACTTTTCCTCTTGTTAAGTCCTAAAAACAAGGATAAAAGCACCGTACATAAAATAAGCCAAGGTGATACTTGTACCCCCGTAGCCAAACTTCCGCTTGCAACTCTGAGAACAAATCCAAAGGCAATAGTCATAACATCTATTATTACTAAATTTTTGAGCATAAAAGAATACCATATATTTACCGCTATATATATTAAATATATCGATAAAATTTTTACATTTAAAAAAATGCAGGAAAAAAATACCACCAAAATAAACAGTACAATATCTAAAACAACTGCTGTCCTCTTAGATATACGTCCACTTGGAAGAGGTCTTTTCCTTTTACTTGGATGGCATTTATCTTTTTCAATATCCACAATATCATTTAATATATAGATTATAGAAGAGGTAAAACAAAACAGAACAAAAGTTATCACATTGATTTTCAGTAAGTTTAATTTTAGAAAATTTCCTGAAAAAATAATTGCTGCAAATACGAAAAAATTCTTAATCCACTGTTTAGGTCTCATCAGCTCAACTGCTGCCGCCATAATCTTTCCTCCAAACTTTATACATAAAACTATCACAACTATTAAAATTACTGTATATCTTTTTACATTTTAACACAGTATTTCATATAGTCAACATAATGACTCTTCAAATTACACAAAGGACTTGAGATAAATCATAAAGACAAATCTGCAAGTCCAACATAAACGCAAAATTTATTTTTTATCTAGGCTGCACAATAAGTTTAATTGCAGTTCTTTCCTCTCCATCTATTTCAATATCCGTAAACGCTGGAATGCATATTAAATCGATTCCACTGGGTGCTACAAACCCCCTTGCAATAGCTACAGCTTTAACCGACTGATTCAATGCTCCTGCACCTATAGCCTGTATCTCTGCCGCTCCTCTTTCTCTTAAAACCCCTGCTAATGCTCCTGCAACTGAATTAGGACTTGATTTTGCTGAAACCTTTAATACTTCCATAATAACCCTCCTATATAATATAATAGTATCTTTGTTTATTGTTGTTTATTATTGTTGTTATATATAAGTATTCTACAAAAGATCAAAAATTCCTTTTAGGTTTTGTAAAGGTTACAAAACCTAAAAGGAAGGTTTCTTTTCAATAAAAATTTTATCTACTATTTTGCATATTCAATTGCACGGGTTTCTCTAATAACATTTACCTTAATTTGACCAGGATACTCAAGTTCGTTTTCTATTTTTTTAACTACGTTCCTTGCCATTTCAAAGGCCCCTGCATCGTCAATATCTTCTGGTTTAACTATAATTCTAAGTTCTCTTCCCGCTTGAATGGCATATGACTTTTCTACGCCTTCACATGTATTTGCTATTTGTTCTAATTTTTCTAAGCGTTTAATATAAGCCTCTAATGTCTCTCTTCTAGCTCCTGGCCTTGCTGCAGATATTGCATCCGCCGCTTGAACAAGCACCGCTTCTAAAGATTGAAATTCTACATCTCCATGGTGAGCCGCAATAGCGTTTACGATTACCGGCGATTCTCTATATTTTTTAGCAACTTCCGCACCTATAATAGCATGTGGCCCTTCCATTTCATGATCCACAGCTTTTCCTATATCATGAAGCAGTCCAGCCCTTTTGGCTGTTGTGGGATCCACACCAATTTCTGAAGCCATAAGACCTGCTAAATGTGCAACTTCTATAGAGTGTTTTAAGACATTCTGACCATAACTGGTTCTATATTTCAACCTACCTAATAATTTTATTAATTCTACATGAAGTCCATGGACACCTGTCTCAAAAGTAGCCTGTTCCCCTTCTTCCTTAATATCGCTTTCCAGTTCTTTCTTGGCTTTTTCAACCATTTCTTCGATTCTAGCCGGATGTATTCTTCCATCAATTATAAGTTTTTCCAGCGCTATTCTTGCAACTTCTCGTCTTATAGGATCAAATCCCGACAATATTACTGCTTCAGGTGTATCATCTATTATCAGATCCACACCTGTTAAAGTTTCAAGAGCTCTTATGTTTCTTCCCTCTCGCCCTATTATCCTTCCTTTCATTTCATCATTGGGCAGATTTACAACATGCACTGTTGTTTCAGCTACGTGATCCGCAGCACATCTTTGAATAGCATAAGTTATAATTTCTCTAGCTTTCTTATCCGCTTCTTCCTTAGCTTTGGTTTCAGTTTCTTTAATCATCATAGCAGATTCATGTTTTATTTCTTTTTTCACTTTTTCTAATAAAATATCCTTGGCTTCCTCCGAGCTCAAACCTGATAATTTCTCAAGTTCTTCCCTTTGTTTCTGATATAATTCATCTACCTTTGACTGTAACTTACCGACTTCCTGCTGTTTTTTATCCAGATTAATTTCTTTTTTTTCAAAAGCATCACTTTTTTTATCAAGCAATTCTTCCCTCTGTATTAATCTTCTCTCCAGCCTTTGTAATTCATTTCTCCTATCTCTAGATTCTTTTTCAACATCATTTTTTAATTTATGAATTTCTTCTTTAGCCTCTAGTATAGCTTCCTTTTTTTTGGATTCAGCTTCCCGTTTAGCCTCTTCCTTTAATCTATTAGACTCATTTTGAGTCTGTGATTTTATAGCATCTACCTTATTTTTGCTAATTTTAAATTCACACAATAGGGCAATTGCTATTAGTATACCAGCAATAATCTCATATATTATCACGGAATTCACATGAACACCTCCTTTGCTTCTATTTTACTATTATAAAATCTATTTATATATCACAGTTAAATATGCAAGCATAGAAAAGGTGTCATATTATTCAATTGGCAATTCCTAAATATACGATAAACCAGAATTTGTCTTAATTTTATATTATATTTTAATTATTGTCAAGTTATATACATCTTATTCCAGATAATAAGCAATTCTTGAGTTCAGATAGAATTTACACATTTTAATCAATCTTATCAACAAAATCGCAGGACAAATACCTGCGATTTTACAGACAACTCTACCATCACTAAGAATTGTTTGATTCATTTTTCTTAGTGCCTGCCTTGGGATCTTTCTCCCTTTTGCCATTTATAGAAGGTTTTTTTAATTCAGGCAAATTATATTTTTCCCTTATTTTACTCTCCACTTCAAAGGAAATATCAGGATTTTCTCTTAAAAACTGCTTTGCATTTTCCCTACCTTGGCCGAGCCTGGTTTCTTTATAGGAAAACCATGAGCCGCTTTTTTGTATTAGCCCTTCTCTTACTCCAACATCAAGCACATTTCCCTCTTTAGAAATACCGTGATTGTACATTATATCAAACTCAGCCTGTTTAAATGGCGGAGCCACTTTGTTCTTTATTACCTTTACCCTCGTCCTATTGCCTATTATAGTATCTCCCTGCTTTATAGCATCAGATCTCCTTACATCCATTCTAACAGAAGCATAAAATTTGAGGGCTCTTCCGCCAGGAGTGACTTCGGGATTTCCAAACATGACCCCTACTTTTTCTCTCAATTGATTTATAAATATAGTTACACATCTGGACTTGTTTATAGAAGATGTAAGTTTTCTAAGTGCCTGGGACATAAGTCTTGCTTGAAGTCCCACATGAGGATCTCCCATCTCGCCTTCTATCTCAGCTTTTGGAACTAAAGCTGCCACTGAATCCACTACCAGGACATCTATTGCATTTGATCTCACCAGTGCTTCTGCAATTTCAAGAGCCTGTTCGCCGCTGTCCGGCTGGGATACAATTAAATTTTCTATATCTACGCCTAAATTTTTTGCATAACTGGGATCTAATGCATGCTCTGCATCTATAAAAGCTGCCGCCCCACCTGCCTTTTGTGCTTCTGCAATTATATGAAGTGCAACAGTGGTCTTTCCTGAAGATTCAGGTCCGAATATTTCCACTACCCTTCCTCTAGGCACTCCACCAATACCTAGCGCTATATCCAAATCCAAAGATCCTGTAGAAATAGCATCCACATTCAACACGCTGTTTTCACCCAATTTCATTACAGCACCTTTTCCAAATTGTTTTTCTATCTGTCCCATGGCAGATTCTATAGCCTGTAACTTTTCATCACTTAATTTTGACAAAAGATCACTTCCTCCCTTATACGAACGCATGTTCTAAATAAATTATATACTATCCACTTCAACTAGTCAACATATTTAATCAACAATTTATATCTGAAATATATTTTAATTATGTACAACATAATTAGATCTTAATCAACAGTTCACTATTTATCCGACTTGAATACCTCTTTATTTTTGACAAAATAATCCACACCCGAAATAACCGTCATAACTATTGCTATGGTCATGGCAACATAAGTAATACAGTTCAAAACTTTATGGGGATGATCCCATAGACTCCTCAATAACCCAAAAGATACGTGGTTATAATCCAAATTTATAAGTGCAAGTATTATCGCCAGTATCTGAGTCACAGTTTTGGCTTTTCCCCAGGGGCTTGCGGCTATTACAACTCCCTCCGATGCTGCAATTGCTCTAAGACCAGTTACCGCAAATTCTCTGGCTATTATTATCATGGCCACCCAGGTCGGTATTATATGATATTCCACCAGAGATATAAGGGCTGCAGTAACTAAAAGCTTATCTGCTAGAGGATCCATGAATTTACCAAATTTAGTAACTTGATTTCTACTTCTAGCTATGTACCCATCTAATTTATCTGTTATTGATGCCAATATAAATATAGCTATTGCAATAATTTTCCCATATGGCATATCCTTTACAGCCATGAATATCAGGAAAAATGGAATCAGCAACATTCTAAGTATTGTAAGTTTATTCGCCAAGTTCATCACATACAACTCCCAACAAATCATATTGAATACTACGAATTATTTTTACATCAATCATAGTACCTCTTTCCAATTCACTTTCACATTTTATATATACAAGCCCATCTATGTCTGGAGCCATTTCATAATTTCTTCCATACCATAAATTTCCCTTCTTGCCCTCTACAATTACTTTATATACCTTTCCTATTTTACTTTTTCCAGCCGATTCAACAATTTTTTGCTGGAGCAGCATCAGCTCTCCCTTTCTTATAGATTTCAATTCTTCCGGAACCTGATCCTTCATCTTAAAAGCTGCAGTTCCCTCTTCTCTCGAATACTTGAACACTCCCATATTTTCAAACTTTGCGTATTTTATAAATCCCTTCAGCTCATCAAAATCACTTTCGGTCTCTCCTGGAAACCCTACCATCATGGTAGTTCTAATGGAAATATCCTTAATATTTGCTCTGAGTTTATCTATAATTTCCATTATATCTTTCTTTCTGCCTTTTCTTCCCATAGCTTTCAATATATTGTCACTTATGTGTTGAAGAGGTATATCTATATAATTGCACACTTTATCGTTGGAAGCAATTTCATCTATGAGAGCATCTGTTATTTCCTCAGGATAACAATAAAGAAGTCTGATCCATTCTATTCCGTCAATTTGAGACACCTTCCTGATGAGTTCAGGAAGCATTTCCCTGCCATATATGTCAACTCCATACTCAGTAGTATCCTGGGCAATAATTATTATCTCCTTAACGCCTTCCGAAGCAAGAGAGCTGCATTCTCTCAGCAGACTTTCCATACTCCTACTTCTATATTTTCCCCTAATTTTTGGAATTATACAATAAGTACAAGAATTGTCGCATCCCTCGGCAATTCTTAAATAAGCACTGTAAAAAGGAGTGGTAAGTTTTCTCTCGCCTTCATTTATATTTGAATCACTGTAATCACAATTATAAATTTTATCATCCGTATTTTCAATGCACTTCTTTATATTATCATTCAATTTATCATAATCATTTACTCCAAGCATCACATCTATTTCCGGCAGCAGCGACATGAGCTTCCTTCCATACCTTTGAGCTAGGCATCCAGTAACTACCAGAAGCTTGCAGTTGAATTCCACCTTATAATTCGACATTTGAAGTATAGTATCTATGGACTCTTGTTTGGCAGCCTCTATGAAACCGCATGTATTCACAATTATAACATCGGCCGATTTCAAATTTTTCACCAAAGTATACTCTGTTTCAATATTATTTAACATTATTTCAGAATCTACTCTATTCTTATCGCAGCCCAAACTTATCAGCCCAACTCTCAACTTATCCACTAGATTTCCCCCTATTAAAACATTTTTAAATATCCAATTCCAGTTTTACCTGACACAATATATAATTTAACCTTTATGTGAAAATTTTTCAACTCCCAGAATAAACTATATATATAAATTCCACTATTCAATCCTTTCTGTCAATAAGTATTTTTCTGGGTTTGCTTCCATCCTTTTTTGATATTATTTCTCTTTCTTCCATTTGCTCCATTATTCTAGCTGCCCTATTATAGCCTATTCTGAGTCTTCTTTGAAGCAGTGACGTGGAAGCTTGTCCCGCATCCAATACAATTTTGATAGCTTCGTCGAGAAGCTCGTCATAGTCTCCGTCTGTTTTAGCTGTATTGGTGTCTATCTGCTCTATTATCTTATCTTCATATTGAGGTTCACCCTGTCTGTTCTTTATATAATCCACAACTTTTTCAACTTCATTTTCCGATATAAAAGCTCCTTGTATTCTCATAGGTTTTGCTTCTCCCACAGGATAAAACAGCATATCTCCCTTTCCAAGGAGTTTTTCCGCCCCGCTGCTGTCAATTATAGTCCTTGAGTCAATCTGGCTGGATACTGCAAATGATATTCTGGAAGGGATGTTGGCTTTTATCACCCCTGTAATCACATCTACGGAAGGCCTTTGCGTAGCTATAACCAGATGCATTCCTGCAGCCCTTGCCATCTGTGCAAGACGTCCTATATAATCTTCCACTTCATTTGGACATACCATCATCAAATCCGAAAGCTCATCGATTATTATTACCACGAATGGCATTTTGCTCTCTACTTTTTTATTTTTAAATAATTCATTATACCCCTCTATATTTCTAACACTGTTATCTGCAAAGAGCTTATATCTCCTGTTCATCTCCTGGACAGCCCAATTCAAGGCTCCTGCAGCTTTCTTAGGATCTGTCACCACAGGTATGAGTAAATGAGGTATCCCATTGTACACACTCAGTTCAACCACTTTGGGATCCACCATCAAAAATTTAACATTATCAGGTGAATACTTATACAGCAAACTCACTATAAGAGTATTTATACAAACACTTTTACCTGACCCTGTAGCACCTGCTATGAGTATATGCGGCATCTTTGTAAGATCCGATACAATGCAGTTTCCACCTATATCCTTTCCCAGACAATAAGTAAGTTTGCCCTTTGAATCTATAAATTCCTGAGATTCCACAACTTCCCTCAAATATACCGGCGTGAGTTCCCTGTTGGGAACTTCTATTCCAATAGCGGATTTTCCCGGTATAGGTGCTTCTATTCTAACCCCCGAAGTAGCAAGCCCAAGAGCTATGTCATCGGACAAGTTTACAATCTTACTTACTTTAGTCCCGGGACTTGGCTGGATTTCAAATCTAGTTACAGAAGGCCCCCTGCTTACCTGGAGCACCTTTACGTCCACACCAAAGCTGGCCAAGGTTTCTTCCAGTTTATTTGCACTATTTATAAGTTCCCTTTTATCCTGCTTGTTCAATTTGGACTGTATATTTTGATTCAGCAGATCTACAGGGGGAAATTTATACGAAGAGTTTTGATTTTTCCCGCTTTCCGTCATTTTCTTATCCAGCTCTTCATTTATGGAATCCGACTTATTCTCAGCGGAACCATTTTTGCCACTTTCAAAGCTGTTTAACTCTGTACCGGCATGTGAATATTTATCCATGCTATTTTCTTCTTTTGGATCTGAAGATTTCATAAAATCCAATATCTTTATTCTGTTATTTAGATTTTTAATAAAATCAGCTTCCTCATTTCTTTCAGCACCGCCACTACTGCTCTCTAATTCTTCATCTCCCGCCTTATTGTTTTCTTTAATTTTAATATTCTTACTGGTTTTTCTCTTCTTTTTCGAGAAAATCATTTTTAATTTATGTAGTATATCATATATAGTGATCTTACTTATAATTATAAATGAAATTATATAAAGGGCTGCAAATATAATATAGCACCCCATATTTCCAAACAGCTTATATAACGGAACATCTATCAAAAAACTTATTATTCCTCCATGAAATACGGTGTTCGAACTATATAATTTTCTTATTCCCAAAAATAAATCACGTTCGGAATAATATTCAGGCATTACCAGCATCTGTATAACTAGGAGGGTATTCACAATGAAAAGTAAAATTCCATAAAATTTCTTACTGAAATTCACCTTATCCCTTTTTACAATAAAACAGCATCCTGTGAGTATTATAAGTACTGGAAAAATAAAACATCCCAGTCCAAATACAGCCATCAAAAGTCTTTTTACGAATCTCCCGGCTATTCCAGAGGAAGATGGTGAAAATACACTTATTACCATAAGTATTCCCAATGTAGTAAGCAATATGCCTTTTACATCCCTGTTAAAAATATATTCCTGCTTTTTTTTACTTCTAGACATATGTTACCACCTCCTTCAAGTGAAAAGAAATATTTAATTTAAGTTATAAAAATGATTAGTGTATACCCTAGTAGATATTCTACACCATTTTCTTTTTTCCTTTAATAATTTTTTGAGCAAACTTCTGTTTAGCAGAAGTAGCCACAGGATAAGTCCTATGGTAGCAAACTCAATCATTTTATCATTTCATTTAATTTCTTGAGAGCTTTGCTTATTCCTCCCACCTCATCAATCAACCCCTGCTGTACTGCCTGTTTACCAATTAGTATGGTTCCCGTATCATTTAGCAGCTCATCTGTCTGAAGCATCAATTCAATTAATTTTTTTTCAGTTATTTTAGATGTCCTCACTATAAATTCATTTATCCTATCCTGCATTTTACTAAAATATTCAAAGGTCTTAGGAACCCCAATCACCATTCCCGTCATCCTTATCGGATGCACAATCATAGTAGCTGTAGGAGATATAAAAGAGTAATCGGATGCCGTGGCAAGAGGTACACCAATAGAATGTCCTCCTCCTATAACAAGAGATACCGTGGGTTTACTCAGACTTCTTATCATCTCCGCTATTGCAAGACCAGCCTCTACGTCACCGCCTACAGTATTCAAAACCACAAGCAGTCCCTTTATATTACTATCGCTTTCAACAGCAATCAAATTTGGTATCACATGCTCGTATTTGGTAGTTTTTGTTTCAGCAGGCAGTACCATATGACCTTCTATCTGTCCTATTATGGGAAGTATCTGAATTGGACTATCCTTCTGCTGTGGAATATTAAGTGCTCCCAGCTCTTTTATGTTTTGCAATTGACTGTTTTTATCTGGCATTTAAATCTCCTCCTTAAACGAACTTATTTTATGCATTTTAGGAGATTCATATACCCTTTATCTTTTATCTGACAAAAACTCCCTGTGAAGGGCGTTTATAGCCCTGCCCGCCATGTCGCTTTTTACAAGGCACCATATAGTAGTATGGGAATCGGCAGTCTGGAGTACTTTTATATTTTCCTCAAACAGTACTTTCAATATTTTTGCGATAACACCCGGCACTCCTCTCATGCCACTGCCAATAAGTGATATTTTAGTACATCCCCTTATGGCAGTATAGTTAAGTCCGAGATTTTTCATCACTATATCAAAATTGTCCATATCCACATCATCTATAGTAAATACTTCTTCATATGGAAATACATTTATGAGATCAAGACTTATAAGGTTATTTGCCAGTCCATCCAACAGCGTATAATAATTTGGGGAATCCTTGTTTTCACTATATTTTACCGTAATCTGAACCCTGTTGTCCATGGACGTTATGCTGTCTACAACTTTACCAGGTACTTCTACCGCAGAATTTGTTATTATAGTACCCTTCCCATCATTTAGCGTATTTTTTATAACCAAAGGCACGTTGCCATCCATGGCTATTTTCACAGCTCTTGGATGTATAACCCTGGCACCCTGGTCTGCCATTTGAAATACTTCATTATAACTTATTCTTTCAATCAGTGAAGCATCCGACACTATTCTGGGATCTGCAGTCATTATCCCATCCACATCCGTATATATCTCTATTGATTCCGAATTCAAGGCAGTACCTAAAAGAGCTGCAGTGACATCACTTCCCCCTCTTCCTAGGGTAGTTACATATCCCTTTTCAGATATTCCTTGAAAACCGGCAACTATAGGAATTTTTCCACTTTCCAATATGTCCATTAATTTGTCTTTTTTAACCTTCAAGACGGCAGCGTCGTTATAGTTGTCATCAGTAATTATCCCTGCTTGTCCTCCTGTTAGTGGAACAGCTTCCATACCCGCCTTAGAAAGCTCATCTGCAATAATAACGGTGCTTATTGTCTCCCCGCAGCTCATAAGTAAATCCACACTTAAAGGATTATTGACTTTAAAATTTTCACTTACCAGAGACAAAAATGTATCCGTGGCATAGGGCTGACCCTTTCTCCCCATGGCCGATACAACTACAACAGGTAGAAATCCTTTGTCTTTAGCCTTAAATATCTTATCCACCACCCTACTTCTTCTTTCATGAGTGGAAACGGAAGTTCCGCCAAATTTTTGAACCAGTATTTTCATTTTAACCCTCCCATTTGAAACCTGTCAATGAACAAGTTCAGTGTAATTTTTTGAGATTCTTTTCTTCTGCATCTATTATAATTGTCTTAGTTCCTATTTTTTTAACATATTCCCAGGAAACTTCTATAAATTCACTTTTTCCGAAAATACTAAATTTGGACTTACTGTCACTTAAAATCAATATTTTTAAATTCCCTCCAGAATCAATTATTATATCATTATTTCCAAGATAATCATATTTATTTCCATCATTTATATTTATAATTTCATATCTTTCCATTTCACTGTAATATTTTATATTTTGATCCATAGTATTCCCCCCAATTATATTTTCATTATTGATATAATACATACTATGAATGATATATATAACTTATTCTACAGACATTATAATTATATAAGTGTCGTCTTCGATCCCTGAAAAGGTTTTACAGCTTTATCCAATAAATTTTCCACAATTTTCGTGTCTATATTACCGCCTACAAATGCAGAATTCACTATTCCCTTACAAAAAGTATTCTTCATAACTCTCTCTATGGTGTCCTCATCTATTTCATCTATCTTTTTTATTATACCTTTGGGAGTATTCAATTTGTTGTTAAATAAAAGAGATTTGCCATTATTGAACATTCTGCTGCTTACACTCTCCATGCCCAGTATATAATTTCCCTTTAACTGTTCTTTTGATTTTTTCAATTTATCGGCCTTGACGCCATTTTTTGAAAATAATTTCAGCTCTTCTTTTATTCTGGATATTACATCGTAAACATATTTTGCATTCAAACCTGTATACACAATAACTGCACCGTTATTATTAAAAGAAGTAAGATATGAATACACAGAATAACAGAGACCTTTCTCCTCCCGTATTTTTTGAAATAATATGGAAGAAGCTCCACCGCCATATATATTGTTCAATAATAAAAGAGGATATATATCATCGCTGCCGCCTTTGACTCCCTGTATTCCCAAACTCACATGAAGTTGTTCTATGTCTTTTTTCTTTAAAAGATGATTACTTAAAAATTTGGGAAAAGAATAATCGGTTATAATTTTATTTTTCCCGTGCCAGTCTTTAAAATATTTTTCTACCAATTTTTCTACATTTTTTAAATCTACTCTTCCAGCTATGGATATTACAGAATTTTCAGGTATATAGTGTGAACCTATGTAATCTAGAAGCTGCTCTCTATTAAAGGATTTTATAGTATTTGCATTCCCCAATATAGGAAGGGATATGGAATCTTCTCCCCACATAGCTTTGCTGTGAAGATCTGAAAGTACATCTTCTGGTAAATCTTCACTCATATTTATTTCTTCAATTATAACGCCTTTTTCCTTTTCAATATCTTCAGAAAGAAATTTACTATTAAACAGCATATCCGCCAGAACATCTACAGCTAAATCCAAATGTGAATCCAGCACCTTTACATAAAAACATGTAGCTTCTTTCCCAGTAAAGGCATTTATCTGTCCTCCAACATCTTCTATGGATTCAGCTATTTCAAGTGCTGTCCTATCGGTTGTTCCTTTAAATAGCATATGTTCAATGAAATGAGAAATACCATTGTCATATTTTTCTTCATTTCTGGATCCATTTTTTATCCAAAGACCCACACTTACAGAATTCACATAGTCTATATTTTCTACCACAACCCTTAGTCCATTATCCAATTCAAATACATTATACATTTTTTTACTGCTGAAATATTGACATTATACAGCAGAAGATCTCACCCCTTTCGCATAAATGATTAATTTCAAAAAATCCTGTTAAAAAATAAAAAGGCACCTAAGCCCTTCTATTTTACTGTTTCTTTTGAATGTTCTTCTCCTTGAGATTCTTTTTTTCTGACTCTCTTATAGCATCTTTTCTAGAAAGATTTATTCTTCCCTGATTGTCTATATCAGTTACTTTTACCAATATTCTATCTCCTACAGAAACTACATCTTCCACTTTGTTTACCCTGGTAAAATCCAATTTTGAAATATGAACCAGTCCCTCTTTGCCTGGAAGAACTTCAACAAAAGCACCAAAATTAGTTGTTTTAGTGACCTTGCCAAGATATATCTCTCCCACCACTACGTCCTTAGTAAGATCATCAATCATTTTCAATGCTTTTTTTGCACTTTCAACATCGGCTGAGGTAACGAATATCTTTCCATCTTCCTTTATATCTATCTTAACTCCCGTTTCAGCTATTATTTTATTTATTACCTTTCCTCCAGAACCTATTACATCTCTGATTTTTTCAGGATCTATGGACATGGTAAATGCCTTCGGGGCATATTTTGAAAGTTCTGCCCTGGGTCCGGGAATACATTCATGAATTTTATTAAGTATAAATAATCTTGCTGTTCTTGCCCTGTAGAGAGTCTGTTTTATACAATTGCCAGACAAGCCGTGAATCTTTGTATCGAACTGAATAGCCGTAATGCCCTTTTCCGTTCCGGCGACCTTAAAGTCCATGTCCCCAAAGAAATCTTCCAGTCCCTGTATATCGGTCAATATTTCTTCTTGGGACATATCTTCGCTTGTCACAAGACCCATGGCTATTCCTGCAGCGGGTCTCTTTATCGGAACACCTGCGTCCAAAAGAGCCAAGGTACTCCCACATATGCTGGCCTGAGAAGTGGAACCGTTGGAACTCAATACTTCAGATACAAGTCTTATGGTATAGGGAAACTCATCTTCACTTGGTATAAGAGGCTTCAACGCTTTTTCAGCCAGGGCCCCGTGGCCAATTTCCCTTCTTCCCGGTCCCCTCAGAGGCCTTGTTTCTCCCGTACTGTAAGATGGAAAATTATATTGGTGTATATACCTTTTAGACTCTTCCGGTCCCACACCGTCCAATACTTGAACATCCTCCAGCGAACCCAGAGTGGCAACAGTCATAACCTGGGTAAGTCCTCTTGTAAAAAGTCCGGTCCCATGAGTTCTGGGAAGAATTCCAACTTCACAGCTTATAGGCCTTATCTCGTCAAATGCTCTTCCATCCACTCTCTTATGCTCCTTTAAAAGCATATCTCTAACTATTTCCCTCTTTATCCTATGGACTATATCTGAAATGTCAGCTTCACTGTCAGGGTCATCTTCTAGGAATTCCTCCTCCAGCTTGTCATCCACAGCTTTCAGTGCGTCATTTCTGCTGTCTCTGTTCTCTATATGCATGGCATCTTTTATCATTTCAAAGGCAAATTCTCTTACCCTGCCCTCCAGTTCCTCATCTGCTTTGTATAATTCAGGCTCTACTTTTTCCTTGCCATACTTCTTTACTATTTCCTCCTGAAATGCCACCAGCTTCTTACATTCTTTAAATCCACACACTATACCGTTGTACATTATGTCCTCCGGTATCTCATCTCCCCCAGCTTCCACCATCATAACTCTATCTTTAGTAGCACAAACTGTGAGATTTAAGCTGCTTTTTTCCCTTTGTTTAAGATCAGGGTTTATTATAAACTTGTCATCTACCAATCCTACAGAAACTGCTCCTACAGGAGTAGTAAAAGGAATATTTTCAGACATGCAAAGAGCCAGTGAGGCTCCATTTATAGCCAGTATGTCAGGTACATTATCCTGATCGACAGACAGTATAGTACACACTACCTGGACATCATTTCTATATCCCTTCGGGAAAAGCGGTCTGAGCGGCCTATCTATCGCCCTGGCATGAAGTATTGCTTTTTCCGTGGGTTTTCCCTCCCTTTTTATAAAACCTCCAGGGATCTTGCCAACAGAATACATCCTCTCTTCATATTCTATACTTAAAGGGAAAAAATCCACTCCTTCCCTCGGTTTATCCGAAGAATTCGCATTTATTAAAACCACTGTATCTCCATAACTTATGAGTAAGGCACAGTCAGAAAGCCTACCCACTTTGCCATAATCAATTTTTATAGTTCTTCCTGCTACAGTAGTTTGAGCTATTTCACTCATTAAAAATATACCTCCTTCCAATGAATTACAATTTTATTAAAATAATAGAGCGGTAAAAGCCCGCTCCCCAAGATTATTTCCTTAAATTCAATTCCTTAATAATAGCACGGTATCTTTCAATATCCTGCTTAGTCAAATAATTAAGAAGACCTCTCCTCTTACCAACCATCATCAAAAGACCCCTTCTGGAATGATGATCTTTTTTATGAACTTTCAAATGCTCATTTAAATGATTTATTCTTTCCGTAAGCAGAGCTATCTGTACTTCGGGAGATCCAGTATCCCCTTCGTGCCTTCCATATTTTTTTATTATTTTTTCTTTAACTGCCTTTTCCACTTTTTGTTACACCTCCAATTGTTAATCCCCTTTATTCCAAGAACAACGTTGGCAAGTCGAAATTCTTAGCATAAGGATCACGTCTGTAATTATAGCAAATAAACTCAATATTGTAAATTAATTTTTAAAATTAATTCTCATTTTTTTTACTTACGTACATTTTATCCATCTCCAGCTGCTGGGCCAATTCAGCCAAACTATTGAATTTTACCTCGTCTCTTATTCTTTCAATAAAATATATTTTTATATTTTTACCATATATATCTCCCTCAAAACCCAGCATATTGGTTTCAATGCTGAGTTTATTGTCATAAGTAGTAGGGTTATATCCTACATTGGTTATACCCTTGAATATTTTTCCATCAAATTCAACCATAGTATAGTATACTCCGCCTTTTGGTATTACGAATTTCTTATCATAATCCAGGTTCACCGTAGGAAATCCCAATTTTCTTCCAAGTTCCTTCCCATGCATTACCCTGCCCTGTATCATAAAGGGTCTTGTTAAAAGTTTACTTACCTTTCCCATATCTCCTTCGTCAGCTATAATGGTTCTTATAATTGAACTGCTAACCACATGTCCCTTATATTTTACAGAATCAATGACATTTAAATGGAACTCATATTTTTTGCTCAACTTCCTCAATAAATCCACGTCTCCCAAATTCTTATATCCAAATCTGTAGTTGAAACCAACTACAAAACCCTTTGCCCTGTAATTATTCAAAAGGTTGACTACAAAATCCTCAGGACCTATTTTCATGAATTCCCTATTGAAGTTTACCATGTTTATTATATCCAGTCCTGCATCTCTCAATACATCTATTTTAGATTGATTATCCATTAAAATCTTAGGCGCCAAATCAGGATTTATAGTCATGAGAGGATGATTTTTAAATGTAAACACCATGCTCTCTGCCCCACTGCTCCTAGCAAGCTCTATTGTTTTATTTATAAGGCGCATATGACCCAGATGGAGTCCATCAAAACTTCCCAACGCTATATATGTATTTTCCCTAAAATGTTCTTTAAAATTATCTTCCATAACTTTCATAATCGATTACTCCTAATAAATAGCTTAACCATTTTAAACTCAACGGTCCTATAAATGCCCAGACCTACAAATTCATTTTTATATATATATACTCTGTACAATCTATTTTTCGATATCTTATCTAAAAACATTCTGTCCGCTATTGGAATACCATTTAAGACATTTTTTATATACACATCCTCCAGGTTGACTGCGGGATACTGTGTAAGCGCAGTATCTACAGGAGCAATATATTGCAGTATATTTTCCCTATTTAAGTCTTTCAAATCAATTGAATCCGAAATATGAAAATTTCCAGTAGATGTCCTCTTTAAGCTCCACATGACAGCACCGCAATTTAACCTATCTCCAATATCATTGCAAAGACTTCTTATGTAAGTCCCCTTAGAACATCTTACTTCAAATATCACATAAGGTAAATCCATATTCAAAATTTTTATAGAATATATATTTACCTTTCTCTTTTTCCTCTCCACTTCTATTCCCTGTCTTGCCAAATCGTAGAGTCTTTTCCCGTTCACTTTTATGGCAGAATACATGGGAGGAATCTGTTCTATTTCTCCCTCAAAGCTCAAAATGACATCTTCTACGTCTTTTTCACTCAAATCAAAATCTAAAATTTCCAGTACAGTGCCTTCTCTATCGTAAGTATCCGTCCTTATTCCAAGTTTCATGCAAGTTAAATACACCTTTTCATCTTTCATTATATAGTCCACAAATTTAGTGGCCCCACCTAAACACAATGGCAGTACTCCTGAAGCAATTGGATCAAGAGTGCCTGCATGGCCTACTTTCCTGATTTTCGACAAATGCCTGACTTTCCTAACTACATCAAAGGATGTAATACCTTCAGGCTTATTTATATTAAAAACACCATCCATCATGCAAACTCTTTTTCAACTTCCTTCAATATCATATCTCCTGCTTCATCCATGGACTTTCCCTCAATTTTAAGGCCGCTTGCCCTTAAATGACCTCCACCGTTAAATATTTCCGCTATCTTTCTCACGTCCACTTTCGATTTTGATCTAAGGCTTGCCTTTATTCCATCCTCTACCTGTTTCAGCAGGATTCCCACTTCCACCGTATCTATCTTCATGCCGATATTTACAATATCAGAAGTATCAATTTCAGAACCCATACCAACTTCTGAAAGCATATCCTGGGTAATCCTCATAATGCAGATCTTATCTCCTATAAGTTCCATACCGTCAATTGCTCTACCATAAAGCTTTATTCTCTGGAACTTTTTATTTTCAAAAATAATCCTGTGAATTTCACTGAAATCTATACCTGTATTTATCAAATCACCTGCTATGGCATGAGTTACCGCAGTAGTAGAGCTGTATTTAAAAGAACCACTGTCCGTAATTATAGATGTATAAAGACATTCCGCTATATTTTTATCTATCTCCACATCCATCAGTTTAAGAACCTGATATACTATTTCCGCTACAGCAGCTGCATTCGTATCCACATAATTAAAATTTCCATAGAGCTCGTTTGTTGCATGGTGATCTATATTTATTATTTTACACGATTTGTTTTCAAAATCCAATTCTGCATTTATTCTTTTTACATCCCCACAATCAAGCACTATTACACATTGGACATCCGGTCCCGCTTTGAAATTTTGTCCATTTATTTCCTCGCTGCATGGCAGGAATTCAAAATCCTCCAATACCTTTTCCCTTGAAAGGATTTCAACTTTCTTACCCATTTTCCTTAATCCTTGAAATAATGCCAATGAACTTCCCAGAGCATCCCCATCGGGGGAGGAATGAAAAGTAATTGCAATATTGTCAGAATTCTTTATCTTATTGACTATATCATTCATTATCATGCTTTTCATTCTCCTTTATCTTGTGAAGAATGCTGTCTATGTGCATTCCATATTCTATGGTATCGTCAAGTTTCATAATTATCTCCGGAGTATTCCTCAACTTTATCCTATGCCCGACTTCTCTCCTTATAAATCCCTCTGAATTTTTGAGAGCTTCAAAAGTCTCTTCTTTTGATTTGTTTTTTCCATATATACTCACATAGACTTTAGCGTATTTTTGATCTCTTGTAACATCGACTCTTGTGACGCTCACCATGGCAGTTACCCTCGGATCTTTCACATCATTTCGGATTATGTCACTTATCTCCCTTTTCATCTCTTCATTAATTCTCCCAATTCTATAGTTAGCCACAAAATATCACCTCTTAAATCTATAACTGTTTTTTCCTGACTTCTTTCATAGTATAATCTTCTACTATATCTCCCTCTTTTATGTCATTGAATTTGTCAATGGAAAGTCCACACTCATATCCTTCTGCAACTTCCTTTACATCGTCCTTAAATCTCTTTAGGGAAGCAAGCTCCGATTCAAATACAACTACTCCATCTCTTATCACCCTTGCTTTAGCATTTCTCACCATTTTACCCTGAATCACGTAACAGCCGGCAATGGTTCCTATACTGGATATTTTATAGGTTTGCCTTATCTCCGCTTTGCCAAGTACCACTTCTTTATAATCGGGCTCCAGCATTCCAAGCATAGCAGCCTTTACATCCTCTATGGCATTGTATATGACCCTATAGGTCTTTATATCGACAGATTCTTTTTCAGCAGCATTCTGGGCATTTATATCGGGCCTTACATTGAATCCTATTATTATCGCATTTGAAGCCAGAGCCAAAGTCACATCCGTTTCAGTTATGGCCCCAACAGCGCCATGTATAACCCTTACTTTCACCTCTTCATTGGAAAGATTTTGAAGAGATTGTTTCAGTGCCTCTACTGAACCCTGCACATCTGCCTTTACTATTATATTCAACTCTTTTACTTTTCCCTCTTTTATCTGATTATATAAGTTCTCCAATGAAACTTTATGGGCAGATTGGAGATGTTCTTCTCTTACTTTTTGTTTCCTTTTATTGGCTATTTCCCTTGCGGTCTTTTCATTCTTAACCTGGTGAAATCTATCTCCTGCTTCAGGCACTTCAGAAAGTCCAAGTATTTCCACCGGGATTGAAGGTCCTGCTGATTTAATTTTCTTTCCCTTATCGTCAAACATAGCTCTGACTCTTCCATAGGTATCTCCCACTATTATGGAATCTCCCACATGAAGTGTCCCATTTTGAACCAGTAGGGTGGCTACGGCACCTCTTCCCTTATCCAATCTTGCTTCTATAACAGTTCCCCTGGCATTCCTATGCGGATTTGCCTTCAATTCCTGCATTTCAGCTGTTAAAAGCACCATTTCAAGCAGTGTGTTGATTCCTTCCTTGGTACGTGCAGATACCGGTATACATATGACTTTTCCTCCCCAGTCTTCAGGTACCAAATCATAATCTATGAGTTCCTGCTTTACCTTATCTACATTAGCTCCCGGCCTATCTATCTTATTTATAGCTACAACTATAGGTACATCTGCAGCCTTACAGTGACTTATAGCCTCTGCAGTCTGGGGCATTATTCCATCATCTGCCGCTACTACTAAAATAACTATATCGGTAATCTGAGCTCCTCTGGCCCTCATCGCAGTAAAAGCTTCATGTCCCGGCGTGTCGAGAAAAGTTATTTTTTGACCATTTATAGTAACAGTGTAGGCACCTATATGCTGGGTTATCCCTCCTGCTTCAGTAGCAATTACATTCGACTTTCTTATAGCATCCAAAAGAGAAGTCTTGCCGTGGTCTACATGACCCATAACAGTTATAATAGGAGGCCTTTTTTCCAAATTGATATCGTCATCTTCCTCTTCTTCCTGCTGTTCTACAGCTTCCCTATCTATATTCTTTTCCTTCTTCAGCACGGTTATATCAAATTTTTCACCTAATTTCTGGGCTGTATTAAAATCTATCTCGTCATTTATAGCTGCCATTACTCCCATAAATATAAGCTGCTTGATAACTTCCGTAGATGGCTTACCTATCTTATCTGAAAATTCCTTTACGGTTATGGTATCCTCTATTTTAACGGTCTTCTCCGAATCTTTGTCCTTCAAATTTTTTTCTCTCTTTCTATTACCTTTCTTATTGGATTCTCCGGTACTCTCATCTTTGCTTCTGTACTTATGAGATTTTTTATCATTTTCTCCCCCTTTTTCCTCACTTTCCTCCATAAATTCCTTAATTAAATCCGCATCTTCCTCTTCTATGGCACTCATGTGATTTTTTACTTTTACTCCAAATTCCTCCTGCAGTAATTCAATTAATTTCTTACTGGGTATATTCAATTCTTTAGCCAATTCATAAATTCTTATTTTTGACAAATCCTTCACCTCCGAAACTAAAGTTTCTCATTTTCTCCATAATCTCAGTAAAACTTTCTCTACTTATTATATCTCTCAATAATTTCTTCTGCACATTTTACTCTTTTTCTATCTGTTCCCTAAGCCTGTTATACAAGTCCTCATCTATCTGTACTTCAAGATTTTTCTGAAGTCTGTTGCTCTTGAAAGCTTTTTCAAGGCATTGGATATTTCTACATATATAGGCTCCTCTGCCATTTTTCTTTCCCGTAGGATCCACAAAGACTTCGCCTTCCTTGTTTCTAACTATTCTTATCAACTCTTTTTTAGGTTTTACTTCCATGCAACCTGTACACATTCTCTTGGGTATTTTCTTTTTTTTCATATGACATACACCTCTATTTCTCATCTTCCTTATTCTTTGATTCTATCTGGGATTTACTCTTTATATCTATTTTCCACCCAGTAAGTTTGGCTGCCAATCTCACATTCTGACCTTCCTTGCCTATGGCCAAAGACAGCTGATTGTCGTCTACAACCACCTGTGCGAACTTCATGTTTTCATCCAAATTCACATCCAGAACCTTAGCCGGACTAAGTGCATTAGCTATATACTCCTCTGGAAGCTTACTCCATTTTATTATATCTATTTTTTCATTTTTTAGTTCATTCACTATATTTTGGACCCTTATTCCCTTTGGTCCCACACAAGCTCCCATCGGATCCACATTTTCGTCATTTGAGTGTACGGCAATCTTCGTCCTGGATCCCGCCTCTCTTGCGATGGATTTTATATCCACGGTTCCATCAAATATCTCAGGTACCTCAAGTTCAAACAATCTTTTTATAAGCCCCGGATGTGTCCTTGATATAACGATCTGGGCTCCTTTTGTAGTGTTTTTAACCTCTACAATATACAGCTTAATTTTGTCGTTAAAATTATACTTCTCACCAGGTATTTGTTCATTGGGGCCAAGAACCGCTTCTGTTTTTCCCAAATCAATGAGTACATTGTTTTTATCTTTTCTTATAACAGTTCCCGTTACCATATCCTGTTCCTTCTCCGAGAACTCATTATATATGATTCTTCTCTCTTCCTCTTTTATTCTCTGGATAACGACCTGTTTTGCCGCCTGTGCAGCCACCCTTCCAAATTTTTTCGGAGTAACTTCTATGTTAACCGTATCACCTATATTATAATGTGGATCTATTTTTTTTGCATCCTCCAAACTTATTTCACCGACTTCATCGTTTACTTCTTCAACTACGTTTTTTTGCGAGTATACATGAATCTCTCCATTTTCCCTATCCATAGTAACCTTAACATTTTGGCTGTTTACTCCATGTCCCATGTAATTTTTTTTATAAGCAGCGACAAGTGCATCTTCTATGGTAGCAAACATCAAATCTGCGCTTATCCCTTTTTCCTTAACTATTTCTCTTAAGGCTTCTATAAATTCTTTATTCATTTTAAAATATACCTCCCCTTAGAAATCACCTTTCAGATTTACAGTTGAGATCTTCTCCCTGGGAATACTAGTATTCCCATCTATACAATCAATTTTTAGCTGGTTTTTATCAAATCCTAGAAGTTTTCCCTCATATTTTTTCTTGCCCATTAAAATCCCCCGTATGTTTACTACCACATCACGTCCAATATATCTTTTTAAGTGCTCGTCAGTATAAAGTTTCCTTTCAACACCCGGTGATGAAACCTCCAAATAGTAGGAAACCTTTATGGGATCTTCTCTGTCCAGTATATCACTGACCGTCCTGCTCACCTTCTCACAATCCTGTAATGATATGTTTCCCTGTTCCTTATCTATATATATTCTCAAATAATTATTTTTTCCCTCTTTTTTAAATTCCAGATAATATAGTTCATAACCCAGATTATTGATTGCGGGCCCTACAAATTTTGTAATTTTCCCTACTAAGGCATTTCTGCTCACTTAAAATCCTCCTTTTATTTACACATCTCTATGAAAGATATCTATTTAAAAATATTATTAACTGTTATAATTTAAAAACGCAACTTTCGCTGCGTTTTTTACAAATAGAAAGAGCGGGTTTAAACCCACTCTTAACTGTCATGATAACTTCTGTAGATTTACCATTTTCATTTTAACATACTGTACTTTTTATTTCAAGAAAATTTGCTTATATGCTTATAAATTATAAGTCAAACGGCTCAATTTACACAAACAAGCACAATTGATTTGTTTCAGGCAGTCCCTTTAATGTTCCATATTTATCCAGAGTTTCTATTACGGTTTTGGAAACTTTAGCTCTAATTCTCAAATCCTCCTTTGAAATAAATTCACCTTTTTTCCTGGCCGCCACTATATTTTGAGCAGCATTTTCCCCTACTCCGGGAAGGGAATTTATCGGAATTCTTATACCTTCATCCTCCATTAAAAATCTCGTTGCACTTGATTTATACAAATCCACCTTTAAAAATTTTATTCCTCTTTTATACATCTCATAACATAATTCCAATATGGTAATCAGACCTTTGTCTTTTTGAGTAGCATTATTCCCCAGGGCATACAATTCATCTACCTTTTTCTTTATGGCATCTTCTCCTTGAACAACTATATCCGCATCAAATTCATCAGCACGCACAGTGAAATATGTAGCATAATATGCCTTAGGATAATATACTTTGAAATATGCTATTCTAACCGCCATCATAACATAGGCTACGGCATGACCTTTGGGAAACATGTATTTTATCTTCTTACAGGAATCAATATACCAATTTGGAACACCATGAGCTTTCATTTCCTTCTCATATTCCTCTTTAAGGCCCTTTCCTTTCCTGACTTTTTCCATTATGGTGAAAGATGTTTTGGCAGGAAGACCCTTATGAATCAAATACATCATTATGTCATCTCTGCAGGCTATGCATCCTTTAAGATCTGTATAACCTTCTTTTATATAGTACTGGGCATTGTTTATCCACACATCAGTGCCGTGAGACAACCCGGATATCCTTACCAGGTCCGAAAAAGTTTTAGGATGAGTATCCACCAGCATCTGCCTTACAAATTTGGTTCCAAACTCAGGCAGTCCGTATGTCCCTACAGGGCATCCCAATTCCTCCTTTGTAACTCCGAGTGCATCCGGAGATGTAAACAAGCTCATGACTTTCGGGTCCCCGAGGGGAATACTCTTCGGGTTAACACCTGTTAAATCCTGAAGCATTCTTAACACCGTAGGATCATCATGTCCCAATATATCCAATTTCAGAAGTCTCCCGCTTATTGAATGATAATCAAAATGAGTCGTTATCACATCTGTATCATTGTCATCTGCCGGATGCTGGATAGGTGTGAAATTATATATTTCATTGTCGCTTGGGACTACCATAACTCCTCCAGGATGCTGGCCTGTAGTTCTCTTTATTCCCGTGCATCCCCGCGTGAGCCTTTCTATTTCAGCCTGCGGAACCACTATATCCTTTTCTGATAAATATTTTTTTACATATCCATAAGCAGTTTTTTCAGCTATAGTACCTATGGTACCTGCCCTAAACACGTGGCCCTTTCCAAACAGCACTTCCGTATACTTATGAACTACAGGTTGATATTTTCCTGAAAAATTCAGATCTATATCCGGCTCTTTATCTCCTGAAAATCCCAAAAATGTCTCAAAAGGTATGTCATAACCGTCTTTTCTGAGCTTTTCACCACATTTGGGGCAATTTTTATCCGGCAGATCAGCACCTGCACCTACAGAACCATCCATAAAAAACTCACTATATTTACACTTTGGACAGACATAGTGGGGCGGCAGTCCGTTTACTTCCGTTATATTCGACATAGTTGCAACCAAAGAAGAACCCACCGAGCCCCTTGATCCAACCAAATAGCCATCTTTATAGGATTTTGCCACCAACTTTTCCGCAATCAAATAGAGAACTGCATACCCATTATCTATTATGGAACTCAATTCTCTTTTAAGCCTTTTTTCCACAATTTCAGGAAGTTTTTCTCCATAAACAGAATGTACTTTCTTAAGTGTCATGTCCCTTATCTGCTGTTCCGCTCCCTCAATTTTAGGAGGAAATGTCTCGTCCGGTATGGGCTTTACTTCTCCTATCATATCTGCAATTTTGTTGGTATTTTCAACAACCACTTCTTCCGCCTTTTCCCTGCCCAAATATTCAAATTCAGAAAGCATCTCATCTGTTGTTCTAAAATAAAGAGGAGGCTGATTGTCAGCATCAGAATATCCCTGACCTGACATTATTATGCGCCTGAACACTTCATCCTTGGGATCCATGAAATGCACATCACAGGTAGCCACTACAGGTTTGTTATTCTTTTTTCCCAATTCACATATCTTTCTGTTTATATTTTTCAATTCCTCTTCATCTTTAACAAGCCCTTCTCTTATGAGAAACTGGTTATTTCCTATAGGTTGTATTTCCAAATAATCATAAAAGTCCAGGATATCTTTCAATTCTTCATCGCTTTTGCCGCTGAGTATTTCCCTGTACACCTGTCCTGCCTCACAGGCACTTCCTATTATGAGCCCATCTCTATACTTCATTATCAGACTTTTGGGCATTCTGGGCTTTTTGTAAAAATAATTCAAATGAGATTCCGATACAAGTTTATATAAATTTTTAAGTCCCTTTTGATTTTTAACCAATATTATAAGATGATACATATTTTGTTTTTTTACATCTATGTTGCTCAAAAATTCTCTGTTCAAGTCTCCTAAATTGAATATTCCCCTTTCTCTTAAAAGTTTAAAACATTTTAAAAGTATGTCACAGGTGGCCCCTGCATCATCAACTGCTCTATGGTGGTTCTCAAGGGATACCCCCAGATGCTTCGCCACTATATTCAGCTTGAATTTTTTAAGTTCCGGAAACAAAAATTTACAGAGAGGGATGGTATCCATGACAGGATTCCCAAATTTTAAATTCAGATCGCCGCAGTTCTTTTTTATAAATCCCATATCAAAACTGGCATTATGGGCTACCACCACAGAATCTCCTATAAATTCCATGAATTTAGGCAGTATTTTACTTATACCAGGGGATTTATACACCATTTCATCAGTAATTCCCGTGAGTTCTACGATACGCTGGGGTATAGCTTTTCCGGGATTTACAAATTCGCTGAATCTGTCTACCACTTTTCCCTTTTTTACCTTCACAGCCCCTATTTCTATTATGCTGTCATTTATGCTGGAAAATCCTGTGGTTTCAATATCAAAAACCACATAAGCATCCTCCAGAGTTCTTTCATCTCCATTTATAGCAATAGGTATCCCATCATCCACCAGATAGGATTCTATACCATATATAACTTTGATGTTGTTTTTTTGGGCAGCTTCCATAGCCTCCGGATAAGCCTGAACAACTCCATGATCCGTTATGGCAATAGCCCTATGGTTCCATCTGGCTGCCCTCTCAACAAGACTAGATGCAGAATTAACTGCATCCATGGCACTCATCTGGGTATGTACATGAAGCTCAACTCTCTTTTTAGGTGCATTATCCAGTTTTTCAACTTTCTTGACTTTGACTATGTCCCTGGCAATTACAGTCAGCTCTCTGGCATAAATGTCGTTTATAACTTCCCCTCTGACCATGCAAAACAGACCTTCTTTTACCTCATCTATTATTCTGTCCGTATCTTTAGGCTTTGGAAAAAGTTTTACAATAATAGAACTGGTATAGTCCGTTATATAGAAAGCAATTATTTTCCTTCCAGTTTTGGTTTCTATAATCTCCCTTTTGAATATCTCGCCCTTTATAATAATTGATCTGGAAATTTCTGTTATACTGCGTATGTCGGTAATATCACCTCTTATGCTCCTACCAAATATAACATTACCGCCGCTGGACACAGTTTCTCTATGTGAGTTTCCACCGTATTTCTTATTTTGTCTGTACCTCTGTATATTATCGGAATTTTCATTTTTCACATTTTTACAATTTAAAATATCCGCTATATACTTTTTTTCTTTTTTTTCACTTTCCTCCAAATAATTCTCTACGTTTAATTTCTCATCATAATTTAATGTTATGGAACAATTCACACCAAATATATCGCTTATACCTTTCCCCATAAGCTTTTCTATACCTTTATTTTTCAAAAATCCACATATGAACTCATTTCCGCTAAAAATTTCAATTGCATCATTTTCTACTTTTCTAGGGGACTTTAGTAAAAATTCCTTACAAACAGGTATATAAGAACTTATGACATCCACCAATTGAATCCAATAATTCTCACTTATCTCTTTCAAGGATACATTTGATATATCCCTATAACATATGAGATCAACATTAAAAGAACTTCCGAGTTTTTTATTTATTATATTTTTTATCCTATTTTGTATTTCCTGATTTAAGTTTTCTCTGGATTTTACTACTACCTTCAACTTATTGCTTTTTTTCAAGTACTGTATTTTCAAAAGTTCTATATTCTCTTCCAAACTATTACCATTACAGTTAAAGTCCCTCTGTAAAGTTTTGACAACATCAAGGCTCATTCCCAAAATACCCCCTTTATACAATTAGCAATGTACAATTGACAATGTACAGTTAGCAATGTACAGTTGACAAGGCAGATAATCAAATTTTATCTATTTCCTCCATAAGTGCCTCTACCAAATCCTCTTCTCTAACTTTCCTGATTATCTTTCCCTTTTTGAATATAAGCCCCTCTCCTTTGCCTCCTGCTATACCTATGTCAGCTTCTCTGGCTTCTCCAGGACCGTTTACTGCACATCCCATAACAGCTATTTTTATATTCTTATGGACATTTGAAAGCCTAGTCTCCACCTCTTTGGCTATACCAATCAAATCAATTTCCGTTCTGCCGCAGGTTGGGCAAGATATAAATTCAATTCCCTCTTTCAGAAGGCCACAGGATTTTAATATTTCTTTTCCAGCCTTTACTTCTTCTATCGGATCTCCGGTAAGAGATACTCTTATGGTGTCTCCTATGCCTTCCATTAAGAGAGTTCCTATTCCAACAGCTGATTTTATAGTTCCTCTCCAAACAGTGCCTGCTTCAGTTACCCCCAAATGCAGGGGATAATCTACAATTCCGGATATTTCCCTATAGCTTTCCACCATCTGAGTAACATCAGAGGATTTTATGGATATGACTATATTGTAAAATCCTACATTTTCCAATATCCGTACATGTTCCAATGCACTTTCCACCAGAGCTTTGGCACATACACCTCCGTATTTATTCAGAATATCCTTTTTTAAGGAACCGGAATTCACTCCTATTCTAATGGGAATTTTCATTTTTTCAGCTTCCGCAGCCACTTCTCTCACCTTATATGCATCACCAATGTTTCCGGGATTTATTCTAAGAGCTGAAACACCATTGTCCATGGAACCAAGAGCTAATTTGTAGTCGAAATGTATATCTGCCACAAGTGGTACATCCACCTTTTTAATGATTTTTTTAAGTGCACTGCAGGCTTCTTTATCCGGAACAGCACATCTCACTATATCACAGCCATTTCTCTTCAGTTCATCTATCTGGGCCACTGTAGTTTCCACATCTCTCGTGTCCGTATTAGTCATAGACTGCACTGCTACAGGAAAATTTCCTCCTATAAATATATCTCCTATTTTCACCTTTCTAGTTTTTAGCCTATTCACTTGTTTCACCCCCGGATGATAATTTGATTTTCTAAAATTGTACAGGATAAAGTATATCTTTTATGGTTACAACTACCATAAGAGCCATAAGTATGGCAAAGCCCACATAATTTATCATTCCAACTTTATTATCGTCTACTCTTCTTCCGGTTATTATTTCAAACAAAAACAAAATTATATATCCTCCGTCCAATGCCGGAAAAGGTATTACATTAAATATGGCAAGTTGTATACTTATATAGGCAGAAAAAGCAAGCAAACTCATTATACCGGCTTTGGCCGCTGCACCAGAAATCTTTATTATGGTTACAGGACCTCCCACATCATTCATAGAAGCTTTGCCCCTAAACAAAATCTTGAAAAAAGTAAATGTCTGCTTTATCAGTGACTTGGTTTCTATGAATCCATAGGATATGGACTGACCGATATTAGGACTGGTTACCATGGTACCTTCTATTCCAACCATATATCTGTTTTCCTTTTTGTCTTTTATAGGGGTTAATCTAGCACGGCTCAAGGTTCCTTGCCTTTCATAAGTTATATTAATGGGATTTCCCTCTGCAGTATATACTTCAGTTACAAAATCCTGCCAAGTTGAAATTTTAGAATTATTTACCCTGACTATCCTATCTCCTGCTTTAATGCCTGCCACAGCTGCCGGTTCATTTGAAATTGTACTTTTTACCACCGGTGATACATATCCCCTGGCAGAAGCTATGATTGAAAACAAAATAATTCCCAGTATAAAGTTCATTATAGGTCCCGCTATTACAACGCTGAGTTTTCTTCCGGGACTCTTGTTGTTGAACGCTCTTGGATCTTCACTTTTGCCCTCATCCCCAAGCATCCTTACATAACCACCAATAGGAAGCAGCTTTATTAAATATTCAGTTTCCCCTCCTTTTATTCCAAAAAGTTTGGGACCCATACCTACAGAAAACTCTTCTACCTTTACCCCATTTAGTTTTGCCATTATAAAATGTCCGAATTCATGAACTATAATCAATAGTCCAAAGGCAATTATAGCTGCTATTATATACAAAATTATTCCTCCCAATCACATTTCTTATTTACCGAATTTAGTTTTTACATATTCTTTGACTTTTATTTCTATATAAAGTAAATCCTTTAATTCAAAATCATCTTTAGAAGAAAATTTATTCATACATTCCTCCACTATACAACTTATATCCAAAAATTTAATTTTGTTTAAAAGGAAAAGCTTCACAGCTTCTTCATCTGCACAATTTAAGATAGCAGGCATGGTTCCTCCGATCTTTCCTGCCTCATAGGCCAACTTCAATGACCTGAAGGTATCTATATCGGGTTTCTCGAAAGTCAACTTTTTCAAATTATAAAAGTCCAATTTGTCCACTGCGGCATTTCCCCTTTTAGGATAATTCAGGGCATATTGAATCGGGAGCCTCATATCCGTGCTTGCAAGTTGTGCTATGACACTTCCATCTCTGTACTCCACCATGGAATGGACTATACTTTCAGGGTGAATTACCACTTTTATTTTCTCATAAGGGAAATCAAAAAGCCAGTGTGCTTCTATAACTTCTAGACCCTTGTTCATAAGAGTAGCAGAGTCTACAGTTGTTTTTTTCCCCATGCACCAGTTTGGATGCCTAAGTGCCTGTTGTACAGTGACATTTAAAAGTTCTTCTCTCCCTCTTCCTCTAAAAGGTCCGCCGGAAGCAGTTATGATAAGTTTTCCTACATCACTGTGCTTATTTCCCTGAAGGCACTGAAAAATAGCACTGTGTTCTGAATCCACAGGTATCAGATTCACATTGTTCTTTTTTGCAAGTTCTGTAACAAGCTTTCCCCCTACCACAAGAGTTTCCTTGTTGGCCAATGCTATATCCTTTCCCGACTCAATGCCCTTTATAGTTGGAATAAGTCCCGACATCCCAACTATGGAGGTAACCACCATGTCAACTTGAGGCAAACTTGCTATAGTGTTCAATCCTTCCTTGCCAAATAATATTTTTAAACTGACATTTTCGTTTTTAAAGTATTCTCTAAATTTTAAATAAGCTTCCCTTTCAGTCAGTACTGCATAGGAAGGCCTAAATTCCTTTACTATTTTCAGAAGTCTTTCAAAATTACTATTTGCAGATACTCCAATAAGCTGAAAGTTTTCTCTATCTTTTCTCAATACATCCAGGGTTTGAGTTCCTATAGAGCCCGTAGCCCCAAGTATTGAAATTTTTTTCATAAATAACAACTCCTTATTTTAAATCATACCAAAAATTGAATTGGATTTTAACATGATCAACTATACCATATTTACCCTATAAAATAAATAATAGAGAAGCATATAAAATATACTTCTCTTACTAAATAGACACTATAAACATTAAATAATATAATATTACTACCCCTGAAAAAAGTATGCTGTCAAATCTATCCAGTATACCGCCGTGTCCAGGTATTAAATTGCTGTAATCTTTTACTTTTGCAGATCTTTTTATTGTAGAAGCAGCCAGATCACCGAATTGGCATAAAACTCCGGACAGCACCCCCATTATAGTATAATGATGCAGTGCAATGGGTACGCCTTTTCTTATGGCAAACAATCCAAACAGTGTACAGATAATTATACTTCCCAATATTCCCCCGATGGATCCCTCTACGGTTTTTTTGGGGCTCACTTTTGGGCAAAGTTTCCTCCTTCCCAAAAATCTACCTGTATAATAGGCTGCCGTATCACACACCCAGGCAGATATGAATATAATCCACACAAGATAATTTCCATAGGACATATTATTTACCAAAACCACAGAACTAAAAAATACGGCCACATATAAAAAGCCAAATAAAGTACACGCTATGTCTATGAAATCATAATCCGGATTCAAAACAGGAATGCACAATAACAGGAATATTGAAATCAGTACAATAAAAAATATAAATTTATAGTTTATTCCCCTATTCACTGCCATGATATAATATGCTATACACATCAAATATCCTATTATATTTACAGTATTTATACCTTTTTTTCTTACAACTTTGTAAAATTCATACATTCCCATAATTGAAAGAATCATAATACCATATTTCAAATAAATTCCGCCTAAAAACAAAATCAGAATAAAGGGTATGAGTGTAGCTGCCCCTAAATACCTGTTACTCACTTATCCACCTCCACAATATGTAATTTTCAATTTACAATTTACAATTAAGTACTATTTTATTCCTCCAAACCTTCTATCTCTGTTTTGATAATCATAAATAGCCCTATAGAGATGTTTTTTCCTAAAATCCGGCCATTTTATATTTGAATACCAAAATTCGGAATAAGCACACTGCCATAAGAGAAAATTGCTCAGGCGCTGTTCTCCGCTTGGTCTTATTATAAGATCGGGATCAGGCATATCTTTAGTATACATATAATTCGATATCATATTCTCATTTATATCCTTTTCACTTATTTTACCCAATTTTATATCTTTATACATAAGCTTAAAAGCTCTGGTTATCTCAGCCCTACCCCCATAGTTCAATGCCAGATTCAGTGTCAATCCAGTGTTATTTTTAGTATCTTTATGGGACGCAATAAGCTCTCTCTGACATATAGTCGGTAATTTAGATATATCTCCAATATAATTTATTATCACATTATTATCATTCAATTCTTTAAATTCTTTCTTCAGATATTCTGCGAGGAGGCTCATAAGTGCACTTACCTCATCCACAGGCCTTTTCCAATTTTCAGTTGAAAATACATAAAGTGTAAGATATTTCACCTTCAAGGTACTGCATTCTTTTACAATCTCTCTTACAGCCTCTACTCCTGCCTTGTGCCCCGCCACTCTGGGTAGATTTCTCTCCTTGGCCCATCTCCCATTTCCGTCCATTATAATAGCTATATGTTTGGGAATATTATTCAAATCAATAGATATATCTTCATTTTCACGTTCTCTCTGACTATTATTAAAAAATTTTAACATAGATATGTCTCCATTCATTAAAATCACTTGATAAAAAACCTGATATATGGCAGGCCTTTAAAATTTTATTATAATGACATAACTTCCCTTTCCTTTTTTTCAACTATATCATCTATATCTTTTATAAATCTGTCAGTTTTCTTTTGTATCTCAGCTTCAGCTTTTTTTATTTCATCTTCCGAAATATCATTTTCTTTCTTAAGTTCCTTAAATTTGTCATTGCCGTCTCTTCTCACTGACCTTATAGCCACTTTGGAATTTTCCCCTGATCTCTTTATTTTTTTAACCAGTTCCCTTCTGGTTTCTTCCGTCAACTCAGGTATAACAAGTCTTATAACCTCTCCATCATTGGATGGATTTATACCTAAATCGGATTTTAATATTGCCTTTTCGATAGCTTTTAATGCATTTTTATCCCATGGTTGTATCACAAGCATCCTGGCTTCCGGAACAGATATATTTCCCATCTGATTTATGGGAGTCATTTTCCCGTAATATTCTGCCTCTATCCTGTCCAATATAGCAGGGTTAGCTCTTCCAGCTTTCATTGAAGCTAGTTCTCTTTTCAAAGATTCTATAGTTTTCCCCATTTTTCTGTCTGCATCCTTCAAAGTATCTTTAATCATACAAAATACCTCCTCATTTTATTTTTTACAAACAATAGTGCCAATTTTTTCTCCAGCCACGATTTTTCTTATGTTTTCCGGATTATCCAGACCAAATACTAAAATAGGTATATTGTTGTCCATACAAAGGGATGTAGCTGTAGAATCCATTACCTGAAGTCCCTTTTCAAGCACTTCAATATAAGTCAATTTGTCAAATTTTTTTGCATCACTGTACTTATGTGGATCTTTGTCATACACACCATCCACTTTTTTAGCAAGAAGTATAACATCTGCTTCTATTTCCGCCGCCCTGAGTGATGCCGTAGTATCTGTCGAAAAATAAGGATTCCCAGTACCTGCTGCAAATATGACAACTCTGTTTTTTTCCAAGTGCCTCATTGCGCGTCTCCTTATAAACGGCTCAGCCACTTCTCTCATCTCTATAGCTGTCTGCACTCTGGTTGTCACTCCTAAATTTTCAAGTGAATCCTGAAGTGCCAGTGCATTTATACATGTAGCAAGCATTCCCATATAATCGGCTGTTGTCCTGTCCATTCCTATTCCACTTCTGCCTCTCCATATATTTCCACCGCCAACTACAATTCCCACTGACACTCCCATAGCCACGATTTCCTTTATTTCAATGGATATATTTTTCATTACATTAAAATCTATTCCATAACCCTTTTTCCCTGCAAGAGCTTCCCCTGAAAGTTTAAGCATTATTCTCCTGTATTTAGCTGAACTCATATATATTATACCTCCAAATTATCATAAGTGAAACTTAAAACTCAAAATTTACAAATTTTCACATTCTAAAAAAAGAGAACACCCAGTGTTCTCTTTTCAGCAACTATTTACCTTCCATCTGTTTACGAACTTCCTCGGCAAAATCTTCCTTCTTTTTCTCTATTCCTTCACCTTTTTCAAATCTGACAAAATCAGAAACTTTTATTGGTGCTCCAATTTCCCTGGATTTGCTCTTAACATACTTATCAATAGTAAAATCGGAATCTTTGACCCAAATCTGTTCAATCAAACAGTTCTCTTTATAATATTTTTTAATTTTTCCATTGATGATCCTATCCACAATTTTTTCAGGTTTTCCCTCATTCAATGCCTGAGCTCTATATATGTCTTTTTCCTTATTTAAAGTAGCATCATCCACAGAATCTCTATTCAAAAACAATGGATTTGTAGCAGCTGCCTGCATAGCCACATCTTTCGCAACTTCCTCTAAAATTTCGTTCTGTTTGTCACATTCCAGTTTTACCAGAACTCCTATTCTACCGCCGCCGTGGATGTAGCTTCCAATCAGTCCATCCGAAACAGAAAACTTTCTAAATCTTCTAACAGCCATATTCTCCCCTAATTTTGAGATTAAGGCTATTAATGTCTCTTTAACAGTTTTACTGTCATCCGCCCTATACTTCTCTTCAAGTAGTTCTTCCACAGTAGAAGAATTAGACTCAATTATCTGCTTTGATAAATTGTCTACAAAGTTTACAAAATCTGAATTCACTGCTACAAAATCAGTTTCACAATTTACTTCCACTATCGATGCAGTCTTTCCATCTTCTGAAACATAGGTTTTAACCAATCCTTCAGCCGCTATCCTGCCGGATTTTTTGGCTGCAGCAGATAACCCTTTTTCCCTCAATATTTCAACGGCTTTTTCAGCATCACCATTGGCTTCCTGCAAAGCTTTTTTGCAGTTCATCATTCCTGCTCCAGTTCTTTCTCTCAGTTCTTTCACCATTTGTGCAGTTATCATAAATATATTCCGCTATTTTCAAAAAAACTACAAACCATGGAATTACACATCAAGCCCACTAAGCTCACCTTATTCCAAATAGCGGTTTTTTCAACTCCTCTCATATCTGTATTTGATCCTAAAATCTATTCTTCTTCTGCTAACTGTTCTCCCTGTCTTCCTTCCATTACAGCATCCGCTACTTTAGAAGTAATCAATTTAACAGCCCTTATAGCATCATCATTACCTGGTACGACATAATCTATCTCATCAGGATCACAATTTGTATCAACTATAGCTATCACAGGGATTCCCAAGATCTTAGCCTCTGATATAGCATTTTTTTCTTTTCTCGGATCTACAACAAATAATGCTCCCAAATTTTTAGCATCCATATTCTTGATTCCGCCCAAATTTTTCTCTAGTTTTTCCTTGGTATTTTTTAGCTTTATAACTTCTTTTTTAGGAAGAACCTCAAATGTACCGTCCTCTTCCATTTTTTCCAGTTCCTCTAATCTTCCTATCCTGGTCTTTATAGTAACGAAATTAGTGAGCATACCGCCAAGCCACCTGTTGTTCACATAATACATATTGCATCTTTTTGCCTCTTCCTCAATAGCTTCCTGGGCCTGCTTCTTCGTGCCTATAAACAGTATATCCTTTCCTTCCGCCGTAATTTCCTTTATGAACTCATAAGCTTCCTCAATTTTCTTCACCGTTTTCTGCAAATCTATTATATAGATTCCATTTCTCTCCGTAAAAATATAGGGAGCCATTTTAGGATTCCATCTTCTTGTTTGATGTCCAAAATGGACACCTGCTTCCAGTAATTGTTTCATAGAAATAATCGACATTTATTTTCCCTCCTAGGTTTTTACCTCCATTATCCTCATATTCACAAACTACCTAAAGGCACCTTATTATGAATTAGATAATGTGTGTATTTTACTACCTTTTGTAGTA
>ENA-UOOI01000180-UOOI01000180.1-fermentation-metagenome-genome-assembly--contig:-NODE-180-length-80953-cov-24.334916_pt1 | contig 80953 bp, 77 predicted proteins | sample MGYA00245779_ERZ724027 | MGnify/ENA primary metagenome ERZ724027 (study PRJEB28704, sample SAMN03018318) | fermentation metagenome | biome: anthropogenic terrestrial biome; feature: soil; material...
GAATCGAACCACCGACACGGGGATTTTCAGTCCCCTGCTCTACCGACTGAGCTATCTGGGCATAAAATGGCGACCCGAAAGGGGATCGAACCCTTGACCTCTAGCGTGACAGGCTAGCGTTCTAACCAGCTGAACTACCGGGCCATTGAACATAAATAGTATAAACAAAATCTATGTTTAAGTCAAAATTAAAAACACTGATTAAGGAGGATTATACACATATTATACAGATTATCTCAATAATGCTCTTATTTTCATCCCATCATATAGGGTTATCCTCAAAGGCACTTTATTCTAACATTTGAAGTAACCTGCCGCTATCTATACTGTACTTCTTTCCACAAAATTCACAAACCACTTCCAACGGCTCATCATCTTCCGCGAGTTTCTCAATCTCCGCTCTTCCCAGGCTTAAGATGCCCCGCTCTATACGCTCTTTGCTGCAGTCGCATTCATATTCGGTGGTGACACTGTCTAATATCTCCAGACCCATATCACCTAGTAATAAATTTAATATATACTCAGGAGTTTTACCCGATCCAAGATACCTTGTTACACCGGATAATTTACCCAGCCTCTTTTCGATCATACCTATCTTTTCCGTTGGAAAACCCGGCATAAGCTGGATAATAAAACCCCCGGCTGCTTTGCATGATCCATCGGTATCCACCAAAACACCCAGGCCTACCGATGAAGGCACCTGCTCGGACATAGCATAATAACTCGTGAGGTCCTCCGCAATCTCACCCGTAGTAAGCTCGACTTTACCGATATAAGGCTGTTTCATACCCATGTCGCGTATCACGGTAAGGGTACCGTCACGGCCCACGGCGCCTCCTACATCCAGTTTCCCATCCTTGCGAGGAGGAAGATAAACATCAGCATTTTTTACATATCCCTTTACCCTTGCCTGTGAATCGGAACATACGACAATATTACCTAAAGGACCGTTTCCATTTACCTGGATTGTGACGCTGTCCCCATCCGATTTTAGCATAATACCCATCATGCCTACCGCCGTAAGACATCTTCCTAACGCTGCACAAGCCACCGGACTTAATCCATGTATCTCCTGTGCCTCGCGAATTGTATTTTTGGTTGTTGAAGCAAATGCACGGAGTTTTCCATCCATTGTCATTGCCCTCACAATATAATCATCCAACTTTATTTTCCTCCATATATTAAAAACCCTAACACTCGCGTGTTAGGGTTGGAATTTTCGGAAGCTTAGGCATCTACAACAGTAACATTTGTGGCCTGCGGCCCTTTAGCACCCTCTACTATCTCAAACTCCACTGTTTGTCCTTCTTCCAGCGTCTTAAAACCATCCATAGCTATTGCTGAAAAATGAACAAAGACGTCTGGTCCCCCTTCTCTTTCTATGAAACCATAACCTTTCTCAGAATTAAACCACTTTACCTTGCCCTTCATATTTTTACCTCCAACTTATAAATTAATCGATTTCGATCGACATAAATATCATAGCACATCATATAAACATGGTCAAGCAAACATATATTTTTTTCTACTGAAACTTTAACCGTTTTTTTATCTTTTTAAATTTCTCTATCATTTATAGTTCAAACCTTAAAATAGGAGATACCCTTAAACAGACTGGCTGTCATTGCTTTTTGTTTTTCCAAAGCATCCTTTATCTCTTCCAATGCGGCACTTTGTTCTTCAGCGGATGCGGAAACTTCCTGCGTAGACGCAGCGGTTTCCTCTGCAACGGCAGATATGCTATCTGTTCCCTCGACCGCTTTTTCTCTAAGCTTATTCATTTCATCCATCATGCCTTTTACTTTATCTATAGATTCCATCGCTGTTTGCAGCGAATTTGTTATCATAGAAAAGGCCTCGGAGGTACTCTTTACACTTTCGGTTAATTCTTTGTTAATTTCCCCTGTCTTACTGGCGCTTTCAACGCTATCGCTGACATTCTTTTCAATACCTCCTATAAGATCTTGAACCTGTAAAACAGCCTGTGAAGATTGCTCCGCCAGCTTACGTATCTCATCGGCTACCACAGCAAATCCTCTACCCGCCTCTCCGGCCCTGGCTGCTTCTATAGCGGCATTCAGCGCCAGCAGGTTTGTCTGATCGGCTATAGCGTTTATTGTCCCTACAATATCCCCAATCTGTTTAGATCTATCATTTAGCTCGTTAATAGCTTTTATTTCATTCTCGCTTGCCTTAACACTTTCCGCATTTCTTTCAACAAGGGTATCGACAATTTTCTTGCCGTCCTGGCTTAACAAAAGCGAGTCATTGGACATCGTGGAAACCTGATCCGCGGCTTCTTTTACCTCACTAATGCTTTTGGACAGATCATCAACCACGCCGCTGATTTCCTGCACATCGGTAGCTTGAGCAGATGCTCCCGATGCAACATCCTGCACCGCTTTTGCTATCTCTTCGGTGGCGGCGGATGTCTGCGATACGGATGCCGAAAGTGTGTCTATTTCATGCTTCACCTTACCCGACGTTTTTTGTGTACCTATAATTAATTCCCTTACACCATCAAAAGAATTATTAATGTAAGATGATAGTCGACCTAATTCATCATTTGACTCAATCATAATTTTATTTGAAAGATCATAATTATCACCTGATTTAATATTTGACAGCATCTTCTCTATTTTAGCTATAGGATCCGTAATACTCTTACTTATTAGAATCGCAGCCGCCAGGCCTATCAATATGGATACAATACCTAAAATCAAACTGTTTTTGACCAAGCCAGCAGAAGCAGCTGTTATCTCACTCACCGGCAATGTAGCCACTATCTTCCAGCCCAGCTTATCAATGGTCTTAAATGTAGAATATTTATCTGTACCCTCAAAATTATAATCTATTGAGCCCTTATCGCCATTAATAATTTTTTTACCCCAGTCATATTTGTCAATATTTGTGCCCATTCTACTGGCATCGGAATGAGCTATCATACGTCCATTATTATCAGCTAGAAATATATAGCCATTATCCCCGATTTTTATACTGGTTATTGACTTTGATAAGGCCGTAAGATCCATATCCAAAGCCGCCACACCGATAACATTGCCCGCACCATCTTTTAACTGCTTTGCAGCGGTAATTGTATTCTTACTAGTTAAGGCATCCTTATAAAAATCAGTCCAGATAGTCTCGCCACCGGCTGATTCGGCCTTTTTATACCATTCTTTTTCCTTGGGATTATACCCACTTGGCAAAGTCTGATTCAGACAATAATAAACCCTTCCGTCTGTGGTAGCGATATACAAATTCAACCCACTTGGTATAGTCTTTAAATATTTGCTCAGATAAGAATCAACCTGTGTTTTCGGAACATTGGGGTTAGCCACATCGGTCATAATATCGGAAACAGCCAGCCCATTTAATTGGTTTTCATAGCCGGCAAGCATATTATCAATATAATCACCGGATATGTCTAATAATGCAGCCTCCTTGCCTCTCTCCTCCTCAGTCATATTATTATTGCTTTGATTGTAGCTGTAAAAACCCGAAATACCGGTAATAATTACAGCCAGTAATACAACTAAAACTACTATTTTGCTCCGAATACTTTTTTTCTTAGTACCAATGCTTTTACTCATGGAATCCTTATGTCCCCTCTCATAATTCTCCCAACCCAACATATATATTCATTACTGATTATACTATTTCCTACAAAATATGACAAACAATAAATATTGCTTTATTACCTCAATATCTTCTATGACCAAAAATATTTGACACAAATTAACTTAAACGATAATATAATAATAAATAGAAGACCATCATCTATGAATAATACCCCCGTCCCTTAGACCCGGCACTGGGGACCGGGATAAAAAGCTTAGAATCGCCATCATATTAAATTTATTATGATGATAAACTATGCGGCGGTTTCTGGGCATATCGTCGTTATTACAATCACTATAAACTACCTGCCGTTCAAGGTAGTTATTTTCATCTAAGGAGGAATGTTATGTACAACGTAGCAATAGTAGGAGCAACCGGCATGGTCGGCAGAACTTTTATCAAGGTCCTGGAGGAAAGAAATTTCCCTATAGGAAACCTATATCTTTTTGCCTCAAAAAAATCAGAAGGGATAAGCCTTGAATTTAAAGGCAAACCATATAAGGTAGAGGAACTGAAGAAAGATTCTTTCGACAGGGGAATCGATATAGCATTATTCTCGGCCGGAGCATCCATCAGCAAAGAGTTTGCGCCGATTGCATCCGCCAAGGGCTGTACGGTAGTAGACAACAGCAACTGTTGGAGGATGGACAAGAATGTGCCGCTCATAGTGCCGGAGGTAAACCCGCAGGACATAAAATGGCACCATGGTATAATAGCCAATCCAAATTGTTCTACAATACAAATGATTATTCCATTAAAACCTCTTCACGACCAGTATAAGATTAAAAGAGTCGTTGTATCAACCTATCAGGCAGTGTCCGGGGCAGGAAGGAAGGGTATAGACGATCTTAAAAGGACACAAAACGGTAAATCGCCCCAAAAATTTCCGTACTCCATCTATAATAACTGCCTGCCGCATATCGATGATTTCTTAGACAGCGGATATACTAAGGAAGAAATTAAGATGGTAAATGAAACGCAAAAAATATTTAGTGATGATAATATTAAAGTAACAGCTACCACAGTCAGGGTTCCTGTAGAAAACTGCCATAGTGAATCCGTAAATGTGGAATTTGACAAAGAATTTCAATTAAAAGATGTACGAAGCATGCTCTCTCAGGCCCCCGGCATAGTTTTAAGAGATGACCCCAAAAATAATATTTATCCACTAGCAACAGCCGCTTCTGGACATGATGAAGTATATGTGGGAAGATTGAGGAGGGATGATACTGTAAACAGTGGTCTCAATATGTTTATTGTTGCAGACAATATAAGAAAGGGAGCTGCAACAAATACAGTCGAGATAGCCGAATTATTAATCAAGGAGGGTATGTAAATGATTATTTTTAAGGGATCAGGTGTCGCATTAGTAACACCTTTTACAACTGATGGAGTTAATTATAAAGAACTGGATAATATTTTGGAGTTTCATCTTCAAAACTCCACCGATGCCATGATAGCCTGTGGTACCACTGGTGAAGCTGCGACAATGACCGATGATGAAAAAAATTCGGTCATTGAACATACCGTGAAAACGATAAACGGAAAAATACCTGTAATTGCCGGAACCGGCTCAAACAACACAAAACACACCATTGAAATGAGCAAAGAGGCGCAAAGGCTTGGAGCGGATGCTCTGCTGGTAATAACCCCGTATTATAACAAGACCACGCAGAAAGGCCTAATAAAGCACTTCACAAAGATAGCTGACTCCGTAGACATTCCTATAATAATATACAATGTGCCGAGCAGAACCGGGCTTAATATACTCCCACAGACTCTGGCAGAGCTTAAAAAGCATCCCAATATAGTCGGCGTAAAAGAAGCAAGCGGCAATATTAGCCAGATAGCCGAGGTGTCCAGATTATGCGTAGATGATAACTTTACCATATACTCGGGAAACGACGACCAGGTAGTTCCAATAATGGCTTTAGGCGGTTTGGGAGTTATTTCTGTTACGGCAAACATCCTGCCTAAAGAAGTACACAATATGACTGCGGCATTCCTCGAGGGTGACGTAAAAAGAAGCCGCGATCTTCAGCTGAAACTCAACCCATTAAATAAGGCCATGTTCATGGAAGTAAATCCCATACCCATAAAAACCGCAATGAATCTGATGGGAATGAATGCAGGTCCTCTCAGGCTACCATTGACCGATATGGAACCTTCCAACCTAGATGCATTGAAATCAAAACTTACCGAATACGGGCTTAAAATAAAAGCTTAATCATTTATCGAGGTGCAAATATGCAAAAGATAATCATACAGGGAATAAAAGGCAAGATGGGCTCTGTTCTTTTTAAACTACTGGAAGATAGTGAAGAACATGAAGTCGTAGCAGGAGTGAGCAGGAATTACAATAAAAACAAAGAAGTAACCATTCCTGTCTACCACTCATTGAATGAAGTAAAAGAACATGCAGACGTATGCATAGATTTTTCTAATCATTCCGCAGTAAACAGTCTGCTGAAGGGAGCGGTAGAAAAACAGATGCCGCTTGTTATATGTACAACCGGTTTCTCCGATGAAGAATTAGGTTGCATCAAAAAGGCTTCGGCTATTATACCTGTTTTCCAGTCGTATAATACCTCCATTGGCGTGGCTGTAACAAATGCCCTTGTTGCCAAAGCGGCTAAGATACTTAAAAACTTTGATGCGGAAATCATAGAGGCACATCATAATCAAAAACAAGACTCCCCCAGCGGCACTGCATTGATGTTGGCAAATACAATAAGAGAAAACTCTCCCGAGAGGGATATTCTTAAGTATGGAAGGCACGGGCATGATAAGAGAAATAAGGATGAAATAGGTATACATTCCATCAGAGCCGGCAGCATTGTGGGTGAACACTCGATTTTATTTGCCGGTGAGGGAGAGGTTTTAGAAATAAAGCATACGGCACAGTCGCGAGACATCTTTGCTCGGGGAGCGATAGCCGCTGCAGATTTTATAGTAAACAAGGCGTCCGGTTTTTACGGGATGAAAGATCTTATGGGAGGAGCTTAATAAATGGAAACAGATGCTTATGAACTGGCGAAATACATCGGCCAGGCCAAAAAGAAAACGCCGGCCAAGGCATACATAAACGGGCATTTCGCAGGTCTGGATTTTACAGGTATAAAGGCATTCGGCTGCGATAGCTTCCGCCTGATAATCGGAGAATTAAGCGATATAAATGCCTTCGTTGAAAAAAACAGAGATAAGATAACAGATATGTATATAGAGACAGACCGGCGTAATTCCGCAATCAATCTTTTAGATACATCCAAGCTTGATGCACGTATAGAGCCCGGCTCCATTATAAGAGAGCAGGTATCCATCGGCAAAAAGGTGGTAATCATGATGGGTGCGGTTATAAATATCGGATGCGAAATAGGAAACGGCACTATGATTGATATGAACGCCGTAGTAGGAGCGCGTGCAAAAATAGGAAGCGATTGTCATATAGGAGCGGGTGCAGTAATAGCAGGTGTACTTGAGCCACCCAGTGCCTCACCCGTCGTTATCGAAGACAGCGCCCTTATCGGTGCCAATGCAGCAATTCTGGAGGGAGTAAAGATAGGTGAAGGCGCCGTAGTAGCAGCCGGTTCCGTCGTAACCGAGGATGTCCCGCCACATACCGTTGTTGCAGGCAGCCCCGCTGTTACTGTAAAAAATGTTGATAAAAAAACACAGGGTAAGACAAAATTAATGAGTGATCTTAGAAAATAAGAAATAGGCCGGTTTCGGCCTATTTTTTAAAACTCTATTCTTTTCCTTGCGGTGTCCCCTTATCAAAAGGATGTTTATTCATTTCCTTCTCGGTAAAAGGTCAGTAATATCCGGCATCTTCTTATTAATAAATTATTCCAATTTCTCCAGTTTGGAAACAGAAACCTCGTAAGCAGTCCGCGTTACTATATTATCCTCATCAAGCTTTTTCTGATATTCCCTGCTTTGAAATCTTCCCCATAACTTGATGTGGGTCCCTACGGCAAAATTATCACAGAACCTGGCATTCCTGCCCCAAGCTATACAAGGTATGTAATCCGATTTATTATACATCCTGTTTACAGCCAAAAGCAGATCGCATATCTCTCTGCCAAAGGGCGTCGTCCGGTAAACAGGTTTTTTACATAGATATCCTTCCAAATATATATCATTTGGATTTTTTGCTTCAGTTTCTTCATCAGCATTTTTGATATCCCTGCAAAATACCGAAAGCAGAAGCCTGCTCCTACCGCTGTCGGTCATTCTATTATATGACCGGATTTGTCCCGTTATACAAATACTCTTCCCTATATTAAGGTCAATGTCATTTAACAGCCTCTCTGAAATCGTCACCGGCAGATGGTCATATGTATCGGAAAGTCTAGGAACATCAACAATAAAATTATAAAATTGCTCCCCGTAAATCTCATGACTAAACTTCATATCTGAAGAAATGGTGCCGATTAGATTAGCAACGTTTGTATTTATTATATTCCCTAGCATTTTCACTCTCCCTTTCAATCGTATGTTTTTCTACTGATAATCATATTAAAGGGAGTAGATAAATATACCATATTATTAGCTAATATTTAAATAGTCAGTCCAAACGCCTCTTATTTTATCACTGCCAAGCAAAAAAATCTCATCCCCTTTCCCAGCTGAATTCATGACATCCTTAATCACATTGTACATTTTATCCGCTTTGAAATCCACATTGTATTCCTTAAGCTGCTGCATAATATATGACGGATTGTTACCCTCGTTTTCTATATAAATGTTGTAATTGTACACAGAGAACCAACCCCGGACTACATCGGCAATTTTCTTTTTCATACCCAATCCATAATCCTCAAAACTGTCCAGCACCAGATAAATATTTTTACTTTCATTCTCACTCTGGCTCTCCAAAACAGAAAAAAGCTGATAAGGGTTGCTTATTTTATTATATACAATACTGAAATCCCCATCGAATATCCTCTCCATATTGCCGTCAAATTTAAGACCGGCCAACGTCTTTGTGATCGTATCATCATCCACGTCAAAAATCAAAAATGCCGATATAGATGCCAATGCATTATATATATTATATTTGCCTGGCACATCCAGCCGAACTGAAAACTCTTTTGGCAGCACACAATTTCCACCAAGTGTTTTAATAGTCCTCTGGACACAGCATGTGAAGGTTTGGCTTTGCTCTTCCTGATTTATGCTGGATGCAGTCACAGTTGCTTTGCTGCTAAAACCATAATCAACTATTTCATCTGTACAGGGCATCCTTATACTGTAATTTGCATCGGCGTTTGCAATAATGGCGGATGCTTTTGAAAAATACTGCAATTCCTTTTTCGCCGGCCGGGCCAGGCCGGCGAAAATTATCACATCACAATCCCTGCTGCCTGCACCCTCCCATACCCTTACATTACTTAACACTCCATTAAGCATGGTTTTTATTGTAGTCTTGCCTCCCCGCCCTATTATCGAAATGGTAGCCATAGGACATCAGCATCCTTTCTTAAGCAGCATGCTTAGTTGTTATAGTAGATAAATCAGTATATATATATTATCTTGCACATAAAAACTCTTTATATGTAAAAAAAAAGCTGCCCATGCATGGCAGCTACTACTTAGCAAAAACATGATTTCCTATTCTTTTAATTACCGGCCTAGACCAAATCCATTTGGAAAATGTCTTTGCCGGATTATAATAGTATATTGCACCTCCGCTCGGATCAGATCCGTTGGCCGCCTCCCGGGCCGCTTTCAATGCTATTGCACTCGGTTGTTGATTCATCTGACCGTTGACCGCAGCAGTAAAAGCTAGAGGTTCATAAATAACACCGGCTAATGTATTTGGAAACTTAGGATTTCCTATTCTATTGAGCACCACTGCTCCCACTGCTACCTGGCCCTGATAAGACTCACCGCGTGCCTCTCCGTTTATCAGCTTTGCAAGCAGGTATGTTTCATTCCTGCTCAGCCGCGATGATATACCCCTTGATGGCATAGAAGCAGAAGTATTCATCTTATTACCTGCAACATTACCGGTAGATTTACATGACGGCACTAATAGTTTCTGCCCGGGATATATACAGTTGCTCCAGTGGTTATTTGCCTTCTTGATTGCGTTAACTGAACTACCGTACCACTTAGCAATTTTAAACAGAGACTCACCCCTGCTCACCACATGGACCTTATATCCTGATGTCTTTGTCGGAATAACTAGTTTTTCTCCCGGCATTATATTATCGCTCCAATGGTTGTTTGCCTTTTTTATCGAACCAATACTACTATTGTACCAGCTTGCAATCTTAAACAAGGATTCACCCTTGCTCACTACATGAGTTCTGCCGGCTGCCTCAACCTTTTTAGGCATTGAAACAAAAGCAGTCCCCAAGGCCATTGCAAAAACTGCAATTAATATTATTATCTTTCTCATGTTATCACCCCTTACATGTATTTATTGAAGCAATAACAAGATTATATTTAATATGTCGTTTTTTGTCGATTTGCCTATATGTACGCTATCGGTCCCTATCTCAAATGATATTACAAGCTTATATAATACTTGAAATAGCCTTAGAAATGCTACATGATACCAGCAATTTCATATACTAATTAGAGTCGTTACTTTGTAAAATTTGGGTTCCCTTATAATCAATATAATAATTATCTTTATATATGAGGTCTGACGCCCTGACAAACTTATAACCGCGTTTTCTAAGTTCTCCCAGAATTGTCGGTAATACCTCAGGGGTATACTTGCCATCATTATGGAATAAGATTATGGAACCTTCTTTTGCTTTAGGCAGTACCCGTTTAGACATAGTCTCAGGTGATAAATCCTTCCAATCCAGCGAATCCACATCCCACTGTACTACCTGATACCCCAGCCTTCTGGCAGTTAACACCACCTTGTCATTATATTCTCCATAAGGTGCCCTGAACAGCTTTATATCTTTACCGGTCAATTTTTTTATTTTTTCCGATGTCGTTGACAGTTCCTTTTCGATCTCCGCCTCTGAAATACTGTTCATATGAGGATGTGTAGAAGAATGATTTCCTATTTCATGTCCCGCCTTGCTTATCTTTTTCACCATATCCGGGAAATCATCAACCCAGATGCCCACCAGGAAAAACGTGGCCTTCGCATCATATTGATCTAATATGTCCAGTATTTTTTGAGTATTTTCAGCGCCCCAGCTGGCATCAAATGTAATGGCTACCTTCTTTTCCTTGGTATCCACATTGTATACGGGGAGTTCCCGCTGCGGTGAGAAAACAGATATTATTCCCCTATACCCGCCATTATAGCATACGAGAGATATGCACACCACTAAAAAAACAGCGCATATCTTGATGAGTCTGTCCCAACTAACAAAGAATAAATGCATTTTATCCCCCCATTCTTTATTTAATTTATTCTTTTAAAAGCTTTATTATACTTTTTAACCATAAATTACATCTCATTTTAATGAATATAAATGTTGATATATTTAAAAAATACATATGCAAACAGTATTTGAAAGTAGGTAATAATTATGGCCTGGGTTTTGATTTTTTTGGTAATATTCGCCGCATCCTTTTACTACTTGAAGTTTTATGATAACAAGGAACTTTCCCCCGTGTCGGTTCCCGCATCAAAAAACAAGGACAGGGCGCAAAACAAACCTCCAACGGCTTTTAAAGATGTGGCGGGATTGGATGAAGTAATAGAAGAACTGCATGATCTGGTCGACTACATGAACAATACTCAAAAATATGCGGCACTGGGTGCAAAATTCCCCAAGGGGATTATATTCTATGGACCTCCGGGTACCGGTAAAACCTTGCTTGCCAGTGCACTTGCAGGTGAGACAAAAGCCACCTTTTATCCCGTGAGTGGATCGGAGTTTGTAGAGAAGTATGTAGGTGTCGGTGCCAGTAGAATAAGGTCTCTTTTTCAAAAAGCCCGCAAGAATTCTCCCAGCGTGATATTCATTGATGAAATTGACGCTGTAGGCAGCCGCAGAAATATAGACAATAACTCCGAGAAGGACCAGACATTAAATCAGCTGCTTGTAGAGATGGATGGTTTTAATTCTAATGAGGATACCGTAATGGTAATAGGAGCAACCAACAGGCTGGACCTGTTGGATGATGCTCTTCTAAGACCAGGGCGGTTTGACAGGCAGATATACATCGGCCATCCCAATCTCAGGGCAAGAGAAGAGATACTGCGTGTTCATACTAAAGATAAACCCCTTGAATCTACCGTGGATCTCAAAAAGCTGGCTTCCAGCACATACGGCATGACCGGAGCCCATCTTGCCTCTATAGCTAATGAAGCGGCCATACTTGCCGTAAGAAGGAATAAGACGAATATAGGCAACGAAGAATTTGATGAGGCAATTGAAAGGGTTATAGCGGGTATCGAAAAAAAGAATGCAGACATAATTGAAAGAGAAAAGGTCATGGTCGCTTATCATGAATCCGGGCATGCATTGATTTCCAGCCTGCTCAAGGTAAACTCCGTAGGAAAAATATCTATAAAGCCAAGAGGCCAGGCCTTAGGATATGTACTCAATATGCCCAATGAAGATAATTTTCTTCAAACAAAAACTCAGCTTTTAAACAGGATTAAAGTGCTTTTAGGTGGCAGAGCGGCAGAAGAGTTGATATTCGGCGATGTTACATCAGGAGCATTAAATGATCTCAAAGAAGCTACAAAGATAGCTTTAGCCATGATTACCTCATACGGTATGAGCGATCTGGGAAAAATGGTATATGACGATCAGAATATGCATGACAATGAAAATGTAAACAGAGAAGTTAATAAAATAATTGACGAATGTTATGACTATGCCACAGAGGCTCTTCGCCAAAACAAAAAACTGCTTGAGAAAATCACAAAAACGCTCCTTAAAAAAGATTCATTAAACGGACCGGATATAGAAAAAATAATAAAAGAATACAAAATAATGATACCTGCATCATAAGAGGAGGAGAGGTTTTTCTCCTTCTTTTATTGGCCTCAAATCAGAGTAATGCAGTATCTTCATCCTCCTATGAAAAGGTACCTCTTTATGGTATAATGGATAATAGCAATATGGTAGGCATAAAATATTTAAGAATCATTAATGAAAGAGGTGGGCGGGATGAAAATAGAAAAAATTAGTGAAAATAAGATAAGAATTTTAATCACCGCCGCAGATCTGAAGAAGAAGAACATCGATATAAATGATCTTTATTATGATGACACAAAAGCACAGAATCTCTTTTGGGAACTTTTATACGAGGCATATTTAGAAGAAAGCTTTGATGTGGATAATTCAAAACTTATAGTCGAGGTGGCTCCGGTATCCCATGACAGTTTTGTTATCCTAGTCACACGAATCCCTGATAAAAAATCGGTATTGTATTCCAGCAAACACCGTAAAAACTATTTAAACAACTTCTATCAGTTCAGTTCATTTGATGAATTTGTAGATCTGTCTAAGGAAATTGAGGGACTATTCTCAGGAGAAAGTAGCTTTTATAAATATCAGGATTGGTATGTACTTTATCTAAATGGCTATCTTACCAAAAAGATTCAGGCAATACTGGAAGAGTATGGTACGAGAATTAATACATCTTTAGGTATTTTAAATGAACATGGTAAACTCTTAATAAACAAGAATGCACTGGATGTAATGAACCAATACTTCTAGCTTAAAAAAGGCAGGAGCGGAAAAAATCGCTCCTGCCTTTTTTAAGCAGCTATAGTTTTTAATGAATTTCTTAGTATATCTCCCGAAACACTCTCTTCTTTTATAATTATATCGGACAAACTCAATATAATTTCTTTATTGCTCTCAATTATAGAACGTACATCCTCTTCTAAACCCTTGATTATCTCGGATACAGCGCAGCTCAAATCTTTTTTTGGAAGATCATCCTTACTTATTATGCCAAGTCTAGACATACCTGAGTAGATGATGTCCTTAGCGTATTTTATAGCCTGCTCAAAATCATTGGATGCTCCGGTGCTCCGATCATTTAATATAATTTCCTCAGCCATGGCGCCTCCCAGGCAAACCTCAATCTCTTTTTCCAGTTCCTCTTTAGTGTATAGGTAGTGATCATCCTTCTCTGTTTGCCTTACGAATCCGAGCGCGTTGCCGCGCGGTGCTATGGTGACATTGGCCACGCTACCCGGCATGAGTGTCTCTATTAACACGGCATGGCCGGTTTCATGTATAGCCACCCTCTTCATTTCACTGTCCGACGGCTTTCTGTCCAGTTTTTCACCCATTATGACCTTATCAACCGCTTCCATGAGATGCTTTTGTGTGATGACATCCGATTTATCTCGCAGGGCAAGTATGGCCGCCTCATTGGTGAGCGACTCTAAGTGTGCACCGGAAAACCCGAATGTATCCTGCGCTATTGATTCTAAATTTGCATCCGGCGCCAGCGGCTTACCCTTGGTATGAATCTTAAGGATTCCCAAGCGGCCCTTTTTATCCGGCAGGTCAACCCTAACCTGCCTGTCAAAACGGCCGGGCCGGAGCAATGCTTCATCAAGCATATCCATTCTATTAGTCGCTGCGATAACCAACACCTTTATATCATCATCCTGGCTCGCACCATCCATCTCGACCAGAAGCTGGTTCAGTGTCTGGTCATACTCCATATGGCTCTCATTGCCGCCTCTTTTAACACCTATAATCTCAATCTCATCAATGAATATTACAACGCTCTTTTTACCTTGCTTTTCAGCCTCGGACCTTGCCGACTCAAATAATTTTCTTACTCTTTGTGCGCCGACACCGGCATATACCTCTATAAATTCACTGCCGGATGAAGCAACAAATGCAGAATCTGTATAAGAAGCCGCCGCCTTAGCTAAAAGCGTCTTTCCTGTTCCCGGAGGGCCCCATAAAAGGATACCTTTTAGAGGTCTTATACCCAACTTCTTAATATCCTTATCATGTATAATAAAATCCAGTGCCTCTTTCAGTTCCCTAGCCGCCGTATCCTGTCCTCCTATATCTTCAAACTTCACCACATCGACATCATTTACGGTTTTAAGGCTGCCGCCGACTTTACCATCCAGTAGAAAATTAAACATAAGAAGCATAGCTCCAATGAATATAAAAGGAGTTATATCAAAACCCAGGATAGCCAGAAAAATTGTTACCGCTACAGCAGAGCCGATCAATACTTCTCTAATCATTAAGCCTTCCCCCTCAAAACCTTTGAGTAGTTTACAACCTTATATAAAGCACTGTCACCCTTTTGCATGGCCACATAAATGTTATTCTCATCAACTTTAATTGTATAATTTATACCGCCGGATTTCAACTTATCATGAATGTTGTTCCTCATAGTGGGAAAATCGCCGTTTATCTTTGATTCATAAATATAATAGGAAATATCGTCAAAATGTACACTTAGGCCTTTATAGTCTTTGCCCTTTACGTCCTTTATTACGATTTCAGATTGCGGAGACTTTTTGTTTATCTCTTTCTGTGTATCAACATACACACTTTGAAGATCAGCATTCTTCTTTATACCAATATATATCTTTTGAGAAACCTTGTCTTTAACTATTTTAACAGATTTTACGCCATATATTTTCTTGATGCTGTTTTCCAGGCTGTTATTTGAATATTTCATATAAATATCAAGCCCAAAAAGGAGTGCAGCTAATAACATCACAGCCACAATGATTACAATATATAATTTTATACCTTTAAACATTTTTACCTCCCTGCAAACAGTATATACTATATTATATCATATTTATATATCGTTTCAATCATGGTATTTATAATATTTTAATATATCATTGATATCATTTATAGCAAAAGATTTCTCCGCGTCCGTAGTATCAAACTCCATGGATTTTTTAACAAACCCCAAGAATTCATCCAGATCTTTAAACACGGGATCAACGCTGGAAATCATGTCACTCATAAACACTCTTTTTTCATCAGGCTTCAATTTATTAAGCTTTATATCGATATCATGGATTATATTATCCACAACCTCATAAAGATCCTCGGAAGGTATATCATAAAAATCTGATAATGTTAAACCCTCGCCATCCTGCACAATTGTGTTCAGATAATAAAAATAGTTGATTAAATCAACTAAATCTTGTTCAGGCATATTACCCTTATCAAAGGCTGCACCATTTATATTTTCAATTTTAACAGAGTATTTTTTTAGTACGTCATACCATTTACGCACTGCTGATCTTATCTCATGAAATATTGATTTACCCAGCCTTTTATCCTGTCTTTCATCCGGAATTGTAACATATCTGTCAGTGTAATATACAAGGGGTTCTTCTTTAACAAGGGTTGCATAATCCATATCAAAATCTAGTAAAACAATCATGATCCGATTTAAAGACATTATATACGACCATATAGTTTCATAAACCCTGTTCAAATCAGCGGTATATCTCTTAAGTCCCCCACAATATCCAAGAAGTTTTCTACCGGACATCTCCCTGAAATTCGCATCATTATATTCTTTAAGACATGTATAGTATAAATTGTCAGTCAAATCCTCTCTGGGATATAAATCCTCGTTTACCATTCCGTATATGCCATTTATACCATCCAAGTCTTTCTCTATCATACCTGTTAAAGAAGTCTGCATATACTCTAAAAAAGAATTTTTAGTCATCCTGATCGGAACGGCCATAAGTATTTCCCGCTGCATAATTTTTAGCGTTTGCGATTTCTTAACTTTGAGCGAATTATACAAGTTATTGTAAAATCCCTCAAGATCGTATTTACGGTGATATCTATCATTTTTACTGCGCCAGTACGAATACAGCCTAAACATATGATGGGAATACAATGAAAGAAATCTGTATTCCTCATAATAATTAAGCAATAATTTTTTTATCTGAAACAGTTCAATTATTTTTTTACTTTTTAGCGCACCCTCCATGTTTAAAATATGCTCGTAATTTTTTATTATATCATCTATATATAAAAACTTATCGGAAAGCTCATTTTCTATTGTGCAACCCTCAAGCATTTTTAAATTATGTTTAGAATATGCATACTCCTCAAACATTTCAATAGAGGCCACAACATCAACCGCACTTATAAACTTTTTATTTGCTCCGTCTGTGTTGGATTTATTATCTTTAAAATATTCATCATTAAGCTTGTTGTTCTTATTTTTTTCTCTCATGTAATAAACACCACTCCTGTCTGTAGCCTGGTATTGATTTAAGTTTAGCACAATTTTATATGGCAGGCAATGAAAGCAAAAATAAAAAGGGGGTTAACCCCTTCTGTCAAGATAATTACCTTTATCCCCTATATCCATATATAATGACCTTACCTGCTGCTTTTCCTTCTTCATTTGATTAATCCTCTTATTAAGCACATCAGCCCTGTTGATAAGCTTATTATGATTTTCTTCATCAACAGCCACAATTTTTTTCTGAAGGTCCCTCAAATCATCCGAAGGATGAGCAGCCATGCAGGCGGCATTTTGTACATTCAATAAATCAATTTTATTCATAACCTCTTGTTTCTGTTCTATTAAATCAGTTAACAAATCAAAATCATCATTATCAATGGCTTCACCTTGTTTCTGCGAAAGAAAATAAAGTTTTTCAAACAGATCCGCTTTGATATCCGGCATTGACTTTGCCTCCACTGATATTCCTCCAATCACGCCTTTTTTTTAGCCTCGGCCCAAGTGCTTCGTAAATCCTTAATCAACGGCAGCAACTGTAATAAGCACTCTTTATCCTTACAAATGTTTGACTGTACCAGTAGACTAAAAAAAAATGAATAGAGGTTGTCCAGATCCGCGGATACCTTATAGCTCATATCAAGGCTTGAGCGCAGTTCAGTAATAATTCTCTCTGCCTTTAGTATATTTTCGTTTGACCCGGCAAAATCCTTATTATCGATTGAAATTACAGCTCTATTGATAAATTTTATACATCCGTCATATAGCATTAGTATAAGATCTTTTGGTGTAGATGTCATGATTGAATTATTTATATACTCATTGTAATGATTTAACATGGTGCCCCTCACTTCTCTTTATTGAAATTGTTGAGAAAGCCATGCACTCTGCGCATTCATCTGGCTTATCATCTGCTCCATCCGCGTAAACTGCCTGTAATACCTGTCTTCTATGTTACTGAGCCTGTCCTGCGTATCCAAGATCCTGTCATTTATATCCCTTATCTGTCTTGCCATAAAGCTTTGGTCATATAATTCAATTCCAAGATAATCTCCCGAATTCCGCTTTATCCTGTTCAGACCGTCGTCTAACTCTGTATGCATGTTACTCATAACATTCTTCATGAGACTTATTACGGCATCAGGATCTTTTTTTGTCGAATCTTTGAGTTTATTGTCATCTATATACAGCTTTCCGTTCTCGTACCACTTACCTGTTGTAATTCCCAGGTCAGCCAGCATATCATAGCTTGGATCCGCACCGTCTGCCTTGGAGTATATTGCCTCCCGCATGGAAAAAAGCAGATTGGATAATATAGGATCACTCTTTAAAAGGCCACTTTTCGCCTTTTCCTCCCATTTTTCCTGTTGTGTATCAGACAGCTGATCCCTCTGATCATCCGTTAAAGGTTTATAATCGAGATATCTTTTCTCCGAAATTTTCTCGTTTATCTCGGAAATCAGGTCATTATAATCATTTAATATACCCTTGACCTGGTCATATATATAATCTGTATCGTCATCTACTATTATTGAGGTCTTGCCTTTACCGGCGAGCGAAATATTGAGGCCGGTAATCTGGAAAGTATTCGCCGGTTGGGTAAGAACTGCACCGTTAACTTCAAAAACAGCATCCTTTCCCGACGATGACTGTGGAAGACCCATAAGTTCATTTAAAAAATCCTTCTCCCCGCCACCTGTTATCACATCTGCATCCATATAGCTGATCACATTTGAACTTCCCGTGGAGTTGGATGTTATAAAGAGCCGGTGTAAATTATCATCATATGACGCCGTTACACCTGTATCGGATTCGTTGATCTTGGCCACCAGGTTCGCTATGGTGTCACTGGCAAAATCCACCGTTATTTCTTTACTGCTTTCCCCATTCGAGATGGTAAACTTGCCTGTGTCGTCTAGAATATCGAACTGCTCGCCCATCGTCTTCAAACTTCCATCGTCATTATAGGCGGTGGGTAAGTCTATAGTACTGGTCATATATGCAGCCGTGGCAAGCTGTTTAACATCTATATTATATGTTCCGTTATTGGCCTGCGTCCCAGCCGTTACATTTGCCACACTGCTGCCATTCACCCGGACATCTTTTGATCTGTAATAAGAAGTAAATTCCATATCAAAGACCTTCTGATTAAATGCGTATGCCTTCTTTGCCAGTTCTGTGTAATCCTGCTGTTTCCATTCCAAAACCGTCTTATCCTGATTTAATTTATCCAGTGGGGCTCTTTGAGCCTGCATAAGATTCTGGATTATGGATTCATAATCTATTCCCGAGGCCAGGCCACTCACTCTATTATAATTAACCGAACTTACGGTGCTCATACCATAATCACCCTCATACTATATATATTTATCCACAAACAAGCCGACTATCTGCCATATCGTAGCAACCAAGTCCAACAGCTTCTCCGGAGGAATTTCCTTTATTACCTCCTTGGTTTCGTCATCAACGACCTTGACCATAATTTCATGGGTACACTCATGTATGGAAAACTCCAGATGAGTCTCCGGTCCGATCAGCTCCTTATCAATTTTTTCCATATTCTTGATATACTGATCTTTACTCACTAGTCTCCTTACACCATGACATGTATCCTTATCATCTTCATTATGATTTACACACACATGAAAAGGCCTGGCCTCATACCGCACGGGATTATTTGTCACCATAGAAATATCTCTCACAGTGCCTAAAGACATAATAACAACCCCTTATCGCTTTCTATTTATGTATATCGGCCTTTTCTTTACATTATTTATATCTTTTTTAAATTCTTTTGCCCTTTGGGACAAACGCTGATACATATGCCGCATACATATCCATAACCAATTTTTTGATAATTCTTCTTCATAAACTCGCTGCAGCCTCTCACATCGGCTATATCTTCCCTCGGCATCCCGGCACTCCATGTCGTATTCCTAAGTGAAAGCGACGGACAACTCCTCACACATATACTACACTTGCCGCATCTGCTCATAACCGTCGGCCGGCCTGCCTTTAAAGGCAGGTTAGTTATGATAGTGCCCAGTCTCACCCGCGGACCATACTCCCTCGTTACAAGAAGACAGTTTTTTCCAATCCAACCCAGGCCTGCCCTTGTGGCGGCTGTCTTGTGGGGAAATGCCCCCTTAAAAGTCCCCGTGCTCTGTGAAGCAGCAATGGGAATAGCCTTAAAACCCTTGTCCTCCATATAAAGAGCGGCTTTAAGTCCGATTTCATCTATAAGAGCATTGACCGTCTTATAGAGATGATAATATGTAAATGTGGGACCGTCTTTTACACCGTCCATAACCCCGTCCGGCATCCTGACTGCATAACTTACTGCATAATCGCACCCTTTAAATTCATCATATCCAAGGTCCCCTATATATGTGTAGCCCACCAGGCAGGCTCCCAAGGATAATATCAGCCTTTTTAGTTCCTCTTCCAATTTATTCACCGCCTAAAAAATATATAATACAATTAAGCACTATTATAGTATATAATAAAGATGAGGTGATAGTATGTCAAACATGAGAGAAATAGCAGAAAACAAACTCATCATTTTATATATACTTAGCAGGGCGAAAAGACCTCTTACACAAGACCAGCTTACCGAAATAAATCAAAGCGGAGGATATATGAATTATTTCATATTTGCTCAAGAATTAAATGAACTTATAGATGGACAATACGCAGAGAAAATCAATCAAATGTACAAAATCACTCTCAGGGGAACACAAATACTAAACATGTTTATAAACAAAATACCCGACCTCACCATGAAAGACATTGATGAATATGTAGCATTGCACAGAGAATCCTTTAAAAGGGATTCAGAAATATTTTCAGAGTTCTATAAAATATCCGGCAAACAATACGTAGCAAATCTTAAGGTGATAGAAAACGAAATGGTTCTGATGGAGTTAAATTTAAATGTGCCCACATCAAAACAGGCTGAAAAGATATGCAGTACTTGGAAAAACAAGGCAAAAGACATATACCCGTATCTAATAAATAATCTGGGTAATGACTAGTAAGGCTATAGGCAATGGGCCTGGCGATAGTAATTCCCATTGCCTTTGAAAAACTCTTTATGCCACATTTATTTATCTTGATAATTATATAAATTATAACTATCGTATACCAGCCGTGAAATCTTTCCTATTATTTCCCGGCCATCCTTGTTTGTGGGTGTTTCATTCGTAAGTACATTGATAATATAACGGCATTCAGGTAAAAATACAATCCCGACATCATGCTCCAGTCTGTCTAAGTCTCCAGTCTTGTGAGCAATCATCGTATTATTCGGCAGGTATAAATCTAGTCTTCCCTTAACCTGCTGTCTTTTAAGTATATCCATCATTATAGAGCTGTACTCTTTATCAATAACCTCCCCGTCATATACTTTTTCAAGAACATTTGTCATATCTGCCGCACACGTTAAATTCTCCCTGCCGGCTCTCACCGCATCCGCGTCCATCATTTTTCTCTTAAGCTTGGTATGTTTCATCCCTAATTGACCGGCCATCTCATTGACATCTTCCATCCCTGCTGTATCTATAAGCAGATTAGCCGCAGTATTATCACTTATTATTATCATAAGTGTCATGATTTCCTTCAGGGAAAATTCATGATTGCTATCGAGCTCCTTTAATATGCCGTCCCCACCTGTTTTCATTGCCTTTAATATGGTTATATTTTCATTAAGATGTAATTTACCCTCTTTAACCTTTTTGAGTATTTCCGCCATCACTACTATCTTTATGGTACTCGCAGACGGAAAGACCCTTTCCTCATTTATATTAATAATTTCATCTGTGTTTAAATTCTTTATGGAGACACCCACGTTTCCTGTTGCCTCTCCAATCAAATCCTCTATTTGATTTTTTAATCCCATATTTGTATTCCTTCCCTTCACATCTTAATAGTACTTTTGCCTGCTGCTTTTCGGTTTAGCCAAAGAAAGATTTGATTACAATAAATATAACTGTAGCAGCCGTAATGGTAAGGCCCAGCTTAACCATGCTCTTCAGGTCCTTGGAACGCGCAAGACCCATCTGTCCCAGCATATCAGCCTCAGGGTATGCAAAGGATGTAATCTGTGATCCGACAAGAAGTATTGCCGCCCACAAACCGGAGGAAACACCTAGGCCCGTAACAAGTCCCTTAAACATTTTATCCATAACAACCGATTGAGCTACCGCTGCACCGCCAATGCCGAAAATACCCGTAAGTGTAGAAACAAGTGAAAAGATCACTTTGTTTCCCGATGCCAAAAGCGGGTGTAAAAGATTAACCAACGCAGTAAATGCTCCGGATTCTTCAACAAAGCTTATGAACGGATTAAACAATACGAACATCACAAAGAGCCACACCATGCGTCCGGCTCCCTCAAGAAATGTATCAAATAGATCGCCTAAATTAAGTCTGCCTGCCACACCCGTAATAATTGACACTGTAAACATGATAACAACCGCATATGCCGCCCCTTGTTTCGCAAATATACCATACGCTAATAATAGTATAAGTGAAACAGCAAAGGCTATGGTTGCATTCTGTGTTTCTTTTGTAGCTTTATAATTCGGATTGGGCTTCTCAACATTATCATACATGTACTTACCTTTGGTGTTCTTCTGTATCCTCAGCGCCATAAAATATGTTACAACCCAACAAATAACAGCAACCGGCAGCCCCGCGGATAATAAATACTGTGTATATGTCATGCCCATCAGCCCCATTATCGTCACCACCTGCGGTGAATACGGGCCTATGAAAAGTCCTGTCTGGCCTGCTCCTTGAAAAATAGCTGCCAGCGTCGAAGGAGTAATACCAATTATAGCAACCAACGGAATAATTATTGGTGCTATTATGGCATTAGCTCCTGCCAATGTGCCAAGCAACGCAACAAGTACACATGAGGTTATCATCGATGCAACAATGGCCTTTTTCTCAGTGTTTATGCCGATTCTTTTCATAAGCGTTAAAACAATGTTTTCGGCAACGCCGGTCTTCTTTAAAACTGCCCCCAGGCCGGAACCCAACATGATGATAAAACCAATTAAAGAAAGAAACGAGCCCAGAGAATCTGCTATCACGTCACCCATAGCTAGCAGAGGCTGTTTAGTCAGTATTGCGCTCAATATCACACATATAGCAACATTCAGCACGGGATTTATATCTTTAAAAGCAAATATGATGTAAATTACCAGTGGAACCAGCGCAACAAGCGGTGACATATTAAATAACATTTAAAACCCCCCTTTATAATATAGTCCTTTCTAATGATAGAGTTTTCCCGATTGTACTAAGTATTTTAATCTTCCTTCTAATAAATAATGTATCAAAATTGGAAAACTTCTTCAAGCATTAAATCGCCCCATTTAGACATTTGGCAATCCCTTATTATTTATTTTGTCTGTTTATATGCAAATTACATGAATTTAGTAGCCATAGAGCCTAAGCGTGGATAAAAAATCCCGCGTATCATCTAAAATATTTTATTCTATCAGCGTCCACATTTATGACATGTTTATATAACTATTCTTATTTTTTTACAGACATTAAAATTTAGATTTGATATGCATCATACAAAGCCTTAAATACTAAGAGAAACAGCTAAAAAGTTAAATGAATTATACGCTAGCCGCCATCTTGTCGCCAAAGTGCAAGAAAAACAGCAAATTACGTAAAGGACCTACTGCTAAAAACATAAAAATAGGGCTTCTTTAAAAAACAAAGAAGCCCTATTTTACTAGGCCTACTGACAAACCAGCTAAGCCGCTAATTTGCTATATTTAAATGGTCGGGGCAACAGGACTTGAACCTGCGACCTCATGGTCCCGAACCATGCGCGCTACCACCTGCGCTATGCCCCGACTAACGTATCATATTTTAACACATATAGCTGTTTTTATCAATAGAGTACCTCATTTAATTTTGTTCATCTATATCCTTGAAATCTGCCAACCGACTTCCGCAATTATCTGATATTATTATTTCTCCTTCAGATGTATTTAACTGAATCCTTGCACCAAGCTGCTCTACTAAAAACTGTGCGGGCACATATACACAATCTCCTATTTTGATCGGCAGGTTATCCATGACTACTTCTTTTCCATCAATTATAGCGGTCTTCTGACCTAGCTGAGCCACACCATTAATACGGGTACGCTTTTTATCCAGTCCGATTTTTATTTCCTTAGCTTTAGACGGCAGTGATGCGCCATAATTAAATGTGAAAAGACCATATCCGTATGCATTGTCTTTCCCTTTTGGTCCTAGGTCCTCCGTATGCATTATAAGATAGTTTTTAACCTCCGCCGGAGTCATCTTATGTCCCGTAACCCGTTTGGAGTCGGACAATATGAGAGCGGCTGCTCCCGATATATAAGGTGTTGCCATTGATGTTCCGGATAAATATACATATTTTCCTCCCAGGTATGTGGAATAGATGTCCACACCGGGACCCGCTACATCTACCGCAGGTCCTTTGCTTGAAAACGGGGCCACTATCTTCTTGGCATCCACTGCTGCAACTGCTATTGTTTCAGGGTATTTGGCCGGATAATCCACTGTATCGGATTCAATGTTTTCATCACCCTCATTCCCCGATGCGGCAATAAGGACAGCACCCTTCCTGTAGGCAAACTTCAGTGCCTGCCTTACAACGGGGCTTGGGTCGGAAGATCCGAAACTCATCGAAATAACCTCTGCTCCGTTCTCCACTGCCCAGGCTATACCGTCGGCAACATCCTCATCGCTACCCCCGCCACCTTTATCCAAAGCCTTTATCGCTAACAAATTACACCTGGGGGCCACTCCGGAAATTTTCTTACCCGATGCGGCTATTATACCCGCCACGTGTGTCCCGTGGCCATTGTCATCCATGAAATCCTTCGAACCTGTAAAATCTTTACCTCCTACAACCCTATCTTTTAATTCAGGATGCTTATAGTCAATACCTGTGTCTACTACGGCTACAACTGCATTCTCTCCTTTGGTTCTGTTCCACATGGTCTCTGCTCCGATAAGCGACAGACCGTATGATACATAATCTTTAGGTACATTTTCCGTAACAAAGACGATCTTAGGCGTCTTTGGAATTCTAAATGGCATAGAAATCCCCCCTGTTCTATATTATTAATATGATTCAGGAGGGATTGATGACACCTATATATGTTGTATCAGTTTCATATATAGCTTATTGCTGTTCCATTTTACATGCGTTTTCTTTGCTTTTCTCAATAGAGATTGATATCTTTCACAGGCGAATTGATATCTTCTTTGGGCATCATCTACAAATTCTTCATCTGAATAGTTTAATTTTTCTTCTGCCAGTTTCATATCTTCAAGCGCTTCATCGATTTCAAAGAGAAGTTTTTCTCCATCCATAAAAACACCCCTCTTGGATAAGTTTATATATGTTATTCCAAGAGGGGTTGTCCATATTACATTTTCTTTAAAATTTTCCTGACCTCGCCTATAAGATACAATGAGCCGCATACAAGCATTAAGTCTCCTTTGCCTGTAACTTCTATTCCCCTGTCTATTGCGGCATCTATATCTTCTGTACAATACGTTTTAAGTTCTGGTCTTATTTCCCTTACTCTGTTGTTTAATTCATCCGCCGCCATGGCCCGCGGGCTTACAGGCTTTGTAATTACAGCCTCGCCAGCCAACGGGAGTAGGATTTTAAGTATGCCGTCAACATCCTTATCTCTTAATATACCTAATACAAGTATCAGCTTTTTATATTCAAATATATCTTCTATAGCCTTCCTGAGCACTCCGGCACCCTGGGGATTGTGTGCTCCGTCAATCATTATGTAGGGATGTGTTTTCATTATTTCCAGCCGGCCCGGCCACCTTGCCATTTCCAGGCCTCTTTCAATCACATTGCTGCCGATAACTATACCACAGCTTCTCAAAGCGCGCACGGCAACCACGGCAGTTACGGCATTGAGAATCTGATGCCCGCCTAAAAGTGATATCCTGAGGTTCTTTAAATCTCCGTAATCAAAGACCTGACCGGCCGGTGATGCAGAGATAAACTTTATTTTACTCTTATCAACCACGGTAAGGTGTGCGTCCTCCCCCCGACACTTATTTTTTATAACGGCTAATACCTCATCACCCTGAGGATAGGATACCACCCTTATACCTTTTTTTATAATCCCCGCTTTCTCAAAGGCTATCTTAGGGAGTGTGTCTCCCAATATATCCATATGGTCATACCCGATATTTGTAATAACACTCACCAGCGGAGTAACCACATTGGTAGCGTCGAACCTTCCCCCAAGGCCTACCTCTACCACTGCAAAATCCACTCCCTGTTCCTCAAAATACTTAAGGCCCATGGCCGTATCCACCTCAAACTCGGTAGGGTACGCACATTCCTTTAATACCATATTATCTATAATTGTCTTTACCTGAGTGGCAAGCTCCGCAAGATCCTCATTAGAAATATTCTTGCCGTTTATCTGTATACGTTCGTTAAACACTTCAAGATAAGGCGATATAAAAAGGCCCACCTTGTAACCGGCCTCCTTAAGTATAGACGCAATCATTGCGCAGACTGAACCTTTTCCGTTGGTACCGGCCACATGTATAATCTTATAGCTATCCTGCGGGCTTCCCATGGCTGCAGTCAATGTTTTAATGTTATTAAGCCCCAGTTTCATTCCGAACTTGCTTATGGATTGAATCCAATCTATAGTTTCTCTATAATCCATTTAAATTACAGGAAAAGGCCCATTACAATTTCGTCAACATAGGTATCATCCAGTTTAAACTGGGCCTTCCTCCTTCCCTCCTCTACAAAACCGCATTTTTTATATAGGCTTGCGGCTCTTTCGTTGGTACTGAACACACTCAGGCACAATTTTTTATAGCCCTTTTGCCTGGCCCAATCTATAGCGTAATTCATCATCTTATAGCCCAATCCTCTATCCCTGTAAACATCCCTTATATTTATTCCCACCTCGCCTACATGCTGCACCTTAGGTGACCGCCCTCCAAAATATCTCATCAAAGTCAAGAAGCCGACGACTCTACCGTCCATTCTGGCAACCAAAATAAGATCTTTGCTTCTTCTAACCCGCGATATCAAACTCCTCTCATCGGCTTCACTGTATCCAAATACCTCGGATACATTATAGACTTTTTCCCTGGCTACGGCATTAGCAATATCTATAATGCCTCTCGCGTCGGCAGGAGCTGCTTCCCTAAGCTCTAATTCACCCGAACATGTCCTGGGTCTTCTGGCAAGAAAAAACATTATAACGCCCCCCGGAGCTTTATTCAACCAAAGTCTTTATCCTGTCTTCAATTTTATTCAAGGTTTCCTCATACTTGACAAGTTTTTTTCTTTCATTCTCAACGACATTTGCCGGTGCTTTATTTACAAAACCTTCATTAGAAAGCATACCTGTAGATCTTTTTATCTCACTTTCTATCTTCTTTTTATCATTATTCAACTTTTCTATTTCTTTGTCAATATCAATAAGGTTTTTAAGCGGGATGTATACCTCCAGGTTTGAAAGCACCGCGCTTCTCATAGCTTTCTCCGACGGTTTTTCCTTTGTTATATCCAGTTTTTCCACATAACCCAGCTTTTTTATATACTCTTCCCCATCATTTAATATTTTCCTGACATCATCATTGCCTGGCCTTATGATAAGCTTAACTCTCTTAGAGGGAGGGACTCCTTCTTCCGACCTTATATTACGTACAGCCCTTATTACATCCATCAATAAGTTAAAGTCGCTTTCCTCGCGGTCAAAACCTAATTCCTCGTTATATTCAGGCCATTTTGCTATCATGATGGACTCACCCTCATGTGGAAGCTGCTGCCAAAGTTCTTCTGTTATAAACGGCATAAACGGATGTAGAAGTCTGAGCGTATTATCCAGGACATATCTTAAAACAGTCTCACATGCCGTCTTTTCCTCTTTACTATTTCCATACAGTCTTGCTTTGGATGCTTCAATGTACCAATCACAAAATTCATTCCATATGAAATCATATAGTTTTGAGGCAGCCACACCCAGTTCAAATCTCTCTAGGTTTGAGTCAACCTCCTTTATAAGTTTATTAAGTCGCGAAAGTATCCACTTATCCGATATATCCAGTTTTTCATAAGGTACCTCATAGGCCTGGTCTATCTCCATATTAAGCAGGGTAAAACGTGTCGCGTTCCATAATTTGTTTGCAAAGTTCCTGCTTGATTCCACCCTATCCCAAGAGAATCTTATATCATTTCCCGGGGAATTATTGGTAGCCAGGGTAAATCTGAGTGTGTCGGCGCCATATTTGTCAATTATCTCGATGGGGTCAATTCCGTTACCCAGAGACTTACTCATTTTTCTTCCCTCATCGTCTCTTACAAGCCCGTGAATAAGGACATACTCAAAGGGTTTCTTTCCCGTGGCCTCCAATCCGGAAAAAATCATTCGGGCAACCCAGAAAAATATGATATCATATGCGGTTACAAGGACACTGGTAGGGTAAAAATAGTCATAATCCTCAGTGCCATCCGGCCAGCCCAATGTGGAAAACGGCCATAGCCCCGAACTAAACCAAGTATCCAGCACATCCTCATCCTGATGTATGTTACTGCTACCGCAATGACTACATACATCTGGATCATCCTCCGCTACAGTGACCTCTCCGCAGTCATCACAGTACCAGGCCGGTATACGATGCCCCCACCAGAGCTGCCTTGATATACACCAGTCTTTGATATTTTCCAGCCAATTGGTATAGACCTTAGTAAACCTATCCGGAACTATCTTTATTTCTCCATCCTCCACAGTCTTTAAAGCAGGACCGGCCAGTGGCTTCATCTTAACAAACCATTGTTTTGAAATCAGGGGCTCAATTACCGTATCACAGCGGCAACAGTGTCCTACACTATGAGCAAGATCCTCTATTTTTTCCATTAATCCTTGCTTTTTAAGCTCATTTACTATTCTTTTCCTGGCCTCAAACCTATCAAGTCCGGAATATTCGCCCGTATCATCAGTCATCCTGCCGTCTTCACCTATCACCTGAATCCTGGGAAGGTCATGCCTCTCGCCGATTGCAAAATCATTGGGGTCATGGGATGGAGTAATTTTAACGGCGCCGGTGCCGAACTCCTTATCAACATAGTAATCGGATATAACGGGGATTTCCCTGTCCACTATCGGAAGTATAAGTGTCCTTCCTACCGATCCCTTATATCTCTCATCTTCAGGGTTTACCGCTACTGCGGTATCTCCCAGCATGGTCTCCGGACGGGTGGTGGCAATGGTAATGTACCCGTCCCCATCTGCGAAAGGATATCTAACATACCACAAATGCCCGTTTTCATCCTTATGCTCTACCTCGGCGTCGGATATGGCCGTCTTACAACCCGGGCACCAGTTGACAATCCTATCGCCCTTATATATAAGACCCTTATTATAGAGGTTTACAAAAAATTTCCTAACCGCTTTGGAGCATTGTTCATCCATAGTAAATCTCTCTCTCGACCAATCGCATGAAGAACCTATCTTCTTAAGCTGCTCAACTATACGTCCCCCATACCTATCCTTCCACTGCCAGGCCAACTGCAAAAACTTTTCTCTGCCTATCTGCTCTTTAGTAAGTCCTTTCTCTTTAAGCATAGCAACAATCTTGGCCTCGGTGGCAATACTGGCATGGTCCGTACCTGGTATCCACACAGTAGGCACTCCTTGCATCCTTTTCCACCTTATCAGTATATCCTGCATGGTATTATCCAGTGCATGACCCACGTGGAGCTGGCCGGTGATATTCGGAGGCGGCATAACCACAGTAAAAGGCTTTTTGCTTTTGTCGACCACCGGTTTGAAATAACCTTTATCCATCCATTCATTGTATATCCTCTCTTCAAAATCGTGAGGATTGTAGGTTTTTGGAAGATCCATATAATCTCCTCCTTGATATATAGAATTTTATTATTCGTGTAACAAACATAGTATGAAAGCTTTAATCCTATATGTATATTTTTACCAAAATCATAATTTATAAAATAAAAAGGCCTTCCGCCAAAAGGACGGAAAGCCGCTGTACCACCTTAGTTCCCATAAAGGGCAATCATATAAATAACGGGCATGCCCGGCCGGGCCTACTGCGGTTTCAGCACGGCAGCTCCAAAGCTACCTTCACCGGTACGACATAGACAGGCTTACAGCCCCTGACCCGTCTTCTCTTCACATCGTTTGACCGGCTAATTCTCTTCTTCATAGCAATTAAGATATTGTTGAAAGGATTATCAGTATATTAATTTATATCTTATAATAAATTTTTAATACTGTCAATATGTGTTTAAATTTTGTTACTTGGCTTGACCCAAATAAAGGAAAACTCATTAACAAATTTTTAACTTTTTATATCATTGATTAGTGATATAATAATAATGAGTATGGCAAGGTGGTGAATTCTATGGAAAATATAGGGAAAATCCTCAAAGAAGCAAGAGAAAGTAAGGATCTTACATTGGATGATATCTCCAAGGAAACTCATATAATGACGCGTTACTTAAGTGCAATTGAAGAGGAAAACTATAGCATAGTCCCGGATAGAATCTATGTTATAGGTATAATTCGGAAGTATGCCGATTATTTAGGTCTGGATGGCGGCGAAATGGTTAAAGATTTTCTATCTTCCGTCGATGCGCAACCCATAAGTACTCCCACGGAGAATGAGAAGAAATCCAGACATTCTATGAATATAAATACTAAACCGCTCATTACCATACTTACAGTTTGTGTATTGATCGGTATCTTTGCTATAGTCATGTATATGAATCCCTACAGAGATATAAAGCAGCCTGCTGCGCCCCCATCTCCCGGTACGCAAACTTCACCCGTGAGTAAATCTCCCGCGGTGCACAAAAAAAACGCTGATAAAAAGAAAGAGCAGCCCGTAAAGCAGGACGAACTCACGATGGTAATTAAATTCAGCGGTGATTGCTGGATTAAGGCTGTTGACGATGAGGATAATGTTCTTGATGAAAAAAAATACAGTTCAGGTGAAACAACTACATTAAAGGCCAAGGAGATTAATCTTAGGCTGGGTTATCCCAGAAACGCAGAGATTGAAATAAACGGCAAAAAGATCCCTCCTATAGGTACGGATAATCCTATAACAAAAAAATTTACTTTAGAAGATATAAACAGTCAGAGCTAGATGCCCTGACTGTTTTTTACATAGCGTATTTTGTATATTTATCAGCTACCTTACTGGCTCCGCAGGAATTGGGCTTTATTTTAGCCATATATCCGCAGCCGTTTACGAGATTTACTACTTCCTTTATTATATCCTTAGTCTTGCCGTTGTTGCCCACATCCATATGAATCTCCATATTCAGATTATCTATACCGTTTACATCAAGCTTTTCAGTAAGCAAATTCGCCATATCCAAACTATAAGTTGTCTCCATAATAATCCTCTGTTTCAGGGAAGGTATCCTTCTGTTAAAAAATCTCCTATAATAGAATCTTCCACCCTTTCCATTACGATATATTATGATAGCGGTTACGAAGCATACCATTCGGCCAAGCTGCGAATCGGTACCTACAATAAGGGTATATTTACTTCTCGTGTCTTCAGCCATGAAGTCGATTATGTCTTTACTCATTGCATCAAGATCTAATCTGCCTCTTGTCGGATTGACAAAGTTCAAGTAGCTTCATCTCCCTTTCTATTTGTATATTATATCATAACTTTCGCATTTGTACACCGCTTCTTGCTTGATATCACCAAATACCTGACAGTGAATATAATAAAATTGATATGATTTACTTTGGGAGGTGTAATTTTATGCGGGTCAATAAATTTTTCCTGCTATTTACCATCATAGCAGTTCTTGTGATATCGCTCACGGGATGTTCTACACAGCCTAAATTAATAAAATTAAATTACATAGAGACGGTACGTTCAATATTTTATGCACCGGTCTATGTTGCCATAAACAAAGGATTTTTTAAAGATGAAGGTCTGGATATAAACCTTACTACGGCACAAGGTTCTGATAAGGCTATGACAGCCATACTATCAGGCACCGCGGATTTTGGTATGCAGGGTCCCGAGACCACGGTATATGTATACAATCAAGGCAGGGAAGATTATACCGTAAACTTTGCTCAGGTCACCAAAAAAGATGGTTCATTTCTCGTCGGCAGAAGTGCCGAACCGGATTTTAAATGGGAAAATCTCAAGGGCAAAACCATAATAGGAGGACGGCCCGGAGGAATGCCAGAAATGGTTTTGGAATGGGTCTTAAAGGATCACGGTCTGGCCCCGGGCAAGGATGTCAACGTAATCACTAACCTTCAATTTACAGCTACGGCCGGAGCTTTTCAAAGCCAGCCTGATGTAGATTATGTCGCCTTGTTTGAACCTACGGGAAGTATTATGGAAAAGACAGGCGAGGGAAAAATCGTGGCATCACTGGGCGAGGCCGGCGGTGAAGTACCATACACTACTTTTGCGGCAAAAAAGAGCTTTATAAAGAAAAATCCTGAAACCGTTCAAAAAATAACAAATGCTCTTTACAAAGGTCAGTTATGGGTTAAAGATCATTCATCAAAGGAGATTGCGGAGGCCATTTCTTCGTTCTTCCCCGATGCAGATCCTAAGCTCACGGAAACTGTGGTAAACCGTTACAAGGATCAGGAATCATGGACTTATACACCTGCAGTAAGCGAAGAAGGACTTGATCATCTGCAAGACTTTATTCGTTCAGCCGGAGAGCTTAAGAATGGCAAAATCGAATCCGCAAAAATAATTGATAATACCTTTGCCGATAAAGCAGTCGAATTAGTTAAGTAATTACACTTAAAGGGAAATCCCCTTAAAGTAATTGCTTAGAAAGGGGCAGATATATGGATGATTATATTATCAGCATTCTCGATTTATCCTTGAACTATCATACGACAGAGAGGGAAACAAAAGCCATAGAGAATATCAGCTTTAACGTAAAGAAAGGAGAACTCTTGGGTATAGTAGGGCCCAGCGGATGTGGAAAGTCTACAATACTATCATTGATCGCCGGGCTATTAAAACCCTCTTTGGGAGAAATATATGTGGGCGGCAAGGTAAGCTATATGTTACAGAAAGATTACCTTTTGGCCTGGCGGACTATAAAACAGAATGCCTTTTTGGGCCTGGAGATACAGAATAAACTGACGGAGGAAAACAAAAATAATGTTATTGATATGCTCAAGAAATACGGACTTGGAGATTTTTTAGATCACTACCCAAGTCAATTATCAGGCGGAATGAGGCAGAGAGTGGCTCTTATCCGTACTTTAGCGGTCAAACCGGATATTCTGCTGCTTGACGAACCTTTTTCCGCGCTGGACTATCAGACAAGGCTTGCCATATCGGATGAGGTATGGCAAATCATTAAACAAGAGAAAAAGACTGCCCTTTTTGTTACTCATGATATTTCTGAAGCCATTTCGATGTCAGACAGGATATTGGTATTATCCAAAAGGCCAGGCCATGTTATAAGCATACATGACATAAAAACCTCGGGAGACCAGGGCCCGTTAAACCGCCGAAATTCACCTGAATTTAGAGACTACTTCAATATAATATGGAAGGAGTTGGATGTACATGTATAAGGCTGAAATATCCCTAAAACCTTCAAAGGAACATGAAGAATACTTAAAGAAGGTGCACAGCATAAACTTATCAATAAGGATCTGCCAAATAGTAATTGTTGTAGCATTTTTCGGATTATGGGAGCTGGCCGGGGATATGAAATGGATAGATCCGTTTATTGTAAGCCAACCCTCCCGTATGTGGTCTACATTTTTGCAGCTGTTAAGCTCCGGTGGCCTAATACACCACATCAATGTAACAATGTATGAAACCATAGTCGGGTTTCTGTTGGGTACCGTCTTAGGTACATTGATAGCTATAGGATTATGGTGGTCGGATTATTTATGCCGCGTACTTGACCCTTATCTTGTCATACTAAACAGCCTGCCCAAAATAGCCTTGGGCCCTATATTTATAGTATGGATGGGTAGCGGCGAGGCCGCCATAATAACCATGGCCCTGGCAATATCCCTAATAGTGACAATAATAAGCGTGCTCAACGGCTTTAGGGAAGTAGATGAAGATGAAATAAAGATGCTAAAGACTTTTGGAGCAAGCCGCTTCCAGATACTTCAGAAAGTCGTGTTCCCATCCAGCATACCAACCATAGTCTCTGCTCTAAAAATAAACATCGGCCTCTCATGGGTGGGTGTTATAACAGGAGAATTCCTTGTTTCTAAAGCAGGTCTAGGCTTTTTGATCGTCTATGGAGGACAGATATTTAAGCTCGATATGGTCATGACCAGCGTGATTATACTTTCCATACTGGCTGCATTAATGTATATAGGCGTATCCTATTTAGAAAGATACTTCCTGCGCTGGAAAATGTCTTGATAATGATATGGTGTATTACATTTGTCATTGTAAAGGATGCCGTTAATTCAATTCCGGCATCATTTTTTTAATATTCAGGCGTTGTATTATCAAAAAATTCAGATTGGCTAATCTCTTTTTTGCCCATTCCCGTACGTGAAGAAAAAGGTGTTATGTCTTGCATATTTACTTTTAATGTTTCAGCTATATTCTTAAGCTTAGCATTCAGTTCGCTCTTTTTAAGTTTATCAGCCTTGTTTGCCACAATATATGGTTGATATCCCATCGACAATATCCACTGGCACATCATCATGTCATCTTTAGTAGGTTTATGTCTTATATCCACAATAAGGATAGCACCCGCAAGATTACCCGCTGATCTAAGATAATGGTCAGTTGCATAGGCCCATTTATCCCTATCGGATCTGGATGCCTTTGCATACCCATATCCCGGAAGATCCACCAAATACATTATATTATTTACCTTGTAGAAATTAATCGTCCTTGTCTTTCCAGGCGTAGAACTTATTTTGGCAATCTTCTTCTCCGCCAGGGTATTTATAAATGACGACTTCCCTACATTGGATCTGCCGGCTAACACGATCTGAGGCAGGTTATCTTTTGGCATGTCCTTCACATCGATGACCGTACTTACAAGCTCCATACTCTTTATCTTCATTTTTCATTCACCAAAGCCTTTGTAATAGCCTCATCTACTGTTTTGACAAAGCAGAATGTCATATCCTTCCTCACACCTGCGGTTATATCATCTAAATCTCTTTTGTTTTCAAAGGGCATAATTATCTTCCTTATCCCGGATCTATGGGCAGCTAGCACCTTTTCTTTTACTCCGCCTATAGGAAGGACTCTGCCTGTAAGGGTTATTTCACCGGTCATAGCCACATCCCTGTTTACCGGTTTCTTTGTAAGCGCAGATAACATTGCTATGGTCATGCTTATCCCTGCGGACGGTCCATCCTTGGGCACTGCACCCTCCGGCACATGTATATGTATGTCGATGTCTTTGTAAAAATCATCGACCAGTCCCAGCTCAACACTCTTGGTCCGTATATAACTAAGTCCAGCTTGAGCTGATTCTTTCATGACATCGCCCAGCTTGCCTGTGAGTATCAGCTTACCACTACCAGGCATAACGGTTGCCTCTATTGAAAGGGTTACGCCGCCAACTGAAGTATAGGCCAGGCCCATTACTACGCCTATTCTGTCTACCTTGTTCATCTTTTCATATTTAAACGGTGGCATACCGATATATGTTGCGATATTTTTAGCCGTCACACTTACGCTATGGGAATCTCCCTCTACAATTTTCCTTGCGGACTTTCGTAATACAGATGCTATAGTCCGTTCCAGACTCCTCACCCCGGCTTCCCGGGTATATCCTATAACAATGGAGCGCACGGCACCCTCGGTGAATTTAATCTGACCATCTTTAAGCCCGTTTTCTTTCATCTGCTTAGGTAAAAGATGCCTTAAGGCTATCTGCACCTTTTCCTCCTCTGTATAACCCGGAATAGATATGATTTCCATTCTGTCCATAAGCGCATATGGAATAGTCTCAGCCGTATTCGCCGTAGTAATAAAGAGAACATTGGATAGATCAAAGGGCAACTCAAGATAATGGTCCCTAAAGCTTCCATTCTGCTCGGGATCCAATACCTCCAAAAGCGCCGACGCAGGATCGCCCCGGTAATCCGACCCTAGCTTATCTATCTCATCCAACAGAAAAACAGGATTATTAGACCCGGCTAATTTAAGACCGTTTATTATTCTTCCAGGCAAGGCTCCCACATAAGTTCTTCTGTGTCCCCTTATCTCAGCTTCATCTCTTATACCACCCAGGGACATCCTTACAAATTTCCGATTCATTGCCCGGGCAATAGATTTGCCCAGAGATGTTTTACCAACACCCGGCGGTCCGACAAAGCAGAGAATCGGTCCTTTCAAACTGTTTGTAAGTTTCCTAACGGCAAGAAATTCTAGTATCCTGTCCTTTACTTTCGTAAGGCCATAGTGGTCGCTGTCCAGTTCTTTCTTTGCTTCTTTTAAGTTCAAACAATCCTCCGTACCTATAGACCAAGGCAAATCAAGTATACAATCCAGATACTCCCTTACAATAGGTGCTTCCGGGGAACCATAGGGCATCTTCTCCAGTCTTCCCAATTCCTTAAATGCTTTTTCATCAGCCTCGCCACTTAAGTTCAGAGATTTAAGTCTCCTGGAATACTCCTCTATCTCGTTCCCGTCCTTGGCTCCTTCACCTAATTCCTCTTTTATTACTTTTAATTGTTCACGCAAAAAATAGTCTTTCTCCACCTTGTCTATAGTACCCCTAACCTTGTCGTCAATCTTTTCCTCCATCTCCATGATATCTAACTCTTTAATCAAAATCTTAAGCACGAGCTCCAGTCTTTGCCTGACATCCGTCATTTCCAAAAGCGCCTGCTTATCTTCCGATTTAACTGCAATATTAGATATTACTATATCAATAAATTTATTCGGGTCATCAATAGATTGAAGATTAAAAGCCGTATAAGGCGTCATCCGTTTGACATATTCCTCATAACTCTCAAATTTCTTCAACACACTGCGCATCAAAGCTTCAATAGTTTCATCTTTTTCCACTCGTACTTCTGTGATATCCTCTATTTCGGCTTCAATATAATGCGCATTATCCGTAGGATTAATCATCCTGCCCCGCTTGATACCCTCGGCCATTATTCTTACCAAATCTCCCGACGGTTTTAATATCTGCTTAACCTTTGCTATCGTACCGGTCACATGCAGATCATTCCAAACGGGATCATCAATCTCAGGATCTTTCTGCGCACAGAGAAAGATCTCCCGATCACCTGCCATTGCTGCATTAACCGCCGAGACAGACTTTTCTCGTCCCACATCAAAATTGATAACGGTATGCGGGAAAACAACAACTCCGCGAAGAGGTATTATAGGTAATTTGTATCTAACATCGCTCACTATTTCTTGATTCTCCTTTTGATCATATCCATAATAACGTCAAGTTCGTCTATCTTAAGAATGTAGGACATTAAAACAAAAACTGCGACCCCAACTATAATTGAGCCTCCTGTACTTATAAGCTGGCTCATCTTTGATACCTCCCCTAAAACCGAGGTTAACCCGGAATAGGAAAAATATACGCACACACCCATAATGGCAGAGGCAACCGCACTCTTGCCAAATGTTTTTATTACTCCTCCCAAACCTATTTCACCTACTTTTTTACTCAAAATATATAAGAGCATAATCATATTTATAATACCTGCCAGCGAATATGAAAATGCAATTCCACCCAAGGCCAGGTTTGAAAATCTTACAAATGCCAAATTCAGAATGATGTTTATCCCCACGGCAATAGCGCCGATAATTACAGGAGTACGCGTATCTTTAATTGCATAAAATCCGCGGGTTATTACCTGAATGGCGGAATATGCAAACAAACCCAGTGAATAAAATATTAAGGTAAATGCCGTAAGCCTTACATTGGCCTCCGTAAAACTCCCGCTTTTAAACAGCAACCTCACTATCGGCTGACTAAGCACAATAAGCCCTACACTGGAAGGTACCGTAATAAACAGTATGCTTCCCAATCCCTGGGAAAATGTCGATTTAAAACCCTTATAATCGGCAACCGAAACCTGTCTTGTCATCGTAGGGAAAAAGGCGGTTGATATAGCCATGGCAAATATGCCCAGCGGCAGCTGATATAATCTGTTTGCATACCTTAGAGCCGTTATACTTCCTGCACTAAGCCCGGATGCTATATTCTGGTTAACAATAAGGTTTATCTGTGTTATAGACAATCCTATCAATGCGGGGATCACCAGGCCGATAATTTGTTTAAAACCTTCATTATGTATATCAAGGTTAAACCGAAAACGCCCGGTGGCATGTTTGACTGTTGAAAAATACTGGGTCAGCACATTCCCTGCAGCACCAATAAGCACTCCTACGGCCAGGCCGTATACACCGATCTTTTTCCCCAGCATAAGTGCCCCGGCAATTATGCCTATGTTATATACGATCGGTCCAAATGCCGACGCCGTAAATTCCTGATATGAATTAAGTATACCGGACTCCAAGCCGGCTATTGCCGTCATCATAACGGCAGAGAACATGACTCTGGTTAGCTTAGTGGTAAGCGCCAAGGTTTTTCCTGTAAATTTATACGCAACCAGCGGAACAAGATAGGGAGCAAATATAATGCCGACAACCGTCATTATTAAAAGAAGGCAGAACACCACGCTAATAAAAATACTTGCTACCTCCCAACCCTCTTTCTCCTTATCTTTTGCTAAATATGAAGAAAACACAGGAATAAAACCTGAGCTTAACGCACCCCCAACCAGAAGATAATACATAAGATCAGGTACGGAAAACGCAGCATAAAACGCATCCGTTACATAACTGGAACCAAAAATATTTGCAATAGCAGCTTCTCTTACAAAACCGAGTACCCTACTTACAGTTATTGTTACCATAAGCAGTACTGCTGCTTTTGTTGCGGTCTTCTGTGGCTCGGTGCTCATCTTTATCCCCTTTCTTAAATCTCATTTGGTATTATATCATAAGCAAAAAAAAATAACCATGGCGTAAACCATGGCTTTTTTTGTTCAATTAAACCAAAGGGATGTCAAGAAGCCGATTCCTTTTTCTTCTTAGCACGCTTCTTCCCTTTTTGTTCAGTCAAAACCAGCGTAGGAGCTACACCATCATTTATAGTCTCTTTTGTGATAATACATTTTTCAACATCATCACGGGATGGTATCTCATACATGATGTTCATCATCAGCTCCTCCATAATGGATCTCAAACCCCTTGCACCTATGCCTCTGGCCAAGGCTTTTTCCGCTATGGCCTTAAGACTGTCCTTTTCAAATTCCAACTTGACATTATCCATCTCAAACAGCTTTTGATATTGCTTGACTACCGCATTTTTAGGCTGAGTGAGTATCTTCATCATGGCATCCTTGTCCAGCGAATCCAAGGTAACGGATATAGGCACACGCCCGATAAACTCGGGAATCAAGCCATATTTCAGCAGATCCTGAGGCATCGTTTGTTTTAAAATTTCTCCTATTTTCTTATCGCCCTTACTGTTAACCATAGCCTCAAAACCTATGGAGTTAGTACCGATCCTGTGTTCTATCACTTTATCTATACCGTCAAAAGCTCCACCGCAGATAAACAATATATTTGTCGTATCTATCTGTATAAACTCCTGATGTGGATGCTTACGGCCGCCCTGAGGCGGAACATTGGCCACCGTGCCCTCTAATATCTTAAGGAGAGCCTGCTGAACACCCTCGCCGGATACATCCCTTGTGATGGACGGATTCTCGGATTTTCTGGCTATCTTATCTATCTCATCAATATATACAATACCCTTTTCAGCTCTCTCCACATCATAATCCGCATTCTGGATAAGCCTCAGAAGAATATTCTCTACGTCTTCACCAACATACCCTGCTTCAGTAAGAGTAGTGGCATCAGCTATAGCAAAAGGAACATTTAGCATTTTAGCCAATGTCTGTGCTAAGAGTGTTTTACCTGACCCTGTAGGACCTAAAAGCAGAATGTTACTCTTTTGCAACTCGACTTCATTACTCTTCGCCCTGTAATTTATCCTCTTATAATGGTTATACACAGCTACAGATAATGCTAACTTGGCATCATCCTGACCTATTATATAATCATCAAGATAATCTTTAATTTCTTTCGGCCGGGGAAGTTCACTGAGCTCAACATCGGCATCCTCTTCAAATTCTTCATCTATTATCTCCTGACACAGCTCAATGCACTCATCACATATATAGACGCCGGGACCTGCAACCAATCTCTTAACCTGATCCTGTGACTTCCCGCAGAATGAACATTTCAGTTGCTTCTGGTTTTCATACTTTGCCATCATTTCACCTCTCACTTATGCTTAACAATGATATCATCTATCAAACCGTAGTCCTTTGCCTCTTGCGCAGTCATAAAATGATCCCTCTCTGTATCAATCTTGACTTTTTCAAGCGGCTGCCCGGTTCTCTCTGATAATATCTTATTCATCTTCTGCTTAATATGCATAATGTGCTCGGCATGAATTTGAATATCAGTGGCCTGGCCTTGCATACCACCCAGCGGCTGATGAATCAATATCTCACTGTTTGGAAGTGCCATCCTTTTTCCTTTTTCACCCGCAGCTAATAAAAATGCACCCATTGACGCAGCCATACCTATAGCTATGGTCGTCACCGGTGATTTGATATATTCCATCGTGTCATAAATACCCATGCCTGCAGTGATCGATCCACCCGGACTATTTATATACAGAAAGATGTCTTTATCGGGATCTTCAGATTCCAGAAATAACAATTGAGCAATTACAAGACTAGCGGTTGTATCATTGATTTCATCCCCTAAGAATACTATTCGCTCACGAAGTAGCCGTGAAAATATGTCATATGACCTTTCACCGTGGTTTGTCTGTTCAATTACTACCGGAACCAAACTCATTTTTCCTCAACCCTTTCCTTTGATTGTTTACCTTCCGACTGCTTTTCTTTTGCTTCTTTTACCGGCTTTGCCGCATTTACCAACATCTTGATACTCTTTCTCATTTTAAGATTATCACTGATGTATTCCTTGTAATCATCCGTTATGGATTTCTTGAACTTATCAGGATTCTGATAATCTTTCGATACTACATCAATCTCTGCATTGATCTCTTCATCGGTTACATCAATTTTTTCTTCCTGCGATATTTTCTCAAGTACCAGAGAAGTTTTGACATTATTAGAAGCATCCTTGCGCATATTTTCTCTGAATTTATCTTTTGAAGTACCTGTTACCTCAAAGTATTTGTCCAAAGTTATCCCCTGGTATCTAAGATTCATATCCACATTTTTCTCCATGGAATCCAGTTCATGCTCAATCATTACATCAGGTATATCTACTTTTGCGTTGTCAACAATCTTCTGTATTACGTTGTTAGAAAACTCGTTTTCTGTTCTTTCTTTATCTTCTTCTTCCAACTTCTTTTTTATATCTTCTTTCAGGTCTTTGAGTGTATCAAACTCACTCACATCCTTAGCAAATTCATCATCAGCTTCAGGAAGTTCTTTATATTTAATCTCCTTCACAGTCACCTTAAACAATGCATCTTTTCCGGCCAGATCCTTTGAACTATAATTATCCGGGAAACGCACTTTTATGTCCGCATTCTCATTTTGCTTTTTACCTATAAGCTGATCTTCAAAACCATCTATAAAGGTATGAGAACCTATAACAAGGTTATAGTTTTCTGCCTTTCCTCCCTCAAAAGGAACATTATCAACAAACCCTTCATAATCAATTACCACATTGTCGCCGTCTTGTATTGGCCTGTCATCTGCTGAAACCATGCGGGCATTTTGATCCCTCATCTTGTTAAGTTTATTTTCTATGTCCTCATCTTTTACATTATACTCGGTTTTCTCTACTTCTATACCCTTATAATCACCGAGCTTTACATCCGGCTTAACGGTTACGTCAGCCGTAATTACCAAATCAACATCTTCACCAATTTGTTTAATATCAATTGTAGGTTGATCTATAGGCTCAATTTTTGTCTCTTTAACAGCATCTCTATAGACATCGGGAAATAACAAATCTATGGCATCTTCATAAAAAATTCCTTCACCATAATAACGCTCTACAATCTTTAACGGCGCTTTACCTTTTCTAAAACCTGGAATGCTAAATTTTGATACGTTCTTCCTATAAGCCTTTTTCACGGCATCCTTAAATTTATCTGATGATATATTAAATTCAAGGGTTGCAACATTATTTTCCACTTTTTTTAATTCAAAACCCATTCTTATCCTCCTTACAAAGTATACGGCAATTCTGCTAACATTATTATACCTCAAATTCGTTATGTGTCAAAATAAAAAAACATATAAATAACGCAATAACGGCTAATCATTACCTTTTTTAAGCTTCGTTCTGTTTTTTAAGTAAGTCCCTGATCTCAGCAAGAAGCTCTTCCGATTTTGTAGGCTCGACTATCTCTTCCTCAACTTCTTCTTTTGGATGAAGCATATCCTTTGCATTATTCACAAACTTTATAAAAAAGAATAGTGACAATGCAATCGCAATAAAATTAAGAACCGACTGCAAGAATGCACCATATGTAAGAACTATATCAGCAGATCCCGGAACTGGAATAGTTAATTTTAGGTTGGCAATATTAATTCGTCCCAGGATAATACTCAAAAGTGGCATTATAATGTCATTAACCAAAGAGGTAATGATCGAACTGAACGCACCGCCAAGCACAACGCCGACTGCCAAGTCAAGAACATTACCTCTCATTGCAAATTCGCGGAATTCTTCAAATATCTTTTTTATTTGTATACCCCCTTAATACTTTTTATTTAATAATATATCTGAGATGTTATAATCTTCAACTTTATTATCAACATTCAGGTATTTAGTTCATGTCCGTCTCATCATTCCCACTAATTCTCTTAAGCCATCTTCAAGATAGCTGATTTTTCAATAAGTATTGTCCCTCCTTATAATTCACTTTACCCGTTAATATAATTAGCCGTATCAACGGTTTTTGCTCTTGTGGAACAAAAGATTCTTTCTACAAATTGATGCATCTTAACTCATAATAGAATTATACCTTTTTCATCACCTAACTGCAAATAAAAGCCAGCACAAAATTGTATATAATAACAAGTTTACTATTATTTGCGCCTATTTTAATTTTAATCCTCTAATTTTATATTCTAAATCTTCCAGTAGAGGCAAATGATGATATTCGTCGGTTTCCAAGCACAAAACACAATATGCGGAAACATCGGTGCCAATTCATATTAAATGATTCCGTTTGCCTCGACAACTTATAAAGCACTCTATCCATTCTCGGCTACCATAGAACATATATTTAAAACTATTATTATCAAGTTTAAATATTGTGCCATTAGTACAAAAGTACTATTTCGCCATAGCAGGAATCTGACAAACCCATGAATTATCCTCATCGTTGATATATCCGGTAAATCGATAGACAGGCTGATAAAATCCTTTTGTATCGTAAACGTAATCGAGCTTACATTCTTGTATCCAAAGGGTATCTCCTTTATAGAAGGGTACATATTGTTCAAAGTTTCCATCTTCAACCTGTCCAAAAGCCGCTTTGGGAGAAATAATTTCTTCTGTTGCCACATATTTATTCCAATTGACTCCGTAATGCATGGAAGCAAGTTCCATATTGTTATCGAACTGCATTAAGATAGAGCCGGATGTAAATGCGGTCTTGGCAATCGACAGGTCATTATCGTCCGGCACGTCCCATCGAAGCGTATCATTGTTTTGTATACTAAAAATAGCAGTATCAGGAAGCAGTCCACTTTTCCTTAGCCAGTTTTTATATAAGTCTCCATAACTTTTCGCTACTTCTTTTGTCAATGTGGCGGTATGTCGCCATGTTGTGTAGCTCCATTGCCCCGATCTAAAAAAGAAGTCGAGCTGAACATCCTCACTGTTAGAACTTTTGCCAGTGTAAACACGGTTTTCGCCCTCCCGTCGTTGAACACCAGAAAAGGTGACATCTTCCGATTCGGAAACCCGATCTATAATTTGTTCTATATAATCCTGATCCTCCGCACAGGTATTTTTGTATATGGAGGCCGTGGCCGGTTGATCTGATAAGGAAAGGTCGGTGATAATTTGAATCCTTGACATATCCTGCTTTACCGCAGGAAGTATAGACATATTTCCATAAGGCTGCCGCTCATAGGCCAAAGATACGAAGCCTATTATCATTCCAATAATACATGGGAATATCAGAACTTTAACAATGGGAACAAAGTGGACACGCTTTTCCCTAATAACGGAAAGCACTGCCATTATACAAAAATATCCAAACAGGCTTCCAATACAGTTATGAAGCAAATCATCAAGTTCAAAAATCCCTGTTCCTGTTAATAATTGTATGATTTCAATACTGACAGTCAAACCAATAGATACGAGAAGAATTACATTGAGCTTTTCTGCTTTCTTCCAGAGAAGTGGTAATAAAAATCCCAACGGTGTAAACATCAGCATATTGAAAATAATAAGCTGCAATTCGCTGATTGACCACTTGTTCCATGCGTTGGCGTAAGTGCTGAAAACATCAGTATTAAAGCTGCCGGTAAAGTTTGCACCGCGGTTAAAGATGGTCAGTGCCAATACCAGCAACAACCAGCAAGACAAGAGAAACAGGATAACCCACTGTGTTTTCGACATACCCCTTTGGCCATGAAACACCTTTTTATATATTATATAGCATACAAAAAAACTAAGAGCTAATAGAAGACCACCAATTAGTGCAAACACACTCCACCGAAGTAATGCTTGAAAAATTGTAATAATATCCATAAAATATCCTCCATTTTTATACTGTATTTGAAAGCAATACATAACACATTATTATTTTACTAAATACAACAACTATATTTCTGATTTATCGCATAAGAAATTATTAAGATCTTCTTAAAAATGCGGTTTGCTTGGATATCTTTATCCCTTACCAAGAATCGTTGGTCACCGTTTTGCGGGCGTTTTTTATTCCGGATTGCTTTTCAGAGCAATCTTATATAGATTGAGAAACCACCCATTCTTGTTAAAAAGTAGGGTGCATCTATATAAAAAGCGAGGGCCTTGAATGTAAAATTCAAGACCCTCGCAATATCGAATAAATAATGGCCTTTAGCCCTATATTTATCTATTTTAATCTAATCTTATGGTGCGGAAAGGGGGATTTGAACCCCCATGAGAGTAATTTCTCACTAGAACCTGAATCTAGCGCGTCTGCCTGTTCCGCCACTTCCGCAAAATATTGGTGCGCCATCAGGGATTCGAACCCTGGACACCCTGATTAAGAGTCAGGTGCTCTAGCCGACTGAGCTAATGGCGCATATATTGACTGGGATGGCAGGATTCGAACCTGCGGGTGCCAGATCCAAATTCTGGAGCCTTACCGCTTGGCTACATCCCAATATATTCATTTAATGGAGCGGGTGAAGGGAATCGGACCCTCGCGACCAGCTTGGAGGGCTGGGACTCTACCACTGAGCTACACCCGCATTTATATTAAAAACTGGAGCGGATGATGAGATTCGAACTCACGACCCTCGCCATGGCAAGGCGATGCTCTACCACTGAGCCACATCCGCATATCCTGGTGCGGGAGAAGGGACTTGAACCCCCACGCCAAGTGGCACAAGATCCTAAGTCTTGCGCGTCTGCCAGTTCCGCCACTCCCGCAAATAATGGTGACCCATCCGCGATTCGAACGCGGGACACCCTGCTTAAAAGGCAGGTGCTCTAACCGTCTGAGCTAATGGGTCATATCTAATATCTAATGGGGTGGGTAGTGGGGCTCGAACCCACGACCTCCAGGGCCACAACCTGGCGCTCTAGCCAACTGAACTACACCCACCAAGAATGGTGCGCCTGGGGGGACTCGAACTCCCGACACACGGATTAGAAGTCCGTTGCTCTATCCAACTGAGCTACAGGCACCTACACTAAGCAGCACCGCTGACATTTATTAATTATAGCAGCTGCTTTTATCTTTGTCAATTTTTTTTTACCCAGTTAATTAACGGACCGCATAAATTTATTCATTGTAACAAGTCTGGTCTGTAAACTGCCATTGTCTGTAGTCATAAGAGCAAACGATGGACTGCTGCCTTGTTTAGGTAAAGAAGTACTACCTGGATTCACAAGTACGGTGCCACCTTTTTTTAATATTATCGGGTAATGGCTATGGCCGAATAAAGCAGCATCCGCACCTATTTCCTTAGCTCTTATATATATGTCGTCATAATCATATTTTACATTATATTTGTGCCCATGGGTCATAAAAATCTTTTTACCATCAAGAAGCAATACCCTTTCCTCCGGCATGCTTTCAGTCTGGTCGCAGTTACCCTTTACAGCAACTACAGGTACATTCTTAAGTGCGTTTCTTATATCCTCCGCATCACTTGTATTGTCACCAAGATGCAGTACAATATCCACTTCTCCCATCAGCTTAAGCGCTTGCTCTATTCTGCTCCATAACCTGTGTGTATCAGAAATTATGCCTATACGCATTTTTTCACCCCTAAGTGCATTTGGTTTTAAGAATTCATCTTGATATTGCTGAGTAAGTTCTTAAGAGCTGCTGTCCTATGACTGATTTCATTCTTTTTTCCCTCTGTCATTTCAGCAAAGGTAGACCTGGATTTAGGTACATAGAAAAATGGATCGTAACCAAAACCATTGCTGCCTTTCGGCCCACTCAGTATGTATCCATTACACTCTCCGCTGCCATAACATATACTGTTTTCATCTTTCATAAGCACCATAGTGCAGACATACCGTGCCGTCCTTTTCTCTTTAGGCACGTCCTTTAGTTCACTAAGTAGCTTTTTGTTATTATCCTCATCAGTTGCATTTTCCCCGGCATACCTTGCTGAAAATATACCCGGACGGCCGTCCAAAGCATCAACCGCCAGTCCTGAATCATCTGCCAGAGTCGGTATATTTGTATGACCGTACACCTCATATGCCTTTTTTAATGCATTTTCCGCAAAACTGTTTCCGTCCTCAACAACATGTATATTAAGACCTATCTCTTTTAAGGATATTATCTCAATGCCATATGGATTAAGTATTTGTTTTATCTCTCTAAGCTTATTTAAGTTATTTGTCGCTGCTATCCACTTCATCTTCAGTATCACCTATCTTTGATGATATATTACCTAAAGCTTGCTTTTGCAACTCAATCAGCTGCATAATCCCTTTATCCGCCAGGGTATAGAGAGCCTCCATATCATCCCTTGAAAACGGCCCTCCTTCACCGGTACCCTGAACCTCTATATATTCACCTTTATCAGTCATTACGACATTCATGTCTATAAGAGCGGAAGAGTCTTCCACATAACACAAATCAAGCATTCGCTCTCCATTAACTATACCCACACTTGTAGCTGCTGCATAATTTTTAAGAGGCATATGTTTCAGAGTTTTTTTCCCTATCATGGTGTTGAATGCCAGAGCCAGTGCTACAAAAGATCCGGTAATAGATGCCGTTCTCGTACCACCGTCAGCCTGTATTACATCACAATCAATCCATGCGGTTCTCTCTCCCATCGCTTTTAAATCCACAACCGACCGTAAAGATCGGCCTATAAGCCTCTGTATCTCTTGAGTTCTGCCGTTTAGATGTCCCTTATTGACATCTCTTGGCGTTCTTTGCTTAGTAGACCTCGGCAAAAGAGAATACTCACCTGTCACCCAACCCTTGCCCCTTCCACGCAAAAAAGGCGGTACTCTGTCTTCTATGCTTGCCGCACATAAGACCTTTGTATCACCAAGCTCTATAAATGCAGAACCCTCCGCATATTTCAATACGTTAGGTGTTATCCTTACAGACCTCATTTCAGCATTCTGTCTGTTATCTATCCTGATTGTCATTTTATTTATCCTCTCTGAAATTTATTTTTTGTCAGTAATGTTTCTTAAATAGCCTCCCCTTATGTCTCTGGTATCTAGGACAGTTATAAAAGCATGACCGTCTTTTTCCTTAAAATATTTATATATATTAGGTAAATCCTTCCGGTTGGCAGATATAATAAATACCTCCCTCGGTCCATCCTTTCCCATTCCGTTTATTACGGTAACACCATACCCCATATTGCGCAAGTCTATAGCTATATTGTCAATTCTAGAAGGTATGACCTGCAACATTATGGTTCCTATAGCGATTTTGTCCTCAATCAAACTTCCTATGTAGTTACCACTGGAAAAACCTACGGCATAGGCTACAATATTCGGTATACTGTTTATATTAGACATGACCTTGCTTAAAGCAAGCACATATACCGTTGCCTCAAGAAGTCCTATTCCGGCTGCTATCTTCCTTTTACCTTTAACCAACATAAGGGTTCGAATGGTAGAACAAGAAACATCGACTATCCTCGCGAAAGCTATTAAAAAACAATTCAAAATTGTTATCCACATTTAACAGCCCCCCTTAATCCCATCCCTAATTATTTTATCAGATCAGACATAAATAAAAAAGAGAGGAGGAAAAATTAATCCCCCTCATTAAAATAATTTTCTATTCCGTCAAATATTGCTTTAGCCATCTTATTTTTAAATTCTTTATTTCTTAATTTATTTGCGTCATTAGGATTGGTTAAAAATGCTGTTTCAACAATAACTGCAGGCATTTTGGTATGTTTTAATACTATCAGATTAGGTCTCGGAATAATTCCTCTGTCCGTAGGCCCTATTTCTCTCATTATAGAGTCATGTATGCACTGAGCTAATTCCTTGCTCTGCTCTTTTGGATAATACAACACCTCTGTGCCATTAACTGCAGTATTATTGGTAAAGGCATTACTATGTATGCTTACAAATATATCGGCATTCAGATTATTTGCCATAGCAGCCCTGTCCATGTTTTCCGGGTAACTATCATTTGTCCTGGTCATGTGTGTCTCGTAACCTGCATTTTGGAGTAAATTGTTAAGTTTCAAAGCAATATCAAGATTTACATCTTTCTCCTTTAATCCGTCGGCAGACGATGCACCCGGATCCTTACCACCGTGTCCGGCATCTACTACGATAACATGGTTGTTACTGTTGCCATTACCATTGCTGCCAGGTTTATCAGGCGTTTCGTCAGGTATAATATATAGATAGAGCCTGTCTGCAGCCTTCTCTACTTTGTAGTCTGCCTTTCCATCTAAATCAACTACTATTCTTACCGTATTTTTATCAAACTGGCTCCAGCGTATAGTTTTAATATTTTTATTCCGTATGCTTATGAAATTATTCCCATTGGGATTCTCTAGCAAAGCATCAGGAATGTCAAGGACAATACGATCAGGGTAACTCAGCTTAGAGGTATTATAGCGGACACTGCCCGTTTCTATCACTGCAGCATTTTTATTTTCATCATATGAAATATGTTTAACCATATCGTAATCTGTATGTTGCTGTGATTTTTCAATCGATACCGTGTGACTTGACTGATTCCAACCCACACGCATTGAAAATGCCTCTGCCACAAACCTTAATGGCACCATTGTTCGGTTATTTACTATCATAGCATTTGTATCTAATTTTACCGTTTTGCCATTTATCGTAGCCTCAGATTTTCCTACGGGAAGCTTAATATAATTACCCTTCCACGATATATGTACGATTTTGGATGTATTGTCCCATTTTACAGTAGCACCGACCCCTAAATTCTCGGTTATAATTCTTACAGGTGCCATTGTCCTGTTATTAATTAGAACAGGTGGAACATCGGAATCAATAGTTTTCCCGTTAATCTTTATTGATATTGGCGGCCCATTATACCTGAAATTTTTACCATTGACAACCAGATTCTTTCCTGAAGAAGCTGCCATCGTACTGCGAATGGGTAGTATAATTCCCGAAGTTATTAATAAAAGCGCCAATATAATAGCAATTTTTCTTTGCATTATGTCCCCCTTTCCCGCTTGAACCTTATAAAATTATACTTTATTAATATTACAAGTTTATTACATTGGTGTTACAAATAAGTTAAGTTGTTATTACCTTATATAATTCATCCGGTTTCGGCGGTTCAAGAGGGGATTTTACCGTACCACTTGTAATATACCTGCCTTTTTTAATCATTTTGCCAACAACAGTTGCTTTAATACCTTTCTTTTTTAGTTCATCAAGCAATAATTTTTTACCAGCTGTTGCAATTAATAAACAGCCGCTGGAAATCAACCGAAGCGGGTTTATATTAAGATGGTCGCATATTGTTTTGGTCTCATCAGACAACGGTATTTTGTCACCATATACCTCTATACCCAGGCCGGATGATTCCGCCATTTCCCACAAGGCTCCGAGCACACCGCCTTCCGTAGCATCATGCATCCTGTCTGCACCGGCATCGGCTGCAATTGCACCTTCATTAAGTACGCTTATATCATTAATCATATCCTTTGCGGTTTGTATCACTTCAGGATCAATGGATTCTTTTAATTCATCTTCTTTTTCCCGTGCTATTATTGCTGTCCCTTCCAGGCCAGCAGTTTTAGTCATTATGACATAGTCTCCGTTTTGTGCGGTAAGCATACTCATAACCTTATTCTTCCGGGCTTTGCCTATAGCCGTAGTGGATAGCACGGTACGCGTTACGGCTTTCGTTATTTCAGTATGTCCGCCCACTATATCAACATTAAGCTCAGACGAAGCTTTACCTGCCTGGCTCATTATATCGTGCAAATCGCTCTCCGTAGTGCCGGGGGGAGCCATGATGGTCAACATTAAACCGAGTGGTTCAACACCTGCGGCAATTACATCATTACACGCCACATGCACACCCAGCCATCCGATATCGGACGTCGTACCCGTTATCGGGTCTGTAGAAATAACACAAACATTCTCTCCAAAATCTATAACTCCGCAGTCCGAACCAACCTGTGGAAATACAAGAACCTCATCCCTTTTTATTCTGATATTCGAAAATATAATATCAGCTAGAAGCTCATTAGGTAATTTACCTGGCTCCAACATTTGCATCCTCTCCTACCTGTATGTTTGATAAAATGCATCCATAGGTATTATTCTGTGATCCGTAACAATAGCTATTAAATTTATGTCCGCAGGTTTTATATCCTTCATTATTAGTACCTCTGCATCATATTTGTCACCCACAGATTTCCGTTTCCCCAAATAATCCATAAGACACATTGAATTCAACCAATAATCTTCAGCAATTTCTTTACCCTTATTATAAAGGAAGTCATTCAATGATGCAAACTGGTGAATGGTTTTTAATACAAAGGGTTCATACAGGAAGTTGGCTGTGTTTTCGTTGGCTACCCAGCAGCAATCCGTATCTACTTTTATAGACAGGATTGCACTGTGTGAATGCCAAATCTGGTTGTCTTTATAATTGAGACTGGCAAATAAAGCTCTTTTACGTACAACCCACTCCGGCACGTTCTCGGTGCGGTATATGTCCATGAACTCATGAAAGGACTGATATTTATCCTTATAACTCAATCTTTTGCTAAACCTGAGACCATCTTCAAATATGTATTTTAAGTCTGAAATGCAAACAATATGATATAACCTTTTTGTGTCGTTATAATCGGTAAAAAGCAATTAAACCCACCTCGTTTGTATGATGGGTTTAAAAGGAAAAACTTATTCATGATATTAATAAGATTAAAATTATATAATCTCAATGCGGTTCGGTTAAATCAATCAAAGAATTCTTCTGCAAAATTCTAATGAATTCAACCAGTCTTTCATATACGGGCTCCGCCTGTTCTCCAAATTCGTTTTTTATTGTTTTCCCAATTTCAACGATATTTCTCTCACCGTCACATAGGCTCCATACTCTGCTTCCAAGGTCATCTAAGTCCAGGGAAACAACCTTGGGCGAATTAAACATAAAGGCCAAAGCTTTTTCCATCGGACTGTTTCTCTTAATAAGCAAGGTTATATTGCCGTCATCCCTTTTTTTCCACGTTATTTTTTTGACGCGCCTTTTTGGTACATATAAGAGGAAATTTTTATCCTCTTTTTTTCTCATATGCCATCACCTATATATATTGTAAACTTTATTATATTGGTTAATCAACATTTTTATTGTATTTATGTGCAAAATATATTACGGGAGGTCCGGTTAGATGATGAATATAAACTGTACTGACAATTGTATTTACCAGGAGTCGGGAAGGTGCACATTAGATCACGTGACCGCAGTCGATAAATTAAATCTCGGTAGATGTACTTATTATAGTAAAAAAGAAGGCAAAAAGATTAAACCAAGAACATTGCGGTGACGGTGGTTACTATAAGCCCTATCATCACAGGTAAAAAATTTCTCTTCACCAGATCTATAGGTTTTACACCTGCAATAGCTGCAACCGGTACTACAGCCCATGGAATGATTGTACCGCCGCCGACCCATATGGCTCCTACCTGGCCAAGCGCAGCCAGTACTCCCACATCTCCTTTTATTGCCGTACCAAATATCCTGGCCACTGAACCGGCCAGCGACATTCCGGAAAAACCGGAACCGTCAAGTCCTGTAATACCGCCCACCAACACTTCACATGCTGCAGCAATGGGTTTATTTATGGGTATGCTTCGTGAAACGGCCAGGCCGACATCCGACAGAATACCCATAGAGCCTGTGGGCAGCACATTTCCGAAAACCGCCGTAATGGGAGCGAGTTCACCTAAATAAAAAAAGGCTGCAATAGGTATAACAGGGCCAAATATCTGAAAAGCGAATGTAAAACCGTCTTTAAGGTAAGCTATCACCTTTTCCAACGCCTCATTTTTATACTTTATTACAGATAACAAAATAAGTACCCCGACAGTACTGCCACCAATGAGTGCGGTAGCCGAGTCACCATTTAGTCCATAAAAGAGCATGATTATTATATCGGCAAGAAATGTCAAAGGAACTATCACAGCACCAAATCTCGATATATTGTCAATGCTTACATCCTGCTTAAAATATATTGTATTTGTCTGCGGCTTTATAATTTTGTCAGCCACCATGTCTTTTCTTAAAACAAAATAAGCTATAACCACCGTGGTAATGCTCATCACCAAAACAAGGGGTATACCTCTTATAATGACATCGGAAGTATTAACACCGGCCGCCTGGGCAGTAATTGTAGGCGCACCTTGTATGACATAATCACTGGAAAGACCTATACCATGACCAAAGAGATTCATAGCCATAGCAGCACCGATAGCCGGAAGGCCCGCTTTAAGCGCAACGGGAAGGAAGACTATACCCACGAGAGCGGTGGCGGGAGACGGCCAAAACAGCCAGGAGGCAATAAGCATAACAAAGCCCATGATCCAGAAAGCCTTTCCCGGGCTGTTAATCGTACCTATAAAAGGCCTTACCATTAATTCATTCGCACCAATATCCTCAATAACTTTAGACATAGCAACAATACACGTTATCAAAAGAATAACGTTAAAGAGATCCTTGCCGGCATATACCATTGCATTAAAAGTACCGGTAAACGAATCTACCATATTACCCGTTAAAACAAAACCGATAATTGCTATTCCCACAATACACGGTATGACAATGTCTCTGCGCGTAAGCATTATCCCCAGTATCACAACCACGGAAATTAAGTAAACCCAATGAACCAATGTAATCTGCAAAATAATAAACCCCCTCTCATTGGATAATATCAGTATATTCACAGGGGGTATATATTGACACTGGAGATAAGCCCTCGCGGCCCTCTTCGTACTCTTTATATGAAAAAAGGAATGCCCTATGGCATTCCTCAATAATTACTATTTACTTTCCCAATATGCAAAATGGAATCTCTTAAATCCTAAAGGATCAGCAATTACGCCCTTCAGGCCTGGCTTTATGCAGTAAGGATCAGTGTAGAAATAAAGTGGTGCACAAGCCCAGTCTTTACCGATCAACAGGTCTTGAGCCTCATGCATATACTTCATCCTCTTGGCCTGATCATCCGTTGTTTTTGCCTTACTTATCAAAGCATCAAAGTCTTTATTATTATATTTGGTATTATTATTGCCGCTGCCGGATACAAAAATATCAAGCAAAGTCATTGGGTCAGTATAATCACCCAGCCATCCGTCTCTTGCTATTTGATAATCTCCTCTTTGCCTTGTGTCCTGGAATACCTGCCATTCCTGAGAAGAAAGCTCAACATTTACGCCCAGGTTTTTCTTCCACATCTCCTGCAAGGCCTGAGCAATATCCTGATGTCCCTGACCTTCATTATAGAGATAAGTAACTTTGGGGAATCCCTTACCTCCGGGGTACCCTGCCTCAGCCAAAGCTTTCTGGGCTTCTTTTACATCGGCCTTGGAAACATCATAGTATGCACCCTGTACGTCATGAAACTCTTTTTTAATATCTGCATCAGGAAAACCAGGACCCACAAACGCATCTGCCGGTATCTGATCAGCCTTGGTTACGTTCTTAACTAACGACTGCCTGTCAATAGCAAGTACGAATGCCTTCCTTACCAGCGGATTATCAAAAGGTGCCTTTTGGTTATTTAAGTCCACATAGTAGGTACCGAGGTTTTTACCCAGTACATAACCGCTGTCTGGATCTTTTTTGAGCCTTTCAATCTCTGAATTAGGCATGGAGTCTATAGAATCCAGCTCTCCATTTTCATAGCTTGCAAGCATGGTGGTATCATCAACGATCTCAGTGAATACCAGCTTATTCGGTTTGATCTTATCCTTGTTCCAATAATTATCATTCTTAACCATCGTGATATGGTCCTGATATACCATCTCGGTAACCTTAAAAGCACCGTTGCCTATATATGTTTCAGGCTTCTGAGCCCATTTGTCACCGTTAGCTTCTACTGTATCCTCTCGTACAGGGAACAGTGTCGGGAATGCAAATATCTGGAGTATATAAGGTGTCGGAGCCTCAAGAGTAACCTCTATAGTATTATCATCCGGAATCTTTATACCAATGTCATCAGCCGTAATACCCTCTTTTTTGGTATTATAGGCCTCGCCGTTCTTAATATAATAAAGCTGATATGCGTACTCTGAAGCTGTTTTAGGATCCAGAGCCCTCTTCCATGCATAAGCAAAATCCTTCGCAGTGACCGGCTTGCCATCCGACCACTTAGCATCTTTTCTCAAGTGGAATGTCCATACAAGCCCGTCATCAGACACTTCCCATTTTTCTGCTACACCCGGTACGGCCTGCTGGTTCTCATCAAGATTCACCAAGCCTTCAAATGTATGCAAAATTACATTGGCACCATCGACGGCGCTGTTCAGTGCGGGGTCAATTGTTTTGGGCTGTGCCCCAAGGTTATAACGAATTACTACATCCTCTTTCTTCCCCGTATCGCTTCCTTTAGTATTAGTCCCTTGTGTCTGCTGGTCCCCGCCACAGCCCGTGATGACTACCGACATCACCATCAGGACTGTAAGAAGGATTACCAAACTCTTCTTCCTCAAGCTTATCCCCTCCATATAATTATTTTATTATATACTACCTCATTAGGTAGTAAAAATTATATTCAGTTATTATTTATATAACGATATTTATACACATTATATTTATAGGTATTATATACCACGGCCTGGCATTCATCAATCCTTATTTATCTTTATTTATCAAGTAACACGCTACATGGTGCCCACTGCCTACATCAACAAGCTCCGGATCCTTTTCCCCGCATATGTCCATAACATAAGGACATCTTCCCTTAAACCTGCACCCGGGCGGCGGGTCAATAGGACTGGGAACGTCGCCTTTCAGTAAGATCCTCTTCCTATTTTTTGCCATCTTTGGATCAGGAACGGGAATAGCGGAAAGCAGCGCCTGGGTATAAGGGTGCAGCGGATGCTTATACAGTTCTTCACTGGGAGCCGTTTCAACCAACTGACCTACATACATAACCCCCACGTCATCAGATATATGCCGTACCATAGACAAATCATGGGCAATAAAAAGATAAGTAAGTCCCAGTCTGTCCTGCAGGTCTTCAAGCATGTTTACAATCTGTGCCTGTATCGACACATCCAATGCGGATATGGGCTCATCACATACTATAAACTCAGGTTCAACGGCCAAAGCCCGGGCGATACCTATCCTCTGCCTCTGTCCCCCTGAAAACTCATGCGGATAACGGCTAGCATGATCATCATTAAGCCCAACAAGCCGCAAAAGCTCCTTGATCCTGTCCTCTCTGTCCTTGCCCGATGCTAATTTATGAATATCCAAAGGTTCACCTATGATATCGGCCACAGTCATTCTAGAATCCAGAGAAGCATAGGGGTCCTGAAATATTATCTGCATACTCCTTCTTAGAGGAAGCATCTGTTTGTAGTTATATCCCGATATGTCTTTCCCTTTATATATAATTTGACCGCCGGTAGGCTCATAAAGCTTGATAATAGTTCTGCCGGTTGTTGTCTTACCACAACCGCTCTCGCCTACAAGCCCCATTGTCTTGCCCCGTTCAATTTTAAATGAGACATTATCCACAGCTTTTAAAGTAGATACTTTGCCTCCGAATATTCCTTTACGTTTAACAAAATATTTTTTTATACCTTTTACTTCAAGTAAATTCTCAGGCATTTGCCTTGACCCCCTTACTAGCAAAATCAATTTCCGGTGCGTCCGGATGCAGGAGCCAACACATAGACCTATGTCCTTCTCCAACCTCATAATAATCAGGCATCTTCTTGGCGCAAATTCTCATTGCATAGTCACAGCGTGCTACAAAAGGACAACCGGCCGGTGGCTTTAAAAGGTCGGGCGGCGAGCCCTCGATAGGAATAAGCTTTTCTTTGATACCCAAGGAGATCTTAGGTATTGAATTTAACAATCCCCATGTATAAGGATGTCTCGGCCTATAAAATATATCATCAGTTGTTCCTTCCTCAACAATAAGTCCGCCGTACATAACCAAGATCCGGCTGCAAAGATCCGCCACAACACCGAGGTCATGAGTAATCAAGATAATAGCGGTATTTAATTCCTCTTTTAAATCCTTCATTAAATCCAATATCTGTGCCTGTATGGTAACGTCCAGTGCCGTTGTGGGTTCATCGGCAATCAAAAGCTTTGGTTTGCAAGCCAGAGCCATAGCAATCATAACCCTTTGCCTCATGCCGCCTGAAAACTCATGCGGGTACTGGGAAAGCCTGCTTTCGGGGCTGGGTATACCAACCATCCTTAACATTTCCACCGCTCTTTTTTTGGCTTCCTTATTATTCATATTTTTATTGTGTATTTTTAAAATCTCCATAATCTGATAGCCTATTGTTAAAACCGGATTTAACGACGTCATCGGATCTTGAAAAATCATACTTATATCATTACCCCTTACAGACCTCATTTCCTTATTGCTGAGTTTTAAAAGGTCCGTACCGTCAAATAATACTTCACCCTCATCGATAACTCCGGATTCAGCAGGCAATAAACGTAAAATAGAAAGATTGGTTACACTCTTTCCACTTCCTGATTCACCTACAATCCCCACTGCCTCACCTTCATCCACATGAAAGCTGATACCTCTCACAGCTTTTACCTTTCCGGCATATGTGGAGAAAGAAGTATGCAAATTCTTAACCTCTAATAATTTTGACAATTTAACGTCCCCCTATTTCCTCATCTTAGGATCCAATGCATCCCTTAGTCCATCTCCAAAAAAACTGAAGGCAAGCATTGTCAATGTAATTGCAAGAGCAGGAAACAATAACTCATGAGGAGCAGTTCTCAATGTAGGTAAAGCATCATTACACAAAACACCCCAACTTGCCTGTGGAGCACTAACTCCTAACCCAATAAAGCTTAAAAACGCCTCGCTAAATATGGCGCTGGGTATTTCCATTGTTGTCATAACAATTATCTGTCCAATAGAATTCGGTATCAAATGTTTTAAAAGTATTCTCTTGCTGTCAGCCCCCAATGCTTTAACAGCCAGTACAAAATCCTGTTCTTTTAAACTAAGCACCTGACCTCTTACCTGCCTGGCCATGCCTAGCCATGAAGTAGCACCTAAAGCAACGATAACACTTTTAAAACCCGACCCGATAATAAGCATAAGCAGTATAACATAAAGAGTACTTGGAATAACATACAATACATCTACAATCCTCATCATTATATTATCTGTTGTTCCGCCTACGTAGCCTGCTATACCGCCATAAATTATTCCTATGAATATAGTACATAAGGCCACTATAAAACCAATACTAAGGGATATTCTTGCTCCATAAAACACCCTCGTCATCAAATCTCTTCCAAGGTTATCCATACCAAAAGGATGTACCTTTGTCGGCGGTCTGTTAGCTGCCGTCAGCGATTGATCCGAATAATTATATGGTGAAACAATCGGCCCTAATATAGCTATCAATATTATTGCTATAAGCAGATACATACCCAACATTGCCATCTTATTTTTCTTTAATCTTCTCCATGCATCCTGCCAATAGGTCATTGAAGGCCTTATTACTTCATTATTGCATTTTTCTTCTTTAGGTAATTTCTCAAAACCGCTTCTATCGACAAGCTCCAATTTTATCCCCCCTAATCAGTCAGCTTAATTCTTGGATCTATAAACATGTAAACAATATCTACAATCAAGTTCATAAGTACAAGAAAAGCTCCATAAAATATGGTAACGCCCATTATTGCAGTATAATCCCTGTTTGAAACACTATCTACAAACTGCCTGCCTAAACCTGGGATAGCAAAAATTTTCTCTATTACAAAGCTTCCCGTAAGCACTCCTGCAATCAAAGGACCTAAGACTGTTACTATAGGGATCAATGAGTTTTTAAGGGCATGCTTTACAATCACAGCAGTCTCACTCAAACCCTTGGACCGTGCAGTTCTGATATAGTCTTGGCTCATTATATCAAGCATAGAGGATCTTGTAAGCCTGGCAATAAATGATACATTATATGCGGATAATGCTATCACCGGCAGTATCTTGTACTGCCACCCCAGCCATCTAGCTGCCGGAAGTATACCTAATTTTGAAGAAAATATAAAAATAGACAGTGTCGCCAGCACAAAGCTAGGTACGGCTATACCCATAGTAGCAAAAATCATAACCACATTGTCCTGCCAGTGATACTGCTTCAAAGCTGAAATGATACCCGCCGGTACTCCCAAACAAAGCATAAGAATAATGGCATAACCACCCAGCTCAGCTGAAATAGGGAAACTACCGCTGATAAGATCATTTACAGTTCTGCCAGGGTACTTATATGAAGGACCAAAATCTCCTTTAAGTAATCCTGCCCAATAATCAAGATACTGTTGATACAAAGGTTTGTTCAGACCGTATTTCGCCTCTATATTAGCTTTTATCTCATCGGGCAAATTCTTTTCCGCTGCAAAAGGCCCTCCGGGGATTGCATGCATTAGTATAAAGGTCAGCGTTATTACTACCACCATAGTAAGTATCATGGCAACAACACGCTTCAAAACGTACTTTGTCATAAACTTTCCCTCTCCCTTTCTAGAAATAATCTCATGCTTAATTAAATTTATATATTATATTAAACATTTTTTTAAAAAATCCTTCTTTAAAACTATTTTTTTACTAAAAAATTTATTTTATTTTATATTTATAGCCCCGAAACTAATAAAAATACAGCAAAAATGATATTATTTATTTAATTTATCCTTATTTGCAACATATTATTTAATAATTATACTTGTTGTATTATTATGATACATTAGTTTAATTTTTCTGCATTTTGTCTAATTCCTGTCGCATTAATTCATTTACCATCTGTGGATTCGCTTTTCCCTTAGTTTCTTTCATAACCTGGCCGACCAAAAAACCCATTGCTTTTTTCTTGCCGCCAATATAATCCGATACGGATTTTGAATTGTTCTCTATGACCTTACAAATAACTTCGTTCAAGGCATCTGCATCGCTTATTTGGGAAAGTCCCTTCTCCTTTACTATAACCTCCGGATCATCACCTGTCTTAAACATTGAATCAAAGACTTTTTTGCCCATACTTATACTGACCTTGCCGTTATCTACCATATTCTGCAGCCTGACCAGCTGCTCCGGCGATATGGGTAGATCCTCGGAGTCAATATCCGTTTCCTTCATTGCACGTAATAATTCACCCATAACCCAGTTACTCATGGTTTTCGGATTACCATAAAGCTCCACGCATCTTTCAAAGAAATCCGAGAGAGCCTTGTCTGATGTTATTACCCCTGCATCATAGGAAGGCAGACCCATCTCTTTTATAAACCTATCCTTTTTCTGATAGGGAAGTTCTGGTATTTTTTTCCTTATTTCCTCTATCCATTCATCGGAAACCTCGATAGGTACTATATCCGGCTCGGGAAAATACCTGTAGTCATGTGCAGCTTCTTTAGAACGCATAGGGACCGTTATACCTTTATCCTCATCCCAGCGCCTTGTTTCCTGCATTATCTTTTCATTATTTTTAACGGCGTCCACCTGTCTTTTAAACTCATACTCCAATGCCTTATATACCACTCTAAAAGAATTCAGGTTTTTTAACTCCACCTTTGTGCCGAATTCCTCGCTGCCCTTAGGCCTGACCGATATATTTGTGTCCACGCGAAGCGAACCCTCCTGCATTTTACAATCGGATACCTCGGTATATTCGAGAATGCTTTTAAGTTTTGTAAGATAAGTCCTGGCCTCCTCCGGCGTTCTCATATCTGGATAAGATACAATCTCTATCAAAGGTACACCCGTCCTGTTGTAGTCTACAAAGGAGGTACCTGCGTTCTCATCATGTATCAGTTTCCCCGCATCCTCTTCAAGGTGGGCCCTGATAATGCCTATCTTCTTTGTCCCCTTATCGGTCTCCAACTCTATATATCCTTCTTTACAAAGAGGAAGGTCATACTGTGAAATCTGGTAGGCCTTGGGAAGATCCGGATAAAAATAATTTTTCCTGTCCATCTTGCTGAATTTGGAAATATTACAGTTTAAAGCCAATCCAGCCATTATCGCATACTCGACCGCGCTCTTGTTGAGGACAGGCAAAGTACCCGGCAAGCCGAGACACACCGGACAACAGTGTGTATTCGGTTGCCCACCAAATTCCGTAGTACAACCGCAGAATACTTTAGTTTTTGTGCGCAGCTCTGCATGAACCTCTAATCCTATTACAGCTTCAAACTCCATTTATCTAACCTCCGGTCTTAGTTTTCCTGTAATCTCCTGAATCATATATGTACCCTTAAGCAGTGTCTTTTCTTCAAACGGCCGCCCTATTATCTGCAGTCCTACAGGAAGACCGCCGGCCAGGCCGCACGGCACAGATATCGAAGGCAAGCCCGCGATGTTTATCGGCACAGTAAGTATATCCGCAAGATACATCTCCAGCGGATCCGACTTCTCACCGAAACCGAATGCCGTTGTCGGTGCCGTGGGAGACATAAGCACATCATATTTCTCAAAGGCCTTGTCAAAATCATTCTTTATCAAAGTTCTCACCTCAAGAGCCTTTTTATAATAAGCATCATAGTAACCCGAGCTCAAAACAAACGTGCCCAGCATTATTCTCCTTTTAACCTCTTTTCCGAAACCTTCACTCCTCGAACATGCATACAGGTCAATCAGATCTTCATACTTCTCCGCCCTGTGCCCATACCTTATACCATCATATCTGGCCAGGTTGGAGCTCGCCTCTGCAGACGAGATTATATAATAAGCAGCCAGCGCATATTCACTGTACGGCAGGCTCATCTCCTCTACTTCAGCACCCCGCTCTTCAAGCTGCTTTACCGCCGCATATATAGAATCCTTTACCTCGCTATTTACACCTTCGCCAAAATACTCTTTAGGAAGACCTATCTTAAGTCCCCTTACTCCACCTTTTATATCATCCGGATCATAAACCTCTTTTCCCGGAGCAGAAGTAAAGTCATGATCATCATGGCCGGATATGGCATTCATAATAAGAGCAATATCCTGGGCGTTCCTCCCAAAAGTGCCAATCTGATCAAGGGAAGAGGCAAAGGCCACCAGTCCGTAGCGGGAAATACGCCCATATGTAGGCTTTAATCCTACGGCCCCACAAAATGATGCAGGCTGCCTTATAGACCCACCTGTATCCGAACCCAATGCCGCAGGCACCTCATATGCAGCCACACTGGCTGCCGATCCTCCGCTGGAACCGCCCGGCACTTTTCCATAATCCCATGGATTTACCGTTTTCTTAAATGCGGAGTTCTCCGTAGACGATCCCATTGCAAACTCATCCATGTTTGTCTTGCCCACTATTACCGCACCAGCCTCCTTCAGTCTTTCTACAACCGTTGCGTCATAAGGCGGAATAAAATTCTCCAGCATCCTGGATGCGCATGTTGTTTTTGTCCCTTTAGTACAAATGTTATCCTTTATTGCCACCGGAATACCAAGAAGAGGCTTGTCGCTGCCTTCTTTTCTTTCCTTATCCGCCTTATCGGCTGCTTTGAGTGCACCCTCCCTGTCGATGTATAAAAAAGCCCCTATATCTTTATCTTTTTCCTCTATATGATCAATCAAACTTTTTGTAAGCATGACCGAGCTGATTTCACCCTTCTTCAGCATTGCGATAAGCTCATTCATGCCATATTCGTATAGCTCCATTTTATTTCTCCCTTATTCAAAGATTTTTGGTACTACAAAAAAGCCATCTTGTTTATGCTCAGTATTGGCCAAAACAACTTTCCTGTTCATTGAAGACTTTACCATGTCCTCCCTAAAAACATTTTTCAAGGGTAGTACATGGGCCGTCTGTGCAACATTACTGGTATCCAGCTCCCGCAGTTTTGCCACATAACCAACAATCTGGCTGAGATCTCCCCTCAAATCCATGACTTCCTGCTCATCCAGATTAAGCCTGGCCAATTTTGCCACATAATCCACTGTCTTATCGTCAATATCCATTAAATCCCCTCCATGTTATAAAAATAATCCGCTTTTATTTCCCTAACAATTTAGCGAACCGTTCCTCATCAAGAACAGTAACCCCCAGCCCGGTAGCCTTGTCCAACTTGGAACCCGGGTTCTTACCGCAAACCAAAAAATCAGTTTTGCTGCTTACACTACCCGTAACCTTTCCTCCCAGCTGCTCAATACTTTGGACAGCCTCAGTTCGGGTAAACCCATCCAGTGTTCCCGTTATAACAAAGGTCTTCCCTAAAAGTGATGTGCCGTACTTCTCATCTGCTTTCTTCGTGTTTACTCCCGCGGCAATCATCCTGTCAATGATGGCTATATTCTGCTTTTCTGAAAAGAAATCAACGACACTCTCCGCTATCTTAGGTCCAATCTCTGGTATTTCGGTTAATTCATCCAGCCTTGCCTCCTTGAGATTTTTTATATCACCAAATTTATCGGCAAGGATACCTGAGGCTTTGCTTCCAACCAGCCTGATACCCAAACCGTCTATAAATTTGTCCAGACTTCTGCCCTTGCTCTTTTCTATGGCATTCATCAGATTATCGGCGGATTTTTTACCCATCCTCTCCAAAGAGAGTATATCTTTATATTCTATATAATAAATATCCGAGATGTTTTTTACAAGTCCTTTATCAACAAGCTGGGCAATAACGGCCGGGCCCATACCGTCTATATCCATTGCTCCTTTGGATGCAAAATGCTCAAGCTGCCTCTTTATCTGGGCCGGGCAATTAAGGCCGGTGCATCTTGTGACGGCCTCTCCGGGAAGCCTAACCGCCTTGGCCCCGCATTCCGGGCAGCTGTCCGGCATGACAAACTCCTTTTCTTCCCCGGTTCTCTCCCCTTTTATGGACTCTACCACCTCGGGAATTATTTCACCCGCCTTTTGTATGTATACCATGTCCCCAATCCTGATGTCTTTTTGCTTTATATAGTCCTCATTATGCAAGGTCGCCCGACCAATGGTAGAACCGGATAATTTTACCGGCTCTAATACCGCCGCAGGGGTGATAGCTCCCGTTCTGCCTACCTGAACGATTATATCCTTTACCTTGGTCTTAGCCCTTACAGCCGGATACTTATAGGCGATCGCCCAGCGATAAGCCTTGGATGTGGCGCCAAGCAATTGCCGCTGGGCCAGACCGTTAACCTTGATCACCAGTCCGTCAACGGGAAAGTCCAGTTTGTCTTTCTTGGACTGCCAAGTATGCACCTGCCCAATGGCCTTTTCAATATCATCACATTCCATATAACCGGGGATAACCTTAAAACCCATGTCTTTCATAAACTTCAGCGTTTGGATATGCGTATCAAATTTCATACCTTCAATACGCTGGAGATTGAAAACCAGTATATCCAAATTCCGCTTGGATGCCACCTTGGAGTCAAGCTGCCTTAAAGACCCTGCGGCCGCATTCCTGGGGTTTGCAAAAAGAGTCTCGCCATTTAGCTCTCTCGCTTCATTAAGCTTAAGAAAACTCCTTTTTGGCATGTAGACCTCGCCGCGCACCTCCATTGAAACAGGCTTCTTAAGTCTCAACGGAATGGACCTTATCGTTTTAAGATTAGCGGTAACATCCTCGCCTACAAATCCATTTCCTCTTGTAGCACCCTGGACAAACAGCCCGTTTTCATATCTCAAGGCACAAGAAAGACCGTCTATCTTAAGCTCCACCACATAATTCACATCCCCGACTTCTTTTCTCACCCGCCTGTCAAATTCCCGAAGTTCCATTTCATCAAAAACATCGTCTAAACTTAAGAGCGGGATATTATGTGTATACTCCTCAAAACCCTCGAGCATCTCACCTCCCACCCTCTGCGTGGGAGAATCAGGTGTGACAAGCTCGGGAAATTGTGACTCCAGATCTATAAGCTGCCTCATGAGTTTGTCATATTCCTCATCGGTTATACCCGGGTTATCCAAAACATAGTAGAGATAGTTCTGGTGGTTTAGAAAATCTCTGAGCTTATTTATTTTTTCGGATGCCTCATTTTTATCCATTTTCACCCTCCTCAATCTTTAAAGGAGCAATATTAGCAGATAATTTTTTTAAACCGACACTGTTAAATACTATGGAAAGTTCTCGGTCATTGCCCATATCCTTTACCTGAACGATCATACCCGAACCCCACATACGATGCAGCACCTTCATACCCACACGATAATCACCCTTTGGCTTAGGCTTCGTTTCTTCTCTTTTTGCGCGGAGATCACTCTTGTCATAAACCTTATGTTGAGGTGCAATCCCTATCTCCTTAATAAACCGCGACGGGACGTTTACCACAACCCTGCCGTATGTATTTCTTGCCCGGGCATAGGTTACATACAGTATTGATTTTGCTCTAGTAATACCAACATAGCAAAGCCTCCGCTCCTCCTCCATACCGGCTGGATCATCCAGTGCCTTGGATATGGGAAAAAGCCCGTCTTCCATCCCTACAAGAAAAACCACGGGAAATTCCAGACCCTTTGCGGAATGAACCGTCATCATTACTATTCCCTGACCTTGCTCTAATGAATCAATATCGGACACCAATGCAATATTTGTTAAAAAATCCTCCAAAGCAAGGTCGGGGTTGTCTTTTTCAAACTCCTTGGCCGCGTTCACCAGTTCGCCCAGGTTATCCATTCTTGCCTCCGCCTCCGGCGTACCGGCATTTTTGAGTGCATCCGAATACCCAGTTTTATCCAGTACCTGCTCTATCAATGAAGATATGGACATATCATCTTTAAATCCTATCAGTTGGTCCATAATTTCTGTAAACGAAGTAACGTTTTTTATCTGCCTTTTGGAAAGAGAGGCTGCATCTGCATCCTTAGAGGCTTCATAAAGGCTTATACCTTTCGTTCTGGCAAACCGCGTAATCTCGTCTATGGTCTTGTCACCTATTCCCCGCGTAGGTTCATTAACGATTCTCAAAAAACTAATTTCATCCGAGGGATCCTGTATCAGCCTCAAATACGATAAAATATCCTTGATTTCTTTTCTCTCATAAAACCTGAGTCCTCCGACCACCCTGTATGATATCTGGTCCTGGGCCAGTTCTTCCTCCATCACCCTGGACTGGGCATTGGTCCTGTACAAAATAGCCATATCTGATAAAGAAAATCCTTTATCCACGAGACTTACGATCTCGGAAACAACATACCTGGCCTCCATACGGTCATCATCCGCCTCGAAAAGAGCAATATCCGCTCCGTCCTTGATGTTCGTCCATAGTTTTTTACCCTTCCTGCCTTTATTATGAACAATAAGATTATTGGCAGCGTCCAATATGTTTTGTGTAGATCTGTAATTTTGTTCAAGCTTTATTATTTTTGCATTGGGCAGGTCTTTCTCAAAATCCAATATATTCCTGATATCCGCGCCCCTGAATCCGTATATACTCTGGTCGTCATCACCAACCACACAAATATTCCCATGTCTCTTGGACAGAATCTTAATGAGTTCATACTGAGCGTGATTTGTATCCTGATACTCATCAACCATTATGTACTTAAACTTTTTTTGATACTGCGCTAGAAAATCCTCATTATTTTTGAATAAATCAACTGCCTTCATTATCAAATCATCAAAATCCATGGCACTTAAATCTCTCAGCCGTTTCTGATATTCCTTGTATATAGCGGCTGTCTTTCTCCCGCGAAAATCAGAACTCATTTCCTTCTCAAACCTATTAGGGAAAATAAGCTTGTCCTTCGCCCGGGATATTGCACGAAGCATTGCCTTTGGATCATAGTATTTTGGATCAAGGTTTAAATCCTTAAGACAAGATTTAATAAGTGCAATAGAGTCAGATGTGTCATAAATAATAAAACTACTCTTATATCCGATTCTGTCTGCTCCGTCACGCAGTATCCTCACACATGCCGCATGAAATGTTGAAATCCACATATTCCGTGCCGGCATGTCCAACTGTCTCTCCACCCTGTCTTTCATCTCATTGGCAGCCTTGTTGGTAAAAGTTATAGCCAAAATATTATATGGCGAAACATTTTTTTCTCTAATGAGGTAAGCTATCCTGTTAGTCAAAACCCGTGTTTTTCCGCTTCCCGCTCCCGCAATAATTAAAAGAGGACCCTCCGTGGTTGTGACCGCCTCTCTCTGAGGGCCGTTTAATCCTTCCAAAATATTCATTTCCTTCACCTCAACAAAAAACCTGAGGTTTCCCCCAGGTCAGCTTTTATTCTGCTCTAACCTGTCTAATATAATATTATAACCATCCGAGCCGTAATGCAAATACCTATTTACACGGCTTATGGTCGCCGTACTAGCCCCCGTCTTTTCAGCTATATCAGTATATGTTTTTTTCTGCCTGAGCATTTTCGCAACCTGAAGTCTACTCGCCATCTCTCTTATCTCATTTACGGTGCAGAGATCTTCAAAAAAAGTGTTACACTCATCTACATCTTTAAGCTCCAGTATAGCCTTAAACAGTCCATCTACATAGGTGTCCTTGAGTTTTGACTTATACATGGATACCCTCCTCCTTGGTTGTATTATAAAGAAAATTCATTTAGACTTCAATAGGATAAAGTAATATATTTAAAGAATAAACGGGATGCCAAGCCATCAGGCCTCCTCCATCCCGCCTGTATCAGCAGTTTCCTCCTTTGGAAGTTTTTCTATGGTAAATCCTGTATAACCATATATAACGGCAATAATGGGGTTAATCAGGTTAAAGAATGTAAAGGGCAGGTATGCTATAGGAGAAACACCTAGGGTCGTATACAGATAAGCTCCGCAGGTGCTCCATGGTACCAGTGGGGCAGACAAGGTTCCGGCATCCTCCAGCGTCCGGGAAAGGTTCTTGGGATGCAGACCTCTTTTTTTGTATGAGTCCTTATACATCTTTCCGGGAATGACTATGGACATGTATTGCTCTGCCGTAACAATATTTGTAAGTATTGAACTTATCACCGTGGCTAATATAAGGTCTCCGTCGCTCTTAACAAATTTAAGTATTTCCCCTGCAATCTTCTCCAAAAATCCGCCCTTATCCATAATTCCACCAAAAGCAAGGGCGCACAACATGAGCGAGACTGTCCACATCATTTTATCCAGGCCGCCATTGCTTAAAAGTGAATCCACCATTTCCACGCCGGTAGCTGATTCATAACCATAATGCGCCGCGCTCAATATGTCTCCAAAACTTGAGCCTTGAAAAATTGCCGCAAATACTCCCCCCAAAACTGCTCCGCACATAAGTCCGGGCAGGGCAGGTACCTTAAGCGCAACCATGAGAATAACCACGACCGGAGGAATCAATAACAATAAATTAATATTAAAATTTTGAGACAGGGTTTGCGTAATAACTTTTAACTGACCGGCATTTAAAGATGTACCGGTAAATCTCATGCCGAGGATCGCATAACCTACCAGAGCTATGATAAGGCTCACACTGGTTGTATACATCATATGCCGTATATGCTCAAACAGAGTATCCCCAGCCATGGCGGGAGCCAGATTGGTCGTATCCGACAACGGAGACATCTTATCTCCGAAATAAGCACCTGAAATTATGGCGCCAGCGGTCATTGGTGCGGGTATTCCCAATCCCGAGCCTATCCCTAAAAGCGCTATGCCCACGGTACCCGCCGTCCCCCATGACGAACCGGTAGCCAGAGAAACAATGCAGCACATAACACATGCCACCAGCAAAAATGCACGGGGAGATATAATCTTAAGCCCATAGTATATGATCGTGGGCACAACTCCGGACTGAATCCATGTACCTATAAGAATACCCACCACCATGAGGATGAGTATAGGCTGCAAAGCAGAAGTAATACCGGCTATCATGCTATCCTCTACATCCTTCCATGAGTATCCCATTCTCATGCAAAAAACAGCCGCCACCATGATGCCTAGGACAATAGGTATCTGCGGGTCCAATTCATAAACTATAACCCCGACCATAAGAAAAATCATGAGAGCTGCAATGGGAATTATAGCCTCCCATAAAGTTGGTTTTCTAAATGTTTTATCCATAAACTTTCCCCCATTTAATGGTTTTTTTAACTCAAATCTAACGTACCTATTTTATTTTCGACCGCTTTTATTATTTCTCCACTTTCAATAAGCTGGGCACTGCTGTCTATATAGCCCTGCATACACTCGTCCTTTTCGACAAAGGGAACAATCGAGCGTAAACAATCGTACGCTACCTTTGTTCCTTTACCTACTGCCTCATCCCTCATATCTATGGCCTGGCATGAAGTCAAAAGCTCTATAGCAATAACAAAGAGGGCATTATTTAATATCTCGCTCGCCTTACGGGCGGCTATGGTACCCATACTCACATGGTCTTCCTGATTGGCCGAGGACGGTATGGAATCCACACTGGCCGGATGTGTGAGCACCTTATTTTCTGAAACCAAAGACGCTGCCGTATACTGTGGTATCATAAAGCCGGAGTTAAGTCCCCCATCCCTTGTCAAGAAACTTGGAAGCCCATTATTAAGGTTGCTGTCTATAAGCTTGGCCGTACGTCTTTCTGAGATGTCCGCCAGCTCTGAGAGCGCAATGCCCAGAAAATCCATTGCCAGGGCCATGGGCTGGCCGTGAAAGTTTCCACCGGATATGACAAGGTCGTCATCGGGAAAAATAAGCGGGTTATCCGTAACTGAATTTAATTCAGTATCTATCACACTTTTTACATAACAAACCGCATCTTTAGAGGCACCGTGTACCTGCGGCATACATCTTATGGTATAGGAATCCTGCACACGCTTCTCCCCCTGATCTGTAATAAGACCACTTCCCTCTATAAGCCGGTTTATATTCCCGGCAGTTGCCAGTTGACCAGGGTGAGGGCGCAACATCTGGACCCTCTCGTCAAAGGCCTGCCGTATCCCCATTAAAGCTTCCATTGAAAGAGCTCCGGCTATATCGGCTGCCTTTATGAGATTTACTGCCTTGTATACTGTTAATGCACCTATAGCCGTCATCACCGGGGTTCCATTGATAAGGGCCAGGCCTTCCTTGGAATCCAGTTTCACGGGGGTGATGCCTGCCTTGCCCATCGCATCCTTCCCCTGCATGCGCTTTTCCTTATAACAGGCTTCCCCCTCTCCTATAAGGACTAGGGCCATATGCGCCAGCGGTGCGAGATCTCCGCTTGCTCCCAGAGAACCTTTGGATGGTATGACCGGAATGACATCCTTATTAAGCATCTCGATAAGCGTATTAAGCGTACTTTCTTTAATCCCGGAATAACCCTTGGCCAGGGCATTTACCCTGAGCAGCATAACGGCCCGGGCGGTTTCAATGGAAAGAGGCCGGCCTACCCCGCAGGCATGGCTCCTTATCAGATTGTGCTGCAGCTGCGCGGTTTCACCCTTGGATATCATCACATCGGCAAACTTACCGAAACCTGTTGTAATGCCATACTCCACCCTACCGCTGTTTACATATGTTTCCACCAGATTGCGGGACCTACCCACTTGCCTGCTTACCTCTGCAGCCAGGCCTACTTTCCTGCCGCCGGTAGAAACCTCGTAAACATCTTTGATTGTAAGGCTATTGCCGTCAATCAATAAATCGGTCAATTTAACAACCCTCCTTGCATATTTAGTTTGTTTAATATATTCAATATAATATTTTAATATCCTTCTTTTGTATAAATTTTTATGTCCCCTCTTCGCCTGTAAACAAGCCGTTTAACTATATCACGGCAACTCATTATTGTGGTAATACATGAATATATACATTTATTATGCAGAAACATACAGATGTACTTAAAAAGTTCACAATAAAAAGACCTTGACTTTCACAGGAAAATAAAATATACTATAAAGCAATATTTATCAATTATAAACAAAAATTAATAACAAGCACTCTTATCAAGAGAGGTGGAGGGACTGGCCCTATGAAACCCGGCAACCGGCATATATTTATATATGCGTTGGTGCCAACTCCTGCAGCAAAATGTTGAGAGATGAGAGAGGCTTTTTTTAAAAGACCTCTTTCATTTTTTGAAGGAGGTCTTTTACTTTTTGGAGGTGTGACTTTATTGATCAAAATAGAAAATCTGTCCAAGGTATATCAAACAAACGGAAAAAATATAATGGCGCTAAAAGATATAAGCCTAGAAATCAACGACGGTGAGATATTTGGAATAATGGGGTTATCCGGCGCCGGTAAATCTTCACTCATACGTTGTATAAACCGCCTTGAAGAGCCTACGGAGGGAAGCATAATAATAAACGACCGGGATATCATGTCCCTAGACAGCGTTCAGTTGAGAGAAATGAGGAAAAAAATAGGAATGATTTTTCAACATTTCAATCTGCTTACCAGCCGGACGGTTTATCAAAACATTGCTTTCCCTTTAAAAATAAGCGGCGTCCCACAAGATGAAATAGATGTGAGAGTAAAAGATCTTCTAGGCTTGGTCGGCCTGGCCGATAAAAAAGACTCCTATCCCTCGAAGCTCTCCGGCGGGCAAAAACAGAGGGTAGGCATAGCGCGGGCTCTTGCTGGACGGCCCACCCTGCTTTTATCCGACGAAGCCACCTCTTCCCTGGACCCGCAAACGACTGGACAAATATTATCTTTGCTAAAAGATATAAACCGGCGGCTAAACCTCACCATAATAATCATATCCCACCAAATGGAGGTTATAAGGGAGATATGCGACCGGGTGGCAGTCTTAAACTCCGGAGAGGTCGTAGAGACAGGCAACACAATAGATATTTTTTCACATCCATCTTCACCCATAACAAGGGGCTTTGTTGGTATAGAAGACAACATGCCTGAAGAAATAGCAGGCGAAAGCGGCAGAGTTATAAGAGTAATCTTTCTCGGTGAAAATGCTAGGGAGCCTATTATGTCCCGGCTTGTCAAATCTTTTGATGTATATGCCAACATACTCTCAGGAAATATTCAGCGTATCCATGGCGAAATGGTAGGCAATCTCATATTCGGCCTGGAGGGAAGCATTGAAAACATTGAAGATTCCACCCGATGGCTGGAAAAACAAGGATTACAGATAGAGGTGCTAAAATGAAACAGGAATTATTACGTATAATAAGACTTCTGCTGCCATCACTAGGGCAGACAATATATATGGTAGCCGTATCAACCCTGCTCTCCGTTATAATGGGCCTGCCGCTGGGCATACTCCTCGTAATAACGGAAAAAGGCAGCATATGGGAAAAACCACAGCTTAATAATATACTCGGCACTGTGATAAACATACTGCGCTCCGTTCCTTTTCTGATACTCATGATAATTGTATTTCCGCTATCCCGCTTTATAGTGGGTACCACCATAGGGACCACAGCCACCATGATACCTCTCGCTCTTGCTGCTACACCCTTTGTGGCCCGAGTAATAGAGAGCTCTCTTAAAGAAGTGGACTGGGGATCGGTGGAGGCATCCATATCCATGGGAGCCACTCCATTCCAGGTTATAACAAGGGTGCTTATACCCGAATCAATGCCGTCGCTTATACAGGGCATGACCCTCACCATAATAAATATCATCGGCTATTCAGCCATGGCAGGCGCTCTGGGAGGAGGAGGCCTGGGCGATTTAGCTATTAGATACGGTACGCAGCGGTATGATACACACGTTCTTATAGCCACCGTTGCCGTCTTGATTATTATAGTTCAAGCAATTCAATACTCAGGAAACTATCTTGCTAATAAAATTAATAGGAGGTAATAAGTATGAAGAAAATACTATCAATAACATTAACTGTTATTTTGCTTGCCGGGCTTGTGAGCGGCTGTGGCAGCACAGGCCAGGCCAAGAATCAGGTAAAACAAAAAACGAGTGAGGTCACCCTTAAGGTCGGTGCCAATCCCGTACCTCATGCCGAGATCTTAGAGAAGGTAAAGCCCAAACTTAAGAAAAAAGGCATTAACCTTAAGATCGTTGAATTCACCGATTACGTTCTGCCCAATAAAGCATTGGGAGACGGCTCTATCGATGCCAATTTCTTTCAGCATAAGCCTTATATGGAGGAATTTGCAAAAAACAATAATTTGCAGCTTGTTGCCCTCACTAAGGTTCATATAGAACCTATGGCCATTTATTCTTCAAAGATCAAATCCTTGGGTGAACTTAAGGAAGGTGCTACGATATCCATACCCAATGACCCAACCAATGAGGGAAGAGCACTTCTGTTGCTTGAAAAAAATAATTTGATCAAACTATCAAGCTCCGCTTCGCTTACGGCAACACCCGCGGATATCGCCGAAAACCCCAAAAACTATAAGTTTGCCGAGCTGGATGCCGCGCAGCTTCCCAAGACCCTGCAAGATGTGGATGTCTCCGTAATAAATACCAACTTTGCTTTGGAAGGAGGGCTAAACCCGCTTGCCGATGCGCTCGCCATAGAGGATAAGGATTCACCCTATGCCAATATACTTGCAGTAAGGGCGGATAATAAGGATGATGCCGCAATTAAGATATTGGCTGAAGCATTAAATTCACCTGAAATCAAAAAATTCATTAAAGACAAATACCAGGGAGCCATCATTCCCGCCTTTTAATTCTCTCATATGCTATAGATTATATCCGGTGTTTGGCCGGATATAATTTTTTCCTTCCTATTATATACATCTTATTTAAAAAATCCTAAAAAATTTTTCATAAACTATTGACTTTCCCTGACCTTCGCCTTATAATTGAGAATGAAATAAGAAATAAAGTAAATAATAATATAAGGAGGTCTTGATTATGAAAAGAGATATGTTTCCAGACAGGAGGAACAACAATCTTCCGAATTTCTTTGATGACTTCTTTAGTTTTCCATATTTTGATGATTTCTTTGACTATATGAGAGGTACATCAAAGGGTGCTCGGCTTGATGTAAAAGAAACCGAGAATGATTACAAAGTAGATGTAGATGTACCTGGTTTTAATAAAGAAGATATCAATATCTCCATAGAAGGAGACTATTTGGTAATATCCGGAAAGCAGCAGGATGTCATCGATAACAACACTGGAGAGTACATCAGAAAGGAACGCCGTATGGGCTCATTTAGCAGGACGGTACCTATACCGGAAAATGTAAAACTTGATAATATTACTGCAAAATATAATAACGGCGTATTGTGCATCACTTTGCCCAAGGAGAAACCAACAACGCCCAAGGGCAAAAGGATAGACATAGAATAAAGGCAGCATTTACTGCCTTTATTTTTTACTTATTTGAGTCTGCAGCCACAATTGGGACAATAACTAAATGAAGGATCTACATAACCGCCGCAGTTAGGGCATTGGTTATTTTGCCGTTCTACCCTGGTAAATCTGCCAACGTCTAAGGGCACTCCCTCTACCAGCTCCTTGGCATAGCTATTATCTACAGAAAACAAGCTGTCGCAACAGCGAAACCTTATATAATATCTCCTGTTCCATGAAAAAGTAGGTATAAAAAAGAAATAAAAACATGTGCTGACCTCGATCAGTTCCACTCGGGTGAGACTGCCGCATTCCGGGCAAACCACCCCTTCGAATTCCCTTATCTTCTTTTCCCTGTCCGATATACCGAATATGCCAATAAAAAACATTCGACTTCCCCCATCTGCTTAAGCCTCAGCTTTATTATATCATCTTTATGCTTTTGAAGGAATTTCTCCATCATAACCTTCTATCTTGTAAATGCTCCAAATATATTCACTTCCATTGCCGGCCTTATCACTATGTATACACGCCAGCCATATCTGGTCATCCAGCCGGTATAACCTGTAGCGTTCCCTGCCGTCCGCATCTGCCAATGAGTATTGTTGTTTTTCCTTATAACTGGAGATATCAGGAATATTATTGCCCGGGAAAAAATCGTTTTCAAACTGTATCTCATCCAAATCCCTTTTGTCATAATTAATTGCAATCTTTTGCTGCTTTCCATTCATATTAGTTACTACAAGGAAGTCTTTCGTGAGTGTATAATATTCCTTAAAATCACCTGTTGCCGTAAATGAGCTGAGGGGGCTTATGTAAATCTGCTTTTCAAATACATAATTGCCATAAAAAACGGAGTAATCATTTACCTCTGTACAGGCGGTAAATGCAAATGCACAAAAAATGCTAATCACAGCTGCCACCCCGAATTTCATCCTTGGCATTGACAAAGAATCATCTCCCTTGACTCTCTTTTTATATATTATACCGTTAATTTTGCATAAATTCATCCAAATACGCATCTAATATGTGATATACATCACAGTAAAAGTACAGCCTGTAAGCTATCATATATATAAGAAAACAAAGGGAGGTAATAGTAATGAGTATGTTCTGTTATCAATGTCAGGAAACATCCAAGGGACAAGGATGCACAATGCGCGGGGTGTGCGGTAAGACACAGGACACCGCCAATCTTCAGGATCTCTTGATATATACGCTTAAGGGCATAGCAATGGTAAATGCGAAGGCAAGAAAATTTAAAATCAACAATAAACATACCGACAGATTCATTATTGACAGTTTGTTTTCTACAATCACCAACGTAAATTTTGACAAAGCCTATTTTGTAGCAAAAATCAAGGAGGCCCTCTCGCTCCGCGATAACATTAAAAAACAGCTTGCGGAGAAAGGAATAGATACCAAGGGCATGCATGATGCCGTTACATGGTATGCGGACAGCGAGGAGGAATTTGATAAAAAAGCTATGCACGTAGGCATACTGGCAACAGCAGACGAGGATATAAGGTCACTTCGTTCACTCATACTCTATGGATTAAAGGGCATGGCGGCTTATGCTACCCATGCGGCCAACCTGGGTTATACCGATGAGGGCATATCAGAGTTCATAGAAAAAGCGCTCATCGCTACCCTGGACGACAGCATGAGTGCCGATGATTATGTGGCGCTGACGCTGGAAACAGGTAAACACGGTGTGGAGGAAATGGCGCTTTTGGATAAGGCAAACACCGAGTCATATGGAAATCCTGAAATCACTAAGGTGGATACTGGTGTACGGAACAATCCGGGCATACTGATAAGCGGACATGACCTTAAGGATTTGGAGGAATTATTGGAGCAGACGCAGGGCACGGGCGTCGATGTATATACCCACGGTGAGATGCTTCCAGCTCATTATTATCCTGAGTTTAAAAAATATCCCAATTTCGCTGGAAACTATGGAAACTCATGGTGGATGCAGAACAAGGAGTTCGACAGCTTTAACGGGCCGATAATCATGACTACAAACTGCCTGATACCTCCAAAGGATTCTTACACGGACAGGCTCTATACCACAGGAGTGGTAGGATTTGAAGGATTAAAACACATTGATCCGGACAGCAACGGCAAAAAGGACTTTTCAGAGGTAATAGCGCAAGCAAAGAAATGTGACCCACCGACGGAGATTGAAAACGGTGAGATCGTAGGAGGATTCGCGCATGAACAGGTTAACGGCCTGGCCGACAAGATCGTGGATGCCGTAAAATCAGGAGCCATAAAGAGGTTCTTTGTAATGGCCGGCTGCGATGGCAGATTTAAAAGTAGAGAATACTATACAGAATTCGCCAAGGCTCTGCCCAAGGACGCTGTGATCCTTACGGCAGGCTGTGCTAAATACAGATATAATAAGCTGCGCCTGGGTGATATCAACGGGATACCAAGGGTACTGGACGCAGGCCAGTGCAATGACTCTTACTCTTTGGTCCTTACAGCTTTAAAGCTAAAGGAAGCATTCGGCCTGGACGATATAAACGACCTTCCCATATCCTATAACATAGCATGGTATGAGCAAAAGGCTGTAATCGTGCTGCTGGCTCTTTTATCCCTCGGAGTAAAAGACATACATCTCGGACCGACACTGCCGGCATTCCTCTCTGCCAACGTAACCAAGGTGCTGGTAGATAAATTTAATATCGCGGGAATAACTGATGCGGATAGCGATGTGGATTTATTTATGAATTAATTTCTGTTTCCCATCCCCATATACAGACAGCCTTCGTGCTGTTTGTACATGGGGGTTTTTTATACCTATATATTCATAATTAATTTTGAAGTATAATAACTATAAGCGGCTCGTAAATTTATATAGATTAAACAGAATATCTTTATATTCTTTCAATAAGTACATTGCCGAGGGGGGCATAATTGTGTCATTCAATGGTGTAGATATGGAAAGTGTGGACGCCATATTGATCGTGGATCGCAGTGGAAATATCGTATATTCCGTGAGATACAATCCGCGGTTTGATAACAGCTCAGTACAAAACGATTTCGCAGATATCATAAACAAAAGCTTTCTTGAGATCTACCCCGAATTAGATATTGAAGAAAGTACAATAATGAACTGCTTAAAATATGGTACACCGCAGTACCTGGAAAATCAAATTTTCCGCGATAATAAAGGTAGGGTCTACAATACCCAGAACCTGACCCTTCCCATTATAAAGCGGGGGAAAATATCCGGAGCAATTGAAATATCTCGGGATATAACCAAGGTCAATGAGATGAATGAAGGTTTAAAGACGAGAAAAACAATTCATATTCCTGTAACCAAAAAGACCGATAACGGAAAAAATACGGCGAAATATACCTTCGATGATATCATTACCAAAAACGAGGAAATGAAATGCAATATAGAAAAAGCCAAGATGATTGCGAACAGCACATCACCTGTTTTGGTATATGGCGAGACGGGGACAGGGAAAGAGCTGTTTGTCCAATCTATCCATAACTACAGTAAAAGACACAATGAACCGTTTATAGCTCAAAACTGTGCCGCGCTCCCTGAAAACCTTTTCGAATCCATACTTTTTGGTTCTGTAAAAGGTTCGTTTACCGGAGCGCTAGACCGGCCTGGCCTCTTTGAGCTCGCTGACGGCGGAACACTGTTCTTAGACGAGATAAATTCCATGCCCAACGGTTTGCAGGCAAAACTCCTGCGTGTACTTCAAGATGGGGTAATACGAAGAATAGGTGATTCCAAGGCCAGGAAAATCAATGTAAGAATAATAACGGCAATGAACAAGGATCCCATTAAATCAGTCAAAAGAGGAGACTTGAGAGAAGACCTATTTTACCGTTTAAATGTGGTGAGTATAAAATTACTCCCCTTGAGAAAAAGAAAAGAAGATATATCACTTTACATCCCATACTTTATAGATAAATATAATAAAAAGCTCGGCAAAAATGTGTCAGGCATATCCAAGGAGGTAAAAGATTTATTTTACAAATACCATTGGCCTGGCAATGTAAGGGAATTGCAGCATATGATAGAATCCTCCATCAATATATTAAACAGCGGTAACATACAGTTGAAACATCTACCTATATATCTGATAGAAAATACGAATGTTGATACTGCAGACACTGATATTAAGGAAACACGACCATTAAAACAAGAAATAGAATCACTGGAAAAACAATTGATAATAAATGCATTAAAAAAGACGAGCGGCGCCATCACGGATGCCGCGGATATACTAGGAATCCCCAGGCAAACGCTTCATTACAAAATGAAAAAATATTCCATTCGCAGAAATACATATAAATAGTAATTTCATAAAAGACAGTTTGTTGTCGTAAGGTCAATAAACTGTCTTTTATGAACGTCTGCCTTAATCCATCATATTTAATAATCTTTATAACCTTTTGGAGATTGATTTTTGTCTTTATACGCAAAAAATTCATATATTACCTCTGTTCAAACCTCGATAAACCTCATAATACCGGTCTTGGTATGAACCTTGCATTATTAATTATTGGTTAAATTTAGATATAATGGGGGTAATTAAATGATTATAGGAATAACCAAAGAAATCAAGGCTAATGAAAACAGGGTTGCATGCACCCCAGAAGGCGTAAACGAATTTGTAAAAAGAGGCCATACTGTTTATGTGGAAAGCGGTGCAGGCTGCGGCAGTGGATTTTCCGATGAGGACTATCAAAACCAGGGGGCAAAGATACTTAAAACCCCTGAAGAACTATATGGCAAAAGTGACATGATCTATAAGGTAAAAGAGATATTCCCTGAGGAATATAAATTTTTAAGAGAAGGATTAATCGTATTTACATATATCCACTCCAACGCCCATAGAGATCAGACAGATGCACTTCTTGAAAACAAAGTAACCTCTATTGCATACGAAGATGTAACCGATAAAAACGGAGGCTTCCCACTTCTTAAGCCAATGAGTGAAATCGCAGGTAAAGGCGGCTTTATTGCGGCACTTAACTTCACCCAAAAGATCCATGGTGGAAAAGGTATTCTCCTGACAAGGGTACACGGTGTAAGGACGCCGGAAATAACAATCATCGGAGCCGGCAACTCGGGACTCGGTGCAGCAGAACTGGCCGCTTCCTTTGGAAACAAGGTCACCATATTAGATGTTAATATGAATCAATTAGAAAAAGCTAAAGAAATACTTCCCCCTAATGTTGAACTTTTATATTCAAATGAACAAAATATCATAAAATGCCTAAGAAGAACCGATGTACTGATGAACTGTATATTATGGCCAAAATCAAGAAAAGATCATTTGGTATCACGGGATATGCTGAAATTAATGAAACCAGAATCTTTAATCGTAGATGTAGCCTGCGATGAGGCCGGTGCTATAGAAACATGCCGCTCCACCACTCATGCCGATCCGGTATATACGGAAGAGGGTATTATACATTATTGTGTGGACAATATTCCTGCAGCATTTCCACAAACATCAACCTATACTTTGTGCAACGCCACACTGCCATTTGCATTGGAAATGGCTGATAAAGGCGTTAAACAAGCATTGATAGATGACAAGTATTTAAGAAGAGGCCTTACATCATATGAAGGAGAATTAACCCTGGAGGAAACAGGTAAAAAACAGCAAAGGCCATATACTCCTCCTGAAAAAGTATTGGGCATGGAATAAAAAAACTACTGCAGCTGCTTTAGTTAAAATTAATAATAAAGGAGTGGCTATAAGTGCAACAGGAAGAAGGAAAATTAAAGAGAAATCTCGGACTACGGGATGGTATTGTATACGTAATAGGATTTGTGATCGGTACGGGTATCTTCTTAAAACCCTCGGTAGTTTTAGCTAATACGGGATCATCAGCAGCTGCATTGACTATTTGGATTGTCGGTGGATTGATTTCGATGTGTAGCGCACTTACCATATCGGAAATTGCGGCATATATTCCTAAGGTAGGCGGCCTTTACACTTATTTAGTAGAGCTCTACAATGATCTTATCGGTTTCCTATACGGATGGATAGAAGTAATGGTCTCCAGCACGGGCGGAACAGCCGCCCTGGCCATAGCCTGCGCCACATTTACAACCTACTTTATACCTATGAACAATTGGCAAATGAAGCTGTGCGCAATACTTTACATCCTATTGGTAGTGATAATTCAAATAATATCTACAAAGCTCAGCCTGCAGATGCAGGGTATTGCAACCATAGGAAAATTAATTCCTATAGCGGCTATAATCATCTTTGGTTTAGTAAGCGGCACTGCCCATGACATTAGCTTTGCAACCGCGGGTATTTCAAAAGGCGCCGGAACCGGGGTGGCTCTATTGGGTGTCTTGTGGTCATATGACGGCTGGATGAACACCTGCACCCTTGGCGATGAAATGATACACCCTGAAAAGAACCTGCCTAAAGCCATAATAATCGGGCTTTCCGTAGTAATAGTCGTATTTGCATTATTTAATATAGCCATATTTAACGTAATGCCGGCATCACAGGTGGCAACCTCTGAAAGTATAGGAGTAGATGTTTCTAAAAAACTTTTCGGCCAGGGAGGAACAATATTATTAGCCATCGGGATGCTGCTATCTTCTTTTGCAGCTTTAAATGCCCAGTTAGCCAGCGGAGTCCGGGTGGCCTTCGCCATGGGAGAAAAAAAGCAGCTACCTAAATATGAATTTTTAAATCAAGTAAACCCAAAATTAGGAACACCTGTAAACTCCATAATATTTCAAACCGTGATTTCAATAATATTTATTCTGTTAGGTAATTTCAATTCAATTAGTGATCTGTGTATGTTTGTTATATGGATCTTCTTTACTCTGGGTGTCCTCGGTATATTTATACTGAGAAAGAAATATCCCAGAAAGGAGGATCTCTATCAGGTGCCCCTCTACCCTATAATTCCTATAATAGGCGGTTTAGGAGGTTTATATATAATAATTTTAACAATCAGGGACTCCTTCAAAGGATCCATGTTAGGCTTAGCTTTGACATTGATCGGCATTCCTGTTTACTATTATTGTAAGAAAAAGTACTCAAACAAAACCGAAGATGTAAAAGAATAAATAAACTACAA
>ENA-UOOI01000181-UOOI01000181.1-fermentation-metagenome-genome-assembly--contig:-NODE-181-length-80886-cov-8.598595_pt1 | contig 80886 bp, 66 predicted proteins | sample MGYA00245779_ERZ724027 | MGnify/ENA primary metagenome ERZ724027 (study PRJEB28704, sample SAMN03018318) | fermentation metagenome | biome: anthropogenic terrestrial biome; feature: soil; material...
GAGCATGCGGCTGTTAACCGCAGGGTCGTTGGTTCGAGCCCAACACGGGGAGCCAGAGGAGGAAGCCTACGCTTCGGCGTAGGCTTCCTCCTCTCGTTATCCCTGTGCGGTTTGGCCAGCGGCTCTGTGTTTCGGCAGACGCATCGGCTGTTAACTGGGCCCGGGTGCTCCCACTACTGGCGGCGGGAGAAGGCAGTGCCTGGGGCTGGAAGAAACAGAGAGCGGGACGCCCGCTACGAGGGCGTCCCACGACCATGTTCCTGACCGGATGAGTTTGTTGGTCCGAGCCTGTCGGGTTCGAACAGGGCGAGCCCGACCAGGCAGCCCTCAAAAACAAATCCAAGTGTAGGGGAACGTCCCCACACCCGGATCTTCTTTACGGGTCAATCGCTTTTCAAGGCACCTGGTCGTAATTTTCTTCCGTTACTTTGATCGGTTCCGCTGATTCGACTGTTTCCGGTTCCACCTTGAATTCCGTTTGTGTTCCTTCCGCAATCCCGTCGCGCTTCCAAACGGCTGCGACCGTGCGGAATAGAATGCTGAAATCCTGTTTCCATCCGAATGTGTGAAGGTATTCAACATCGTAGGCAACCTTATGTTCCGGAGAAACGAGATCGCGCCCGTTCACCTGTGCGAGGCCCGTCAGACCGGGCCGCAGGAAATAAACGCCCTCCTGCAAGCGGCTGGTATGGATGCCCGTTTCCGAAAGGATCAGGGGACGAGGGCCGATGAAAGCCATGTTCCCCTTCAAAATATTCAGCAGCTGCGGAAGCTCGTCCATACTGGTAGCGCGGAGAAATCTCCCGACCGGCGTGATATATTGGTCCGGGTCGCTGAGTTCCGCCGTAGCGACGTTAGGGGCGTCCCGATACATCGTCCGGAATTTATAGATCAGGATGGGCTTTCCGTATTGTCCCATCCGCTCTTGCCGGAAAAGGACGGGACCGCTTGAAGTCAGTTTAATCGTTAACGCGATCAGAAGAAACGCCGGGGATAAAAGAATCAGGAGCAATCCGGCGAAAACGACGTCCAAAACACGCTTTACCACAAGATAGCCCTTCTGCTTTTTGGTAAAGATAATGGATTTGTACAGTTTCAAAGGTGCCTTTTTCCCGGAATCTACTTGCTCAGCCGCATTATGAAGCGAAATATCCATTTTGCTCTAACTTCCTCCTGTTTTTAAAACGCTGCTGATTGCCAGGGAATTGTTATTTATTATAAAGGAACTTCCAGATGATCTGCTTGTTCTTTTCAATATCCGGCACGAGAACATCCATTTTGCGGATATATTTTGCCTGATAGGCTCCGGCCTGGGGAACCGAAATCTGCTCCGACTGATTATTCAGGAACGAGGAAGCCTGCGAAATCAGGCCGATGATCTCGGAGTTGTTCAGGTCCGTTTTCAGCAGAGGGAAAACCGTATTGGCAATTTGCAGCATCGTGCCGGGGCTGGAATGTTTTACAGAGGTCATAAGTGCCTGCAAAACATTTCTTTGCCGCTGTGTCCGGCCGAAATCGCTGTCGATATGGCGGATCCGGGCATACCCGAGGGCGGTCGCGCCGTTCAGCCGGTTGAGGCCGGGCGATACCTTTTGCATGCCGCTTCCATATACGCCCGGATTGGCGTTCAGCTCCTGTGCCTCTTTGGATGTAAGATTGATGGAGACCCCGCCGACTGCGTCGATTGCCTTTTGGAAAGAGCTGAAATCGACGCATACGTACTTGTCGATTTTAATCCGGAAGTTGTTTTGGATGGTGTCGATCAGAAGCTTCGGCCCGCCGTAGGCGAAGGAAGCGTTGATCCGGTTGTCTTTCATGCCGTCGATTTTCACATACAGGTCGCGCAGGAAAGAAACCATCTTGACCTGATTGTTTTTATGGTTTACGGAGAGCAGCAGCATGGAATCCGACCGACCGTATTTTTCATTGCCACGCGTGTCGCTCCCGATCAGCAGGATATTCTGGATGTCCGGGTCGCTCAGGATCGGCCCGGTCCCAAAATGCATGGCCGCGGGGTCGTTGTCCACGGTATAGCCCGAACCCGGCCCGCTGGCCGTCTCGTCGGACGGAACGCTGTCCGCCAGCCCGAATTCATTCTGCCCCATATGCCCGATTTTCGAGAGCAGGTATTCCCCGCCGACAAACGTGCTGCCGACCAGGATGAGCACGGCGCAGGCCGTGATGAAAATGACCTTTCCGTGCCGCGTCCGCAGGAAATTTTTCAATCCGCTTTTCCGTCCGTTTGGATATCCGGTTTCCCTTTTGCTGTAATGATGGGGAGAGGTATTCCGTTTCATAATTTTCCTTCTTTATTTCATCATTCGATTGGCGGGTCAAACAACGTCGGCCCATCCCGATTCCTCCCAAATTCCATGAAAAGCTAAATCATTCTAAAATTTGCCTTTTCCTATCATACAACGATCTTTCGGAAGAATCAACTGAATTTTTCTTTCTGCGGCACCACTTCTCGGGAGTGCGTTTTTGGGGCCGTGCGGCGTGCGCCGAGCCGCCTGAAAATCTGCCGCGCAGTACTCCATGATTATACTACATACCGGCGCCGTACGCAATGCGGAAAACTGCGCCGGAGAAGCTCCGCGGCCCAGACGAAAATCCCGGTTTTCCGGAACCGGGCCGGGGCAAAAAGCTATAAAATTCCAGCCGGCGGGGAAGCCTTTCTTATGCAGGCTGTTCCTTGACAATCCCCGCATCCGGTTTTATACTGAATGCGTCAAATGATTAGATAACCTAATTATTAGGTTCCCAAATTATCAGCTGCGGCCGAGGTGACCGGAAGTGACGAAAAGCGATGACGCGGACGCCGTGGAAAAGCTTGCGCGGGCGTTCCTGCAGTTCCACTATCTTCACCATTACGGCAAAAAAATTTATATCGGGAAAAAAGCGGACTGCTTCAGCCTGCGGCCGAGCGATGTCATGATGCTTTTTGCGATTGGGCACGCGCAGCGCGGGCACCGCGGGGGAGTTACCGCGACGGAGCTCAGCGAGAGCCTCGGCATCAAAACGCCGTCCGTCAATCCCGTCCTGTCCGTGCTGGAAAAAGAGGGGCTGATTCTGCGCGCCACCGATTCCGACGACCACCGGTTTGTCCGCATCACGCTGAGCAGCAGGGGCGCCGGGCTGATCCGCCGTTTCCAGAAAAAATTCCGGGCCAAACTGTGCGGGCTGGTCGCCTATCTGGGAGCTGAAAAAAGCTGTCAGCTGGCGGGCCTGATGGATGAGGTGTACGGTTACCTGAAACAGACGGCCCGCCGTCAGACCGAGAAGACCGAGAACAGATGACGGGAGCGCGGCCGTTCTTTTCCGACTAAGTCTTTTCCGAGGTGTCTTCATGCTGAAAGTTTATCGTCGTTTAAAACCCTATGGTTTCCATATCGTCGGAATCGTCGCGTTCGTTTTCCTTCAGGTCCTTTCCGACCTCTACCTGCCCACCATCATGTCGGACATCATCGACCAGGGCATCCTGAAGGAAGACGTGAGCTATATTCTGCGGGAAGGCGGCTTCATGCTGCTGGTCTCCGGCGGCGGGGCGGTCTGCGCGGTGCTTGCCAGCCTGCTGAGCGCCCGCGTGTCGGTCGGCCTCGGCCGCATGCTCCGCGACAGCATCTTCGAGCATGTCGAAAATTTCTCCCTTCATGAATTCGACCGGTTCGGGTCGTCCACCCTCATCACCCGGACCACCAACGACATCATCCAGATCCAGACGGTGACCGTCCTGATCCTGAACATGATGCTGCGGGCGCCGGTGATGTGCGCCGGCGGCATCATCCTGGCCTATTCCAAAGACCGGCAGCTGACGCTCCTGCTCGTTTATTCGCTGCCGTTCATCGCGGCGCTCGTTCTGCTGGTGGCCAGGTTCGTCGTCCCGCTTTTCCGGCAGGTCCAGAAAAAGATCGACCGGCTGAATCTGATTCTCCGGGAAAACCTGACGGGGATCCGCGTCGTCCGCGCCTTTAATAAGGAAAACTACGAGAAAAAGCGGTTTGGCGGGGCGAACGGGGACCTGACGGATACCTACGTCAAAGTCAACCGCATTCTGGCGTTCCTGATGCCCGCCATGATGATGATTATGAACGTGATGATCGTCGGCATCCTCTGGTTCGGCTCCGTCCGCATCGACCGGGGGGACATGAACCTCGGCGCCCTGGTCGCGTTCATCCAGTATGCCATGCAGATCATGTTTTCGCTCGTCCTGATGACGATGATGTTTATCATGGTCCCCCGCGCGCAGGCGGCCGCCGACCGCTACAACGAGGTCATGGAGACAAAGCCGGAAATCCGGGAGCCCGCCGGGCCTTTCCCGGCGGATTCTGAAAGAGGCTACGTCTCGTTCCGCCGCGTCACCTTCCGCTACCAGGGTGCCGAGGAGCCGGCGCTCAAAGATATTACCTTCGGCGTGAGGCCGGGGGAAACCACCGCCATCATCGGCGGGACGGGCAGCGGGAAAACGACGCTGATCAACCTGATTCCGCGCTTTTACGACGTCGAGGACGGCGAGGTCCTTGTGGACGGGGTCGACGTGCGGAAGATTCCGCAGAAGCAGCTCCGCGCCAAAATCGGGTTCGTGCCGCAGAAAGCCGTTCTGTTCACCGGAACGATCGCCGACAACCTGCGCTACGGGAGACAGGACGCGGACGAGGAAGAGATTCGCCGCGCGGCGCGGGTCGCCCAGGCGGACGGCTTTATCTCGAAGATGAAGGACGGGTACGATACCCTGCTTTCGGAAGGCGGCCTGAACCTTTCCGGCGGCCAGAAGCAGCGGCTTTCCATCGCGCGTGCTCTGGTTCGGCGCCCCGAAATCTATGTGTTTGACGACAGCTTTTCCGCCCTGGATTTTAAAACGGACGCGAAGCTCCGGGCCGCGCTGCGCCGGGAGACGGGCGACGCGACCGTGATTATCGTGGCCCAGAGGGTGGGGAGCGTCATGGACGCCGACCGCATCGTCGTGCTCGACGAGGGCAGCGTCGCCGGCATCGGCACCCACCGGGAATTACTGGACACCTGCGAAGTTTACCGCGAAATCGTTTCCTCGCAGCTGTCGCAGGAGGAAATGGCATGAGTGACAGAACGGAACGGAAGAATAAGGGCATGGGGTTCGGGCCGATGGGCGGAAACCGGATGCCCGCGGAAAAAGCAAAGGATTTCAGCGGGACGGTCCGGCGGCTCCTGCGCTACCTGAAGCCCCAGGTGCCGAAGCTCGCCGCCGTCTTCGTGTTTGCGGTCGCGAGCACCTTCTTCCTCGTGAAGGCGCCGAAGATCACGGGCGACGCCGTCAACCAGCTGACCGACGGCTTCATCGCGAAGTCAACGGTGAACTCGGTCTCTAAAATCCAGGATAAAATCGACCCGCAGATCCGGGAGATGCTCGACAGGCTGGAGCAGGGCAAAAACGGGGCCGTCAAGCAGACGGACGCCGCGGTCGAAAAGAAGTTCAGCGAAACGGTGGCGGCCCGGAAGCGGCAGGCCTACGCCCAGGCGGTGAAAAAGGCCGGCTCGGTCGTCGGGCAGAAATTTCGCTCGGCGGTCTCCGCCCGGAAACAGCAGGCCTACGCCCAGGCGACGCAGAAAGCCGATGCGGTTGTCGGGCAGCAGTTCGGGAAAGAGATTTCCGCCCGGAAACAGCAGGCCGATGCGCAGGCCGTGCAAAAAGCCGACGCGGCTGCCGAGCAGCAGTTTGAGAAGGAAATTGCATCCCGGAAACAGCAGGCCTATGCCGAGGCGGTGCAAAAAGCGGACGCCCTGTTTGCGGGCCTGCCCATGACCCCGGCTCTGGAGCAGCAGAAGCTCCGGGCGGAGACGCAGGCAAAGGCGGCGGTGGACGCGGAGTTTGCCAAGCAGCAGCCCGAAATGCAGGCGCAGCTTGCCGCCGCAAAGAAGACGGCGGAAGCGCAGGCGAAGGCGGCGGTGGCCGCTGCGTTTGCCAAGCAGCGGCCTGAAATGCAGGCGCAGCTTGCCGCTGCGAAAAAGACGGCGGAAGCGCAGGCGAAAGCGGCGGTGGACGCTGCATTTGCCAAGCAGCAGCCCGAAATGCAGGCGCAGCTTGCCGCCGCGAAGAAGACGGCGGAAGCGCAGGCGAAGGCGGCGGTGGACGCTGCCTTCGCCAAACAGCAGCCCGAAATGCAGGCGCAGCTTGCTGCCGCAAAGAAGACAGCGGAAGCGCAGGCGAAGGCGGCGGTGGGGAGAGCCGTGCTGGAAAAGGCAAAGCTGACGCAGGGGCAGTTCGACGTCCTGAAGGCGATCGCCGCGGTTCCCAACGTCAAAACCATCCGGGACAGCGGACAAAAAGCGGACGCGGTCCGCCGTATGTTCGACCTCGGCCGGAAGCTGCCGTCCGAGTACACCAAAAAGCTGCCGAGCATCAGCCGGTCGGACCTCGACAAGGGCATCGACGCCGTGCGGAAATACGGCGGCGCCATCCCGTTCGGCGCGATCCGGAACACGCTGGCGTGGCTGCTGGCCGTTTTCGCGCTCGGCGCGCTCTGCATGTTCGCCATGCAGTTCATCATGTCCGACGTGGCCCAGAAAACGGTTTTCATCCTCCGCAGGGAAGTGGACGAGAAGCTGGGAAAGCTGCCGCTGAATTATTTCGACTCCCATTCCAACGGAGACATCCTGAGCCGCATGACGAACGATATCGACACCATTTCGTCCACGCTCCAGCAGAGCCTGACCCAGATCATCACCTCGCTTTTTCAGATCATCGGCTACATCTGGATGATGGTCAGCATCAATCTGGTCCTTACCCTCATCGTTCTGGCAACCCTGCCGCTCTATCTGGCCGCGACGCTTTTCATCACCAAACATTCCCAGAAATATTACGCTTCCCAGCAGAAGTTCCTGGGGCGTCTGAGCGGGCACACCGAGGAGATGTTCACGGGCCATGTGATCGTGAAAGCCTACGGGCATGAAAAGGACTCCGTGGAGACGTTCCGCGCCGTCAACAAAGAGCTGTACGGTTCCGGCTGGAAGGCCCAGTTCCTGTCGGGAATCATGATGCCGCTCATGAATTTCATCGGCAATGTCGGCTACGTGCTCATCGCCGTCGTCGGCGGAATCTTCGTCACCCGGAGCTACCTGAACCTCGGCGACATCGTTTCGTTCATCTCCTACGCGAAATCCTTCTCCCAGCCGATCATCATGACGGCCAACATCGCGAATATCATTCAGTCCACGGTTGCCTGCGCGGAGCGCGTCTTTGAGTTGCTGGACGAAAAAGAGCAGATTCCGGACGCGGAGGACGCCGTCGTCCTCGACCGCCCGAGGGGCGACATCCGCTTTGAGCACGTGCGCTTCCGCTACCGCGAGAACGTCCCGCTCATCGAGGACATGAATCTCGACGTCCGGCAGGGCGGCACGGTTGCCATCGTCGGCCCGACGGGCGCCGGAAAGACCACGCTGGTCAATCTGCTGATGCGCTTTTACGAGATCGGCGGCGGGAAGCTGACGTTCGACGGCGTGGACATCCGCAGGATCCGCCGCGGGAACCTGCGCACCATGTTCGGCATGGTGCTCCAGGACACCTGGCTGTTTCACGGCACCATCCGCGACAACATCGCCTACGGGCGCGAAAACGCGTCCGAAGAGGAGATTGTGACGGCCGCGAAGGCCGCGCACGCCGACCGCTTTGTCCGCAGCCTGCCGCAGGGCTACGACACCGTGCTCAACGAGGAAGCGTCCAATATCTCGCAGGGGCAGAAACAGCTTCTGACCATCGCCCGCGCCCTTCTGGCCGACCCGGCGGTCCTGATTCTCGACGAGGCGACCAGCAACGTCGACACCCGCACGGAGGTCCTGATTCAGAAGGCGATGAAGGCCCTGATGAAAGGGCGGACGAACTTTGTCATCGCGCACCGCCTTTCCACCATCCGGGACGCGCAGACCATCCTCGTCATGGACCACGGCGCCATTGTGGAAAAGGGCACGCACCGGTCCCTGCTCGCGAAGGGCGGTTTCTACGCCGAGCTCTACAACAGCCAGTTTGCCGGGCGGCCGACGTAATCCCCAAAAGACGTTTTCGGGAACAGCCTTCGGGCTGTTCCCTTTTTGCCGTTTTCCGTCCGCCCCTCCGGCGTTTTCCGGCGCGGGCGGAACCCGTTTTTCCTTGCAGTGCCGGAACCGCTATGCTATAATAATTTGTAAACCAAAAAATGATGGGGGAATTTCCATTTGGCTGCAAATAACCCGGAACGTCTGCCCGAGCCGCAGCACCCGCAGGCCTTCTATATGAAAGAGGTTGCGAAGCTCATGGCCGACCGCAGGCGCGGCGCGGTTCCCATGGCGCTGGTGCACACCTACGGCTGCCAGCAGAACGCGGCGGACAGCGAAAAAATCAAAGGCATGCTCGCGCAGATGGGCTTTTCGTTCACGGACGACCGGGAGCGGGCCGACCTGATCCTGTTCAATACGTGCGCGGTCCGCGGCCATGCCGAAAACAGGGTGTTCGGCAACGTGGGCGCCTTAAAGGAGCTCAAGCGCCGCCACCCGTCGCTGGTCGTTTCGGTCTGCGGCTGCATGATGGAGGAAAAACAGGCGTCCGAGCGGATCCGGCGGAAATTCCCGTTTGTGAGCCTCGTGTTCGGCACCCATGTGCTCCACCGTTTTCCGGAGCTGCTCTGGGCGGCGCTGGCCGAAAACCGGCGCGTGTTCGAGCGGGGCGACGAGCAGGAGGACGCGAGGATCGTCGAGGGCCTTCCCACCCGGCGCGGCGGGAAAACGCGGGCGTGGCTCACCGTGATGTACGGCTGCGACAATTTCTGCTCCTACTGCATCGTGCCGTATGTCCGCGGCCGGGAACGCAGCCGTCAGCCCGAGGCCGTCCTTGAGGAATTCCGCGGCCTTGTCGCGGACGGGTATAAGGACGTCACGCTCCTCGGGCAGAACGTCAACTCCTACGGCAGAAAGCTCGGGCGCCCGGTCAATTTTTCCGGGCTTCTCCGCATGCTGGACGCGGTGGACGGCGACTATCGGCTCCGCTTCATGACGTCGCACCCGAAGGACGCCACGCACGAGCTGATCGACACCATGGCCGCCGGGCGGCACATCAGCCGCCACCTGCATCTGCCGGTCCAGTCGGGGAGCAACCGGGTCCTGAAGGCGATGAACCGCGGCTATACCCGGGAAAAATACCTTGCCCTCGTGGAGTACGCGCGAAAAAAAATTCCGGACCTTTCGCTCACGTCGGATATTATTGTCGGATTTCCCGGGGAAACCTATGAGGAGTTCCGCGAGACGGTCAGTTTGATCCGTCAGGTCGGCTACACATCTCTGTTCACGTTCGTCTATTCCCCCCGCGAGGGGACGCGGGCGGCGCAGCTTCCGGACCCCGTCCCGGCGGCGGAAAAGTCGGCGTGGCTGCAGGAGCTCTGCGCCGAGCAGGAAAAGATCGCCGCATCCCGCTGCGCGGGGGAGGTCGGCCGGACGCACCGCGTTCTGGTCGAGGGCCGCAGCCCGAAGAGCGGCCTTCTGACGGGCCGGACGGACGGAAACGTTATCGTCAATTTCCCGGGAAGGGACGAAACCGTCGGCCGCTTTGCCGACGTGAAAATCACCTCGGCGCGCGACTGGATTCTGGACGGGGAGCTGGTCTGAGCCCGTTTGCCCCCGCGGATGCCCTGCGGGCGGCGACGATTCCGTCGATCCTTTCTATATTAATGTAGGTACCGATGATTTCAGGAGAGGTAAGGAGAGTTGTTATGGATATTATCGAACAGGCACGGGAGATCGGGAAAGCCATCCAGCAGGACGAACGCTACCTGAAGATGCGCCTTGCCGTCCAGAACGCGGATGAGGACAAGGAACTGCAGGACCTGATCGGCCAGTATAACCTGAAACGCATGTCGCTCCAGAACGAGCTGCGGAAAAAGGAACGCGACGACGACAAGGTCAAGGTTTACCGGCAGGAAATGAACGCCGTTTACATGGCGATCATGAAAAACCCGCACATGGACGCCTACAACCAGACGAAAGTCGAGTTCGAGGGCCTGATGCGCCGCGTCAACGCCATCATTTCCCAGAGCGCGAACGGCGGCGACCCGGAGACGGCGGATTATGCGGAGCCGGCCTGCGGCGGCGACTGCGCTTCCTGCGCCGGCTGCCACTGAAAAGCGGAGGCGGTAAATTTGGCGGCTCTTTCCCCCATGATGCAGCAGTATTTTGAAATGAAAAAGAAATATCCGGACACCATCCTGTTTTTCCGGCTCGGCGACTTTTACGAGATGTTTTACGACGACGCGAAGCTGGCTTCGCGCGAGCTGGAGCTGACGCTCACGGGCCGCGACTGCGGCCAGCCGGAGCGCGCCCCCATGTGCGGCGTGCCGTTCCACAGTTACGAAACGTACGTGGCAAAACTCATCGCGAAGGGCTACAAGGTCGCCATCTGCGAGCAGCTGGAGAACCCGGCGCTCGCGAAGGGCCTCGTCAAACGGGACATCATCCGCGTCATTACCCCCGGCACGGTGCTGGAAAGCAGCATGCTGGACGAAACGCGCAACAATTTCATCTGCTCCCTGTGCGTCATGGAAAACCGTGCGGGCGTCTGCTTTGCGGATATTTCCACCGGCGAGCTGCACGCGACTTCTCTCGCGGCGAAGGATGCCGGGGCGCTGACGGAGCAGCTGCAGAACGAGCTTTCCCGCTTTTCCCCGCGGGAAATCCTCATCAATCAGGCCGCCCTGGACCTGAACCGCCTGCCGAAGTTCCTCCGGGAGCGCCTGAGCGCCAGCCTGGAGCTTTTGGACGACGACCGGTTCGACCCGCTCGCTTCCACGCCCGCCGTCGTGGGCCAGTTCCACAAGGACGCGGAGGAACTCGGCCTTTCCGACAAACCGGAGATCACCGGGGCGCTCGGCGCTCTCCTCGGCTACCTGAAGGAAACCGAGCGCTCCGGCCTTGAGAGCATGGATGAAATCGACCTGTACAGCGGCGCGCAGTATATGAAGCTGAACCTGACCGCCCGGCGGAACCTGGAGCTTCTGGAAACCATGCGCAGCAAGGAGAAGCGCGGCTCGCTCCTCTGGGTGCTGGACCATACCCGCACCGCCATGGGCAAGCGCCTCATCCGCGGGTGGGTGGAGCGCCCTCTTCTGAGCCCGGCGCAGATCAGCCGCCGCCTGAACGCAGTGGAAGAGCTCACGAAGGACAGCATCCTGCGCGACGGTCTTTCCGGGCAGCTCACCGGGATCCATGACCTGGAGCGCCTGATGTCCCGCATTGTGTACGGCTCCGCCAACGGCCGCGAGCTGCGCAGCCTTTCCGACGCGGCCGCCCGTCTTCCGGCGCTCAAAAACCTTTTGAAAGGCCGTAAATCGGACCTGCTCGGCCGGATCTACCGGACGGTCGATCCGCTGGAAGACGTCCGGAGCCTGATCGAACGCGCCGTGGTGGACGAGCCTCCGTTTTCCGTCCGCGAGGGCGGGATCATCAAGCCGGGGTTCAGCAGGGAGCTTGACCTTCTCAAGGGCGACATGAGCGACGGGCGGGGCGTCATTGCGAAGATCGAGGCGCAGGAGCGCGAGCGGACCGGCATCCCGAAGCTGAAGGTCGGCTATAACCGGGTGTTCGGCTATTACATAGAGATCGCAAACGCCTATAAGGACCAGGCACCGCCGGAATATATCCGCAAGCAGACGCTGACGAACTGCGAGCGCTTCATCACGCCGGAGCTCAAGGAGCTGGAAGGGCGCATCCTCGGCGCGCACGACAAATCCGTCCGCCTGGAATACGAGCTGTTCGATTCCGTCCGCAAACAGACGGCGGAACAGATGGAGCGCGTGCAGAAAACGGCGCAGGCCGTGGCGCAGCTGGATGTCCTGCTGTCCTTTGCACAGGTTTCCGTCGACCGGAACTACACGCGCCCGGCCGTCAACCTCAGCGGGAAGATCCTTTTGAAAAAGAGCCGCCATCCCGTGGTGGAGGCGCTCCGGGAGGAGCCGTTCGTCCCGAACGACGTCACGCTGGACCGGGATGAAAACCGCGTGGCGATCATTACGGGCCCCAACATGGCGGGGAAATCGACGTATATGCGCCAGATCGCGCTGGTCGTCATCATGGCGCAGATCGGCTGCTTCGTTCCGGCGGAACGTGCGGAAGTCGGCATCACGGACGCGATCTTCACGCGCGTCGGCGCTTCGGACGACCTTACCGCCGGGCAGTCCACGTTTATGGTGGAAATGGCGGAGGTCGCCGACATCGTGAAAAACGCCACGCCGGACAGCCTGCTGATCCTCGACGAGATCGGCCGCGGGACGTCCACGTTCGACGGCATGAGCATCGCCCGCGCCGTGCTGGAGTACGTCGCCGACAAAAAGCAGCTCGGGGCGAAAACGCTGTTTGCCACGCACTACCACGAGCTGACCGCGCTGGAAGACCTGATTCCCGGCGTGAAAAATTACAACATCGCCGTCAAAAAGCGCGGGGACGACATCACCTTCCTTCGCCGCATCGTCCGGGGCGGCGCCGACGACAGCTACGGCATCGAGGTTGCCAAGCTCGCCGGCGTCCCGAACAAGATCATCAGCCGCGCCAAGCGGATTCTGGCGGAGCTGGATTCCGGAAAGGACGTCTCGCCGCCGAAGTCCCGCCGGAAGCGGCAGAACGGGCCCGATGAGCCGATGCAGATCGCCCTGACGCCCCCGAACGAGGCCGAGATCATGGAAAAGCTCCGGGCGCTGGATGTCAACACCCTGACGCCGATCGAGTGCATGAACACGCTGTTCGAGCTTTCCAAGCTGGCTCAGTAAAGGCCCGCGGACAAATTTTCTGAAATTTTTTCTCGGGATTTCGCTTCCGGAAGCTAATTTTTCCCCCTGTGAGCGGGTTATATGGAAGGACTTTTTCGTTCGCGCCGCAGTTTGATTCAAAGGAGGACGCCGTATGGGAAAAATCAATGTGCTGGACCGCCATGTCGCCGAGCTGATCGCGGCCGGCGAAGTGGTTGAGCGCCCCGCTTCCGTGGCCAAAGAGCTGGTGGAGAATTCCATCGACGCCGGTGCTTCCGCCGTCACGGTGGAGATTCGGCACGGCGGCGTCACGTTTCTGCGCGTGACGGACAACGGCTGCGGCGTCGCGCGGGAAGACGTGCCGCTGGCTTTTTTGAGCCACGCGACCAGCAAGGTCGCCGCGAAGAACGACCTGGACGCCATCGCGACGCTCGGCTTCCGAGGCGAGGCGCTGGCTTCGGTCGCCGCCGTCGCCCATGTGGAGATGCTGACGCGCACGTCCGGCGAGCTCGCGGGGACGCGGTACGGCATCGACGGCGGGAGGGAAAAGTTCTGCGAGGACGCCGGCTGCCCGGAGGGCACGACGATCCTCGTCCGCGACCTGTTCTACAATACCCCCGCCCGCATGAAGTTCCTGAAAAAGGACGTCACGGAGGGCAACGCCGTCGCCGCCGTCGCCGACAAGGAAGCGCTCGCCCATCCGGAGGTTTCGTTCCGCTTCCTGCGCGACGGCCGGGAAACTCTGCATACCCCGGGGGACGGGAAGCTCAAATCCGCCGTCTACGCGGTTTTCGGCAGGCAGTTCACGTCGGGGCTGATTCCGTTGGAGTATGAGCTCAACGGCGTCACGGTGACCGGATTTGTCAGCAGCCCCGCCGCCGCGCGCCCGAACCGCAGCATGCAGAACTTTTTCATCAACGGGCGCTATGTGAAGAGCCGCACCGCCATGGTTGCGCTGGAAGAGGGGTTCAAAGGCTCGCTGATGGTCGGCAAGGTCCCGGCATGCGTTCTGCACCTCACGGTTCCGTTCGGAGCGGTGGACGTGAACGTCCACCCGGCGAAGATCGAAGTTCGTTTCCTCAACGAGCGGCCGATCTTCGACGCCGTCTACCACGGGGTCAAGTCCGCCCTGCACAGGGGGGACACGCCCCACGTCATGAAACTTTCCGATTCCGCGGCGCCAGCGTTCCGCCATGCCGAGCCGCCCGCCGAGCAGATCCGTTTTGCGCCGCGCCCCGCCGCGGAACCGGGGCCGGCCCCGGCAGGCGATTTCCCGCAGCCGCAGGCCGCGCCGGAAAGCGTCCCCGCGGGGTTTGGGAATGTCCGCCGGGTTCCGGTCCCGCCGGACATTGAGCGCGACGAGGATGACGTCCCCGCCGCGCCGCAGGAGGCACCGGAGCCCGCCCCGGCCGCATCCGGCGCCCCGGAACGCCCGGTTCCGGAAAATCCGGCGTCCGCTCCGGGGCCGGAAGCGGAGAAACCGGAAAAATTCATCGGCGAAGCTTTCGGCACCTACATCATCCTCCAGCGGGGCGACAGCCTTGTGTTCGTCGACAAACACGCCGCGCACGAGCGCCTGCTGTACGAGAAACTGAAGGCCGAAGGGGGAAAGGCCGACCGGCAGATGCTTCTGGAGCCGGTTCCCGTCACGCTGGACAAGAACGAGTATTCCGCCGTGCTGAACGCGCTGGACGTCTGCGCCGAAGCCGGGTTCGAGATCGACGATTTCGGCGGGGGCACGGTGCTGGTCCGGAGCGCCCCCATGATTCTGGGCGGCAGCGGCGTTGCCGAAGCGGTGATGGAGATCGCCGGTTACCTCGCGTCCAGCAAGACGGACCTCACCACGGAGAAGGTGGACTGGCTGTACCACAACGTCGCCTGCCGCGCCGCCGTGAAGGCGGGCGACCCAGCTTCCCCGCGGGAGCTGATCGACCTGGTGCGCCGGGTGGAAAAAGAGGACGTGCGCTACTGCCCGCACGGCAGGCCGGTGTTTTTCCTGCTCACGCGGAAGGAGCTGGAAAAGCAGTTCGGGAGGATCCCGTGATGGAGAAGATTCCGGTTGCGGCCGTCGTGGGCCCCACGGCGACCGGCAAAACCCGGCTCGCCGCCGCGGTGTCCCTGCGCTTCGGCGGCGAGGTGGTTTCGGCGGACTCCATGCAGATTTACCGGGGGCTCGACATCGGCACGGCGAAGCCCGGGGCGGAGGAAAGGCGCGGGGTGCCGCACCACCTGATCGGTTTCCTCGACCCGTCCGAGCCGTTCAGCGTCGCCGATTACGTGGACCGGGCCTCGCGGTGCATCCGGGAGATCCGCGCGCGCGGGAAGCTCCCGGTCGTCGCGGGGGGCACCGGACTGTATGTGCGGTCCCTGCTTTCGAATGTGCGGTTCGTTCCGCAGGGGCGCGACGACGCCCTGCGCGCGCGCCTGCGGAAAAAGGCGGAAGCCGGGGGGCCGGGCCCGCTGGTCGAGGAGCTCCGCTCCTTCGACCCGGAGTCCGCGGAGCGGATTCATCCGAACAACGTCGGGCGCCTGATCCGCGCCATCGAGATTTACCGCGTCTCCGGCGTCACCATGACGGAGCAGAAAAAGCGGTCGAAAGAGATTCCGCCGCCGTACGATGCCCTCGTCATCGGCCTCGCGTACCGGGACAGGGCCGGCCTGTACGAGGCCATCGGCCGCCGCGTCGACGGGATGATGCGCGCGGGGCTTCTGGAAGAGGCGGAACGGGTGTACCGCATGCCGTCTCCGTCCACGGCCGCGCAGGCCATCGGCTACAAGGAGTTTTTCCCGTATTTCCGCGGCGAATGTTCCCTGGAAGACGCCGTCGAATCCGTGAAGCGGGAAAGTCGGCGCTACGCGAAGCGCCAGTTGACCTGGTTCCGGCGAGGCGAAACGGTCCGCTGGCTGTTCGTCGATGATTTTCCGGATTTCCCGGCGCTTTTTTTCCGCGCGTGCGAATTCATTCAAGGAAAAGGGTGGAAGCTATGAACGGCCCTGTTCTCCGAAAAACCGCATCCGGCGTTTTGGCTTTTCTGCTTCTGTTTTACGTCGGCTATCAGGTCTACCGGATGCATTACAGCCCGGTCCGGACGGAACCGGTTTCGTATTTCACCGCGTCCGATTCCGTCCAGACGACGGTGGTGGCAATCCGGAAGGAAACCCTGCTGACTTCCCCGGCCAAGGGGGTTGCGGACTACGTTATTCAGCCCGGCGACCGGGTCAGCAAAGGCGGCGTCATCGCCAAGATCTATGAAACCGAAGAACAGGTGTCCGCCCAGCGCCGCCTGGAGGACGCGGACCGGGCCATCGCCCAGCTGCAGAACCTTCAGAAGCCGGGGAGCACCTACTCGTTTAACGCCGATTCTTCCAACGAGCGGATCTGCCTGAAACTGACCGGCCTTTTGCAGAGCGTCAACGCGGGCGACCTTTCGCAGGTGTCCGACGGGAAAAGCGGCCTGCTGGACCTGCTCAACGAAAGGCAGATCGGGACCGGCAAGGAAAAAGATTTCAATGTCCGCATCAAGGCTCTGCAGGCGCAGAGGGACGCGCTTGCCGCACGGGCGGCCAACCCCGTCGGCTCCATCGTTTCCCCGGCCGCGGGCTATTTCATCCAGTCGACGGACGGAATGGAAAACGCATTCGACATCTCCCGGGTAACGTCCATTACCTGCGACCGCATCCGGCAACTGGAAAGCGCGAAAAAATCACCGGTCGCCGGCACCGTCGGGAAGATTGACGGCGACTACGACTGGTACCTGGTGGGAATCGTTCCCGCCGACCGGGTGGTCAGCTTCCGGCAGCTCGATTCCGGTGCGGCCGTTTCCGTCCGGTTCCCCTTCGTTTCGGGCACATCGGTTTCCGCTTCCGTCGCAGCGGTCAACCAGAAGAATTCGAGCTCCGAGGCGGCGGTCGTGCTCAAGTGTCAGGACATCAATTCGGCCCTTGCGGGAATCCGCCGTGAGACCGCCGAGATCTCCGTCCGGCAGTACACCGGCCTGCGCGTCAACCGGAAGGCGATCCATTACGAGACGCTTACGAAAAAGGTCAAAGGCTCCGGCGAAAAAACGGCGGAGACAAAAAAGGAAGTCGAGGGCGTCTACGTCCGCCACGGCACGCAGCTCGAGTTCCGGCAGATCGTGCCGGAATTCAGCACCGACCATTATGTCGTCTGCAACCCGAACCCGGACGAGGGCAGCCTGTTTACCGGGCAGACCGTAAGCCTGTATGACGAAGTCGTTGTGGAAGGGAATGATTTATATGACGGAAAAGTTATCCAGTGAATTGGAAAAGCGTTTTGCGGACGTAGAAGAAAATCTGAAGGTGATCCGCGAAAGGATGGCGGAGGCGGCGGTCCGGTCTGGCCGGAAGCCGGGGGACATCACCCTGCTCGCCGCAACGAAAACGGTTCCCGTCGAGGTGATTAACCACAGCATCGAGCTCGGCGTCGACCATATCGGCGAAAACAGGGTGCAGGAGCTGACCGAAAAATACGACGCCTACCGCCTGGACCGGTGCGAGCTCCATTTTATCGGCCACCTTCAGAAGAATAAGGTAAAATACCTCGTCGGCCGTGTCGCCATGATCCAGTCGGTGGACAGTGAAAAGCTGGCGCAGGAAATTTCGCGTTTGAGTGAAAAAAAGAATCTTTCGACCGATATTCTGGTCGAGGTCAATATCGGAAAGGAAGAAAACAAATCGGGCGTTCTGCCGGAACGTCTTCCGGAACTGCTGGAAGCCGTTTCGTCCCTGCCGTCGATCCGGGTGCGCGGGCTGATGGCAATTCCCCCGGCGGGCGCCCCGGAAGCGGAAACCATGCATTATTTTTCAAAAATGAATGAATATTTTGTTGACACAAAGAGCAAAAGAATGGATAATGTAGCTATGGACTACCTTTCCATGGGCATGTCGGCCGACTACGCGTTGGCAATCCGGGCCGGGGCGAATCTGGTGCGGATCGGCACGGCCCTCTACGGACCTCGCAACTACGGAAAAAATTAAAGAAACTGGGGGAATTACATCATGGCGGGATTTGTCGAGAAAATCAAGGATATGTGGAATCCGCCCGAGGACGAGTACGACGGTTACGACGAGGAAGACGGACAGGAGAACGGTATGGAAGAGCAGAAGCAGAACGGCGAATCCGATGCCGCGCAGAGGGAAGCCGTCCGGCGTGTGCCCATCGTGAACGCGGGCAACAAGGTTGTAAACATCCACGCCACGGCGCAGCTGCAGGTCGTGCTGTTCAAACCGGAGCGCTTCGGCGAGGATACCTGCACCATTGCCGACGAACTGCTGAAAATGCACACGGTGGTTCTCAACCTCGAAAGCGCCAGCAAGGATATTTCCCGCCGGATCATCGATTTTCTGAGCGGCGTCGCCTATGCCAACGGCGGCAAGATCAAGAGGGTCGCGACGAGCACCTTCATCATCACCCCGTACAACGTCGACCTGACGGGCGAAGACGTGATGGACGAGCTGGAAAACAACGGCGTTTATTTCTGATGGGTGACCGCTTTTCCGGGCAGGCCGGGCTCCTCGAGGCGCGGATCGCCGACGCGGCCCGGCTTGCCCGCACGGGCCGGCGGCCCTGTTTTGTCGGCTTTCTGGATGAAAGCGAGGCAAAGCGCGCGGCCCGGCTCCCGGCGGCGCGGGGAGACCATGCGCTGTTCTGGGGCGGCTGCGCCGGGGCGGAACGCGTGTTTTTCGGCGCGTTTCCGGATTTTCTTGCGCCGGATCCCGGCGATTTTCCCGTTGCCGCGCTTACCGCGTCCTTCCGCCCGCAGGACCGGCTGACCCATCGGGATTTTCTGGGCGCGCTGCTTCACGCCGGAGTGGACCGCGCTTCTCTGGGCGATATCCTGACGGAAGAGGGCCGGGCCGTTATCTTCTGCAGGCGGGAGATTTCCCGGTTTCTGTGTTCCCAGACGGAGAAGGTCGGCGGGGTCGGCGTCCGTATTTCCGAAGGAGTGCGGGAGCCGCTTCCGGCGGCTCATCATTTTGCCGATTTTTCGGCGGTCGTGGCGTCCGCACGCCTGGACTGCCTGGTCGCGGCGGCCGTCGGGACCGGAAGAGGAAAAGCTGCGGAAATGATTCGCTCCCAGCTGGTGGAACGGAACCACGAGGCGGCGCTTTCGCCGTCGGCCTGCGTGCGGGAAGGCGACGTCCTTTCCGTCCGGGGCGAGGGCCGGTTTGTCATCGACCGGCTGGGCCCGGTCACAAAAAAGGGCAGGCTCGGCGTAAAGGGAAGGAAATATATTTAACGGGAGTGAATGATTATGTTGACGCTGAACGATATTATCAATGTGGGGTTCCGCAAATCCGGCTTTTCCGGATACCGCACGGATGATGTGGACGGGTTTGTCGACCGCGTGAAGGAGTCGTTTGACGAACTGCTGAAAAAAGAGTCGGCGCAGGACGAAGAGATCGGGAAGCTGAAGGAAGAGAACCGGCAGAATGTCGAAAAGCTGAAGGTCCTGGCTGCAAAGATCGAGGAGTACCGCGCGCAGGAAGACGAGATCAAAAACGCGCTGATCAGCGCGCAGAAGCTCAGCGAGGCTTCGGTGCGCGAAGCCCGGCATAAAGCCGAGATCATCGTCAAGGACGCGGACCGGAAAGCGGAGCATATCGTCGCCGACGCGGGCACCAAAATCGAGGAGCAGAAAAAGGAATTTGCCCGGATCCAGAAGGCCGTGTCCGACTTCCGCTCCAAGCTCCTGAGCATCTATAAGGAGCATCTCACCCTGATCGACGCGCTCCCGACCAGCAAGCCGGGACAGCCGGAGATTTCGGAAGCGAAGCAGGTCACCGCGCCGGAAGCGGAAGCCGCCCCCGACGAACCGGCGGCCCCTGCTGCCGACACGCCGTCCCCGAACACCGTGCCGGAAACGGAATTTCAGGCGGAGATTTCCAATTTCGACGAATAATTCCGGATTCTGAAGAAACATCTTAGAGGAGAGAGAGAGAAACCGATGGATTATAAGAGCACCCTGAACCTTCCGAAAACCGATTTTCCGATGCAGGCCGGTTTGCCGAAGCGCGAGCCCGCCATGCTGAAAAGCTGGCAGGACGACAAAGTGTACGAGCACGTCATGAAAAAAAATGAGGGCAGGCCGCGCTATGTGCTGCATGACGGTCCGCCGTACGCAAACGGGAATATCCATTTGGGAACCGCTCTCAATAAGGTGCTGAAAGATATGATCGTCCGTTACCGGAACATGACCGGCTACCAGGCCCCGTATGTTCCGGGCTGGGATACGCACGGCCTGCCGACCGAGCTGAAAGCGCGCAAAAAGGCGGGCGTCGGGAATTCCACGACGATCTCGGACGTGGAGCTGCGCCGAATCTGCCGCGAGTTTGCCCTCGGCTACCTGGACGGGCAGAGGAAACAGTTTATGCGCCTCGGCGGCATCGGCGACTGGCAGCACCCCTATATCACGCTGACGCACGATTTTGAGGCCAGGCAGGTCGAGGTCTTTTCCGACATGGCGCAGAAGGGCCTGATCTACCGGGGCCTGAAGCCCGTTTACTGGTGCCCGAGCTGCGAAACGGCTCTGGCGGAAGCGGAGATCGAGTACAGCGAGGATCCCTGCGATTCCATCTATGTCAAATTCCGCGTGACCGACGACAAGGGCGTCTTTGCCAAAAAGGGAATCGACCCGAAAAAGGTCTTCTTCGTCATCTGGACCACAACGACATGGACGCTGCCGGCGAACGTAGCCATCTGCCTCGGCCCGGATTTTGAGTATTCCCTGGTTCAGAGCGGGCACGAATATTATGTGATGGCGTCCGCGCTTTACGAGGATGCCATGCGCGCGGCCGGCAAGACGGATTACCGGGTGGTCGCCACGTTTCAGGGCTCCGAACTGGAATATATCAAGACGGCCCATCCCTTTCTCGACCGCACCTCGCTCGTCATCGTCGGCGACCACGTCACGCTGGAAAGCGGCACCGGCTGCGTTCACACCGCTCCCGGACACGGCGTCGAGGACTACGACGTCTGCCACAACCACTACCCGGATATCCCGATCATCGTCCCGGTCGACGCGCACGGCCGGATGACCGCCGAAGCCGGGAGCCTGTTTTCCGGCCTGACCACCGCGGAAGCGAACAAGGCCATCTTGAAGCATCTGAAGGAGATCGGCGCCCTGTTCGCCGTCAAGCACATCATCCACCAGTACCCGCACTGCTGGCGCTGCAAGAACCCCGTCCTGTTCCGCGCGACGGAGCAGTGGTTCTGCTCGGTGGACGCGATCAAGGACAAGGCGGTGGAAGAGATCAATAAAGTGCAGTGGGTCCCGGCCTGGGGCCGCGAGCGCATCACGTCCATGGTGCGCGAGCGCAACGACTGGTGCATCTCGCGCCAGCGCCGCTGGGGCGTGCCGATCCCGATTTTCTACTGCAAAAAATGCGGCGAGCCGCTCCTTTCCAAAGACGCCATGATGGTGGTCTCCCGGCTGTTCGCGAAGGAAGGCTCCGACGCCTGGTACACCAGAACGGCGGCGGAGATCCTGCCGGAAGGCACGAAATGCCCGAAATGCGGCGGCACCGAGTTTACCAAGGAGCACGACATCATGGACGTCTGGTTCGATTCCGGTTGCAGCCACGCGGCCGTGGCCGACCGGCGCCCGGAGCTTCACTGGCCCGCCGACATGTACCTGGAAGGCGCCGACCAGTACCGCGGGTGGTTCCAGTCCTCGCTGCTGACGTCCGTCGCGTGGCGCGGAAAGGCGCCGTACAAAACGGTCGTCACCCACGGCTGGGTTGTGGACGGCGAGGGCCGCAAAATGTCCAAGTCGCTGGGAAACGGCATCGACCCGTCCGAGATCGTGGAAAAATACGGCGCCGACATTCTGCGGCTCTGGGTTGCGTCGTCCGATTATCACGCGGATATCCGCATCTCGCACGAAATTTTGAAGCAGCTTTCCGACGCCTACCGCAAAATCCGCAACACGGCCCGGTTTATGCTGGGGAACCTCTCCGATTTTCATCCGGACACCGACATGGTGCCGCCGGAGCGGCTCGAGCCGATTGACCGCTGGGCCCTGCACCGCTTCAACGGGCTGATTGCGGAAGCGGAAAAGGGTTACGATACCTATGAGTTCCATGAAACCTACCATGCGATCCACAATTTCTGCGTCGTAGACCTGTCGAATTTCTACCTTGACGTTTTGAAGGACAGGCTGTACGTGGAAAAAGCGGGCAGCGAAACCCGCCGCGCCGCCCAGACGGCGATGTTCCTGATCCTCGACGGCATGGCGCGCCTCGTTTCCCCGATCCTCGCGTTCACGTCCGACGAGATCTGGAGAAGCATGCCGCACCGGAAATCCGAAAACGCGGAGCGTATCCTCTACAACGACATGCCGAAGCCGGTCGAGGTCGACGCAGACGATGCGTTCGTTGCCAGATGGGATAAAATCCATCTGCTCCGCAACGACGTGAAGAAGGCGCTGGAACTTGCCCGAAAAGAAAAAACCATCGGCTCTTCCCTCGACGCGAAGGTGGCGCTGCACTGTTCGGAGGAGCTTTTCCCCTTTGTGAAGTCGGTGGAAAAGGGGCTGCCCGCCGTGCTGATCGTTTCGCAGGTCGAGATTGCGGAAGACGAAAACGGCGCTTACCGGGGCGAGGAGCTGACCGGCCTTTCCGTGACGGTGTCTCACGCAGAGGGGAAGAAATGCGCCCGCTGCTGGACCTACAGCCATACGGTCGGGACCGACCCGGAGCACCCGGATCTCTGCGCGCGCTGCGCTGAAATCCTGAAGTAAGAAGGAAAGGGCGAAGGAAGGGCCGGAAAGGCTCTTCCGCGCATTTCAAACCGGTTGCAAAAAATTGAAGAAGGGGTGTTTTTTTGGCTATTGTGGCGCTGCTGCTGTCCCTTCTGCTGGCCGCGGGAGATCAGCTGCTGGAATTGCTTGTCGTTCAGTACATTAAGCCGGTCGGTTCCCGGACGATCCTTCCGGGCCTGCTGAGCCTGGACTATGTCGAAAACCGGGGAGCCGCCTTCAGCATGCTGGAAGGCCAGAGATGGCTGTTTGTCAGCATTACGCTGGTGATCTGCGCTTTGATCGTATTCGGCATGTTTCAGTACCAGAACCATAACTTTTTTTCGTGGGCCGCTTCCGTCCTGATCGTCGGCGGCGGAGTCGGCAACCTGGTCGACCGGGTCCTGCACAACTATGTTGTCGATTATATCCACGTGTCCTTTTTCCCGGCGATCTTTAATTTCGGCGACTGCTGCGTCACCGTCGGGGCGGTTTTCCTGATTATTCATATTTTGTTTTTCGTCGACCGGGACCACGCGGAAAAAGTCCTGCGGACGAAGTAAAATGCGCCGTTTTGTATTTACCGTGCAGGAGCCGGACGCGGGCGCCCGGCTCGACAAGCTGGTCGGCGGGAACGTGGACGGGCTGACCCGTTCCGCTGCGGAGAAGCTGATTTCCGGCGGCGGCGTTTTCGTCAACGGGAAGGCGGGGGGCAAAAGCCTCCGGTGCGGCGCCGGCGACGTGGTCGAGGTCGCGGTTCCGGAACCGACGCCGCTGCAGGTGAAGGCCCAGCCGATTCCGCTGGACATCCCGTATGAGGACGGCGACCTGCTTGTCGTCAACAAACCGAAAGGGATGGTGGTGCATCCCGCGGCGGGCCATGCGGACGGCACGCTGGTGAACGCGCTCCTCGCGCACTGCGGGAATTCGCTCTCCGGCATCAACGGGGTGATGCGCCCCGGCATCGTCCACCGGATCGACAAGGACACGAGCGGGCTCCTGATTGTCGCGAAGAACGATTTTGCCCACCGCAGCCTTGCCGCGCAGATCAAAGCGCACAGCTTTACCCGCGTGTACGAGGCGGTTGTCCTCGGCAATCTGAAAGACGACGGCGGAACCGTGGACGCGCCGATCGGCCGCCACCCCACGGAGCGGAAAAAGATGGCGGTCACCGACCGGCATTCCCGCCGCGCGGTGACGCATTACCAGGTCCTTGCAAGGTACCGGGGCTACACCTACGTCCGTCTCCGGCTCGAGACCGGGCGCACCCACCAAATCCGCGTGCATATGGCGTACATCGGACACCCGGTGGCCGGAGACACCGTTTACGGGCCGAAAAAGCCCGTCCCGGGGCTGGACGGCCAGTGCCTGCACGCGAAGGTCATCGGTTTTCTCCATCCGCGGGACGGGCGCTATGTCGAGATCACAAGCGAGCTGCCCCGCTATTTTACGAACTTTTTGAAACGCCTTCGCCCGGCCTGACCGGATCGCGCAAACGGAAGGGAATTTCCATGGATGAACAGACCCGCCAGATTCGGTACCTGATTGTCATCGCGGCGGTGATCTGCGCGGTGATGATCGGGTACAACGCGTTTTATGTGCCGGACGCGCCCCTTGCGGAACCGGTCGTCGCGGCAGACGCGTCTTCGGCTTCGGAAGAATACACCCCTGCGTCCGTGATGCCCGGGGGCTCTTCCGCCGCGGTCTCCGCGGCATCCGCGGTATCCGCCGAGGCGGGAGAAACCCGGGCGTCCTCGAAAAATCCGGAGAAGCCGGCGTCCGGGACCGCCGGGAAGCTATCCGGCAAAATTAATATCAACACCGCTACGGCACAGCAGCTGAGCGACGGGCTGGACGGCATCGGCGGCACGCTGGCGGAGCGGATCGTGGAGTACCGCGAGCGGAACGGGGCTTTCCGCTCCATCGACCAGATCAAGAATGTTTCCGGGGTCGGGGACAAAAAATTTGAGGCGATCCGGGGCTCCATTACGGTCGGGTAGCGGCTTTCCGGCTCTGCCGCCTGCCGGAAAGCGGCGAGCCGGGGCAGAACGTTCTTGCCAAAAATTTGGTTCCATGGTAAACTTATGGTAAGCGTTCCGCATGCTGCGAAAGGGGAAAAATGAAACCTGAAATGATGCTGTATCTCTGGCTCGGCGTGATCATCGTGGCGTCCGTCGTGGAAATGGCGACGACGCAGCTGGTGTCGATCTGGTTCGCCGTGGGCGGCATAGGGGCCCTGATTGCATGCACGCTCGGGGCTCCGGTTCTGCTGCAGGTCGTTGTTTTTCTTTTCCTCGCGGGGGTGACGCTGGCTTTTACGAGGCCGTTCGTCCGGAAAAAACTGACGGTAAAAAAGACCAATACGAATGCCGACCGGTATTTGGGAAAGACTGCGGTCGTGACGGCCGAAATCAACAATACGCTCGGCACGGGCCAGGTTGACGTTCTCGGCAGTGTATGGACGGCGCGTTCCGCGGATGGGGCCGTCATTCCGGCGGGGCGGCGGGTGGTCGTGGAGACGATCGACGGCGTGAAGCTGATCGTACGCTTGAAAACCGACTGAAACAAGGAGGAAACTGATGGGCGCATTTATTGCTTTTCTGATTCTGGTCGTCTTCGTGATCCTGGTCCTGATCGCGAACGTCAAGGTGGTTCCGCAGGCGCACGCCTATGTGATTGAGCGCCTCGGCGCTTACCAGACCACATGGGACACGGGCCTTCATTTCAAGGTGCCGTTCGTCGACCGGATTTCCAAAAAGGTTTCCCTGAAGGAGCAGGTCATCGATTACCCGCCCCAGCCCGTGATCACAAAAGACAACGTCACCATGCAGATCGACACGGTGGTCTATTTTCAGGTCACGGACCCGAAGCTGTATACCTACGGCGTGGAGCGCCCGCTTTCCGCCATTGAAAACCTGACCGCGACAACCCTGCGGAACATTATCGGCGAGCTGGAGCTGGACCATACGCTGACGTCCCGCGACGTGATCAACGCAAAAATCCGCACCGTTCTGGATGAGGCGACGGATGCGTGGGGCATCAAGGTGAACCGCGTGGAACTGAAAAACATCATTCCGCCGCGGGAGATTCAGGAAGCCATGGAGAAGCAGATGAAGGCGGAGCGCGAGCGCCGCGCCCAGATTACGGCGGCGGAAGGCGAAAAGAGCAGCGCCATTCTGGTGGCGGAAGGCGAGAAGGAATCCGCCATCCTGCGCGCCGACGCGGCCAAGCAGAGGAAAATCCTTGAGTCGCAGGGCGACGCGGAAGCCATCACCCTGGTGCAGCAGGCCCTTGCCAACAGCATCAAGCTGCTGAACGAAGCCGACCCGAGCGACAGCGTCATCGCGCTGAAAAGCCTGGAAGCGTTCGGCAAGGCGGCCGACGGCAAGGCGACGAAGATCATCATTCCCTCGCAGATTCAGGCGCTTGCCGGTCTTGCCACGTCCCTGAAGGAGCTTGTTGCGGACGACGTTCCCGCTCCGCGGGCCGGCGGGACGCCCGTACAGCCGAAACAGTAAATTCCCGGCCCGGAAAACCCTGGAGCCGAAAGGCGGATTTTATCCGTAAGGGTTTCGGAATACTTGCAATTTGTTCCGCGATCCCCTACAATAGAAGGCAGATGATTGCGGAAACGGATCCCGCGGACGGTTCCCGCCGTAACAGTTCGGTTTTGCCGGGTCCGCGGGCGTGCCGGACCGAATTCAGCAGGCCGCGTCGCAAGCCGGGCGCGGTCTGCTTTTTTGCGGTGAGAAACGGGCGCCCGCCGGGAGCATCGCCGCAAGCCGTTTCCCCGAAAATAAAGGAGTGGTAAGCTATGTCCAATCCGAAAAAAGTTGCCGTCATTATGGGAAGCGACAGTGATTTCCCCGCGGTTTCCGCCGCGGTGAAAAAACTGAAATCCTTCGGGATCCCGGTGGAGACCCATGTGATGTCCGCCCACAGGACCCCGCAGGCCGCCGCTGCGTTTTCCGCGTCCGCGGAGCAGAACGGCTTCGGCGTCATCCTTGCGGCGGCAGGCAAGGCGGCCCATCTTGCCGGGGTGCTGGCGGCGGGAACGACCCTGCCGGTGATCGGCATTCCCATGAAATCGTCCACGCTCGACGGCCTGGACGCGCTTCTTGCCACCGTGCAGATGCCGAGCGGGATTCCGGTTGCCACCGTCGCCATTGACGGCGCGGAGAACGCGGCGATCCTGGCTGCGGAGATTCTTGCCCTGAGCGACGCGCGCCTTGCCGGAAAGCTGAAGGAAATGAAACAGCAGATGGCGGAAAAAGTGGCGGCGAAGGATCGGGCCATTCAGGCGGAAGCCGAGAAGCTCTGAAAACGACGGAGGAAAACGAATGAAAAGTTTCAGCGAAAGTTATAAAGCCGCCGGGGTGGACGTGACCGCCGGATACAAGGCCGTGGAGCTGATGAAAGGCCATGTGGAGCGTACGAGGATACCGGGCGTCGTTTCCGGGATCGGCGGGTTCGGCGGGCTGTTCCAGCCGAACCTTTCCGGGATGAAGGCGCCGGTTTTCGTCAGCGGGACCGACGGCGTGGGGACGAAGCTGAAAATCGCTTTCCTGATGGGCAAGCACGATACGGTGGGCATCGACTGCGTGGCCATGTGCGTGAACGACGTTGTCTGCTGCGGAGCGAAGCCTTTGTTTTTCCTTGACTACCTTGCGGTGGGAAGGAACCACCCGGAAACGGTCGCGAGCATCGTCGGCGGGGTCGCGGAGGGCTGCGTGCAGGCCGGATGCGCGCTGATCGGCGGCGAGACCGCCGAGATGCCGGGCTTTTACCCGGCGGACGAATACGACCTGGCAGGATTTTCCGTCGGGGTGGCCGACCGGGAAAAGATGCTGGACGGCTCGCGGATCCAGCCCGGCGACGCGCTCGTCGGCCTGCAGTCCTCCGGCCTTCATTCCAACGGCTTCTCCCTGGTGCGCAAGGTGTTCAACGTCAGCGAGCGCAACATCGGCATGCAGATCGGCGAGCTGGGCCACACGCTCGGCGAGGAACTGCTTACCCCGACGAGAATCTACGTGAAACCCGTCCTCGCGCTGATGAAGCAGGTCTCCGTGAAAGCGGTTTCCCACATTACGGGCGGCGGATTCTACGAAAACGTGCCCCGCATGTTGCGGCCGGGAATCACGGCGAGAATCGAGAAAGAAGCTCTGCCGAGGCTCCCGATTTTTTCGCTCCTGCAGCGCCAGGGGAACATCCCGGAGCACGACATGTACAATACGTTTAACATGGGAGTGGGGATGTGCCTGGCCGTTCCGAAGGAAGAGGCAAACCGGGCGGTCCGGATTCTCGGGGATGCCGGACAGCCCGCCGCCGTCATCGGCGAGCTTGCGGCGGGCGAAGAAGGGGTCGTCCTATGCTGAACATAGCCGTTCTGGTTTCCGGCGGGGGAACGAACCTTCAGGCCCTGATCGACGCCCGGCGGGACGGAATGATCAAAAACGGCAGGATTGCCCTGGTCGTTTCCAGCAATTCCGGGGCCTACGCGCTGAAGCGCGCCGGGAAGGCCGGGATTTCGGCGGAAGTGCTGCCCCGGCGGAGCTTCGCCGCGCAGGAAGAATACGACGCCGCGCTGCTTGGCCTGCTGAACCGGTATGAAATCGGCCTCGTCGTTCTCGCCGGTTTTATGACGATCATCAGCGAAACGGTCGTGTCCCGTTTCCGGAACCGGATCATCAATGTGCACCCGTCGCTGATCCCGTCCTTCTGCGGCGAAGGATATTACGGGCTGAAAGTCCACGAGGAAGCGCTGAAAAAAGGTGTGAAAGTGACCGGCGCCACGGTGCATTTTGTCAACGAAATCTGCGACGGCGGCCCCATCATCCTGCAGAAGGCGGTCGAAGTCCGTCCGGACGATACGCCGCGGATCCTTCAGAAACGGGTCATGGAACAGGCGGAGTGGAAGCTGCTGCCGAGGGCGGTCGCGCTTTTCTGTGAGGACAGGCTGGAAGTTGAAAACGGACGCGTGAAGATCAAGGAGGGAACATCTTGAATCAAAATACAATTGAACAGGCTCTGGGTTCGAACCCTTACCCGGGCCGCGGCATTCTGCTGGGCAAAAGCGCCGACGACCGCAGCGCGGTAATGGCCTATTTTATCATGGGGCGGAGCGAAAACAGCCGGAACCGCATTTTTGTGGAGGACGGCACCGGAATCCGCACCAAGGCGTACGACCCTTCCAAAGTGTCCGATCCGTCGCTGATCCTGTATTCGCCGGTGCGGGTTTTGAATTCGTACACGATTGTGACCAACGGCGATCAGACCGATACGGTTTACGATTATCTTTCCCAAAAGGGAACGTTCGAGGACGCGCTGCGCACGCGCACGTTTGAGCCGGATGCGCCGAATTTCACCCCGCGGATTTCCGGCCTTGTGGAGACCGGCGAGACGTTCCGCTACCGCCTTTCCATCCTGAAAAGCGGGGACGCGGGAGGCCGTGCCGTACAGCGCTTTTTCTTTGAGTACAACGCCCCGGAAGCGGGGGAAGGGCACCTGATCCATACTTACCGCGGGGACGGCGATCCGCTGCCTTCTTTCGAGGGGGAGCCCACGCCGGTGAGCGTGGAGGGGACGATTGATGAATTTGCGCACCGGATCTGGGGCAGCCTGAACGAGGAGAACAAAATTTCGCTGTTCGTGCGTTTCATCAATCTGAAAACTGCCCTGACGGAGACCCGCATCTTCAATAAAAATCTCTGCAGGAACGCATAGGAAAGAAACAGCTGCCCGGGCTTCGTCCGGGCGGTCCGCTGACAGGAGGAAAATTCATCATGGCGAATGAACTCATGCTGAAATACGGCTGCAACCCCAACCAAAAGCCCGCCCGGATTTTCATGAAAAACGGCGGCGACCTTCCGTTGGAGGTGCTCAACGGCAGGCCCGGCTACATCAACTTTCTGGACGCGTTCAACAGCTGGCAGCTCGTGAAAGAGCTGAAGCAGGCGACCGGCCTTCCGGCCGCCGCGTCCTTCAAGCATGTGAGCCCGGCCGGAGCGGCCGTCGGCGTGGAACTTTCCGACACCATGAAGAAGATTTTCTTCGTGGACGACCTAGAGCTTTCCCCGCTTGCGGGCGCTTACGCCATGGCCCGCGGCGCCGACCGCATGTCCTCTTACGGCGACTTTGCGGCGCTTTCCGACGTCTGCGACAAGGAGACCGCCCTTTTGCTGAAGCGCGAGGTTTCCGACGGGATCATCGCGCCCGGGTACACCGGCGAGGCGCTTGAAATCCTGAAGTCAAAACGGAAGGGCACTTACAACATCATCCGGATCGCCCCGGATTACAGGCCCGAACCGGTGGAGCACAAAGACGTTTTCGGCATTACGTTCGAGCAGGGGCGGAACGAGACTGTGATCGACAAAACCCTGCTGCGCAACATCGTGACGAAAAACAGGGACATTCCGGAAACCGCAAAGCGCGACCTTTTGATTTCCCTCATCACGCTGAAATATACGCAGTCCAACTCCGTCTGCTATGTGAAGGACGGCAAAACCATCGGCGTCGGGGCGGGGCAGCAGTCGCGCATCCACTGCACGCGCCTCGCGGGCAACAAGGCCGACGTGTGGTTCCTCCGCCAGCACCCGAAGGTGATAGGCCTGCCGTTCCGGAAGGGCATCCACCGCCCCGACCGCGACAACACCATCGACGTCTATATTTCCGACGATTTTATGGACGTCCTTGCCGACGGCGTCTGGGAGCAGTATTTTACCAGAAGGCCGGAGCCGCTTACCCGCGGCGAAAAAAGGGAATGGCTCGCCGGGAAGACGGGCGTCGCGCTTGGTTCCGACGCGTTCTTCCCCTTCGGGGACAACATTGAGCGCGCCCGCAAATCCGGCGTTTCCTACATCGCCCAGCCGGGCGGGTCCATCCGGGACGACAATGTGATCGAAACGTGCGACCGGTACGGCATCGCGATGGCGTTTACCGGCGTGCGCCTGTTTCACCACTGATGCGGAAAGCGGGGGAGACGAGACAATGAGAATTTTAGTGATAGGCGGCGGGGGCCGCGAGCACGCCATCGTCCGGAAGCTGAAGGAAAGCCCCAGAACGACCGGACTGTACTGCGCCCCGGGCAACGGCGGGATCGCGAAGGATGCGGAATGCGTCCCGATCCCCGTCACGGATATTCCGGGCGTGGTGCGGTTTGCGAAAGACAAGAGGATCGACCTCGTCTTTGTCGCGCCGGACGACCCGCTCGCGGCCGGAATGGTGGACGAGCTGGAAAAAGCGGGGATCCGCGCGTTCGGGCCGAACGCAAAGGCGGCGGAGATCGAAAGCAGCAAAGTGTTTTCCAAGGGCCTGATGAAAAAATACCATATCCCCACGGCGGACTACGAGGTCTTCGGCGATCCCCGGAAAGCCTTGGATTACATCCGGAAACAGGACACTTACCCCGCCGTCATTAAGGCGGACGGGCTTGCGCTCGGGAAGGGCGTCATCCTTGCCGGGAATTTTGACGAGGCGAAGGCCGCCGTTAAGACGATTATGGAGGACAAGGCGTTCGGCGCGTCGGGAAACCGCGTGGTCATCGAGCAGTTCCTCACCGGGCCGGAGGTTTCCGTCCTCGCCTTTACGGACGGGAAGTGCGTGAAGCCGATGGTTTCCTCGAAAGACCACAAGCGCGCGCTGGACGGCGACAAGGGCCTCAATACCGGCGGCATGGGCACCATTAGCCCGAATCCGTACTATACGCCGGAGATCGCGGAAATCTGCCGGAACACCATTTTCCTTCCGACCATCCGCGCCATGCGGCAGGAGGGAAGGCCGTTCAAGGGCTGCCTGTATTTCGGCCTGATGCTGACCCCGGACGGCCCCAAAGTGATCGAATACAATTCGCGTTTCGGCGACCCGGAGACGCAGGTCGTCCTCCCGCGGCTGAAAACCGATTTTGTGGATATTCTGGAAGCGGTCGTCGACGAACGGCTGGAACGGCAGCCCGTCGAGTGGAGAGGAGAAGCCTGCGCCTGTGTGGTCATGGCTTCGGGCGGATACCCGAAGCGCTACAAAAAGGGGGTCGAGATCACCGGGCTGGACGCGGACGGCCAGATCCCAGGCGCGACCGTGTTCCACGCGGGAACAGCGCTCCGCGGCGGGAGATATTACACGAACGGCGGCCGCGTCCTCGGCGTGACCGCCCTGGGGAAGGACCTGCCGGAAGCCCTGAAAAAAGCTTACGCCGGGGTGGACAAAATCCATTTTGAAGACGCCCAGTACCGACACGACATCGGGAAATAAATCGAAGAATGCACAGGAAAAACCGGGCTGATCCCTGTACGGGGGAACAGCCCGGTTCCTGTATGCCAAAAATTCAGGTTTCCGTGAGCGCCCGGGTCAGCCAGACGTAGGCGAGGTCCATGGCAAGGTAAAGGCCGTCCTTTTCGCTTGTCTTTACGATCTGCTTGCGGTTGCGGATAGTCTGGTCGGTCAGCATCAGCTGGATGGAGACTTTATCCGCCACATCCATGTCCTTTACTTTTTTCTTGCTCTTGATTTCCAGCCGCACCACATAGCGGTCGATCATGCTTCCGTAATATAGAACATTGCCGCAGCGCACCAGGGGCTTTCCCCGGTACATGGGGAACTGCGGCGTTTTTGTTTCCGTTTGTTTCATGCGCGATTATCCTCCTGCCATGCCGGGCTTTTCACGGCAAAGCCGCTATTCACCCAGATATGATTTCAACAAAACCTGCAACAATTCATCACGGTCGATCCTCCGGATAAGACTGCGGGCGTTGTTATGCGTTGTGATGTAGGTCGGGTCTTCCGAGAGAATGTACCCGACGATCTGATTGATGGGATTGTAGCCCTTTTCTTTTAAGGCGTCATATACGGTCGTGAGGATTTTCTTAATGTTTTGCTCCCGGTCGCTGCTGAGCGAAAAGGTCATCGTCTTATCAAGCATGGAAACACCTCCCGTATTTTTTATCATACAACAAGCCCCGGGCAATTGCAAGGGGAATTTATACACCCGGCTTACAGGCGAAGGGCCGCGCCGGCCTTTTCCAGCTCTTTGATCACCTTTTTCATGGCGCCGGAAACGCGCTCTTCCGTAAGGGTGCTGTCGGCGGAGCGGAGGTTTACGCTGAACGCCACGCTCTTTTTGCCGGGCGCGATCTGCTCGCCCCTGTAGACGTCGAAGAGTTTCACGTTTTCCAGCAGGCCGCCCGCCCCCTCGCGGATCGCCTTTTCAAGCTTTTTCACCGGGATCCCGTCATCGCAGACCAGAGCCAGGTCGCGCGACACGGCCGGGAATCTGGGCAGGGGAGTGTAGGCCTTTTCCAACCGGGCGTGGCGGAAAAGCGTGTCGACGTCGAGCGAAAAGCTGACGGCGCGGCCCTCCATGCCGTAGTTTTCCACGACTTCCGGGTGGATTTCGCCGATGACGCCGAGCGCTTCGCCGCCGACGCTCAGCCTGGCGCAGCGGCCCGGGTGGTAGCTGTATTCTTCGGACGACGCCTCGATGTCCCAGCCGCCGACGCCGAGGCGGTCCAGCAGTTCTTCCACCATGCCTTTCGCGGCGAAGAAATCGGAGCCTTCCCCGTACATTCCGCAGATCAGAATGCTTTTTTCTTCCGGAAGCTTGTCTTCCGACGTGGGAAGATAAATGGTCGCGAGCTCGTACAGGCACGCCTTTTCGTTTCGGTTGTTGTAGTTGCGGGCAAGCGCTTCCAGCATGGAAGGCAGGGCGACCGTACGCAGGATAGAGGTATCCTCGCCCAGCGGGTTGGAGATTACGACGGACCTGCGCCGGGGGGAGCCGGCGGGCATCCGGATTTTGTCGTATTCCTTCGGGCTGAGGAAGGAATATGTCATGATCTCGCTCGCGCCGAGGGCGAGCATGGTTTCCCCGACGGTGTGCTCGAATTTCTGGCGGACGGTATATTTGCCCTGGGCCCCGCCGCCCAGCAGGGTGCCGGGGATTTTGTCGTAGCCGTAGAACCGCGCGATTTCCTCGGCAATATCGGCTTTGTGGACGAGGTCGGGGCGGAAAGTCGGGACGACGATGTCGTCGCCCTCAAACCCGCAGTCCAGCTTTTTCAGGATCGTTTTCATCTCGTCCGCGCTGAGCGAGATGTCCAGGAAGCGGTTGATCCAGCCGGCGTCCAGGCGGATTTTCCGGCGTTCCCCGCCGTAATTTTTGACCGTAACGGCTCCGTCGGTCACGTCGCCCGCGTCCAGCAGTTCCACCAGCTCGCAGGCGCGGTCGAGCGCGGGCAGGCAGTTGTTCGGGTCGAGGCCCTTTTCGTAGAGCCCGGAAGCGTCCGTCCTCATCCCGAGACGGCGGGCAGTCCTGCGCACGGACGGGCCGTTGAAGCACGCGGACTCAAACACGATGGACGCGGTGCCGTCCGTGATCTCGCTGTTTTCGCCGCCCATGACCCCAGCGACGGCCACGGGCTTTTCCGCGTCGGCGATCACAAGGTCGTTCGGGGTCAGCTTATGGCCCGCCCCGTCCAGCGTGATGACGGCTTCCCCTTCCGCCGCGCGGCGGACGCGGATCTTATGGCCCGAAAGGCAGCGATAGTCGAAGGAATGCATCGGCTGGCCGTACTCCAGCATCACATAGTTCGTGATGTCGACGATGTTGTTGACCGGGCGGACGCCCATGGCGCGGAGCCGCTCGCGCATCCAGCGGGGCGACGGCTTGACGCGGACGTTTTTCACGACGCGTGCCGAGTACATGGGGCACAGGTCCGGCGCTTCCACTTTTACGTCGATCAGCGCGGCGCAGGGGCCGTGCCCTCCCTTCACAGCGGGCGCATGAAGCCGGAGCGGTTTATGGAACGTCGCCGCGGCTTCCCTTGCCAGGCCGATGACGGAGAAGCAGTCCGGGCGGTTGCTGGTGATCTCGAATTCGATCTTCCTATCGTTGAAGCCGAGCGCCTCGCAGACGGGCTGGCCCAGCCGGCAGTCCTCCTGCAAAACGAAGATACCGTCCTCCACCGCGTAGGGAAAGTCGTGCTTCGTCAGGCCGAGCTCGCCGAGCGAGCAGAGCATTCCGTTGCTCTCCAGGCCGCGCAGCTTGCCGCGCTTGATTTTCTTGCCGCCCGGCAGGGTGGAGTTGTGCAGCGCCACCGGGACGATGTCGCCGGCTTTCAGGTTCTGCGCGCCCGTGATGATCTGCAGCGGCTCGCCGGAACCGACGTCGGTTTTCGTGACCCACAGGTGGTCGGAGTTCGGGTGCCGTTCCAGAGAAAGGACTTTTCCCACGACGACGTTGGAAATCTCCTCGCCTTCCCGTTCCCAGCTTTCCACCTTGGAGCCGCTCATGGTCATGGCTTCCGTGAATTCCCGGATCGGCATGTCGTCAAGCGGGACGAATTCTCTGAGCCATCTCATCGAAAGATTCATTTTCCGCTCCCCCTTAAAACTGTTTCAGAAACCTTACGTCGTTCTCATAGAACAGGCGCAGGTCGTCGATGTTGTATTTCCGCATGACGAGACGTTCCAAGCCCATGCCGAACGCGAACCCGCTGTATACTTCCGGGTCGATTTTGCAGTTGGAAAGCACGTTCGGGTGGACCATGCCGCAGCCGAGGATCTCGATCCATCCCTCGCCCTTGCACAGGCGGCAGCCCGCGCCGCGGCAGTTGAAGCATTGTATGTCCACCTCGGCGGAAGGCTCCGTGAACGGGAAGTGATGCGGGCGGAACCGCACGATGGAATCCTCGCCGTACATGCGCTTGATGATGACCTCCAGCGTGCCCTTCAGGTTGGCGAACGTGATTCCTTTGTCGACGACGAGGCCCTCGATCTGGTGGAACAGCGGGGAATGGGTCGCGTCCACCGCATCGGAACGGTAGACCCTTCCGGGAGAGATGATGCGGATCGGCGGCTTCTGCTTTTCCATGGTGCGCACCTGCACGGGGGAGGTCTGGGTGCGGAGCAGGATGTTGTCGTTGATGTAAAAAGTATCCTGCGTGTCGCGCGCCGGGTGGTCCTTCGGCATATTCAGCGCTTCGAAGTTGTAATAGTCGTATTCCACTTCCGGTCCGCTGACAATGTCGAACCCGAGGCCGACGAAGATTTCCTTGATTTCGTCCAGCTCGATGCTCAGCGGGTGCTTGTGGCCGAGCTCATGGCGCCTGCCCGGCAGGGTGACGTCGATCTTTTCTTTTTCGAGCCGCCTTGCCGTCTCCATGCTGCGGATTTCCGCGGCGCGGGCAGTCAGCTCCCCCTCGATATGCGCGCGGATCTGGTTGGCCAGCCGGCCGACCGCAGGCCGTTCTTCCGCCGACAGGGCGCCCATTTGTTTTAAAATAGCGGTCAGCTCGCCTTTTTTGCCGAGGTAGCGGATGCGCAGGTTTTCCAGCGCCTGCCTGTCCCCGGCTTCCCGGAGCTCACGCTCCGCCAGGGAGCGGATTGCTTCCAGCTTCTCCTTCATCATTGTTATCCTTCCTTTGGGCTGTGCCCGGAAAACAAAAAGCCCCCGTCCCGGCAAGGGACGAAGGCGCAGTCTTCGCGGTACCACCCTAAAATTTACTCTGTTGCCGTTTAACGGGGCAAACCGTTGCGGCCTACTTCCCAGACGGTTCAGCCGCACCGCTCCAAAGGGAACTTCACCGATTCCAACCCACAACATGCTCGCAGCCGGTGGCATGTTCTCTCTGCCGAAGGTTTCGGAAAGGGCTACTTCCTTTTTCCATGCGTTTTTCTATCGCTTTGCTTTATAATATAGCACCGCCCGCCGGAAATTGCAAGAAAAATCGCGCCTGGGCGCCTTTCCCGCCGGGGAAAGGGAATCGGTCCGCCGCTGCGTTCAGAATTTTGGCCGGGCGCCGGGGATCTGACAAATTATGAAAAGGTTTTTTATCGAGATTTTAAATTGTAAAACAGGGCCCGGTATGCTACAATAATAGCAACAAGAAAATTCCGGAGGATCATGATGGACATTTTTGTCGAACAAATTGTCAAAAAAAGGCTGGGGCCAAAGGATTACGCCATTATCACCGCTACCGTTTTTGTCGGCTTGGTTTTGATTTTTCTCTCTCTTCTGATTCCCGCCATCACGTTTCTCGTCCTGATCGGGGTATGCATCGGGGCCTATTATCTGATTACCTCGCGCAGCCTGGAATTTGAGTACAGCGTGACCAACGGCGACGTCACGATCGATAAAATCATCAACCGGCGGAAACGCAAGCACGTGATTTCCGTCGACGCCCACGAAATTGAAGAGATCGGCAAGTTCCAGCCCGATCTTCTGAGAAGGAAAAGCGAATACGCAAAATTCTTTACATCGGAATACGACGACGGGCGGGAAAGCTGGTATTTCTGCGCGCGCACCTCAAAAAAAGGAAATGTGCTGGTCGTGTTCGATCCCGAGGAAAAGGTGCTGAACGCGATCAAACCTTTTCTGCCGAGGCAGGTGGCTTTTGTTGCTTTCGGTCGGCACTGATCTGGTCGAGACGGAACGGATCCGCAAATCCATGGAAAATCCGCGTTTCTGCGGCAGGGTGCTCGGCCGGGCCGAGTCCGCCCAGCTTGCGGTGCGCGGATTTCCCGTTTCCAGCGTCGCGGCCAGCTTCTGCGCGAAGGAAGCGTTTTCCAAGGCGGTGGGAACCGGGTTGGGGGCTTTTGACATCCGCGACGTTCAGCTTCTGCGCGGCGAAAAGACCGGGAAACCCGAGCTCCTCCTTTCCGGGAGCGCGCTTTCCCTGGCCGGCGGTCTCCGTTTCAGCGTCAGCGTGACCCATACGGAACGGTATGCGTCCGCAGTGGTGGTCGGCGAGGGCGAAAGCCGGCCCGCACTGCAGGATTCGGAAGGGCTCCGCACGCTCCGGTCGATGCTGAAGCCGCGGGCGGCGGAAAGCAACAAGGGCGACTATGGAAGGCTTTTGTGCATCTGCGGGAGCGAGGGAATGGCGGGCGCCGCGGCGATGAGCGCCGGCGCCGCCCTGCGGTGCGGCGCCGGGATTGTGGAAGTGATGCTGCCGGCTTCCATTTACCCCATTGTCGCGGCGCGGCTGGCGGAGCCGGTGTTTACCCTGCTCCATCCTCGGCCGGACGGCTCGGCTTCCGAAGGGGACCGGAAAGAACTGGCACAGGCCCTCGCGCGGGCGAGCGCCGTCCTGATCGGGTGCGGGCTGGGAAAAAGCCCCGCCGCGCGTTCCGCGCTGGAATGGGTCCTGAAAAATTCCGCCGTGCCGGTCGTTCTGGACGCCGACGGCATAAATCTTGCGGCGGAACATATAGATGTATTGAAAACGGCCGGCGCGCCGCTCGTTCTGACGCCGCATCCCGGGGAGATGGCCCGTCTGCTGAAAACGACGGCGGACGACGTTCAGCGGCACCGCCCGGACTATGCCCGCCGGTTCGCTTTGGAGCACCATGCGGTCCTTGCCCTGAAAGGGGCGGGGACCCTGGTCGCTTCACCGGACGGCAGGCTTTACCGGAACACGACGGGGAATCCGGGCATGGCAAAAGGGGGCAGCGGCGACGTGCTGGCCGGCATGACCGCCTCGTTCGCGGCGCAGGGGATCGGCCCTTACGAAGCCGCGGTGGGCGCGGTCTATCTGCACGGCCTCGCGGGGGACCGCTGCGCGGCGGCGTATTCGCAGAGCGCCATGCTGCCGACGGACCTTGTGGGCATATTGCCGGAGCTGTTTTTGGAAATCGGGCGGTAGCCGCGTTTCGGCGGCCGCCCGGAAGGAGGCAGCCGATGCGTCGAATTCTTCTGGCCGGTGCGGCCATCCTGTGTTTTGCCTTCTTTTTCGGATGTTCCGCCGGCGGAAAAACGGTGCGGGCGGAAGACGTCAATTATGTCTTTTCCTGCAAAGCGGATGTAACGTGCGCCAACGGGACGCTGACGTGTGCTTTCCGCCGCGCCGGGCAGCAGGACGCAACGGTGGAAATTCTTTCCGGAAGCGGGAAGGGGCTCAAGTGGTACTGGAGCGGCGACGGCTTTACCCAGACCTACCAGAATCTTTCCGCCAGGAGCGAGGCATGCGTTTTGCCGGAAGGCTCGTTTGCCCCTTTTCTGGTGGAAGCGCTGGATTATGCCGAAAAGGCCGGCACGCTGGAAAGCAGGGGGGACAACGTGTTTACCGGAAGCCTGAACGGCCGCGGCTTTTCGCTGACGGTGGACGGTAAGACCGGGAATATTCAGAACTTTTCCGCGCCGGACTGGAATTTTGAAATCAAATTCCATGATTTTGAGGAACCGGTCCTCCAGACTTACGTTCCGGAAGCCCCTTCCTGACGTTTGGAAAATCCGTCTCAATCAAAAAACGGACATAGCGGGAATCCCGAGAATCCGGGTCTCTGCTATGCCTGCTTTCTTTTTGCGCTTTTTTATAGAACAAGAGACGGAGCAACATAAGTGCGGGCCGCCAGCTCCTGGTCAAGCAGGTACAGGCCTTTTGCGTCCGAGCCGAACAGCTTCATTTTTTTGATCAGGTCGGTGGCGTTTTTCTCCTCTTCCCCCTGCTCCTTCACAAACCAGTCGAGAAACTGCATGGTGCGGAAATCCCGGATTTCGTAAGCCGCCTCGTAGATTTTATGAATCAGGCCCGTCACATACTGTTCATGGGCAAGTCCGGCTTTCAGAGCGTCGATGTGCCCGGTCAGCTTGGCATCCGGTTTCGCAACCGCCTCATAGGTCACTTTGGTGTCGTTGTTCTGCATGTACTGGGTCATCAGCATGGCATGGTCGCGTTCTTCCTGCGCCTGTACCTGGTACCAGTTGGCGAAACCGTTCAAATCCTGCTCCACATAAAAGTTTGCGAAATGAAGGTAAAGGTAAGCGGAATAAAATTCCTGATTGATCTGTGCGTTCAATAACTTTGCCACGGTCTCATTAAGCATATTCGAAACCCCTTTCCGTACGGCTTTTCAAACGATTTTCATTTTGGAAGAAAGCGGCAGCTTTTTGCCGTTCCAAATACCAATATAACACAGCACCCCCAAAAATACAACACGGCATTTCGGAGAATTTCCGGGAGAAAACAGGGGGCTTCCGCCGCACGAAACCGCAGTTTCTTCCTTTAAAAAAATTGCAATTTTATGTCAATCGAAACCGTTCCTTAATATTATGATAACGGGTTCTGCAATGAATAATTTCAGAATGGAATGTCAAAGATACTTGCAGAAACCCATTATTTTAAAAAAGGAATCGGAGCGTGAAAGCATGATTGTCCGAAGAGGAGATATTTATTATGCCGACCTGAGCCCCGTCGTCGGTTCGGAACAGGGAGGCGTTCGCCCGGTTTTGATCGTCCAGAACGATGTCGGCAACCGGTTCAGCCCGACCGTGATTGCGGCAGCAATCACAAGCCAGCGGACCAAGGCGAATCTGCCCACACATATTCTGCTGAACGCGCGGAGAACGGGCCTTGCCAAAGATTCCATCGTCCTGCTGGAACAGGTCCGCACCATCGACAAGCACCGCCTGAAGGAACGCATGGGCTGCCTTGACAATCAGGCGATGTCTTTGGTGGATCAGGCTCTCTCCGTAAGTTTTGGCCTTGGCGTAAGACAGGAAATGCGGGAAGCTACATAGACCGCCGATTCTTGTAGCACCGTATATTTCGCCCAACCTGTGAAAGAATAGATTGGAACCCAAAATTAAGAAAAGGAGTGTCAGGCAAAATGCCGCAAATTACGGAAAAAGAACTCTCGGCCATTGAGGATGAGCTTTCGAGTGAAGGAACGCTGATCTCCAAGATGAAAGCCTATTCGCAGATGTGCTCCGACCAGGAGCTGAAGCAGAAGTGCGATGCGATCGCGAAAAAGCATCAGGGGCATTATGACCAGCTCATGAGCTTTTTATCCTAGAGGAGGAAAATCAGAATGAATTTTTCACAGACGAGCGGAAATCAGTCGAGCAGTTCGATCCCGGAAAAAGATTTGATGAACGACGTGCTGTCGTCCCAAAAGTTTATTACCGACACGTATAACACCTTTACCAACGAATGTGCCACGCCGAATCTGCGCGATGAATTTATGAGAATTTTAGGGGAAGAGCATCAGATTCAGGCGGAAGTGTTCGACCTGATGAAACAGCGCGGCTGGTACCAGACGCCCGCTGCGGAACAGCAGAAAGTTCAGCAGGCGAAGCAGAAATACCAGAACGAACGGGCGCAGGCCTGAATCGGCGAAAGAACGGGACGGGCGAAAATGAATTGACCCCGGAAAGTCAGACAAATTTTCATGAAGCGGCCGAAAGGGCTTGTTTCCTGCGGAAAGCGGGCGGCAAGCCCTTTCGTTTTGCCTTGAGGCGCCGGTTGTTGGAATCGTCCGGATTTTCGACCCGTTCAGCGACGGCGCAGGGCGGTTGCTGAACGGCAACGGGAATGTCAGAAATCTTTCCCGGAGACCGGAAGTCTTGACATCGCAGTTTTCACGGGGTATAATAAAGAAAATAAATCATACTTTTCATACTTTTACCACGAATGGGATGAGCTCGGATGGCTTCCTTAAAGGGAAAATACGCATGGACGGTTAAGGTGGGGGAAAAAGGCCAGTTTGTGATTCCGAAAGAGGCGAGGGATCTTTTCGGCATCAGGCCGGGCGACACGCTGATCGTTTTGGCGGATCGGAAGCGGGGCATCGCCATTCCCCCGCAGGAAATGTTTGCGAAATTGTCCGAAACCATATTTTCCGACCAAGGCGCGCGGCCGGAAAACGCAGAAACGGAGAAGGAGAAAAAGAATGTCGGAAAATAATGTTCCCACACGGAGAAACGATCTCGACAATATCCGTTCCATTACGATTGTGCTGGTCGTCCTTTATCACGTCGCCTACATTTTTAACAGCTCGGGGGTTGTCAGCAACATTCCCGTCAAGGGAATCCGGGCGGTGGACGTCGTGTGCTATTTTCTGAATCCCTGGTTTATGTGCCTTCTGTTTCTGGTCGCCGGCATCAGCGCCCGATATTCCCTGCGCACGCGCAGCATGAAGCAGTTTGCCGCGGAAAGGGTGCGCAAACTGATCGTCCCGTTTTTTGGCGGCATGTTTTTGCTCGCCTGGCTGAACGGGTGGGTCACGGGGCATTATGTGGATTTCTTCTTTGGAAACAAGGTCCCGGGTTTTGTGAGGTACCTGGTGTATTGCCTGAGCATCGGGCCGCTGTGGTTTTTACTGGAGCTGTTTGTCGTTTCCATGGTTTTTCTGCTGATCCGCAGGATCGACCGGAACGACAGGCTCCGGCAGCTTGGGGGAAAGGCCGGCCTGCCGGTTCTGGTCCTGCTCGTGCTGCCGGTGTGGGGTTCCTCGTATCTGCTCAACATACCGGTCGTGACGGTTTTCCGGAATGGGATTTACTGCCTGATGTTCCTGCTCGGCTACTATGTGTTTTCCCATGAGGCGGTGCGGGAGAAGGTCGGGAAATGCGCCGTTCCGTTTCTGGTGATCGCCGTCGTTTTGGGCTGCGCGGACGTCTGGTATTTTTTCGGCCGGAACTATACGGCCGACGCCTGTTTGCAGCACCCTCTTACAAATCTGTACCTCTGGATGATGATCCTTGCGATTTTGGGGTGTGCGCAGAAATGGATGGATTTCCGCAATTCCTTTACGGAGTACCTGAGGAAGCGGAGCTTCGCGATTTACGTGTGCCATTATCCGCTTCTGGTTACGGCGGCATATCTTTTCACCACATATTCCAAGCTTCCCATGGCGGCGATTTATCTGATTCTGATTCCGGCTGCGTTTGCCGCGTCCATCCTCTTTTATGAAATTTTCAGCAGGGTTCCGGTGATCCGCTTCCTTTTATTCGGGATGAAAAAGCGGCGCCCGAGAGCTGCGGCGGCAAAGTAGCGGATCGATTTCCAGAGAATCAAATTTGTGGAACGAGGGTCCCGGCAGGCTGGCCGGGCCTTTGCTTTGCAGCTGTTCCGCCGCTGCGGCATCGGCCCGGAACGTCGAAGGATGTTCCTTTTTGCTATTCACAAACCACCGGGATCGTGCTATAATAGCTACGTTTGCGGATTTCCACCGATCCGGGAATTGACAGAGGAAAAATAGAAACCTCCGGCGGCTGTACCGCCGGATTTTGAAATGAGCAAGCAAAGAGGGAAAACTGCATGGATGTCAGAAACGATTTAAGAAACGTAGCGATTATTGCCCATGTCGACCACGGCAAAACAACTTTGGTGGACCAGCTTTTACGCCAGAGCGGCGTTTTCCGGTCCAACGAAGTGGTGGAGGACCGCGTGATGGATTCCAATGCCCTGGAGCGGGAGCGCGGCATCACCATCCTTTCCAAAAACACGGCCGTGCGCTATAAGGACGTGAAAATCAATATTGTGGATACCCCGGGCCACGCCGATTTCGGCGGCGAAGTAGAGCGTATCCTCATGATGGTGGACGGCGTGCTCCTGCTGGTGGATGCCTTTGAAGGCTGCATGCCCCAGACCCGTTTTGTGCTGAAGAAGGCCCTCGGCCTGGGCAAGAAGCCGCTGGTTGTCGTCAACAAGATCGACCGTCCCGGCGCGCGGCCCAAGGAAGTGGTGGACGAAGTCATCGACCTGTTCATTGAACTCGGGGCCACGGAGGACCAGCTGGATTTTCCGGTGATTTACGCTTCCGGCCGCGACGGCTATGCGACCGCCGACCTGAACGTACCGGGCAAGGACATGAAGCCGCTGTTCGACGCCATCCTGAAAGATATTCCGGCTCCGCACGGCAATCTGAACGGCCCGACGCAGGTTCTCTTTTCCAACATTGACTACGACGATTATGTCGGCAGGATCGGCATCGGGCGGGTGGAGCGCGGAAGCGTCCACGACGGGGAAAGCGTGGTCCTCTGCCACCGCGACGGCACGACCAGCAACGTGAAGGTCACAAAGCTGTATCAGTTTGAGGGGCTCAAACGCGTGGAAGTAACGGAGGCGAGGCTGGGCGACCTCGTCGCCGTTTCCGGCGTCACGGGCCTGAACATCGGCGAGACTATCTGTTCGCCGGACCACGTGGAGCCGCTGCCGTTCGTGAAGATCGACGAACCGACCGTTTCCATGCTGTTTATGGTCAACAACAGCCCGTTTGCCGGCAGGGAAGGCAAGTATGTGACGTCCCGCAACCTGCGCGACCGCCTGTTCAAGGAAGTGGAGACCAATGTCGCCATGCGCGTGGAAGAAACCGATTCGGCGGACACCTTTAAGGTTTCCGGCCGCGGCGAGCTGCACCTTTCCATCCTGATCGAAGAGATGCGCCGCGAAAATTATGAGTTTCAGGTTTCCAGCCCGACCGTCATCTATAAGACCGTCGACGGCAAAAAGTGCGAGCCCATCGAGCTCCTTATGGTGGAGGTCCCGGACGCTTACGTGGGCGCCGTCATGGAAAAGCTGGGTTCCCGTAAAGCCGAGCTGCAGAACATGGGCACGAGAAATACCGGGGTCACCCACATGGAATTCAAGATTCCGGCGCGCGGCCTGATGGGCTACCGGCAGGAATTTCTCACGGATACCAACGGAAACGGCATCATGAACAATGTGTTCGACAGCTACGAGCCGTATAAAGGGGAGATCGTCACCCGCGCGCAGGGCTCCCTGGTCGCGCACGAGGCCGGGACGTCCACCGGCTACGGCCTGTTCTATGCCCAGGACCGCGGAAGGCTGTTCATTGGGCCGGGCGTTGAAGTCTACGAGGGCATGATCGTCGGGGTGAGTCCGAAGTCGGACGACATTACCGTCAACATCTGCAAGAAGAAGCACGCGACGAATACCCGCGCCGCCGGTTCCGACGATGCGCTGAAACTGACCCCGGCGAGCACGATGAGCCTGGAGCAGTGCCTTGAATTCATCAAGCCGGACGAACTGGTCGAAGTGACCCCGAAAAACATTCGGATGCGCAAGATGATTTTGAACAAAGAGCAGCGCATGAAGCGGGCAGCCAAGAAAAAATGATATGGATTTTGTGATTCTGGACCTGGAATGGAACGGCGCCTACAGCAAAAAGCTGAAGGGATTCCTCAATGAGATCATCGAATTCGGCGCCGTCCGGGTCGACGGGCAGCTGAATATTGTGGATACGTTCGAGGCGCTGATCCATCCCCAGGTGGGCAAAAAAATCAGCGGGAAGATTCGGACGCTTACGAGCATCACAAACGAAGATCTGGATGGCGGGCTCCGGTTCATGCAGGCGGTAAGCCGTTTCTGCAAGTGGGCAAAAGGCGCCGTCGTCATGACATGGGGCACGTCGGACATTTTGGCGCTGATTGAGAACTGCCGCTACTTCTGCGGAAATGGGCGCATCCCGTTTTTGGAGCGGTATGTGGATTTGCAGGCGTACTGCGAGCATTTGCTGCAGAACGAGAGCGGTCAGCAGATGGGACTGGGGACGGCCGCCGGTCTGCTGGGGATCGACGCGGACGGGTTCGACCACCACCGCGCGTTGGGAGACAGTCTCCTGACCCTGCGCTGTTTCCAGAAGCTGTACGACCCGGAAAAGCTGAAGCCGTTCTGCGCGGATGCCTCCCGCAGCGAGTTCTATAAAAAGATGGAATTCAAAACGGTTGCCATCTGCGACCTGCACCACCCTCTCATTCAGCCGCGGGATCTCGCTTTCTGCTGCGACCTCTGCGGAAAGAGGGCGCGCCGGGTCGGGGAATGGCAGCTGCGGAGCAAGAGTTTTCGGGCGGAATTTTTTTGCAGGCACTGCGGGCACAAATTTTACGGCAGGGTTCAGTTTAAATTGAAATACGAGGGGCTTATCGTCAAAAAGGCGATTCTCCCCGTCAAGGAGCCGGAGAAAAAGCCGGACGCGAAAGAGGAGCCGGACAGGGAAAGCGGATAGCGTTCCCGGTCCGGTTCTTTGTCTGTCGGCTCGTCGGAATGTTAAGCGGTTTTTGCGGATTTGCAGAAATCCTTCATGCAGCATTTTTCACACTTCGGTTTTCGCGCGGTGCATACAGCCCGGCCGTGCAGAACGAGCCGGTGGCAGAAATCGTTCGATTCGTCCGGCGGAAGAATGGCGCGGAGCTGCGTCTCCACCTTCCGGGGATCTTTTCCCTCGCTCAGGCCCAGCCTGCCGCAGATGCGGATGCAGTGCGTGTCGGTTACGACGGCGGGTTTGTGGTAGATGTCCCCCAGGATCAGGTTCGCCGTTTTGCGCCCGACGCCGGGCAGGCGCGTCAGTTCTTCCAGCGTGTCCGGAACGATGCCGCCGAAGTCGGCTTTTAGCATGCGGCACATTGCGAGGATATCCCGTGCTTTCGTTTTATAAAGGCCGCAGGAGTGGATGTATTCCTCGATTTCCTCCTGCGTCCCGGCGCAGAAGGCGTCGAGGTCCGGGAACCGGGCGAACAGCGCGGGCGTCACCAGGTTTACCCGCGCGTCGGTGCACTGGGCGGAAAGCCGCGTGGCGATCAGAAGCCGGAGCGGTTCCCGGCAGGCCAGGGAACAGACCGGGCCGGGATATTCGTTTTTGAGAGCCTGCGCCGCGAGCGCGGCGCGTTGTTTCTTTGTCATGATTCTTCCTTCCGCCGGGCCCCGGCCGCAGGGGAAGAAACGCGGAAACGGACCGGGAATTTTCGGCTGTGATAAAAAGCAAATGAATAATGTTACAAACATTTTAATACAAAAATCCCCGCGGCACAAGCGGAAAGAAGGTTTTCCCCCATCCTTTGCTGGAAGCGTTGCGCTTTTGGGGGGAGAAGGGTATAATAAAGGAAAACAGTTCGGGAAAGGGTTTGAAAGCATGTATCAGGATATGATGGATACCATTGGTTTTGTTTCCAGGGCCGATCCGGATGTGGGGAAGGCGATGGGACAGGAACTGCAGCGCCAGCGCGACAACCTGGAGCTGATTGCATCCGAGAACATTGTTTCCCCCGCTGTGATGGCCGCGATGGGCAGCGTTCTGACCAACAAGTATGCCGAGGGCTACCCGGGAAAACGCTACTACGGCGGCTGCCGGTTTGTCGACGTCGTGGAAGAAATCGCACGCACCCGCGCGTGCAAGCTGTTCGGGGCGGAGCACGCCAACGTACAGCCGCATTCCGGCGCGCAGGCGAACACGGCGGTCTATTTTGCCCTTCTGCACCCGGGCGACACCGTTATGGGAATGGGCCTTGCGGAGGGCGGCCACCTGACCCACGGCTCTCCGGTGAACATCTCCGGCAAATACTTTCACTTCGTCCCTTACGGCGTCAGTTCCGAAACCGGCCGGATCGATTACGACAAGGTCTACGAGACTGCCATGCGCGTCAGGCCGAAGCTGATCGTTTCGGGCGCGAGCGCCTATCCCCGCATCATCGATTTCAAGCGTTTCCGCGAAATCTGCGACGCCTGCGGAGCCATTATGATGGTGGATATGGCCCACATTGCGGGGCTGGTGGCTTCCGGGGACCACCCGAACCCGGTCGAGTGGGCGGACATTGTCACCACGACGACGCACAAGACCCTCCGCGGCCCGCGCGGCGGCCTGATCCTCTGCAAAGAGCAGTACGCGAAGGCGATCGACAAGGCGATTTTTCCCGGCACGCAGGGCGGGCCGCTGATGCATGTCATCGCCGGAAAGGCCGTCTGCCTGGGCGAAGCCTTGAAACCTGAATTTAAGGAATACGGCCACCGCATCGTGAAAAACGCGAAGGCCCTTGCGGACGGTCTCCTCAAACGCGGTGTGCGGCTCGTTTCCGGCGGAACGGACAACCATCTTCTGATGGTCGACCTGAGCGGGCTGGAATTGACCGGCAAGGAACTGGAGCGGCGCCTGGATTCCGTCAACATCACGGCGAACAAAAATACCGTCCCGAACGAAAAGCGCAGCCCGTTCGTCACCAGCGGTCTTCGCCTCGGCACGCCGGCCGTCACGACCCGCGGGCTCAATCCGGACGATATGGACAAGATCGCGGAATGCATCAGCCTCGCCATCCATGATTTTGATGCTTCCAAAGACAAAATTCATGCGATCGTGAAAGACATCTGCGCGCGCTATCCGTTGTACGAATAAGAGCACGGCAGGAACGGATTGCCGCCCCCGGCTTGCCGGGGGCGATTTTTTCGAGCGGAAGGGCCGGTTTTCCGCCCGGAAACGCGGTAAAATAAATCCGGCCCTTTTACGACAGACTGTGGAAAGAGGGAATCGACATGACGGCACCGCTTGCGGACCGGCTCCGCCCGAAAACGCTGGACGAGATCGTCGGCCAGCACCATCTTCTGGACGCCGGAAAACCCTTGCGCCGGATCATTGAATCCGGCGAAATCCCGAACATGGTTTTTTACGGTCCTGCGGGGGTGGGCAAGACGACGCTTGCGTCCATCATCGCGCACCGGACGAAGCGGAGCCTGTTCAAGCTGAACGGCACCACCGCGTCCACCGCGGACATTCACAGCGTCGTCAGCCGCCTGGACACGCTGGAAGCTCCCAACGGAATCCTTCTGTACCTCGACGAAATCCAGTATTTCAATAAAAAGCAGCAGCAGACCCTCCTGGAATTCATCGAGAACGGCTCCATCACCCTGATCGCTTCCACCACGGAAAACCCGTATTTCTATGTTTACGGGGCCATTCTCAGCCGCTCCACGGTGTTCGAGTTCAAAGCGGTGGACCGGGAGGATGTCCTTCCGGCCGTGAACCGTGCGTTCCGTTTCCTTTCGGATGAGCAGCACCGCCCGATCCATGTGGAGGACGGCGCCGCGGAATATATCGCCACGGCCTGCGGCGGCGACGTCCGGAAGGCGATGAACGCCGTGGAGCTCTGCGTCTTGTCCGGCGACGAGCAGCCGGACGGCTCCTGCCGGGTGATGCTTGCCGCGGCGCGGGACCTGACGCAGCGCTCCGCGCTGCGGTACGACCGCGCGGGCGACGAGCACTACGACATTCTGTCGGCGTTCCAGAAATCCATGCGCGGCTCCGACCCGGACGCGGCGGTGCATTACCTGGCCCGCCTGCTGGAAGCGGGCGACCTTCCCTCGGCCTGCCGCCGCCTGATGGTCTGCGCCAGCGAGGATGTGGGGCTTGCGTACCCGCAGATCCTTCCGATCGTAAAAGCGGCGGTGGATGCCGCGCTGCAGGTCGGCCTGCCGGAAGCCCGCATTCCCCTTGCCGACGCGGTGATCCTGGTCTGCCTCGCGCCGAAATCCAATTCGGCTTACTGCGCCGTCGACGCCGCGCTTGCGGACATCCGGGCGGGAAAGGCGGGGCCGATTCCGCGCTGTCTTCAAAACAAGCACTACGACGGGGCGGACAATCCCCGGAAAGGCCAGTTCTACCAATATCCGCACGATTTTCCGGACCATTGGGTGCCGCAGCAGTATCTTCCGGACAGCCTGAAGGACACGGTCTACTACCGGTGCGGGGACAACAAGACGGAACGCGCGTTCGGGCATTATTGGACAGGCGTTAAAAAAAAGGACGACCGGTAAGGGGAATTCCTTGAATTCTGTCCCCGGACGCGGTATAATAAATGAAATGTGTTTCGGGGGTGTGATGATTGACCAACGATGTTTTCAACACATTGTCCTATGGAATGTATGCAATTGGAGTCAAAGACGACCACAAAGTTTCCGCCTGCATTGTCAATACCGTTATGCAGGTTGCCAATACGCCGAATATCGTTTCCGTCAGTATGAACCATAAGAATTACAGCCATGAATGCATCCGGAAGACCGGCCTTTTTACGGTTTCCGTTTTATCGGAAGATACCTCGGGGGCGGTGATCGGGGCGCTTGGCTTCAATTCCGGCCGGGACACCGACAAACTGAAGAACGTCCGCTACCGCGTCCTCGCGGAAGGCGTTCCCGTGATTAAGGAAAATATCTGCTGCTGGTTTCTGTGCAGGGTCGTTACCAGCGTGGAAACCGATACCCACACCGTTTTCCTTGCGGAGGTCGTCGCGGGCAGCGAATCCATCAAGCGGAAACCGATGACGTACGATTATTACCACCGCGTCATCAAGGGCCGGGCGCCGAAAAACGCGCCGACGTACCAGGAGCAGCCCCCGGTGTCGGAAACGACGGGGGAAAGCTGGGTCTGCACCATCTGCGGCTACGTTTACAACGACCCTTACGTTCCTTTTGAGGAACTTCCGGACGATTGGGTGTGTCCCATTTGCGGGGCTCCGAAAACGGCGTTCCGGCGACAGCAATAAATCCGGAAAAAGCTCACACCGATGCATCGTTGCACCGGGCGGGCTTTTTTTTTGAGTTTTTCTCTCTGCGGAGAAGCGAGGATTTGATAGAGAGGCGGCGTTTCCGCTTCCGGCCTGAGACCGCCGGAGATGCCGTAAAATGAAGGAGAGTAGAAAGATGAAGAAAAAAATCATTCAGGTGGAGGAGAAACCGCCCCTGCTGGAAGCGATTCCCCTGAGCCTGCAGCACATGTTCGCCATGTTCAGCGCTTCGGTTCTTGTGCCGAATCTGCTGGGCATCAACCCGGCGGTCGTTCTGTTCATGAACGGGATCGGCACCCTCCTGTATATCCTGATTTCCAAAGGCAAAGCCCCGGCGTATCTCGGTTCCAGCTTTGCCTTCATCGCCCCGGCCGGCGTCATCATCGCCACCAAGGGGCTGGGCTATCCCTACGCGCTCGGCGGATTCGTGGTCACCGGTGCGGCGTTCTGTGTGATTGCCCTCGTCATCAAATTCTGCGGCACCCGATGGATCGACGTGATTCTGCCCCCGGCCGCCATGGGCTCCGTCGTTGCCCTGATCGGGCTGGAGCTTTCCGGCACGGCGGCAAAGATGGGCGGCCTGATCCTTTCCGATACCTACAGGCAGATCGACCCGAAGCAGGCGGCGGTTTTTCTGATCACGCTCGGCGTCGCGGTGTTCGGCTCCGTGCTTTTCCGGAAATTCTTTGCCGTCATCCCGATCCTGATCGCGATTGTGACCGGTTACTTCGCCGCGTCCGTGATGGGCCTCGTCAGGTGGGACCTGGTCAACGCCGCCCCGGTTTTTGCGGTCCCGAACTTCCAGCCCGCCAAATTTGACTGGAACGCGATCTCCATCATCCTGCCGGCAACGCTGGTCGTGGTTTCCGAACATATCGGGCATCAGATCGTCACGGGGAAGATCATCGGCCGGGACATCATCAAGGACCCCGGCCTGCACCGCACGCTGATGGGCGACGGCCTTTCCACCATGCTTTCCGGCTTTGTCGGTTCCGTGCCGACCACCACTTACGGCGAAAATATCGGCGTCATGGCCATGACGGGCGTTTACAGCGTATGGGTGATTGCCGGCGCCGCCGTCATCTCGGTCGTGATCTCGTTCTTCGGCAAAGTGTCCGCGGTCATCCAGTCCATTCCGAACCCCGTGATGGGCGGCGTCAGCTTTCTGCTGTACGGCATGATCGCGGCGTCCGGCCTTCGCCTGCTGGTGGAGCAGAAGGTGGATTTCGGCCGCTCCCGCAACCTCGCCATGGCGAGCGTGGTTCTGGTGACCGGTCTTTCCGGCGCGTTCGTGCAGATCGGCCAGGTCAAGCTGACCGGGATGTCCCTCGGCGCCTGTGTCGCCATGCTCCTCGGCCTGATCTTCTGGGTGATTGACCGGTTCCACGCGGCGAACGACTATGAGGACGCCCCGAAGGAAACGGCTGAGGAACAATAGGACGGAGTTTCCGCCCAAGCGATCAATAAAACATACGAGCTTGCGGATTCATTCAAAAATGTGCTAAAAAGCCCATACAACGATCAATAAAACACAACAATGTTCTGCTAAAAGGACAGATTATAGAAGTTCAAACATAATTTTAACAAAAATAATTTTGAAATTCTCAGCGGCATCTTGAATAATTCGGCAGAATCGACTATAATGAAAACGAAAATTTGCCAGATTTGCAGAGACCAAATTTGCAGCGATATGTAGGAGGTCAGAATGGAACAGAAAGAGAAAAGGGCCCTTCAGGTTGCGGCTTGCAAAATACGCATCGGCGCAATTGAAGGGGTCTATCATGCGAAATCGGGTCACCCGGGCGGTTCCCTGTCCGCAGCGGACATTTTTGCCGACCTTTATTTCCGCGAGCTGCACGTCGACCCCAAGAATCCGAAAGACGAAAACCGCGACCGTTTTGTCCTTTCCAAAGGGCATACCTGCCCGGGGCTTTACGCCGCGCTGGCACTGAAAGGTTATTTCCCCTGGGATGAGCTGAAAAAGCTGCGCCATATCGGCGCGATGCTGCAGGGCCATCCGGATATGAAGGGCACCCCGGGCATCGACATGAGCACCGGCTCTCTGGGGCAGGGTGTTTCCGCCGCCTGCGGGATGGCGCTTGCCGGAAAGCTGGACGGAAAATCCTACCGCGTTTACAGCCTGCTGGGCGACGGCGAGATCGAAGAGGGCCAGGTTTGGGAAGCCGCCATGTTCGCGGGCCATCATAAGCTGGACAATCTCTGCCTGATCGTGGACAACAACGGGCTCCAGATCGACGGCCCCGTTGAGGAAGTCGGCGGCCCGCAGCCGATCGGCGAAAAATTCCAGGCGTTCGGCTTTGATGTGCAGAACATCGACGGCCACGATTTTGACGCGATCGACGCGGCTTTCGCCCATGCGAAAACCGTAAAGGGAAAACCGAGCGTCATTGTCGCAAAGACGATAAAAGGAAAAGACGTTTCCTTTATGGAAAATCAGGTGGGCTGGCACGGCAAGGCCCCGAACGACGAACAGTATCAGGTCGCCATGCGGGACCTGAACAAGGTCCTGTCCGGACTGGAGGCGGAATAAATGGCTGAAATGGTGAAAAAAGCAACCCGCGAAAGCTACGGCCTCGCGCTTGCCGAACTGGGCGACCGGTATCCGAACGTCGTCGTTTTGGACGCCGATCTCGCGGAAGCGACAAAGACCGTTATTTTCAAGAAAAAATTTCCGGAACGTTTTATTGACTGCGGCATCGCGGAATGCAACATGGTCGGCGTTGCGGCAGGCCTCGCGACCTGCGGCAAGATTCCGTTTGCCACTTCGTTCGCCATGTTTTCCACCGGCCGCGCGTTTGAGCAGGTCCGCAACTCGGTCGGCTACCCGCACCTGAACGTGAAGATCGTCGGTTCCCACGCCGGCATTTCCGTCGGGGAAGACGGCGCGACCCATCAGTGTCTGGAAGACCTTGCGCTCATGCGCACCATCCCGGGAATGGTCGTGCTGAACCCCGCCGACCACTACGAGATGCAGGCTGCCGTCAAAGCGGCGATCGAGCATTACGGCCCGGTGTATATCCGCCTCGGCCGCCTTGCCGTCGAGAGCTTCAACAATAATGACGACTATCACTTTGAAATCGGCAAGGGCATTACCCTCCGCGACGGCAGGGACATCACCGTCATCGCCACCGGCCTGATGGTTTCCCGCGCGCGGGAAGCCGTGAAGGAACTGGAAAAAGAGGGGATCGACGCCAGGCTCATCAACCTGCACACCCTCAAGCCGATCGACCGCGACATCATTGTAAAAGCGGCGAAGGAGACCGGCAAGATCGTCACGGTGGAAGAGCATAATGTCATCGGCGGTCTGGGCGACGCCGTGTGCGGCGTTCTCAGCGAGGAATATCCGACCCCCGTCGTAAAGATCGGTGTGAACGACCAGTTCGGCCATTCCGGACCGGCCGTCGACCTGCTGGAACAGTACGGCCTCTGCGCGTCCCATATTGCGGAAGTCACCAGACAGGCGCTGAAAAAGTAAAGATTCCCGCCGAGAGACTGCGGGGCTGGTTCCGTTCCGGAACCGGCCTCGTTTTTTTATGCCCGTTGGTATAAATTAGACGAGTCTCGAATAACCATTACTTAGAAACAGGAAAAGGAGCGAATCTTTATGGATTATATGCTTGAGCGCGAAAGGGTTGCCGTCGGTGACGTCGTTTTTGACGGAAACCAGGAGCAGCCGGTTGATATGGACATCAATCTGCCCGATTATTGTCCCGATATCCAGCGCATTCTGAAGTGCCAGATTTACCCGCGGATCACTTCGAGGAGCATTTCCGGGGACCGGCTGATGCTGGACGGCAGCTACACCGTAAAGATTTTTTACCTTGATCCTGACGGCACCGCCGTGCGGAACTTTGAGTCCGGCGACTCCTATTCCGCCGAGATTGCGTTGAAGCAGCCGGCCGACAACGCTCAGATCCTCGCGTCCCCGCGCGTGGAATATATCAACTGCCGCGCCACGAGCCCGCGCAGGCTTGATGTCCACGGCTCTTTTTCCCTGGGTGCAAAAGTGGTCTGCGCCGGACAGAACGAGGTCGTCAGCAACATTGAGGGCGACGACGTGGAGCAGCAGAAGGAAACGGTTACCGTCAATCAGCTTGCGGGCTTTGCGCAGCAGCAGTTCAGCGTCGACGAAGTTCTGGAGCTTGGCCCGGGCAAACCCTCGGCCGACAATATTGTGCGCTCGGACGCGTTTGCGGTCGTCCAGAGCTTTAAAATCACGGCTGGAAAGCTGATGCTGAAGGGCGAAGTCAACGTCAAGTTTCTTTATACCACCACCGGGGAAAACAATACCATGGAAACGATGGAATATTCCATTCCGTTCAGCCAGATGCTGGACTGCGACGGGGTGGCGGACGATTCCCTCTGCGACGTCAGGCTGAATGTCGTGGGCGTGGATACGCAGATCAAAAACGATTATTCCGGCGACAAGACCTATTTTGACACGCAGGTAAAGATTTACGCGACCGCGCAGGCGTACCAAAAGGCGGACGTCACGCTGGTCGACGATGCGTACTCCAAAAAATACGATCTCAATATCGGGGCGAAACAAAAGACTTTGGACAATCTCGTGGAGATTGCCGGGGACACCTCTGTGCATAAGAGCGAGCTCAGCGTGGACGACAATACGGTCGGCAAGGTGATCGACGTCTGGAGCGAAATGGCGAACGTTTCGGCGGATGTGCAGGACGGGAAAGTGATGTTTACCGGAAAATACAATCTCTGCGTCCTTGCGCAGAACGAAAGCAACGTCCCGTTTTATTTTGAGCGCCTGATCGATTTCGAGTATTCGATTCCCTGCTCCTCTACGGGCAATTTGAGATGCGAGGCCGACGTTACGGCCGGCGGGATCAGCTACCGCTTTACCGGCGGAGGAATTGAGACGAAGACGGAACTGCGTCTTTCGGTGGAAATTTTCCAGCGGCTGGCGATCAAGGCTGTTTCGGACGTGACCGCGGATGAGACCAAGCCGATCCCGCGCGACGCCACCGCGTCCCTCTGCCTGTATTTTGCCGACGCCGGGGAAAGCCTTTGGAATATTGCCAGGGAATACCGCACTTCCGTGGAAGCTGTCCGCAGCGAGAACGGCCTTTCCGGCGACTCGGTCGAGAACAGGGGGATGCTGCTGATTCCCATGTGATACAATCCGGCGGATTCCGGAGACTGGTTTCACGGCAAAATATTTCTCTGCCTGAGGGGGAGGTAAAATGGAAGACCGCAATATTTACAGGGATATTTCCGAGCGAACGAACGGTGATATTTACATAGGGGTCGTCGGACCGGTCCGGACCGGAAAATCCACCTTCATCAAGCGCTTTATGGATACCATCGTGGTCCCGAACATGGACTCCGCGTACACGCGCGAGCGCGCGATCGACGAGATGCCCCAATCCGCGGCCGGGCGCACCATCATGACGACCGAGCCGAAATTCATCCCGGAAAAGGCCGTCACCGTCCACATCGACAACAGCGCCACGTTTTCCGTGCGCATGATCGACTGCGTCGGCTATATCGTTCCCAGCGCGCTGGGGTATATTGAGAACGACAATCCGCGCATGGTCATGACGCCGTGGTACAACGAGCCGATCCCGTTCAACATGGCCGCCGAGATCGGCACCAAAAAGGTCATCACCGAGCACTCCACCATCGGCCTCGTGGTGACGACGGACGGCAGCATCAGCGACATCCCGCGCGCCGAATATGCCGAGGCGGAGGAACGCGTGGTCGACGAGCTGAAAAAGATCAACAAGCCGTTCATCGTCCTCGTCAACTGCGTGGACCCGGGCACCGAGGACGCCGCCAACCTGAGCGCTCAGCTTCAGCAGAAATACGGGGTGCCGGTGCTTCCGGTCAACTGCCTCCAAATGGAAGAAGCGGAGATCCAGACCATCCTCGCAAAAATTCTGTTTGAGTTCCCCGTCCGCGAAGTGCGTGTCGAGATGCCCCGCTGGCTTTCCTCGCTGGAAAAGGACCACTGGCTCCGCTCCGCCGTCTTTTCCACCATTCAGCAGTCCGCGTCCAAGGTTTCCAAGATCCGGGATGTCGACACCATCGTCAGCGACGTTCAGGGGTGCGAGTACGTTCAAAGCGCCAACACCATCCACGTCGACCTCGGAACGGGCCGCGCCCGCATCGCGGTTAATCTGAACCCGGATCTGTTCTATAAAGTGCTGGGAGAAAAGACGGGCCTGGAGATCAACGACGAGGGCAGCCTGATGGACTGCATGCTGAAAATGGCGGAAATGAAGAAAACCTATGATAAAATCGCGGGGGCCTACCACGACGCGGAGGAAAACGGCTACGGCATCGTGATGCCCGGCATCGACGAGCTCACCTTGGATGAGCCGGAGATCATCCGGCAGGGCGGGCGGTACGGCATCCGCCTGAAGGCGGCGGCGCCGTCCATCCACATGCTCAAGACGCGCATCACGACGGAGATCACCCCGATCGTCGGTTCCGAAAAACAGTCGCAGGAACTGATCGAGTTCATTTTAAAGGAGTTCGAATCCAATCCGGCGCAGATCTGGGATTCCAACATTTTCGGCAAGAGCCTGCACGAGCTGGTGAACGAGGGACTCCACAACAAGCTGACGCGCATGCCGGACGATGCGCGCGACAAAGTCCGCGAGACCATCGAACGCATCATCAACGAAGGCTGCAACGGGCTGATCTGCATTATCCTGTAATTTCCCCGAGCCGGGCCGGCTGAAAAGCGGCCCGGCTTTTTGCACCATCCGAACGGTTCCTTTGCTTCCGGAATGCGCCGGGGCAAAGTTCATTCGACAAAATACGGCCCTTTGCTTGACAGGGGGACACGATGGGCGGTATAATCATTTTTGTGTGTTTTTATGGCCAGACGGAATCGATGAGGATGGGGGACGTTGGACATTATGTCTGCAAAATTTGTTTTTGTTACCGGCGGTGTTGTGTCGGGCCTGGGCAAGGGAATTACGGCGGCTTCCCTTGGCAGGCTGCTGAAGGCGCGCGGGCTCCGCATCACGATGCAGAAGTTCGACCCGTATTTGAATGTTGACCCGGGGACGATGAACCCGTTTCAGCACGGGGAGGTGTTTGTTACCGACGACGGCGCCGAGACCGACCTGGACCTGGGCCATTACGAGCGGTTTATCGATGAGAACCTGACCCAGAACAGCAACGTCACTTCCGGCCGGGTTTACTGGAATGTCATTCAAAAAGAGCGGAACGGCGATTACGGCGGGGGCACCGTGCAGGTGATTCCCCACATCACCAACGAGATCAAGGACCGCATCTACGCGGGCAAGGACAATGTCGACGTCGCGATCATCGAAGTCGGCGGTACGGTGGGCGACATCGAAAGCCAGCCGTTTTTAGAAGCCATCCGCCAGTTTGCCACGGAGGTTGGCCGTTCCAACTGCCTGTTTATCCATGTGACGCTGGTGCCGTACCTGAGCTGTTCCCATGAGCAGAAGTCGAAGCCGACCCAGCACAGCGTGAAGGAGCTTCTGTCCATCGGGATTCAGCCGGATATCATCGTGCTTCGCTCCGAACGGAAAATCGGGGACGACATCAAGAAAAAGATCGCGCTTTTCTGCAACGTTTCCGAGGACTGCGTGATCGAAAACCTGGACTTGCCCCTGCTGTATTCCGTTCCGCTTGCGCTTCGGGAAGAGCGGCTCGACGACATCGTCTGCAAGCGTTTCGGCCTGGACACGCCGGGCCCCGACCTCACGGACTGGATCACAATGGTGAACACGGCCATGTCGCTGACCGACAGCGTCACCATTGCCCTCGTCGGAAAATACATCGAGCTGCACGACGCTTACCTGAGCGTTGCGGAGGCCCTCACGCACGGGGGGATCGGCAACAAGGTGAAGGTCAACGTCAAATGGGTGGATTCCGAAACCATTGAGGATGAAAACGTCGGAGAAATCCTTGCGGACGTGGAAGGTATTCTGGTTCCGGGCGGATTCGGCCAGCGCGGCATCGAGGGGAAGATCAGGGCCATTCATTATGCGCGGGTAAACGGCGTCCCGTTTCTGGGCATTTGTCTTGGCATGCAGCTTGCTTTGGTGGAATACGCGCGGAACGTGCTCGGCTTGGAAGACGCGAATTCCGCGGAGTTCGACCCGCAGAGCAAGAACTGCGTGGTCGACCTGATGCCGGAGCAGAAGGATGTTCAGCAGCTGGGCGGAACCATGCGCCTCGGGAAATACCCCTGCAAGCTGCTGCCGGGTTCCGAAGCGGCCGCCATGTACGGGAATGTCCCGCTGATTTACGAGCGCCACCGCCACCGCTTTGAGGTAAACAACTCGTACCGCGAACGCTTTGAAAAGGCGGGGATCGTGTTCAGCGGCCGGTCGCCGGACGATCGGATCGTCGAGATGATGGAGCTTCCCTCGCATCCGTGGTTTTTGGGCTCCCAGTTTCATCCGGAGTTCAAATCCCGCCCGAACCGCCCGCATCCCCTGTTCAAAGGACTGATCGCCGCGGCGAAAGCCTACCGGTCCAAGAACAACGAACAGCTGACGCTGGACTGAACGCGGTTCCGGATGGTTTCCGATCGGCAGAAAGCCGGGAGCATTTTTGCTCCCGGCTTTCTGCCGCATTTCAGCGAATCTGAATTTTCCGTTTTCGGCGAGCCCGTTGCCGGGCCGCTCAGCGGCGGTAGTGCTTTGCCGTGTGGCGGGGAGAGCGGAAACGCCGGTACCCGGCGAAGAGCAGGGAAACCAGCATGCAGCCGGCAACATTCCAGATCACGTCGTCCGCCCGGACGGGATGGACCGCCGTGCCCGCAAGGATATTGCCCGTCAGTTGCAGCCCTTCCATACAGGCGGAAACGAGGATGGAGAGAACCAGCATTCGGCCGAGCCGGAACTTTGGGTTGACGAGGGGGACAAGGACCGCCAGCGGCATCAAAACCGCGAAGTCGGCCCCCGTGGAGCGCAGAAGCGTTTTCCAGTCTCCGAAACCGGAAAACGCAAGGGAAGGCGTCCATTGAACCGAATGGACGGCCCATTCCGTCGAAGCGGGCGTGACCAGCCTGCCGTCCGGCCACGCGGGAGGCAGGCTCAGGGAAATCAGCGCGCCCGCATACAGAAACAGAAGGGCGATCGCGACGTTTTTCCCCGGGCTTGTCCGGCGAAAAAAAAGAAGCAGGCAGATCAGATACAGAACCAGCGCCGGGAGAAGCACGGCGGGGAAGGACAGCAGGGAAAAAACGCCGTCCGGAAGAACCGCCTGTATCCCGCGAAAAAATTCAACCATGGCCCATCCTCCTTGGCGGCTGTTTTCCCGGCACGCCGCCTTATTTCCACCAAACGAAAGACGGCCGGGATTCTTCTCAAATTATATCTTGTTTCCCCTGCGATTTCAACGAATATTTGGCACAATCCCTGCCAATAATTCCCATGTAACAAATTGCAGAGGTGAATTTCTATGAAAATATGGGAAAAATCGATTTTGCTGGGGATCGTTCTGACCGTTTTGTTTACCTTTACCGGTTTCGCCGCAGGCTGCGAGGATATTCCGAATCATATTCTGCGGCTGCACGTCCTCGCAAATTCCGATTCCCAGCAGGACCAGGCCCTGAAGCTGAAGGTGCGCGACCGGATTCTTTCGGAAAGCGGGGGAATTCTGGACGGCGTAAAAAATAAGGCAAACGCGGAAAAAGCGGTTTCCTTGGTCATCCCCAAAATCCGGGAGGCCGCGGAAGACGAGGTCCGCCGGCAGGGCTATTCCTACGCGGTGCAGGTTGAGATGACCAACATGTATTTCAGTACGCGCCAGTACGGCGGCGTCACGCTCCCGGCGGGAGCGTACGACGCCCTTCGCGTCACCATCGGGTCGGGCCGGGGACACAACTGGTGGTGCGTCCTGTTCCCCGCTTTATGCCTTCCGGCGGCGGAAGCGCCTTCCGAGCTGGACGACGTCCTGAATCAGAGTGAGATGCGGATTGTCCAGGAGCAGGGAAGTACGAACGGCTATGAAGTGAAATTCAAATCGGTCGAGATGTACGAGCAGTTCCGCGATTGGCTCAAGCAGATGAAGCCCGCTTTTTAATTTTCCGCTTCGCTTGATTTTCCCCCAACGGCCGCGGCGTTTATGGTATAATACGAGGGACGACAAGGGGGGACGGCCATGCTTCGGCTGATTCTGGGAAGATCCGGAAGCGGAAAGACCTACGCGGTCCGTTCCGCTCTGAAAAAACTGGCGCGGGGCGGCTCGGAACGGCTGATGCTCCTGGTGCCGGAGCAGGCCTCGTTTGAAAATGAGCGCGCGATGCTCCGTCTCCTCGGCGCGCGGGATGCGCGGCGTGTGCACGTGACGAGCTTTTCCCGCCTGGTCGATGCGGTCCAGCGCCGGTGCGGCGGCTTTGCCGGAAGGCGCCTGGACGACGGCGGCCGGAGTATTTTTATGAGCCTCGCTGTGGAGCAGGTTCGGGATCGGCTGGAGGTATACCGGAAAAGCGCCGGGAATACGGAACTCGTCAGCCTGATGCTTCCGATTTCGGCAGAGCTTAAAATGTGCGGGATCAGCCCGCGAAAGCTGCTGGATGCTTCCCGGAGCGTTTCCAAAAACACGCTGCAGCGGAAGATGGAAGAAATTTCCCTGATCCTTTCCGCCTACGACGCCCTGGTTTCCCAAAGCTATGTGGATCCGCTGGACGACCTGACGCGCCTGAGGGATATTTTGTCCCGGCATGACTTTTTTGCCGGACATACCGTGATGGTGGATTCCTTCCAGAGCTTTACGGTTCAGGAATACGGCATCCTCGAGCTGATCCTGCGGCAGGCGTCGGACGTGTATGTCACGCTCTGTGCGGAAGGGCTGGACGGTTCCGACGCGGGCCTTTTTGCAATCGGTCGGAGTACCGCGAAAAAACTGATCCGCATCGCCTCGGAGAATAACGTCCCGGTGGCGGCCCCGGTCTTCCGGAAAAGCGGCTTCCGCTTTCAGAATCCGGCGCTGTCCGCCCTGGAAGCGGGAGCCTACCGACCGGTGCGCGTCCCGTATGACCGGCCCTGCGGGGGCGTGGCGGCCTACGAGGCGAAAAACCGCTACGACGAGGCGGCTTTCGTCTGCGCCGCGATTCGGAATCTGGTGCGGAAGAAAGGGTACCGGTACCGGGATTTTGCGGTGATCGCGCGCTCCACCGGAACGTATGAGGGCATTCTTGACACGGCGATGGAGCGGTGGGAGATTCCGTATTTCATGGACAGGCCCGAGGCCATTGACGCGGAGCCTCTTATGCGCCTTGTTCTTTCGGCTTTCCGGATTCTTCAGACCGGTTTCCGCTCAGACGATATTTTTCTCTACCTCAAGACAGGCCTCGCCGGGCTTTCCACCCGGCAGATTTCGGATTTGGAAAATTATACTTTCGTCTGGAACCTTTCGGGGAAAAAGTGGAAGGAAGCATGGACGGACCACCCGGACGGTTTTTCCGGCGAGTTTTCGGAGCGCGACCGGGAGCGGCTGGAGCGCATCAACCAGAGCCGCCGCGCCGTGGTGGAGCCGCTGGAAGGCCTGATGCGCGAGACGGAACAGACGGACGGCGAAGGGATGGCGGCCGCGGCGTACAACCTGCTCCGCCGCGTCGGCGCGGCGGAAAACCTGCGGGCTTATGCCGGCCGCATCGCGCGGAACGGCGACCCGGCTCTGGCGGAGCGCGAGCTCCGCGTCTGGGACCTTCTGATGAAGATTCTGGATCAGACGGCCCTGGTCATCGGAAAATCACAGATCACCCGCGAACGCTATGCGGAACTGCTGCGCCTTGTCATCCGGACCGGGAGCATCGCGAGTATCCCGCAGGGGCTCGACGAAGTGACTGTGGGCGACGCCGACCGCATCCGGACGGCGGAACCGAAGGTGGTCTTTCTGATCGGCGCGGCGCAGGGGGAATTCCCTCTGACGCCGGGGAACGGCTGTGTTTTCAGCGACCGGGAGCGCCGGGAACTGGTCCGCCTGGGCCTTCCGCTGAACGACACGATGGAAGGCGTCGCCCTTCGGGAGCGCTTCCTCGCTTATTCCGCCATGAGCGCGGCGTCCGAAAGGCTGTACCTTACTTACCCCGCGGCGGACGGCGCCGGAAAGGCGCTGTCCCCTTCGTCCATCCCCGGGGAAGCCCGGGCAGTGCTGAGGAAGATCGCCGTGCGGAGCGAGACGGAGACGGACCCCCGGTGGTTTGCCTGCGCGGAAGCTCCCGCCCTGGAGCTTGCCGCCCGGAAATGGAACGCGAACGATACGCTGTCCGCTTCGCTGAAAGACCTGCTCGGCAGGAGAAAATCCGGCCGGCGCCTCGCCGCCGTCGGCCGCGCGGCGAAAAAGGAACCGGTCCGGTTCGCGGACTCCGGAATGTCCCGCGCCCTTTTCGGGAACGACATGAAGGTGTCCGCCACGCAGATTGAAAAATTCGAGCTCTGCCGCTTCCAGTATTTCTGCCGCTACGGACTGAACGTCCGGGAGCGGCGTGCCGCGGAGCTGAACGCGCTGGAGTATGGAAGCCTGATGCACTTTCTCCTGCAAAAGCTTTTTGAGGAGCTCGGCAGCAAAAAAATCCTTGCTCTCCGGGCGGAAGAACTGCACCGGATGATTCTCTCGTTTCTGGACGAATACGTTGCCCGGACCTTTGGGGGCCTTGCAACCAGAACGCCCCGTTTTTCTTATCTTGTCTCCCGTATTTCGGATTCCGCCCAGATCGTCGCCGTACATATTGCGCGGGAGCTTTCCCAGAGCGGATTCCGGCCGGCGGATTTTGAACTGGAGATCGGCGGCTCGGTCGGAGCGCTGGTGATTTCCCTTCCGGACGGCGGCGCGGTGCGCGTCGACGGCAAGATCGACCGGGTGGACCTGATGGACCGGGGCGGCGTCCGATACATCCGCATCGTCGATTATAAAACCGGAAAAAAGGACTTCCGGCTGTCCGACGTGCTGTACGGCATGAACATGCAGATGCTGGTTTATCTGGCCGCGCTCTGCGAAAACGGCGGGAAACGCTACGGGAAATTCCGTCCCGCGGGCGTGCTCTATATGCCGGCGAACCGCCCGTCCGTTCCGGCGGAGCGCGGGGCGGACGGGAAAACGCTGGAAAGCAAAGCCGAGCGCCAGCTCCGCATGGACGGGCTTGTTCTGGACGACCCGGAAATCATTGCCGCCATGGACCGCGAAGGGCGGGGACAGTACCTTCCGGTTGCCCTGAAGGACGGCATGCCGGACCGGAAGGACCATGTGGCGTCTCCGCGGGAGTTGGAAGCGATACTGGAGTACCTCAGAGACTTGATTTTCCGCATGGCCGAGGAACTGCGGGAGGGAAACATCGCCGCCGAGCCTTTGAACGGACGGCGGTACGACGCGTGCGAATGGTGCCCGTACCACCCGGTCTGCGGCCATGAACGGGACGATCCGGAACGGGAGATGCAGGAGTGGGACCGGGACGCGGTTATCCGGCAACTGACGGAAGCGAAAGGGGATGAGCGGGAATGACCCGAAACTGGACGGAAGGGCAGCTTGACGCCATCCGAGCGCGCGGCGGGACGCTCCTTGTCTCGGCGGCGGCCGGCTCCGGAAAAACGGCCGTCCTGGTGCAGCGGGTCATCGAGCGGATCACCGACCCCGTCCATCCGGCGGATGCCGACCGCCTCCTTGTCGTCACCTTCACCAAAGCGGCCGCGGCGGAAATGCGGGGGCGGATTTCCGCCGAAATTTCCCGTCTGCTGGAATCCCGGCCGTTTGATTCCCACCTTCAGCGCCAGCAGCTTCTGCTTTCTCACGCCCACATCAGCACGATCGACAGCTTTTGCTCCGACCTCGTGCATCAGAACTTTTTCCGGCTCGGCATTTCGCCGGAGGTCCGGATTCTGGACGAAAGCGAGCTCTCGGTTCTCCGGTCGGAAGCCGCCGACGAAACGCTGGAAGAATTTTATGAAAAGGACGACCCGGATTTTTACGATTTCGTCGAGTCGTTTCCTTCCGGCCGGGACGACGCGGGCGTTGCCGAAACCGTCCGCAGGCTGTACGGCTTTGTCCGTTCCCATCCGTTCCCGGAGCGGTGGCTGAGAGAAAAAGCGGCTCTTTACGAAAATCCCGGAAGCGCCGCGCGGACGGTCTGGGGCCGGACGATTCTGTCCTTTGCGGAAGACGCGGTGGCTTACTGCATTTCCGTTTTGAAGGAATCCCTGAACCTCATTGACGGCGACGAAACGGTTTCCGCCGCATACGGCGACGCATTCCGCGCGGATATGGCCGGCCTGCAGGCGCTTCAGGGCGCCGTCCGGTCCGGGGACTGGGACCGCGCCCTGTCCGCCGCTTCCAATTTCAGCTTCCACAGGCTGAAATCCCTGCGCGGCCGGGCGGGCGATCCTCTCAAAGACAAGGCGATGTCCGCCCGCAGGGAAGTGAAAACCACGATCGGGAAGCTGGCGGATCTGTTCGGCGCGCCGGATGAACAGTGCCGGGAAGACGTCGGGCGGCTTTGCCCGATCGTGAACAAGCTGTTCGAAGTGACGAGGCGCTTTTCCCAGGTCCTGGACGGGAAGAAAGCGGAGCGCCGCGCCGCCGATTTCAGCGACCTGGAGCATTGGACGCTGCGGCTGCTGGTTAAGGAAACCCCGGGCGGCTTCGAACGGACCCCGGAAGCGGCGGAGCTTGCGGATTCCTTTGACGAGATCATGGTGGACGAGTACCAGGATACCAATGAGACGCAGGACATGATCTTCCGGGCTCTTTCCAGGGACGAAAGCAATTTGTTTCTGGTCGGCGACGTCAAACAGAGCATTTACCGTTTCCGTCAGGCGATGCCGCAGATTTTTCTGCGCAGGCGCGCCGAGTTTCAGCCTTACGACAGGAAGATCAACGCCTACCCGGCCTGTGTGGTGCTCGGCCGGAATTTCCGCAGCCGGCCCGGGGTGACGGACGCCGTCAATTTCGTATTTCGGCAGCTGATGAGCCGGCAGGCCGGCGAGCTCGATTACACCAAATCCGAAGAGCTCGTCCCCGCGGCGGATTATCCCCCGAACGGGGAACCCGATGCGGAGCTTGATATCCTCGACCTCTCCGGCTGTGAGGAAAAGGATACCGTCCGGGAGGAAAGCCGCCGCATCGCGGGGCTGATCCTGCAAATGACGGACGGAACGCCGCGCATTACCGAAAAGGGTGCCCTCCGCCCGGCGGTTTACCGGGATTTCTGCGTCCTGCTGCGCAGCGCGAACCGCCCGGCGCACGACTACGTCCGCGAGCTGACCGCTTTGGGAATTCCGGCATGGGCGGACACCGCCGGGGGTTTCTTTGAAGCCTACGAGGTCGGCATCGCGCTCTCGCTGCTTCGCGTTGTCGACAACCCGGTTCAGGACATCCCCCTGCTCTCGGTGATGATGAGCCCGATTTACGGCTTTACCGCGGACGACATGGCCCGGATCCGCCTGCACGACCGTTCCGGAAGGCTGTATCCGGCCGTGGCGGAAGCCGCGAAGAACGGGGACACCATGGCGGCGGACTTTCTGGACCAAATGGAGAATTTCCGCATGCTTTCGGCGGCCATGCCGTCCGACCGGCTCATCCGCACGGTGTTCGAAAAGACGGGGTTCTGCGACATTGTTCAGGCCATGCCCAACGGGGAACTCCGGCTTGCCAACCTGCGCCTTCTGCTGGAGTACGCGAAAAAATACGAGGCTTCCGGCTATAACGGTCTGACGGGCTTTCTCCGCTTCCTCGACCGCCTGCAGCGGAACAGCGGGGACATGTCGGCGGCTTCCGCCCTGACGGAGTCGGCAAACGTGGTGCGGGTCATGAGCATCCACCACTCCAAAGGGCTGGAGTTCCCGGTCTGCATCGTCGCGGGCTGTGCCCGGCGGTTCAACCGGGAGAGCCCGGCGGTTCTGCTCCACCCGGAGCTCGGGCTTGGCGCGCGCCTGAAGGGAGCATACGGCGCCCGGTACAACACCATGCCGCGCGCGGCGGTTGCGCTCGAGCTGGAGCGCGACGACATGAGCGAGGAGCTGCGCGTCCTTTATGTCGCCATGACCCGGGCAAAGGAAAAGCTGGTTTTGCTGGCTTCGCTCAAGGATGCGGAAAAGACGCTCGGCAGGCTGGCCTCGCGGCTGACGCGGGAAGAGCGGATCCCGCCCTATGTGGTCCGCTCGGCGTCCAGCATTGCCGACTGGCTTCTGCTCTGCGCGCTGCGCCACCCGGACGGCGGGTCCATCCGCAGGCTCGCCGGCGTTTCGGAAGACGTCGTGGTTCCGGCAAAGGAACCGTGGAAAATCCGCCTGATCCGTCCCGGGGAAGAGGAAGAACCGGAGCGGCAGGCGGAAACGATCCCGCAGGCGGAGCCGGACACGGCGCTTGAGGAGCAGATTGCCGCCGATTTGGACTATCGGTATCCCTATGCCGGCCTGAACGGGGTCTGTGCGAAGGCGGCGGCATCCGAACTGGCGGCGCGGGAGTTTTCGGCGGAGTATGCCGCCACGTCCCGCCCGGCTTTCCTCAGTGAAAAGGGGTTGACGCCCGCGGAGCGCGGCACGGCGCTGCATGCCTATCTCCAGTTTGCCGATTATCGAAAAGCTTTGGCCGACCCGCGCGCGGAACTGCATCGCCTGGTGGAAGAAAAATATCTGACGGAGCCGCAGGCGCAGGCCGTTGACCTTACCCATGCGGAAGCGTTTTTCGGCAGCCCTGTCATGCGGCGCGTTCTCGCCTCACCGCATTTTGAACGGGAGTTTCGGTTTACGGTAGAGATACCGGCGGGCCGGATCCAGCCGGAGCTGGCTTCGCCGCTGAGCGGGGAAGCCGTGATTTTGCAGGGCTCCGTCGATCTGGTCTTTGAGGAGGACGGCGGACTGGTTCTGGTCGATTTCAAGACGGATCGGACGCGGGATACCCGGGCCCTGTGGAATCGTTACCGGGAGCAGCTTGCGCTGTACCGGTTTGCTTTGGAGCGGTGTACGGAGAAACCGGTGAAACAATGCCTGTTGTATTCATTTTACCTGGACCGGGAGGTAACGGAGGGAAATTCCGGGTCCGCCGGCTGAAACGATTTTTCCCGGTGCGTTTTGAATCTTGCCCGAAAGCCCTGCTTATCGGGATGGCCTGCAATGCGAAAGCGTCCCGCCCGGATTTCGGGCGGGACGCTTTCGCATTTTGCCGCTTTCTCTTTGCGGCTACATCTTTTTCGCGATCCTTGAGAAGGGCGCGCTGATTAAAATGACGGCATAATAGGTAATTATCCTCCATAGTAATATAGCGGACTTCAATGTGCCGGCTGTAAAGAAGGAAGAAAAGAAGATGTAAAAACTTCCCTCGGAAGCCCCGGCCGCGCCGGGGAGCGGAACCAGGGAAGAAACCATGGTCACAAAAGCCTGGGAAAAAATCATGTTGATGGGCGAAGCGTTGCCGATGTCGAACGCCCGGTAGATGCAGTAGGAGACGACGAACAGGGAAGTCAGCTGCAAAAAAGTGAGAAGGTAGGATTTTACAAGAAGCTTTTTGTCCTGGTACAGCGACTTGTTGCTTTCGTGGAAAACGGCCAGCTGCTTTTCCCAGGATTCCAGCGTGGTTTCGTAGTTTTTCATCAGGTGCAGCCTGAAAAGCAGCTTCGAGACCGCCGTAAGGATCTTATGGGTAATCCTTTGGTTGAAGGAAAAAACCAGCAGCAGGACCGCGACAAAGACCTGCGCGGCAAAGCCGACCAGGGCGAGCCACCACATGACGGAATTCAGCGTGCTTTTAAAATAGCTCGTTTGAAAGATGATCGCGAAAAGGCTGTATAACGTAATCCCGGTCTGGTAGATAAAAAATTTCTGCACCAGAGTCGACGTCGCCTTCCCGGGGTCGATGTCCTGTTTGCTCATAACGTAGATCTGCATGGGCTGGCCGCCGCTTTGGAACGGGGTGACGGCGCTGTAAAGATGGCCCACCATGCAGACCTTGAACGCCCGGTTGAACGTATAGGTCCGGCTGACGCTTTTTGTGAACAAAAAAATAAGACAGGTATCCAGAAACAAATCGCACAGCATGCACAGAAACCCGAGCACGAGCCATCCGATTTTAAATTCGTGAACGTGTTGCGACAAACTGGTCAGGCCGTTTTCGGAAAGGCAGAAATAAGCGAGCAGACCGACGGACAGCACCAAAGTCAGAAAATTGAAGATGGTTTTGCCACTCAGTTTTTTCCCAAAGAGACTGAGCATGTTTTAAAATCCTCCGCAGCTGTTTATTGTTTAATCATAATATACTTTATAGGAAAATAGTTTCCTTTTCGGCACATTACAGAATTTAAATTATATATATTATACAAAATATTATTGATATTTTGTCAATAATATGTATTTCTTTGCCAATTTATTCTGCTATAATATGCTTAGTTGGCATAATGCCATTTATAAAAAGCAGGGATTCTTTTCCATGCTGCAATGAAAACGGAAGGTGGATGATGTACAATGCCGGGGTTACAAAATGCCAGTGTCTTTGAAAACGTTGCCATTTGGATCGTCTTGGCGATCTCCCTGCTGGGTTTGGGGTATGCGCTGCTCTTAAGGTCGCAGATCCTCAAGGCCGGCAAGGGGACCCCAAAGATGCAGGAAGTCTGGAATGCGATCCGCGAAGGCGCCAATGCGTACTTGAACCGCCAACTGAAAACAATTGTTCCATTCATCGCTGTTTTAACTGTAGTATTATTTTTCTCCGTCTATGTTATACCTCCGTCCACGGAGGCCACGGAACGATTCAGCCAGTATGACGCCGGGACGATTCAGCTGATTGTCGGGTTCGGCCGGGCCGTCGCCTTTATCATGGGCTCCTGTTTCTCCCTGATTGTCGGTCAGTTCGGCATGCGGATGGCCGTGCAGGGCAATGTGCGCGTCGCCGCGGCTTCCGCAAGGAGCTTCGGTGAGTCCCTGAAGCTGGCCTACCGTTCCGGGACGATCACGGGCATGCTGACCGACGGCCTGGGGCTGTTCGGCGGGACCTTGATTTTTATCATCTTCGGAATTTCATCGCCGGACGTTCTGCTCGGCTTTGGATTCGGCGGAACGCTGCTCGCCCTTTTCATGCGGGTCGGCGGCGGCATTTACACGAAAGCGGCCGACGTGGGGGCTGACCTGGTCGGCAAGGTGGAAGCCGGCATACCGGAAGACGACCCCCGGAATGCGGCCGTCGTTGCGGATCTGGTAGGCGACAATGTGGGCGACTGCGCCGGCATGGCCGCCGATATTTTCGAGTCTTATGAAGTTACGATCGTCTCCGGGCTGATTTTGGGGTGCGCCCTGGTCGCCATCACCCATGAAATCAAATGGATCGTCTTTCCGCTGCTGGTCCGGGGCATCGGCGTCTTTTCGTCCATTGTAGGGACGTACACGGTAAAGGGCAAGAAAAATTCCGCGAATCAGAACGCAATGTCATCCATCAACAAAGGATTTTACACGTCGGCCGTGATCTGCCTCGTCGCCTTTTTCTTCCTCGCCCAGTTCTATATGCATGAGTGGCGCGCGTTCCTGTCGGTGGCGGTCGGCATCGTTCTGGCCATTCTCCTGGACGAAGTTACCAAATATTTTACCGATACGCGCTATCAGCCGGTAAAAGGCATCTCCAAGGCGGCAAAGTCCGGCGGAGCCGCAACGCTGATTTTGAAAGGGCTCTCCAACGGGTTTGAGGTGTCCGTCTGGCAGACGCTGATTATCGCCGTCACCATTTTGACGTCGGTTCTGATTTACTGGGGCCATGACGTTACATATATCCTCTACGGCGTGGCGATGACCGGCATCGGGATGCTGACCCTTACCGGGAACAATGTCGCAATGGATTCCTTCGGCCCGATTTCCGACAACGCGAACGGCATCGGGGAAATGGCCGGCCTGGATCCCGAGCAGAGGAAAATCATGGGCGATCTTGACGCCGTCGGCAACACGACGAAGGCGATTACGAAGGGCGTCGCAATCGGCTCCGCGGTGATCGCCGCCGTGTCCCTCTTCGGCTCTTTCCTGACGGACGTTTCCAAGGTTCAGGCACAGATGGGCGTCGCGTCTTCTTCGGCCCTTTTAAATACGGGCATTCGGGTCTCGATGCCGGTTGTGTTCATCGGCGCGTTGATCGGAACCGCCATCCCGTGGCTTTTCTCTTCTCTGATCATCAACGCGGTCGCGCGCGCGGCTTCGCTCATTGTTCATGAAGTTCGCCGCCAGTTCCATATCCCGGGCCTGATGGAAGGAAAAGTGAAGCCGGACTACTCCCATGCCGTTGGAATCTGCACCGTATCCGCCCAGAAGGAACTGATTACCCTTACGACGATTTCGGTCATCACGCCGCTGGTCGTCGGCCTCTTCCTCGGGGTGGAAGCGCTTGGCGGCGCGCTGGCCGGGGTTATCCTTTCCGGCCAGTCCCTGGCGGTGTTTATGTCGACATCGGGCGGCGCGTGGGACAACGCAAAGAAAACCATTGAAGACGGCATGTACGGCGGCAAAGGATCGGATGCCCACAAAGCGGCTGTCGTAGGAGACACGGTCGGCGATCCGCTGAAGGATACCGCGGGCCCGGCCCTGAACCCGATGATAAAGGTTATCAACATGGTTTCCCTGCTTGCCGCTCCGATCTTGGTGCGCTACGAAGGCTCCGTTGCGGGCCGGGTGATCCTGGGGATCATTCTGCTGGCGGTCGTCGCCTTCTCGATTCTGTATTCCAAAAAGGGCGGATTCAAAAAGAAATCCGCTGTGGAAGAAAGCGTCTTTTAACTCATTTTTTAAAACGGGGCGCAGGTTTTCGCTCACACATTCGAGCGGAAACCTGCGCCTTGTTCTTATGGTAACCTTGGAATTGCGAATGGAAGTCATAAAGGGCAAAAAGGTCCATTCGTGAAGGAGACATCCTCGGCAGGGAAGCTTTGCCGAAAATTCCGGCCTTCAATTTTTTTGGAATGTTCCCAAAAGATATTTCAAATATTCATGCGCCTGTGCCTTGGAGCAGCGGTTTCCTTTCAAGAAAATCCATCCTAAAATGAGAAGGACCGTATTGCTGTAATGGTCGGCGATAATCTCATAGGGGATCGGGGAACCGTCCTGATCAGGGCAATCCTGAAAAATTTTCCGTATTTGGGTACCGAGATAACCTCGGAAATGATTCAGCAAGAAGGAATCCGTGGAATTGAATTTCAGAATTTTTTGGATCGTTGCCAAGGAAACGGATGCAAAGTCATAGGCACGGTCGAAAAAGATATACAGACTTTTCCCCGGGTCAAGCTCGGCATATTCATCCAGGCGGATCTGCTTACCAATTCTGTACCAGCAGTAATTCAGCAGGTCGTATTTGTCATCAAAATAGTTATAAAACGTAGCGCGGGGATAATTGCTTTTCTCACAAAGCTCGTTGACCGAGATTCCTTCAAAAGGCTTTGCCGAGAGCAGCTCGAACATCGTACCGGAAAATGCGTCCAAGGTTCGTTTCGCCCCCCTGGTCGTTTTTTTCGCAATATCGTATTTCATCAGCAATACCTCTTTTGCAGATTCCATACTTCTGTCTAAATTTAAACAAAAGTTATTTTTTGATTCTTGTTTTTATTTGCATTTCAGTTTATCATGAAGCATGTAAGTTTGCAATAGTCTAAATATTTTCAATTGAAAATATTTTGTAAGCGTAAATTGGAGCAGAAAGTAGGGCAAACCCCATCACAGACAAAATTCTCACCCGCGGGAAGGAGCACAAATTCCCCGGCTGAATGTGGGTTAAGGGAAAATTAAGGTATCAGGACGATAAATTCAGAAGGGAGCCTTCCAAAATGTCGGTCGCAGTGATAACCGGTTCTTCTTCCGGCCTTGGCAGGGAATATGTCGATGTCGTAGTCCACGAATTTCCCGAAATTGATGAAATATGGATGGTTGCCCGCAGATTGGAGCCGCTTCCATGAAATTGCGAAGCAATACCCGCAGAAAAAATGCAAAGCCATTGGCCTTGACCTTTCCAAAGACGAGAACGATGAAACGCTCGGCAAAATGCTGGAGGAAAGCAAACCCGACATCAAACTGCTCATCAGCAATTCCGGTGTTGTCAAGCGCGGAAATTTCGATGAAGCGGAGCTAAGCGGTCAAACAGCCATGTGCGATCTGAATGTGAAAGGCGCCACCGCAGTAACCCGTCTCTGCCTGCCCTATATGAAAAAGGGCAGCGTGATTCTGGAAACCTGTTCCACCTCAGCCTTTGCACCGAATCCGCATTTAAATGTCTACAGCGCGACCAAAGCCTATTTAATGAACTTCAGCACAGGTTTGCGGCAGGAATTGAAGCCGCGCGGCTTCAATGTCTGCGCAGTCCATCCCGGCTGGATGAACACGGACATGAACGCCGGCGCAAGAAACGCAAGCCATGGTGTTTCTATGTTTTTACCGCAAGTGGATGTCAAAAAACTCGCATCCAGGTCTCTGGCAGCGGCACGGAAAGGAAAGGCTTCCTATACGCAGGGCGCTTTTTATAAATTCTATCACTTACTGACGAAAGTTCTGCCACATACCCTCATCGTGAGATTTTCGGCAATGTGAATCTCCTGCTCCCTTGTTTTATGAGATATGGGATGGACCGTCAACTGCCCAACCCAGCGGGTGACAGAGTTTCTCTGGAAGAATCATTCTATTGCTTTCGTGCTGTCTAATCAAGATGGGAGGAGAAAACGTGATTTTTTATTTTTCAGCGACCGGAAACAGCAAATATATCGCTTTGAAGATTGCAGCGGAAACGAAGGAAGAAGCCATTGCAATTACAGATTGTGTCAAAAACCAAAAATTCACCTTTGAAGTAAAGAAAACTGAAAGAATTGGCTTCGTTACGCCGACCTATTTCTGGGGCCTGCCTTCCATTGTACGGGAATTCCTTGAAAAACTGGAACTTCGGATCCCTGATTCAGGCTGCCCATATCTTTATCATGTGGCGACATTCGGAACCACAACCGGGCAGGTCGGTCGTATGGTCGACGAATTTCTGAAAATGAAAGGGCTTGCCCTAAATGGCAGGTTCAGTGTGCAGATGCCGGATACGTGGACACCGGTTTTCAATCTTACCGACAAAGAAAAAGTCGAGAAGATCAATCGCAAGGCGGAAAAGCAGATTGCGGACGTGGCAGGGAAGATCAAACGAGAGCTCGCGGGGGATTTCAGCCGCCGGAAAGTGCCCGCGTTTGTGGCTCAATTATTCTACCCGCAGTATGAAAAAGCGCGGGAGACAAAGCATTTTACGGCGGGGGACAGCTGCATCGGGTGTGGACTCTGCGCGAAAAAGTGTCCGGTTGAGGCAATTGAGATGCGGGACGGCAAGCCGGTATGGATCAAGGAAAAGTGTACGCTCTGTCTTGGATGCCTGCACCGCTGCCCGAAGTTTGCGATCCAGTATGGAAGCAGGACCCGCAACCACGGACAGTATGTCAATCCAAATGTAAAGGGACAGGAACTTTGAATATGAAAACGGCGGTTGTGACCGGGGCTTCTTCCGGCCTGGGAAAAGAGTTTGTGGTAGAGCTCATTGAAAACCATCCGGAACTGGATGAAATATGGCTGATTGCCCGCAGGAAAGAACGGCTGGAAGGAATCAAACAAAAGTACCCGAAGACAAAAATAAGGGCGATCCCCTTGGATTTGGCGAAAGACGAATCTTATGCGGAATTTGAAAAACTGCTGAAGGAAGCCAAACCGGATATTAAAATCCTTGTCAGCAACGCGGGAGTCGGCACGAGAGGAAACTTTGATGAAAAAGATTTGGGCAGCCAGCTGAACATGATAAACCTCAATGCCAAAGGCTGCGTGGCAATCACAAGACTTTGTCTTCCCTATATGAGGAAAGGGAGTTGCATCGTCGAAACCTGTTCCGTCTGCTCTTTCGTGCCGAATCCAAAAATGGCGGTATACAGCGGCACAAAAGCGCTTGTTTTGTATTTCAGCAGGGCAATCCGCAGGGAACTGAAACCGCGCGGTGTCAATGTGTGCGCGTTATGCCCCGGCAATATGGCCTCAGAAATGGCCATTCTGGGGGAAGAAGAAGGGAAAAAGTCGATTGTGAACAAGCTCCCGTATCTGGACATGAAAAAAGTGGCAAGAAATTCTTTAAAGGCTGTCCAAAGAGGAAGGGCAGTCTATACGCCGGGGGCGTTTTATAAATTCTATCGGGTGGCGAGTAAAATCTTTCCGCATAAGTTTATGATACTCTTTGCGGAAGGGTAATGGACTGTAAAACAGCTGCGAAGAATGGAGCGGCTTCAGGCACCGCTTTTCTTTTATAGTTGAGAGTGGGTTCCTGAAACGCCCGATTTTTGGCACAGTCGTTCGAAAAAATATTTCCACAGCCAAAGCAGCGGCCCGCCGCGGGAAATTTCGTGTTATAATGAAAGAAATTTAAATTCCTCAAAAACCGCAGGTGTGTTTGATGTTTTTGGCCGATTTACATATCCACTCAAAATACAGCAGGGCAACCAGCAAACAATGTGTCCCTGAGTTTCTGGAACTGTGGGCACGCCGGAAAGGTCTCGACCTCATCGGAACGGGGGACTTTACCCACCCCGCCTGGCGCGCGGAGCTGAAGGACAAGCTCGTTCCGGCCGAGGAAGGGCTTTATACGCTCAAGGACGAATCCCGCCGCCGCGAGGAAACGGAAGGCTCCAACCGGAAACCCCGTTTTCTCGTTACCGGGGAGATCAGCTCCATCTACAAAAAGAACGGAAAGGTCCGAAAGGTGCACAACCTGATTCTCCTTCCGAGCCTGGAAGCCGCGGAGGCTCTCTCGCACCGCCTGGAAACCATCGGCAACCTGCATTCCGACGGCAGGCCGATTTTGGGCCTCGACAGCAAAGACCTTCTGGAAATCACGCTCGACGTGTGCAAAGACGCCGTCTTCATCCCCGCGCATATCTGGACCCCGCATTTTTCCCTGTTCGGCGCCTACTCCGGCTTTGACACCATCGAGGAATGTTTCGGAGACCTGACCGGATGTATCCATGCGGTTGAAACCGGGCTTTCTTCCGATCCGCCCATGAACTGGCGCCTTTCGGCGCTGGACCGCTTCAACCTGGTCTCAAACTCGGACGCCCATTCGCCGGCGAACCTTGCCAGAGAGGCAAATCTTTTCGACACGGATCTTTCTTATCCCGCTATCGATCGGGCGCTCCGGAACCGCGGAACCAAGGAACTCTTCGGCACGGTTGAATTTTTCCCCGAGGAAGGAAAATACCACTACGACGGACACCGGAACTGCAAGGTATGCCTGAAACCCTCGGATACCGAAGCGGTTTCGGGCGTCTGCCCGGTGTGCGGCGGCAGAATCACGGTGGGCGTGCTCCACCGCGTGGAAGCGCTTGCCGACCGCAGCGAAGGCTTTGTTCCTCCGACGGCAAAGCACTTTGAAAGCCTGGTTCCCCTTCGCGAGGTCATTGCCGCGTCCACGGGCTTTACCCCCGCGAGCAAGAAGGTTCAGGCAAGTTACGAACGCATGATTCAGGACCTCGGGCCGGAGCTTTTTATCCTTCGGGAAGCGCAGCCCGGCGACATTGAACTTGCGGCCGGGCCGCTGGTCGCCGAGGGGATCCGGCGGCTTCGGGCCGGAAAAGTGGACGTCCGGCCGGGATATGACGGGAAATATGGAAAGGTCGAAATTCTCAAACAGGACGAAATCGACCGGCTCGCCGGCCAGATGTGCTTTTTCCGGCAGGAAAAGCAGGATGTCTCCCCGGCGAAGAAAATCGGGAGGAAAAAGAAGCCGGCCGACATGGAAACCGCGCGGCCGGACCCGGCTGTCAGCCGGGTCCGGAAAAAAGCGAATGCCGGAACCGACCTTCCGGCCGCGCTCGCCGGATTGAATCCTCAGCAGCGGGAGGCTTCTTCCGCCTCGGACGCAGCCGTTGCGGTAATTGCCGGGCCCGGGACGGGAAAGACAAAAACTCTGGTCAGCCGGATCGCATATCTGATTCAGAATCGCGGCGTACCCCCCGAACAGATTACCGCTGTTACCTTTACCAACCGGGCGGCGAACGAAATGCGCGCCCGGCTCGCCGCGTATTTTGGGAATAAGAAAGTTTTGCGGGCCATAACGATCGGAACGTTTCATTCCATCTGCCTTCGGTTCCTGTCCCGGAAAAGCGGAAAGGCGAATTTTACGGTGATCGACGAGCAGGATGCGCTTTCCATCGTTTCGGATCTTTTCAAGGACTTGCGGGTGAAGGCTTCGCCCCGGGACGTTTTGAGGAAAATTTCCCTGATCAAAAGCGGCGCGCTGCGGCCCGGAGAGGCAGCGGAGGTTTTTTCGGAAATTTATGATTTATACGGCAGGCGGCTCGCGCAGTACGGCGCCATGGATTACGACGATATTCTGTTAAACGCGCTGAAAATATTTGAAAACGAGGAGATGGAACGCGGGGAGGAGCAGGCGCTCCGAAATCCCTTCTCCCATCTTCTCGTGGACGAATTCCAGGATATCAATCCCGTCCAATACCGCCTGATTCGGGAATGGGCAAGAAAAAGCGCGGGAATTTTTGTGATCGGCGACCCCGACCAATCCATTTATGGTTTTCGGGGATCGGATCCCCGCTGCTTCGAACGGCTTTTTGAGGACTTCGCGGAGGCGCGGCGAATCCGGCTGACACGGAATTACCGTTCGACCCCGGAAATCGTCGGGTGCGCCCGCTCCGTCTTTGGAAAAGAGGACGCGGAAAGGCCGACCCTGGAAGCACGGAAGTCAAACGGTTCCAAAGTGCGTATCCTTAAAGGGGACAGCGATTTTCAGGATGCGATTTTTATTGCCAAAGAGATCAACCGGATGGTCGGCGGCATCGATATGCTCGACGCGCATCTGTCGGTTCCCAAAGGAAACAAACGCGGCTCCGGGACTGCCCGGAGTTTTGCCGACATCGCCGTGCTGTATCGGACCAACCGGCAGGCGGAGCTTCTGGAACTGTGTCTCCGGAAAGAGGGCATCCCCTACCGGGTTGCCGGGCGGGGCGACTTCCTTTCCGACCGCGAGGTTCGCAAGGCCGTCGCCTTTTTCCGCTTTCTGCTCGACCCGGCGGACATCCTTTCTCTCCGGCTTTGCCTGAAGGAATGGAAAATCTGTTCCGGTGGCCCGCTGCAGAAAGTCCTCGCGGATTATGCCGGTTCCGATCACGGCGTTTCCGCCCTTTTGGGGATTGCCGAACATGTTTCCGCGGGGGAAGGGCTGCAGAAATTTTCAGACCTGCTCCGCAAATATGAGCACCCTGTCCGCGATGAAAAGCCGCAGGAATTGATCGAGTCTTGGGTTTGCGACAACAAGATTCAGGGGGTGCAGAGCATGGAACTGTTTTCCGCCATGGCCGCTTTGCATTCCAACATGCCTGACCTTCTGCAAAATCTGCTGCTGGGACGCGACGCCGATGTGGTGCGCAGCGACGGCAGGAATTACACCTCCGACACCGTCTCGCTCATGACCCTGCACGCGGCCAAGGGTCTGGAATTCCCGGTGGTATTCATCAGCGGCGTAAAAGATGGGACCATACCGCTGAAAAACCGGAATGGCGACTGTGCCCCGGAGGAAGAACGCCGCCTTTTCTATGTCGGGATGACCCGGGCGCAGGATGAGCTGATCCTTTTGACCTCATCCGTGCCGTCTCCTTTTCTTGCCGATCTTCGCGCCGATTTTCTCGCGACGGAAGCGGCCTTTGAGCGGAAGAAAACGCCTGAGTTTGAACAAATCAGCTTTTTCTGACAGCATGACGGCACCACCCTCGTGTATTTGTACTCCCGCAACCCTGCACGGGCTTCGGCAGAAATTAGGGTTGAAAATTGTAAAAATGTAGGATATAATGTATAAAGGTGTTTTATCTTTATAAGTTACCGGGAAAAGTGCGGATTATCCGTAAGAAAACAAGAACGGACGGGGTGGGTTGTATTGCGAAATACGTTTTTCCGAATGGTGAGATCGGCAGCGGTCCTGCTTTGTGCCACAGCTGTTCTGGCGGCCGGCGCGCCCCTTGCCGCCGACGCTTCTTCCCTTACGGCGAAAACAACGGATTATCTGAACCTGCGCCAGGGCGCGGGGACCAATACCAGCGTGATCCTGACGCTTTCCAAAAACGTTTCGGTTACGATTCTGGACAATTCCAACGGCCAGTGGGCGAAGGTGAAAACGGCGAGCGGCCGTGTCGGCTACTGCTTCAAGCAGTATCTGAGCTATTCCGGGTCGGGTTCCGGCAGCGCGTCCGGAGCTTCCCAGACGGCCGTGACGACGGTTTCTCTGAATATGCGCACGGGGCCGTCCCTGCAAAACGGGATCCTTGCGGTCCTCGCCCCCCGCACATCCCTGAAAGTCATAGACAATTCCAATGCCCAGTGGGTCAAGGTGCAGATGCCGAACGGCCGGCAGGGCTGGTGCTATCGGTCCTATTTGAAAATATCCGGATCTTCCGGCGCAGCCCAGCCTGCGGCACCGGCGGCTTCCGGCACCACGGCGACAACGACGGATTACCTGCATCTGCGCTCCGGCGCGGGCCTGGGGTACGGGATTGTCCTGACGCTGAGCAAAGGCGCCACCGCGACCGTGCTGGACAATTCCAATGCAAACTGGGTGAAGATCCTGACGGCCAGCGGAAAGCAGGGCTGGTGCAGCAGGCAGTATCTGAAAATATCCGGCAAACCTTCGGAATCTTCCCAGAATAATACCGGTTCGCAGAGCGGCGGCACAGCGGGAAATTCCAGCGCGGTGACGGGGGCCACCGTAACGGCCGACGTTCTCCGCCTGCGGGCGACGGCCGGCACGTCGGGCAAAATTCTGGATCGTCTTCCGAACGGAACCTCGTTGAAGGTGCTGAGCACTTCCACGCCCGGCTGGGTGAAAGTGCAGACGCCCGCAGGGAAAGTGGGCTACGTCTCGGCCGACTATGTCAAACTTCTTTCCTCGGGTTCCCAGAGCGGCGGCTCCGGTTCGCAGAACGGCGGCACAACGGGGAATTCCAGCGCGGTGACGGGGGCCACCGTGACGGCCGACATTCTCCGCCTGCGGGCGACGGCCGGCACGTCGGGCAAAATTCTGGACCGTCTCCCGAACGGAGCTTCCTTGAAGGTCCTGAGCACGTCCACGCCCGGCTGGGTGAAGGTACAGACCTCTGCCGGAAAGGTTGGCTATGTCTCGGCGGAGTATGTCAAGCTCCTTTACGGCGGAAACACCGGATCCCAGGGGATGTCCGTATCGCTTTCGGCTTCGGCCGCGAGCGTCCCGCAGGGGAAAACGCTGTGGCTGAAAGCGTCCGCCAGCCCGTCCGGCGCGTCCGTCACCTGGACGAGCAGCAATCCGGCCGTCGCCAAAGTTACGAACGGCTATGTGTACGCGGTGGCTCCCGGCACGGCCCAGATCAAGGCGTCCGCGGGGGCGGGAAGCGCTTCCTGCGGCGTGGCGGTGACGGCGGCGGAACCGGTCCGCGTTACCTATGCTTCCCCGAACATCGCCGCTCCGGGAAAAGCGGTAACCTTTACGGCGGTTACGGATTCCGCGCGCGACGGCGCCGAGTTCGTTGTCACCATGCCGAACGGCGGCACGAAGACTCTCCGGGCGGGAAGCTGCCGGCAGGAAACGACGAACGGCGTCGTCACGAAAGTCTGGACCGCATCCGCGTCGTTCTCCTCTCCCGGACTTTATTCGTATCAGGCGTATTCTTCCCAACACGGAGCTTTCAGTTCGCGTGGGGTTTCGTCGAGCGTGCTGGTTTCCACCCAGGGCAACGAAGCCGTCACCACGGGCGAAACGCGCAGGGCGAGCGACAAAATGCTGCAGCTGATTGCCGGGTGGGAAGGATACAGCGCGGCAGTCTACGCCGACCAGCTCGCATCCAGCCGGATCCCGACGATCGGTTACGGCTGCACGCTGGGAACCAATGCGGTTTTTTACAACAATGTCAGCGAGACGGAAGCCTGGGCCATGATGGTGGACAAAGTCAACAACGGTTCCTATACGACGGAACTGAACCGGATGATCGCCAACAATCATTTTCTCATGAATCAGGGGCAGGCGGACTGCCTGATCAGCTTTGCCTATAATGTGGGAGCGGGGTATTTTAACTCGTCCGCGGAAATGGATTTTCGCCGGATCATGAAAAATGCCGTTGTGCCGCCCAAAATCTCTTCCGGTTCGTCCCTTGCGGCGACCGTTACATACGACACTTCGCTTCGTTCGAACCATACACTCCTGTCGAATTCAATCCGTTCGGTTCCGTCGGGAACATCCGTCCGCGTCACGGGAACTTATTTTGCGAATAAACAGGACGGCTGGTATCAGGTCCGCCTGTCCAACGGGGCGACCGGGTGGATCAATTCCGGCTATGTGAATTTTTCCAATTCGGGCAGCCTCGTCCACGACCTGAATTACACGAACGCCTATGCGTTCGGGACGGAGCTTATCCTTTGGAATCAGGCGGGCGGCCAGTTTTACACCGGGCTTTTCTACCGCCGCCTCGGCGAGGCGAATGTTTACAATTACCGCGACTACAGCAAGGCGCGTTACAACAAATACGGCTACACATACCCGAGTTCCGCAAAGAATCTGAACTGACGACGGGCAGCCGAAACAGAAGCCGGCCGGATCGGGTGGCCCCGAGGGGCGTGCCTTTTCCTCCGGTTTCCGTTTTTTCTGCCCTTTTGCGGGCGCTTTGAACCGGAGAGGGGGTTACAGTTCCTTCATCCAGTATTTGCGGTCCAGGCTGCGGTACTGCACGGCTTCCGCGACATGTCGCGGCTCGATGGTTTCGCTGCGGTCGAGGTCGGCAATCGTCCGGCACACTTTGAGAACACGGTCGTACGCCCGGGCGGAAAGGCCGAAGCGGTCGAACGCGGTTTTTAAAAGCGTGCGGCTTTTTTCATCCATCGGGCAGAAATCGTGCAGCCTGTCCGGCGTGATCCGCGCGTTGCAGGAGATGCCGGTTCCCCGGAACCGCCGGTTCTGGATTTCCCGCGCCGCGTTGACCCTTGCGCGGATATCAGCGGAACATTCCGCCTGTTTTTCGGAGGAGAGTTCTTCAAATTCAACGGGCGGAACCTCAATGTGCAGGTCGAGGCGGTCGAGCAGCGGCCCCGAAACGCGCGCGAGATAGCGGGAAACCGCCTGCGGCGTGCAGGTGCAGCGCCGCTTCGGGTGCCCGAAGTAGCCGCAGGGACAGGGATTCATGGCTGCCACGAACATTACGGAGCACGGGTAGGACACGGTTCCCCCGACGCGGGAGATGGTGACCCAGCCGTTTTCAATCGGCTGCCGCAGGACTTCCATGGCGGAGCGGGAGAATTCTGGAAGCTCGTCCAGAAAGAGTACGCCGTTGTGGGCCAGCGAAATCTCGCCCGGCCGCGGGATGCTACCCCCGCCGGAAAGCCCCGCT